>Ga0268299_1004016_pt1 | contig 12315 bp, 12 predicted proteins | sample NOBtaG_FD_193484 | JGI IMG/M metagenome (GOLD analysis project Ga0268299, IMG submission 193484) | Activated sludge microbial communities from bioreactor in Nijmegen, Gelderland, Netherland - NOB reactor | ecosystem: Engineered > Bioreactor > Aerobic > Activated sludge | place: Netherlands...
GTAAAACTGCTCTGGTCAGCGGCAGCTTGAAGGGCAAGCCGGGTTTTGCCAATGCCGCCGGGGCCGAGCAGCGTCAGCAGGCGGCAGTTGGGGTCGGCAAGCAAGTCAGCGATGCGGGTTAACTCATCGTCACGTCCCACGAATGAGGTGGCGGGTATCGGCAAAGAGGATGTTGCCGTCATAGACAAAGCCTTCTGTTCACGGACTGGACAACACACGGGATTATAACATTTTTCATGCCTGTAGACCGTCGAAAAATTACATAATGGGTGCAATCGGCGGCAAGCCAGCGGCTTATTTACCGGGCAGATCGATAAACGCTAAAATCTCATCAATCGCAGGCTGATAGCCATCCGAAGTATCCACCATCAGCGTGGGCAAATCGAGCTTGGGCGGCTCATACTGACCAATCAACGTCTGCGCGAGATCGGCGTTCAACTGCGCCGTGAGGTCATCATGAAAATTGGCGCGGTTGGGGTCAGCCGCACCGCGTTCGATAAAGCGCGTTTTTGCAACCTGTGGATCAACGCTACAGCAAATAATTTTGATTTTCGCAATCGCCTGCATAGCGGTCAGTTTCGGACTCCAAACGCTGTGTTGAAACGCGGCCTCCGTCACCAGCGTGATATGGCTGCGCAGGAGATTTTCGAGCAGATCGAAATAGACGCGATAGACAAATTTGTTTGAGTCCGCGTCGGACGCGCCATTTTTGCGGATCGTATGGATAAGCCCCTCTTTGATTTCGTCGCGCGAAAGCAGCGGGCATCGAATCGTCCGCGCGAGGGTATAGGCCAGCGTGGTTTTGCCCGACCCAGGCCGTCCGGTGACAACGACTACGGTTGGCATTCCAAAAGTATCCGATGGATTCACGGTTCTCGACGCTCCTATCCGCTCAATGATAACATTTCTACGCCCTGTGAAAGCGCCCACACCCGCGCAAGATCGCCTAGCAAACGCCTATTGCGCGAACAGTAAAAACGCCGCTCCCCTGCTATGCTGATATAAAACAGGCCAGCCATCATGAAAAAAATTCCGCTTTTTCTGGTCATTCTCCTTTTCCATATCCCATTCGTCAGGGCGCAGGCCGAAATTTCCGAAATCGCGCGCCTCGGACGTGGATCAGCATCATCGCTTTCCTGGCGACCCGATGGTGAGATTCTTGCGGTGGGCGGCAGCGCAGGAGTCTGGTTTTTTGATCCCGACTACCAGCAGCTTGCACATTATCCCGATTTCCCGGCCTGGAAAATTGAATTCAGCCCGGATGGAAATTATCTGGCAGTGTCCAATTTTGATGATATAACCGAATTCTGGCGTTTGGGCAGCGAGGGTGAATTGTTGGCGCGATCTGAGGCGCTTTCCCTGTATGGCTATAATTTGCGCTGGAGTCCAGACAGCAAAAATATTTCCACTTTTTACGCGCGCCGGAAAGATCGAGAGTTTCAGGGAATGCAGCTCAACATATGGGATGCTGCTGGACAGTTGCGTTGGTCAATCCCTGTCTCAGACAGCGTTGTTGATGTGGTCTGGTCGCCAGATAGTCAATATCTGGCAGCAATCGATGAGGATGGCTCTATCGTCGTCATGGATTCGGCGACGGGCGAAACCACTCAGATTATTCAGTTACCGCAAGAAATGTATTCGCCTACTGGAATTGCTTTCCAGGATGATGGCGAAGGCTTCTGGCTGATTTTCGAGGGTTCGCAAAAATTATGGTCGTGGAATTTGCGCGAAAACAGGCTGATCGAAACCCCTAGCGAAATGCAGTTCGTTTTTGGTGGACTCTGGAGGCTTGAGAAACAGCCCGACGGTCAATTTTTGACAACAAGAGATTTCGGTGGAGGAGGCGCACCGGGCGGCATTTATATCCTCGGCGAGGAAATCGTGCCGATATTTATCATGTATGACGACTACATTGTCGATTACGCCTGGATGCCCGGAACAAACCGCCTCACATTATTGACAGGCAACGGCATGATTCGAGATCGCAATGTCTTGAGTGATGATTCCACCGAATATCAGCTTTTCGCAAGCCAAAACGTGATCGCGTGGAGTCCCGACAGCCGGTGGATCGTGCAAACGACAGGCACAAACCCTTCCAATTTTTCCTATCCGGTGATGCTCTGGGATGTCACTCAAGCAGGCTTAGAAAGCTATCAGCCCGATCAAGTGATGTACCCCTATCTTTCGGCGAAGTGGAGTCGATGGCTGCCGGACAGCCAGCATGTCATGGTGTTTAGCGATAACACCGTTCCTCATGCGCTCTGCCTGATCTATGGTCTCGAAAAATGGGCTATTTTCGACGATGCCGTGACCTATGAGTGGGAAGGCGGCCTGTGCGGGCTGCAAAATATGCCGGATACCAGCGACCTGAATTGGGATTATGTCGGCGACTGGACGGAAGATTTCAGCCGCGCAGCGTCAGCTTACCGAAACGAAATCTCGATCTTTAAAGAAATTCCTGATAACGATCTGATAACAAAATTCGAGGCTGAAGCCCGCGTCATCTCTGTTGATTGGAGTCCTCACGCGAATTATTTGCTGGCAGTCAGCGAAAGGCAGGACACGGGCGAAATTTTTGTCGAGGTGTGGGAGCTTTCAACCCGAAAACGGATGTTCCTGCTGCCCCTGACCGAACCGTTAATCTGGGCAGAATGGAGTCCCGATGAGCGTTCACTGGAGATTGTGACCGGAAGCGAGGCAGACTACACCCTGTCGATTGTCGATGTCCCGACAGGCAGCAAACGCTTTGATATATCGTTTATCGGCCTGCCAACAATACGCTGGAAGCCCGACGGCACGCAACTCGCGATCATGCAAACGCCGATTGAAGGCGAAAAAATTGACATTGTTGACAGTCAGACGGGTGAGGCTTTTCCGCTGGTAACGATGAGCGATGTAATCACCATCACGGGTATGGACTGGCATCCTTCAGGCAATTTTCTGGCGATTTCTACCGGGAGCGAACTGCGCATCTATGAAGATCGAAGCGTTGTCACGTCAGTATCATCTGAAAGCAGGGTCATCGCCTGGTCACCGGATGGCACGATGCTCGCCACGCGCTACCCTGACGAAACCATCGGCATCTGGCGTTTTTAGCATCGATTTCAAAAAAATTCACGCCAAAATTTTGTAATAAAAAACCGTCGCTTCCAGGTCGCCGTTTTGACTGCGCGCGTAATTGGGAATCGCGCCTGCCCGCACGTAGCCCATGCTCGAATAAAGCGCTTCAGAGGGGTCGCCCTGGCGCGTGTCTAAAAATAACAGGGAGCGATTTTTTTCGATGGCGAACGTCTCCAGCGCCAGCATCAAGGCTCTGCCGATACCGCGCCGACGGAATGCGCTGTGAACCATCACCTTCTGCACTTCTGCACGGTGATTGCCATTTTCGCGCTGCTCCAGTGCCAACTGCGCCGAGCCGACCAGCGTCTCCCCTTCCCACGCCAGCAGCAGAATCCGGCTGCCCACGCTGATTTCGGCGGTGCGGCTGCGCCAATAATTTTCGGCATCGGCTGCGTCCAGCGGCGGAATCCAGCCAATCGACGCGCCGCTGTTTACGGTCTCGGTCAGCAAAGTGTTGAGTGGGTCTAGATGTTGGTGGACGGCGGGTTCGTCGGCGGTTGTGATGTGCATCAAACTTCCATTGGTTGGGCTGTTCAGAGATAGGGTTTGACCGCCAGATTACCAATCATCGGCGTCATGTCTTTTAAATTATGGGTGTACCGCGCCATCCATGACCTCCATCCATGTGATGGTTACAACAGACAGGCGTACAGATTGAGCATTTACCCATGTCCGCGCGTCACCGTAATTGCGAAAATAGTGCAAAATGACACTTGTATCAACAATACCTACGCTCACTGAGCTTCACCCTCGCTCACTTCTTCGCCCCAATCACCCAGACGACGGCGACGCTGTTCAGCGCGCAGATGCTTCACCCATTCTACCGGGTCTTCAATTTCCGGGTACAACATCTCGATGGGGCCGATTTCGTCGAGCAACTGGATAAGGGACTTGCCCCAATGTTCCTCTGGTTCAGCCGTTTTCGGTTCTTCTGCGCCGTCCAGCGTATCAATCAGCAGCTTTGCTAACTCTTTACGTTCCTGCGGACTGAGGGCTTTTGCTTGTTCCAAAATTTCTGTGACGGTCATTGATCCACACTCCATGCTTTCGACTTATTATATCCAAAATCCGAACTATCTATCTCAGGCTCACGCTGCCAGACTGTAATATCGCAGCCTGAGTCGGCGTCAAAGAGAGGTCAATAACCACAATTCCACAATGCTATAGGCTATACAAGGGACACCATGACAGACGAAACAAAAACGGCTGCACAGCAACCATTTGAACTTGGATTGTATTCATTCGCCGAGTTAGCGCCTGACCCACAGACGGGACACAAGGCGACCCCGGCGGAACGGATTCGCGATTTATTGGAAGAAATCGAACTGGCGGATCAGGTTGGGCTGGATGTGTATGGGCTGGGCGAACATCATCGCGAAGATTTTGTCTCCTCCGCGCCGGAAGTCATCCTGGGGGCGGCAGCAGCGCGCACGAAACGAATTCGCCTCACCAGCGCCGTGACCGTGCTCAGTTCCGACGATCCCGTGCGCGTGTTTCAACGCTTTGCCAGCCTCGACCTCGTTTCCAACGGGCGCGCCGAAATTATGGCGGGTCGCGGCTCATTTATCGAGTCGTTTCCGCTGTTTGGCTACGACCTCAACGATTATGACGATCTATTCAGCGAAAAACTGGATTTGCTGATTAAGCTCCGCGAAGGGGAACGGATCACCTGGCGCGGTCAGCATCGTGCGGCGCTGGATAACCTGGGCGTCTATCCGCGTCCGCTGCAAAACCCGCTTCCAATCTGGGTCGGCGTCGGCGGCACACCGGAATCCGTCGTGCGCGCAGCCAGCCGGGGACTGCCGATGGCGCTGGCGATTATCGGCGGGATGCCCGAACGCTTCGCGCCTTTTGTCCATCTCTATCGTCAGGCGGCTGCACAGTACAATCACGACTCGCTGCCTGTGAGCATTAATTCACACGGATTTATCGCCGACACCCGCCAGGAGGCCATCGACGTATCCTTCCCGGCGGTGCAGATCGTGATGAACAAAATCGGACGGGAGCGCGGCTGGTCGCCCATGCAGCGCCATCAGTACGAAGCGTCGGCAGAACTGCGCGGCTCAAATTTCGTCGGCAGCCCGGACGACATCATCGAAAAAATTCTGTTCCAGCACTCGATCTTCAACCATCAGCGGATGTTATTACAGTTGAGCGTGGGGACGATGCCGCATGACAAGCTGATGCACGCGATTGAATTATTCGGCACAAAAGTCGCGCCTGTCGTGCGCGCGGAAATCGCCAAACGGGTCGCGCAGCCCGCTTAGGCGCTTGCTGGCGGCTTGAGATGAGGAGCGCGTTGGACTCGGCGGGATAAAAAATAGGCATTTAGGGGCGCAATATATTGTGCCCCTACCAGAAATACCGATTTTTAGGATAGATACTAAACATAGAGATATTTCGAGGGTTTAACTTGTCACCAACGCTCATAAAGGACAAAGGCTTCCGCGTTGTTATGTATCTGAACGATCATCTTCCTGCTCATGTTCATGTGAAGAAAGATCGAAACGAAGCACGTGTTCAGCTCGATCCCGTCCAAATCATGGACAATTGGGGGTATAATCAGCGTGAAATCAAAGCTATCCTTGAATTAATAACGACCCATCAGGAGCAACTTTTGGCAGCGTGGAATACATTTTATCCGCCTGAAACAAAAGATAAGGAGTGAGCATGTCCGACTACGCCAATAGCCATCCGATTTCGGTACGCATTGTCAACCAGAAAGTCACCGTGACACTCGCTGATGGTCGCGAGATCAGTAATCCGCTTGATTGGTTTCCCTGGCTGAAAGCAGCAACACCCGAACAACAGGCTAATTTCGAATTATGGCCGTTTAGCATTGATTGGCCGGATTTGGATAATGGTCTGGATATTGAAGGAATGCTTCGAGGTATCCGTCCCCGCGCCTATGACCCTGTGGTTTAGTACCTCGCGCATCAATTATTTGTCATTTCACCTCACGGTACGTGTATCATGGAAAACACTCGCATTACTTGGGCTGAGCAAGCTCGCTCATTAAGATCACTGTACGGTTGTTTAATCGTAATAGCGCTCTTTATTGTTGTCATTGGAATATGTGGTCTGCAACTTCAGGATATATCAAAAGTAACTCTGTCGGCAGAACCGGGAACCAGTACAGATATTTTGCTTTCTAATCCTTATGTTGGTATCGCGGGGAAACTTGGAAATGAGGCTGCACCTATTACACGAACAGTTGTCTTAGAGGATCATGCGGCTGAATTCGTCTGCCAAGATGACAAAATTGAAGACAGGATTTGGGTTGATTATCAGAGTAGTTCGTCCAATCTTCGGCTCACAAATAGCTGTGATCGCGAGATTACTTTGACTATCTGTTGGTTCAATTCCGTTCTTAACCTATTGTTTTGCCAAGCTGCACATAGATGGAGTTTTTAACACGATCTCTATTGTCAGGCGGCTGCGCAGTATAATGGGAAAGTGGCGGTATTTTTGCGTAGGGGCATGATATATCATGCCAGACCCCGTTTTGCAGACGTTTCTCCAAAAGTGTTGTGACGTAAACTCTCATGGCGACGGGCTTTTAGCCCCTGGCGATGTCCAATGTTCATGACAGGCTCCAGGCGAGATGCTGCTATCGGGTCAGCATCTCGCCTATTTCATAGCGTCTAATTAGAACAAAAGTCCGTCTTCTCTGTTCCGCCGCGCCTATTTTCCCCTATAATAGAGCAAGTGATGGACGATAGAATCAAACCATGACCGACCTAATACCCACGCCGACTCCCTTCATTGGGCGATCACAGGAGATGGACGATCTGGGCGCGCTGCTGGATGACCCGGCCTGCCGACTGTTGACGCTGGTCGGCCCCGGCGGCATCGGCAAGACACGCCTCGCGCTCGAACTCACGTCGCGCAAAGCCGACTCGTTCCCGGACGGCACGTATTTCGTACCGCTGGCTCCCCTCAGCCGTTCGGACGACATGGAATGCACGATTGCCGAGGCCACGCCCTTCCGTTTCCAGCAGAATGACATTGACCCGCACGAACAATTTTTCGCTTATCTGCGCGAGAAGCAGGCCAAACGGGTGCTGATCGTGCTGGATAATTTTGAGCATTTGATGGACGGCACGGACATCGTTTCCGAAATTCTCGCGGCGACAACCGGCCTGAAAATTCTCGTCACGTCGCGCGAGGCGCTGAATCTCCAGGAAGAATGGGTGCGCCCCATCGCGGGCATGGCTGATCCTGACCAGGTGCAGTTGTTTGCAGATCGCGCGCGGCGGGTACGTGGCGATTTTAACCTGATGGAGGACAGCCGCAGCATCATCGAAATCTGCCACCTTGTCGAAGGGATGCCGCTGGCGATTGAACTGGCGGCGGGCTGGCTCAAGTCACTCCAACCCGCTGACATCGCCCAGGAAATCCGGCGCAATCTCGATATTCTCGCCACCCGTTCGCGCAATCTGCCAGAGCGGCATCGCAGCATCCGCTCGGTTTTCACGCATTCCTGGGCGCTTTTGTGCGACGACGAGCGCGACGTTTTTCGAAAATTGTCGGTTTTTCGCGGCGGCTTCACGCGCGAAGCGGCAGAAATCGTCGCGGGTGCGTCGCTGCATACGCTGGCAGGGCTGGTCGATAAATCGCTGGTGCGCCTGAATAATCGCTACGATGTCCACGAACTGCTGCGACAGTACGCGCTGGAACAGATGCCGCCGGACGAGCGCGAAGCCGTCCAGCAAGCCTATATTGATTATTACCTGGGGCTGCCGCACCACCTGGAGGCCGCGATCAAGTCGCGCCATCAGATCGCCGCCCTGGATACTATCGCCGTCGATTTTGAAAATATTCGCAGCGCATGGCAGTTAGCCGTCCAGCACGGCTGTTACGAGGCGCTCAACCGGGCTGTCGAAAGCCTGCATTTTTTCGCCGATATGCGCGGGCGTTATCACGAAATGGTGAGCCTGCTGCGCTCGGCAGTCGAAAATTTTCCACCTTCGCCCATGCCGGAGCAGGCCGTTTATCGTTATCGCATCCAGGCGCGGCTGTCACGGCTGATTTTGCTCGGCAACCTGCGGATTAATGACGATTTGCGCCCACAGATTGACGCCTGTCTCGCGGCGGCACGGGCGCGCGGCGACCAACTGGAGATGGGCTTCTGCCTGCTGGTATCGGGCATTCTGGCGGTGTGGGAAAACGACAAGCGCATGTACTATATCAACCATCGCGCGCAGTCCAACTTCCGCGAAAGCCGCGCGATTTTTGAAGCCCTGAACGATGTTTTTTACGCGGCGGACGTGCTGGCCTGGCTGGGATCGTGTATTTTCTTCGAGGATGCCAGCGATTCTGGCCCGCCGATGCTGGCGAAAAGCCTGGAACTGCGGCGCGAAATTGGGGATCGCAACGGGATCGCCTGGATCACGCTGAACCTGACCAAAGTGAAGTACGCCCAGGTCGATTATCTGGAAGCCGAACGCTATGCGCGCGAAGCGCTGGCGTCAATGCGCGAAATCGGCAGCCTCAAGGGGATGCTTCAGGCCATTGGCGGGCTGGTGCATATGCTGACGATGAGCGGCGAACTCGACGAAGCCAGAGCGTTGACCGAAGAAATGCGCGAACTTGCCGAAGATTCCAATAATCTTGATGGAAAAATGATGTCGGCGGGTTCGCTGGCGTTTCTCATCAGCGTGATGGACGAAAATTATGCCGAGGGTGCAGCCCTCGCCAACCAGACCCACGTCATTTCGCTGGAACCCTTTTTTGGCGGTATCGATGATTTGAACGGGTCGTGGGCGCTGGCAGTCACCCACTGCGGCCTCGGTCATTTCAAAGCGCTTCGGCAAAGCTATTCATCCCTGTTCTGGGAGGACAATATCGAACCTGGCCCGGCGACCCTGTATGCCGCGCTGGAGGCCGCCGCCTGTGCTAACGATGGCGAATGGGAGGAGGCTGCCGAGCTTTTGTCGCTGGCGTTTCATCAACCTGCCCCGGTCAGCGGTTGGCTGAATCGGTGGGCGCCGCTGACCCGCCTGCGCGCCGATCTCGAAAATCAACTTGGAACGCCGATTTTTCAGGCTGCGTGGGAGCGCGGCAGCCAGCGTGATCTCACCGCCGAATTGAGAGTTTTGATCGGTCAGCCGGAATCTGCCGTCCCACAGCCCGCAAATCCATCGGCGCTGAGCGAACGCGAACTGGAAGTGCTGCGCCTGATCGCCGACGGCCTTTCCAACCGCGAGATCGCCGAACGGCTGGTGCTTTCGACAGGCACGATCAAAGTCCACACGCGCAATATTTACAGCAAGCTCAACGTCAACAGCCGCACCCAGGCATTGGCGCAGGCCGCGAAATTCGATTTGTTGTAATGGCGCGATCAAAAGAATTCGATAAAGCACAGGTCATCGAACAGGCGATGCGGCTCTTTTGGGAAAAGGGCTACGAAGCGACCTCGATGCGCGATCTGCAAAAGGCCACCGGAATCAGCAGCAGCAGCATGTATGAGGCGTTTGGCGATAAGCGCAGCCTGTTCCTGACCACGCTCGAACGCTTCTGCGAACTGGAGCGCGGGCAGATCGCAGCGCTTGCGCATCAGGCCGCCAGCCCACAGGCCTTTGTTGAGCAGTTGTTCATCGTCACCGATTCGGTTGATCTCTCGAATCCATCGCTTCAGGGGTCGCTGGCCTTCCGTGCGATGGTCGAATTTGGCACTCTCGACGCCGATATTACCCGGCTGCTGCTGGCGCATTATATGGGCATCGCGGACATTATCGCCGCGTCGATTCAGCGTGGGCAGGCCGACCACAGCGTCAATCCCCAGGCTGATTCGCGGCATCTTGCCTACACCATCCTCAGCACGTTGCACGGCGTGGCGACCCTCAAAGGCGTCAAGCCGGATTTCGCGTTGATCCCCAACATCGCGCAGATTATCCTCGGCCTGCTCAAGCGGTGAGTCATTCAATTTTTGGTCGAAAATTCGCCAATTTTTAAGCAACGTCTAAATGATTTCCCGCAGGGAGTGTGATACAATATTCAAAATTCTGAAACGACTGTTCCAGAATAAAGCAAGCATCAATGCTGTCATGGACGCAAAAGGATTCCTCAATGGTATCAGCAACACCCCCGTTGGTTTCCGGCGGGCTGCCCGTCATCGGTCATCTGGTCGAAATGCTCCGAGATCGTGAAACCTTATTCAAGCGCGGTCATGCCGAACACGGCGACCTGTTCGCGATGAAACTGGGGCCGCAGTCTGTCCTGGTGGTCACGGGCGCGGAATATAACCGCGTTTTCTACACCGAAACCGACAAATCGCTCAACATGCAGGACGGCTACAGCTTTCTGAAGGCGGCCTTTGGCGAAATCCTGTTTGTCGCCAGCCAGGATGCCTATTACAACCAGCGCCCCGTGCTGCAAGAGATTTTTAAGCGCGAACGGATGGTCAGCTACATCAAAGCCATGAATATCGAAGTGCAGCGCTGGCTGGACTCGCTCGGTCAATCGGGCCAGATCGATATGACCCAGGCCATGCTGCGCCTGACTCAATATGTCGCGGGACGCGCCTTTATCGGGCCGGATTTTGAGCAGGAACTCGGCGAGGAATTCTGGCAGGACTACAGTGCCATCAGCGCCTCGCTCGACCCGGTTCTGCCGCCCCATCTGCCACTGCCCAAATTCTGGCGGCGCGACCAGGCCAAGAAAAAAATCACGCAAACCCTCACCCGGCTGATTCAGAAGCGGCGCGAACACCCGGATCGCTATGATGATCTGATTACTACGCTCTTGACCACGCCGCTCAAGGATGGCTCGTTTATGACGGACGAGGCCATTGTCATCCTGTTTATGGGGTTGATCTTTGCCGGACACGAAACTACCGCAGGCCAGGCCACATGGCTGATTGCGCTGCTGCTGCAACATGCCGATTATCTCGACCTGGTGAAGGCCGAAGTTGGCGGTGAAATTGCTTATGGGCAGGCGTTGGATGCCGCCGCGCTGAGCAAACTGAACCATATGTATTGGGCGATTGACGAAACCACGCGCCTGCGCCCCTCGGCGGATACACAGCTTCGGACGGTCAGCACGCCGATCAAAATTGGCGATTATGAAATCCCCAGCGGTTGGCGCTTGATGGTCAGTGGGGCAACGTCGCACCATATGTCCAACGTTTTTTCCAACCCTGAAGCCTTCGACCCACTGCGCTTCTCACCGGAACGCGGCGAAGGCAAAAATCCGTTTGCGATTATTGGGTTTGGCGGCGGCATCCACAAGTGTACGGGGATGAACTTCGCCAAAAATGAGATGGCGATCATCGCGGCGCTGTTTTTTCAGCAGTTTGACGCCGAACTGCTCAGCAGCGACATTCGCGTGGTGATGGGACACGGCGCGAATCACCCGTCGGAGGTGCTTGTCCGCTACCAGCGCAAGCCGCTGACTGCCCTGACCGATGCCGCGACTCTGCGCGAAGCAGCGGCGGCTGGCTGCCCGCATATCCAGAAGCACCTGGCGGCGGAGCAGAACGGATACAGTGCCAATTAGCTGTGGGGCTAATTACCACCGTCGCCGCGCCGGATTACCACTTTGGTTAGATGACACTACCACCGTTCGTCGCCTATGCTGAAATCATCAGCAACGAGTACCCTGATCGCATCCGCCAGCAGCAGGCGGGTGGCAGCAGGGAGCAGGCGAAGGGGACGAACGATCATGGATCCACTGACGATTAACCGCATGGGCAACTTCCGGCACGAGGAAATTCTGGCGGAGTCCGAGCAGCTTCGGCACTCTGAACCGCGATGGAAATTGACGAATCTCGTCGCTTTCGTGCGCCAGCGCGCCGCCAACCTTGCGCCCACACGCAGAAAAACCTTTGACGTGGCGCAAAATGTCACGGATTGATAGAGGCAATGTTCTGGTTGAGGCGGAACAGGTTCGTCGGGTCATAGCGGCGTTTGATCTCAAGCAGCCGATCCCAGGTCGCGCCCGGATAAGCATCATGAACGCGCGCTTCACCCTCGTGCGTGACGAAATTGACATAGACACCGGGTTCACCCTGGCGCAGCGCCTCGGCAAATTGGATGACCCAGGCATCATGAATCGGGCGATCCTCCGGGTTTTCGTAGACTGCGCCAACTGCCAGCATGATTTTTCGATTCCGGTGGGCAAACGCCGTCGCCTCGACAGGGACGCGGGACATCGCCCCGCCCAGCACGCGGAACTGCCCCACCGCCATCGTCG
>Ga0268299_1004017_pt1 | contig 12311 bp, 8 predicted proteins | sample NOBtaG_FD_193484 | JGI IMG/M metagenome (GOLD analysis project Ga0268299, IMG submission 193484) | Activated sludge microbial communities from bioreactor in Nijmegen, Gelderland, Netherland - NOB reactor | ecosystem: Engineered > Bioreactor > Aerobic > Activated sludge | place: Netherlands...
TGGGTTCGCCCCAGCCATTTTGATAGCCGAAGATGAACAAAAACCAGGTGGCGATAATAAAGCTGGGCAGGGTCACGCCCAGGGTGGCGATAAATGTGACCAGGTTATCGATCCAGCTATTGCGATAATAGGCAGCGGTGATGCCCAAAAATATGCCTACGCTAAATGCAACCAGAATCGTGTAGAGGCCGACGTGCATCGTGACGGGCCAGACGCGGAAAATGTGCTGAAGCACAGGGGGATTACCAGCAACGGCGAACGAATTACCGAAATCGAGACGCACGACATTGCCTAAATAGGTCAAATAACGTTCGCCAATCGGTTTATCCAGGCCGTAGCGGATTTTAAGATTTTCGAGAGCCTGGGCGCTGTGACCGCGTTCACCATATCCCCAGGGGCCACCCGGTACGGCATTCATCAAAAAGAAAACAATCGTGGCGACTGCCACCAGAACAAAAATGAGTGAGATTAATCGCCGGATAATATAACCCGTCATGCCGACTCCAGGGCAAACTGCCGAAAGCTGTTCAGTTCAAAGTATTGCTGCTAAGGGCGACTCAGCGAGTCGCCCCTACTGGTGAGAAACATTCGTAAAATCAATCACCTCACCCTCGCTTTTGTCTTTATCGCTTTTGAAAGAGAAAAGTGAGTTTTGAGCCGCCCACTGCGAGCGGCTCAAGGTGAGGTGAAAAGAATTTTTTACCGTGTGCGATAGGTGTCGTAGTTGGCGACATCTGCGCCGACGTAAACGCCACCCCAGTTGCCATCATTGCCCCACTGCCAGCCAGGAAGTCCCTGAGCATTCAGGTCACGCATTGGGCCAAGAATGTAAGGTTGATACAGTGTTCCCTGGATACGATGATCGAGGAAGATACCACCCACATCTTCAACCAGAATACGCTCCGCCTGTTGATACAGCGAGGTGCGTCGTTCGGGGTCGCCGACCAGCGAGTTTGCTTCTGTTACCAGCGCATCAAATTCGGCGTTGAGCCATGAGTGACGACCTGTCGAAACCCACAGACCGAGCATGTTAGCGGGATCGAGATAGTCCATACCATAGGAGATCGCGCCGAATTGCAAGGTGGTTGGGCGATCGAGGAGTGCCGACATATAAGCCGCGTATTCCATATTATTGACGCTGATCTCTACGTTCAGGCATTCGCTGATTGAGGCTGCTGCTGCATCAAAGCGGGTACGAACCGAGTCGTTTTCGCCGCGCAGTTGCAGTGTCAGAGCCGGGAAGCCTGCACCATCAGGGAAGCCCGCTTCAGCCAGAAGTGCTTTTGCGGCATCGCAGTCATACGCCTGGATGTCCTTCAAAGCGCCTGTTGTGTCCGAGGCAGGGAAGCCAGGGGCGAGGAACGAGTAGGCAGGAAGGGCGATGCGCGAACCGATGACATTCGCAACAATCGCTTCGCGATCAATGGCCTTCGCAAATGCCAGACGTACTTTCTGGTCATTGAACGGCGGATTGTAGGTATCGAACAACAGATAGTCTGTACGGAAGTCGCCAGGGGTGGGCAGGAAATTGGCGCTCAGTTCCGGGTCGTTATAGATCACTTCCAGGTCTGCCGCGCTCAATGATTCGTAAGCAACTTCTTCAATATCATGGCTCTGGAAAGCTGCATAAGCATCGCCGGGGTTGCCGAAGAAGCCAATATATTCGGCAATGATCGGTTTACGGAAGCCGTTATAGGTCGGGTTGGCGATGTGACGAACGGTTTCACCGGGGGCGAATTCGGTCATCAGGAACGGGCCAGACGAAACAGCCGTCGCCGGGTCGAGCAGATAGCTGGGGCCATTGGCTTCGAGGGCGGCTTTTTGCAGCGGTGCCCAGAAGAACAGGGTGTTGGGCAGCGGCGGGAACGGAGCAGCCGTCGTTACCTGAATGGTGTTGTCATCAACTGCTTTGTAACCAATTTCTTCAGGCGGAACTTCACCAGCAACAGCTTCGCTCCAATTGGCGATAACGCCTTGCCACATCCACACGAAGTCGTAGGCATTGGCTGGATCAGCCATGAAACGATAGCTGGCTTCATAATCGTAAGCGGTCAGAGGCGTACCATCGCTCCAAACCTGACCGGGGCGCAGGCGGAATGTCCAGGTGAGGCCATCTTCTGAAGGCTCCCAGCTTTCCGCCGCCGCAGGAATGAGGTTCAGGTTATTGTCCAGCACGACCAGCGGGTCGCCGAACAGGTCGGCACCGCAAATGCGCTGATAGACCGAAACGACTGCGGAGAACGTTACACCGGGGTTCGCAGCATTGCACAGAACGCGGTAGGTCTGCATCGAGTACGGCGCAGCGTCTTCAGGCAGGGCGCGACCATACACATCGGTCATGTCATCCTGAGCGCGGATGAATGGCACGACAGTAGCTAGAGCTAATAAAAGCACAAAAAATACAAGTAGAACTCTCTTATTTGACATGAATTTTTCTCCTGATGTCCCTTTCGTTGGACGCAAAATCGACTTGCTTCTGCTCTAGCAGATATTATATCGCTTGATTATGGATTGCAAATTTTCGTAATATTACCACTAGGTCAATTTAACCAAGCCGATGCGCCAGCGCTACGATAGTTTTGTACAGAATTTACAAGTCGTTTTTCATGAAAAGTAATCAATCGAAATTAAACGAAAATAATGGATATTTTGTGATTGTTTTTGATCGAATTTGAATAATTTTGATCGAATTGATACAGAAAAATTGGCAAATGCGCGCAAGTTGTGTTATTTTTGTGACATACGGCCTATGCTTTTGGTATAGGTATACCATTTTGACAGGTCATGCCTGGAGTCAAGATAGTTGGCTGGGAAAACCATAAAGGAGGTTTTGGAGTAACTCAATCATCGAAAATGTAGAGTCATATGGCAGGAATGAATTTTGAAGTTAAGGAGAAACCCAAAAATGCGTAAGAGTTTTCGTTTATTAACGTTGGCATTGGTGTTGGCGCTTGCCATCCTCACCCTTAGCCCAGCGCTGGCGCAGTCACCGACGCAGTTTATCGGCGGCTGGCCCTATCAGGTTCCGCCAAATGGTCACTTCAACAGCTATGCCAGCAATTTTATTGATCTCGGTATCTATCGTGATCTCCAACTGCCCCCATTGGCAATTTATATGTGGTCGACTGGCGAATATACGCCGATGGCAGCCGCCAGCTTTGGATTCGATGACGATGATAACTATGTTGTGACCCTGACAGATGGTAAAACCTGGAGTGATGGGAGCGCTGTCAGCGCTGACGATCTGATAGCAACCTTCAACACGGGCTATCTGACCAACTGGAATATCTGGAATTTTATGGACAGTGTTGAGAAAGTGGACGATCTGACCGTTAAATTCAACCTCAACGCGCCGTCACTGGCGGTTGAACGTTTCATCTTGACAGAGGGACTGCGCCCCGCCAGCGTTTACGGCACCTTTGCCGACAGCGCCGCGCCTCTTATCGAGGGAAAATTAAAAGCAGGGGATGCGGATTTTGATGCCGCGTTGACCGCGTTGACCGACTTCCGCCCAGAACGTATGGTTTCTGGTGGCCCGTATGTCCTCAATCCCGAAGACATCAGCGATGCCAAAGTCACGTTGATGGCGAATCCCGGTGGTGTTGCCTCGGATACCGTCAAATTCGACCAGGTTGTTCTGTGGAATGGCGAAACCGACACCGTGACCCCGCTGCTGGCGAACGGTGATATGTGGTATGCCACACACGGTCTGCCTCCGGCGACTGAAGCTGACCTCATCAGCCGAGGCGTGGACATTATCCGCACGGGTATGCTCAGCGGCCCCGCGATTTATGTGAATTATGACATTTATCCGCTCAACCGCGCTGAAGTGCGTCAGGCGATGGCCCACGCGATTGACCGTGACGCCAATGGTTTCGTCAGCCTGGGTGAATCGGGTGTTTCACCTGCTTACATGGCAGGTATGAGCGATGGTCTGGCGGAATCCTGGCTTTCGGATGAAGTCCTCGATTCACTCAATCCCTATGACTATGACGTTGAAGCAGGTGCCGCAATCCTCGAAGGCATTGGCTTCACCAAAGATGCCGATGGCAAATGGCTCGATGACCAGGGCAATCCGCTGGCATTCGAACTGTCATTCCCGGCTGAATTTGCCGACTGGTCGGCGGCGGCTGAGAATGCTATTCAGGCACTCAACGACTTCGGTTTCCAGATCACGGGTGTGGCTGTCCAGTTCCAGCAGCACGAACAGGATGTTTATGACAGTAACTTCCAGATGGCAATCCGCAACTGGGGTATTGGCAGCCCATTCCCTGGCTTTAGCTATCTCGAACCCTATCGCCGTTATAATGGTCAGGCAGGGCTGGCTGGTGAAGCTGGTGGCGGTATGAAGATGCCCCTCGATGTGACCTACAGTGGTGGCGAAGTCAATCTGCTCGATCTGGCGAATCAATCGCTAGAAGGGCTGGATGCCGATGCGCAGGTTCCATTGGTCGAACAACTGGCAGTTTCATTCAACGAACTGCTGCCTATTATTCCTCTGTGGGAACGCTACACGAACAATGCGTTTAACCGCAATTTCCTGGAAGCGCCACCTGCCGACGATCCGATCTATCTGAATGACACGACGGCAGATGCGTTCATGCCAACGATGATCCTGTTGGGCATGATTAGCCCTGCTGCTTCGTAACCTCGATTTTCGCACCAATCTATAATCGCTAAAATGGTTGTAGAGGCACATTGTTCGTGTCTCTACAATCATCTGTAATAAAATAGCCGGGAGTCGTTTTTGATGGCAACACGCAGTTCCCCTGTTAGCAGCCCCAGCAGCATCGAGATTTCATGGACTGACCGTATTTTAGATCGCTGGCAAAAAATTAATTCAAATTATGTTGCGCGTACTATTATTCAAGCACTTGTCACCGTCTGGGCTGTTACGACATTCACATTTTTTTTGATCCGCTTGATGCCGGGAAACCCTGTTCAAGTCTATGTTGCCCAGTTGATGAACGCTGAAAGTATTACTTATGAAGAAGCCTATGGACGCGCCGCCGCGCAGTTCCGCTTCGATTTTAACGCTACACCCCTTCAGCAGTATGTTGATTACCTGGGCCAACTGCTGCGTTTTGACCTGGGTGACTCGATTATCTCGGTGGGAACACCCGTGATTAGCCAGATCATGCGTTTTTTGCCCTGGACTCTGTTTAGCGCGGGGTTGGGCTTGCTGGTTAGCTTTGTGGTAGGTTTCATCCTGGGTATGTTGATGGCCTATTATCGAAATTCACCACTCGATCATATCCTCTCCTTTATTTCATCCCTGATGAGTGCCGTACCCAATTATATCTGGGGCTTAATGATTATGGTGGTGTTTGGCGTCCAGCTACACTGGTTTAGCGTTGGCGACCTGCGCGGCACCTATGACCCTCGGCTGACCCCCGCTTTCACGCCCGAATTTATTTTTAACATTTTTAAACACGCACTTCTGCCCGTCATCACCTACGTTTTAGGCACAGTGGGCAGTTGGATGCTGAGTACCAAAAGCAGTACAGTCAGCGTTTTGGGAGAGGATTACGTCAATATTGCCGAGGCGCGCGGCCTCCCGGAACGGCGAATTTTAACCGCTTATGTGGGACGCAACGCCGCGCTGCCGTTGTTTACCCTGCTGGCAATCAGCATTGGTTTTGTGATCGGCGGCAGCGTCTTGATCGAAAGCCTCTATGTTTATAATGGATTAGGGAGTTTCCTGTTTCAATCGATTACCGGACGCGACTATACCTCCATGCAGGGTGTTTTCTTGTTTATCACCTTCTCAGTTGTCCTCTCGAACTTGCTGGCTGACCTGCTTTATGCTCGGCTCGATCCACGCATTCGTATTTCGGGAGAAAAGTGAGCGATGACGACGCAAGCAGCACCACTGGTAACACGGCAGCGTTCACGGCTTTCCGGCATTTGGACGGCACTCCGACTTTTCTGGATCGGCGTATCACGCAATCGTGCCGGATTCATCGGCTTTCTAGGGATTGTTTTTTACGTGATCCTTGTCATTCTGGGACCCATCCTGGTTCCGTTTGATGACAAAGTTAAGCTGGATGAGATTGCTTCGCCACCAGGTTCGCGCATTCAATTGATGACCCGCAGCGAAAATGCCGCAACTTATACATCGCTGGAGTCGCTGGCAGGAAAGATTGTCGGCGTGATCGGCAACACGGGTGGCCCCATGCTGGTCGAGCCTTATGGAGATACGTTTGAGGTAGAAGAATTTCGCTGGCAGGCAGGGCGGGGTATTGACCGAGGGCTTGAAGCCCTGACGGATGGTGATATTGATGCGCTGGTGATTTTTTCCCAATCCGTCAAGAATTATGTCACCGAGCCAGAACGGGCTGGAAACGAAAATATATATACCAATCTGACCGTTTCCAATCCTGGATTAGGCCCGGCGCACTTGTTTGGAACGGACACCCAGGGACGTGACATTTTCAGCCACATTATGAACGGTGGCGCGTCCTTGATCTTCACAGCGCTGCTGGCGGGATTATTTTCGACGGTTATCGCATTTTCACTGGGGGCGCTAGCCGCACTCGTGGGTGGGTTTGTTGACCGCTCCCTCACAGCTATCGCCAACTTCGTGCTGGTCATTCCGCGCTTTCCACTGCTGGTCGTGCTGGCGGCGTTTATCCAATTGAATAATTTTATCCTTCTGGCGACCCTGATCGCACTGCTTTCGTGGCCCACATTGATGCGTGCTGTCCGCGCGCAGGTGTTGAGCCTGCGCGAACGCGATTACGTCGAGGCTGCTGTCGCGCTTGATCTGGGACGATGGCATATCATGACCCGCGAAATTCTGCCCAACATGATTAGCTTTGTCGCCATCAATTTGATTTTTGCCGTGACAGGCGCAATGTATGAGCAGGTAGGGTTGATCTTCTTGGGCATGGCACCCATTAATGACTATAACTGGGGTGTGATGCTCTATTTTGGTCGTTCGCGAGGGACATTGTTCAACCCGGACAGCGCCATGATGGTTCTTGCGCCTGTCCTCGCCATCGCATTTTTCCAGGTGAGCATGGTCATGTTCGCTCGCGCCCTGGAAGAAATCTTTAATCCGCGCCTGCGCAGCAGTTTGTAATAGCTTGTTAGCCAGTCAGCTTGCCAGCCAGTCAGCTTGTCAGCCAGTTAGCCAGTTGGCTTCTCAGCTAAAAGCTAACGCAATGTGCAACTTTTTCCGCCATCGATTAAAATCGACGGCTGCTGAAATCTAAACCCACTGAAGGGGTTCTGTACTGTTCATAAAAGTCCCTTTAGTGGACTTGGATTAACCTAGCTGAGGGTTTGAACCCTTAGCGATAAACGACTCGAAAAAGTGCATATCAGGTAAGCTAAAAGCTGACATGCTTATAGAGAGCTTAATGAATGAATGATGAAGTTGTCCTCAAAGTTGAAGATTTAAGTGTGATTTACAATTCCCCGCGCGGGCCGGTGCGGGCGACCAATAATATCTCGTTTGATCTGCATAAAGGCGAAGCGCTGGCATTGATCGGCGAAAGCGGCAGTGGCAAAACGACTCTCAGCCTGGCCCTGATTCGGATGTTAGCGAAAAGCGCAGAAATCAGTGCCGGAAAAGTCTTTTACACCCGCGATGGCAAAACCCGCAACGTTCTCGATATGAGTGACCGCGAGATGCGCGCGTTTCGCTGGAATGACTGCGCAATGGTTTTCCAGGGCGCGCAGAATGCTTTTAACCCGGTGCTGCGAATCCGCGATCAATTTATGGACACGGCACGGGCGCATGGTCGAAATGACAAGGAATGGGTGCGCCAGCGCACACTCGAATTGTTCAAGCTGGTACGGCTCGACTCGCAGCGCGTATTTGACTCGTATCCACATGAACTCAGCGGTGGGATGCGCCAGCGCACACTGCTTGCGCTCGGTGTTCTGCTCGACCCGCAGATCGTGATTCTTGACGAGCCGACAACAGCGCTCGACATTCTGACTCAGCGCGCGATCATCGATGTTTTGAACGAAATGCAGACCCGCTTGAATTTCAGCATTATTTTTATCAGCCACGACCTCGCGCTGGCGGCGGAAATGGCTGACCGCGTGGCGACGATGTACGCGGGCGAAATTGTCGAAATTGGCGAAGTCAATCAGATTTTTTATGAGCCACTGCACCCCTACACGCTGGGACTGCTGCGTTCTGTGCCGAAGCTCAGTCATGGGCAGGACGAACTGGTGAGCATTACCGGAAACCCGCCAAACCTGATTGACCCACCTTCAGGGTGTAAATTTCACCCGCGCTGCCAGTTTGCGTCGGAGAAATGCAGCCGAGAAGCGCCACCGCTGACCGAATATGACGCCGGACATCAATCGGCTTGCTGGCACGTGGACAAGGTGATCGAAGCGCGGAAAGACCTCTACAAGAAAAAAGTAACCGAATCATGACGACGCCAATTCTTCAATTTGAAAATGTAAGCCGCTCGTTTAAAAAAGGGCGCTCAACGATTATCCCGGTTCTGCAAAATATTGATCTTGCGGTGAATCAATTAGAATTTTTATGTCTGGTGGGCGAAAGCGGGTGCGGTAAAACGACCAGCGGAAAAATCCTGGCGGGGCTGCTGTCGCCAAGCAGTGGGCGCGTCCTCTTTGAAGGGCAGGATGTGGCAAGACTGAAAGGCGACGACTATAAACGTTACCGCCGCTCGGTGCAGATCATTCATCAAGACCCTTATGCTTCGCTGAACCCGACGCACTCGATTTATAACATTCTCAGCTATCCGTTGTTCCGGCACGGTTATGCTAAAAATTATGCTCAAGCCCGTGACCGCGTGGGAGAACTGCTTCACCGGGTCGATTTGACACCCGTTGGCGACGTGATCGATAAATACCCACACCAGCTCAGCGGAGGACAGCGCCAGCGGGTGAGCATCGCCCGCGCCTTGACGACGAATCCCTCAATTATTGTCGCCGACGAAGCAGTGAGTATGGTGGATGTCTCGATTCGCATCAGCATCCTCAATATGCTCATGGCAATGCAAAACGATCTGGCTGTGACGCTGGTGTTCATCACGCATGATCTGGCGCTTGCCAAATATTTTGCCTGGAATGGGCGCATTGCCGTGATGTACCTGGGACGTGTTGTGGAAATTGGACGCACACCAGAAATTACCGAAAATCCGCAGCATCCCTACACCAAAGTGCTGCTTTCAGCGATTCCTGAGCCTGACCCTGACCGCACACGCACCAAAGAACACGTGGCGCTGCGCAGCGAGGACATCCCACGCTTGACCGAACTGCCGCCAGGGTGCGCGTTTCACCCCCGCTGCCCCTGGTTTGTCAATGGTGTATGCAATACACACGTGCCGCATCTCGCGCTTGCTCCTGGGGGCTTGAGTGACACCCAGGTTGCCTGTATACCGCTGACTCAAGGGGCAGAACTCAAACTGTATGAATCCTGAAGCGCTGCAACTCTTTTTCCGCGCTGGAATATTCGTCACCATTATCGCCCTGATTCTAGTGTTCTCGGTCCCGCGTGAGAGCGCCGAATTTGTGGCGTCTGTTTGTTCATTAGCTATTGGCCTCACTTTGAGCGGACTGGTGATCCTGGTCAGCCGCCTATCGAAATGACATCTATTTTGCAAAATCAAAAATCCAGCCCGAACACGCTGCTTTACATTGCTTTTCTAGGGTTTATCGCCATTGGGATTCCGGGCGGTTTGCTCGGCGTCGCCTGGATTCACATTCAGGACACGTTTGGCCTCACGCTGGATTCGATTGGCGTGGCGCTGGCGGGCTTCACGACGGGGCGGCTCGTCACGACTTTTATCAGTGGTCGAATGTTGGCCTGGCTGGGCGGTGGACGCTTTTTGCTGATCGGGTCGCTGCTGACGGCGGTTGGCTTGCTGGGCTATGCGCTGACCCCTGCCTGGGCGCTGCTGCTGGTCGCGGCCTTCGTTTTTGGCCTGGGCAGCGGTGTGATCGATGCCGGATTAAACACATTCGTCGCCGCGCATTTCAACGCTGGACAATTGAACTGGCTGCACGCCTGTTTTGGAATCGGCCTAACACTGGGGCCAATTGTCATGCGTATCATCGTGCTTGACCTGGGCATGTCATGGCGCTGGGGTTACGGCGCGGCGGTAATTTTGCCGCTCATCGTCGCGGCCTGTTTTGCGATCACACTCAATCAATGGGAACTGGAATCGGGACGCGCCGGGGGAGAACGCCGCGATTCGCAAATTGGCGATACGCTGCGGCTGCCGATTGTCTGGCTGTGCTTGCTGATGTTTTTTGTTTACGGCGGCATCGAGGTCGGCGGCGGACAGTTGACGAACAGCCTGTTTGTCGAAGGGCGAGGCATTGATCCGTATACATCAAGCAACTGGATCAGTTTATATTGGGGAAGTTTTACGGTAGGGCGCATGTTGGTTGGCGTTCTGATTAACCGCATCCAGCCGCGCACAGTGGTACGCCTGGGTATGTTGGCGGCGGTTGTGGGCAGTGCTATGATCTGGCTAAGGACAAGTGATATTTTCAGCTTTATTGGACTGGCGCTGCTCGGTTTTGCGCTTGCACCCCAATTTCCGACACTCATCGCCGAAACACCCGGCCTGGTGGGTAATGCTCACGCAGCCAATGTGATTGGGTTTCAGATCGGCGCTGCGGGTGTAGGAGCGACGATTTTGACCGGGTTGGCGGGGGTGTTGGCGGAAAATTTAAGCCTTGAAGTGATCGGGCCATATCTGCTGGTGGTATCCGCGATCCTATTTTTGCTCAATGAAGCACGACTTCGAGTCACAAAAGCCAAATAACCAAACATGCAAATCAAACCCGGCTCACCGCGTCTGTTGATGGTGGCGTTCGCTGCCTTCATCGTTATCAGCATGTCACCAAGCGCTTTGGGCGTAGCATGGCTGTCCATTCAACAAACATTTCACGTTTCGCTCGACAGCCTGGGTGTTTTACTGCTGGCGGTGACGGTGGGAAGGCTCATCACCAGTCTGGGAAATGGTCGGATGATCGCTCAATTTGGGACGGGCGTCCTTCTGTTGATGGGCAGCGTCGTAACGCTTTTGGGTTTGCTGTTGATGGCCTGGTCGCCGACCTGGGGCTGGTTGCTGGCAGGCTCGTTTGTGCGCGGCATGGGTAACGCGATGATCGACGCCAGCATGAACACTTTCGTCGCGGCTCACTACAGGGCCAGCCGCATGAATTGGCTTCACGCTTTTTCGGGCATCGGTCTGACTCTAGGGCCGCTTTTGATGACCTTCGCGATCAATAATTCGGAATATTCGTGGCGCTTGGGTTACGCGGTGATGGCGCTTCCGGTGGTCGTGCTGACCATCGGCTTTTTCTTCACGCTGCGCCAATGGGATGTACCTGTCATTATAGCGGATCGACAGATCAAACGTAGCGACGCGGCAACAGCGCGCGAAACCCTGCAACTGCCTGTCGTCTGGCTGGGAATGCTGACATTTTTCTTTTACGCAGGGGCAGAGGTCGGCGCGGGGCAGTTAACCACCAATTTATTCACCGAAGGCCGCAATATCAGCGCGGAAACAGTTGGATATTGGATCACATTTTATTGGGCGAGTTTTACATTCGGGCGTTTCCTATTCGGCTGGATTGTTGACCGGATGGATTCACGCCTGATGGTGCGCCTGTGTTTGCTCGGTGCGTCGCTGGGCGCAGCACTCATTTGCTTGAACCTTAGCCCGACTATGAATTTTGTTGGACTGGGATTGATCGGTTTCATGCTTGCGCCGGTTTTTCCTACACTGATGTCGCAAACGCCAGGGCGCACTGGCCTGCGCCACGCCGCCAACGCGATTGGTTTTCAGGGCGCGATTGCCGGGATGGGCGTTTCAATCCTAATCGCGCTGGTGGGATGGTTGGCGGAACGCTACGGAATCGAAGTGATTGACGCCTCCCTCCTGGCTGGAATACTGACGACATTTGCGCTGCACGAAATTATTTTGTTTCGCGAATCTCGACGGTTGTTGTTTCAACTGGAAACCAAATGAAAGCAAAATCCGGCCCGCGTGACCTGCTGCTGATCTCGTTTTTGACCTTCGCGGCCTATGGCGTCCCGCAATCACTCCTCGGTATTTCCTGGGTGTACATGCAGGATACCTTTAATATCCGCCTGGATGCGCTGGGGATTCTGCTGGGTGTCTCTACGATTGGTCGCCTCCTGGCAACCTTCACCAGCGGCAAAATTGTCGGCAGGCTGGGCGTCGGATGGTTTATCTTCATCGGCAGTCTGCTTTCAATCGTCGGGATGCTCGGCTATGCGCTGTTGCAATCGTGGGAACTGCTGCTGGTCGTGCAATTTCTATGGGGTATCGGCTCTGTCGCTA
>Ga0268299_1004018_pt1 | contig 12309 bp, 9 predicted proteins | sample NOBtaG_FD_193484 | JGI IMG/M metagenome (GOLD analysis project Ga0268299, IMG submission 193484) | Activated sludge microbial communities from bioreactor in Nijmegen, Gelderland, Netherland - NOB reactor | ecosystem: Engineered > Bioreactor > Aerobic > Activated sludge | place: Netherlands...
TCGGGGTTCTCCGCGCGCGTAAGCCATAGGTGCTGTCTCCGGGGGTTGGCGGGGCATAAAATTTCATGCCCCGTTTGAATGCGGAATTTCGGGGCGCAACAATGTAAATTAACTATTAAAAACGGATATTGTTTTCGTAGGGGCGCAATATATTGTGCCCCTACCAACACCGCGTTCGAATATCCGTGTTAATTTGTAAAACTACATTATTGCGTCCCTACCATTGCAGAGATTTTTACCGTGAGAGTTCGCGGTTAATCTCTTCGACGGCGATGGCGACTTCTTCTTGAACGTCACCACCCGCGAGGATGTTTTCCATCATCAGGTCAATGGCGCTTTCGACGGTGGGCCAGTTGGAATAACGCGCGCCGTAGGGCAGGCGACCATTGGCGATTTCGTCTACGAACGCCTGGGTAATTTCAGGATAATCCGACGCGGCGGGCGCAGCAGCAGCCGATTCTGCATTTGCCGAAAGTTCGAGGCCGCTGACAACCTTGCTGTTCTGGTAAGGAACGGCATCGGTGGCAGCTTCAATGAATTTGCAGGCAGCAAGCAGCTTGGCAGGGTCGCTTTCGACAGCTTTGTTAATCATCCATCCGGATTCATAAAGCACAGTTGCATCGGCGACATTGCTGGGGTTGCCAACAACGGCGACACGTTCCGGCGTATATTCTTCATTGGCGAAAAGGCCAGTCAATTCCCAGTGTCCACGTGGGAACATGGCGACTTCACCCTGCAAAAAGACCGTCAGGAAGCCTGTTTCCTGGATCATTTCGCCGAGAGTCGTCGGATCAGGCGATACGCCATATTCCAGCACCATGTCGCGCAGGAATTGGATGGCTTCGATGGTTTCGGGCGAGTCCAGGTAGCCGCTGACGGTGGTGCCGTCTGGTGAAATCACATCGCCGCCATTCTGCCACACCCAGTAAATCCATTCGAAAACGAATTGGCGGACGCGGAAACCGTACTGCACCACATTTTCTTTGTCGAAGTTCGGGTCGAGGCTGTTACGGCCTTCCGAGTCGATGGTCAAACGGCGCGTGACATCCAAAAATTCGTCCCACGTCCAGTCGGAAGTCGGAAGTTCGACGCCCGCGCGTTCAAATGATTCTGGATTGTAGTACATGACCATCGGCGTACCACCATCGGGCAAGCCCCAGATTGCGCCGTCTTCGCGCTGGTGAATTCCGAGGAAAGTCGGCGCGAAGCGATCCAGCGTCAGCTCTGGCACGAGGGGGAGGCAGGTGTTGATGTCGAGGAGGTAGCCCGTATCGACCAGGCGATCCAGCGTCGAGGCGTCCTGATACCAAACATCCGGTGCGGTGCCTGCTGCCAGATCGGTGAGCAGAACCGTGTCGAATTCAGGCGGCGCTTCCAGGGCATCAATCTTGATGTCGGGGTTAGCTTCTTCAAAAGTAGAAATCAATTCTTTGCGCGCCAGGTCGAGCGGACGGCCTTCTTCTTCCGGGCTAACGCGCAAGCCGATGACCCGTAATGTCACTTGATCCTGGGCTGAAACCAGCATTGGGGTCACTGCAAGCGCGATGATGAGCAGCGCGATAACCCTCTTCCAGTTTAGGCGGTTCAACATAAAGTTTCTCCTTCTATAAAAATAGATCATCTTCTGCGGCTGAGAACAGATGAAATTGTGCGGCTGACATCCATTCTGCGGGTAGATGAACAAATCATAACGCAAAAGTGTGAAAAGCAACAGTACAATCCCTGTACATCTTGCCTCATAGGTCTATACAATGTAAGTGGCAAACGGGTTTATTTCACTTGACGCCCTTGCATTTGCCATCTATCATCCGTGCTGAAAGGGCAGGTTTATCGATGCAATTTTACAGTTTTGATCTTCATGACCCGATTTTTGAGTTTGGACAATGGAAACTCAGCTTTCAGATCATCACGCTGGAAAATATTTATGGTCTAGACCCGTCAAAACTCTCCGTACAGGAAACAGCCAACGGGTGGCTGATTGACTGCTCACAATTAAGCTGGGCGGGGCAGCAGCAGCACGCGCCGGGGGGATTAAAAATTCGCGTCCGGCGGGAGGGCGACCAGCGCTTGAGGATCAGCATGGATGCCCGCGCGCCGCACAAAATACGCGCCGTAAAAATGCTGATCCGCGATTTGCCGGAGATCGCTGTACTTGATTTGCTGGATCGGGATCGGCCTGTCCCCTATGATGGAATCCTCGACAAATATCCGAATCCCCTGCGCCTGCCGCTGATTTTCGCGCGCCTGCCCGATGGTCAATGCCTGGGGCTGCGCTGCGAGGATGAACACAGCCGCGCCAAACGATTCGCCTCGTATCAGGAGCGCATGGGAACGCTCAAGGGCAGATACGCAATTGAGTGCATTCACGAAGACGACGCGCGCTGGTTTGATACGCAAGCGAGTGTGCCGGATTGGATTCTGGATCGTGGTATTGATATTGAAGCGTTTCGTGGCGAACAATTGGCGTTTGGCGAGGCACACAGTGGGCTTATTCCCTGGGAGCAGCGCGCCGATATGCCCGCCTGGACGCGCGATTTGCGCCTGTGCCTGACGCTGCATGGGATGCACTGGTCGGGCTATACCTTCAACACCTACGACCAGATGTTGGAAATTATCCGCTTTGCTGCGGAACGTATCGATGGTAATCAAATTTTAGCCTATTTCCCTGGCTGGGAAGGCCGCTACTACTGGCAGTACGGCGATTTTCGACCTGAACCGTTGTTGGGTGGCGAGGAAGGGTTTGCGCGGTTGTGTGCCGAGGCCAAAGCGCTTGGTGTCCACGTGATGCCGATGGTCGGCGGCAACTGCGCCAATTCATGGTTTCCAAATTTCCACACTTTTGGCCCATCGTCGCATATGAAATCGGCCACACGCAACGTCTTTCACGGCAACCAGCCGGATTGGGACATGAGCCGCGCGCAGGATACGGGCTGGCAGGCATGGCTCAATCCCGGCGCTCCGGCGTGGCAAACGGAACTCACGCGCCAAATTTTGCGTCTGGCTGACCAGTACGATTTTGATGCGGTATTCATTGACACAGTTGAGGTCTGGGCGAACGACCCGGATTTTAATATGCGTGAGGGCTACCGCCAGTTGGTGGATCGCCTGCGCGCCGGACGACCCGATTTTCTGGTGACAGCCGAGGATTGGTACGATGGTTTGCTGCCGATTTTCCCGATTTTTCAGCAGTCGGGTAACTGGCGTCAGGTGCCGGATTGGGTGGGGCGCTATGTGCGTTTGATCGGCCACATTTGCGATTCCGAGCCGAGTCGGGGCAGCACGGGTGTATTCGAATGGGGTTACACGCCGTATAAGCCGCTGCCGAATCGTGACCCCTACATCACGACGATTGCCTTCACCGATGGCACACTCGAAAATGCGCAGGCCGAAATCGAAGCGGCGATTGCACAAGCAAAAGCAAGAAGCTAATCAGCTTGTCAGCATTTCAGCTTGTCGGCTTCGATAAACTGGCTGACGGGCTGAGACGCTAAGACGCTGACATGCGTTCTTTGCGTTAAGTCTTTAAATTGAAGGAGATTCAATGCACCAGTGGCAAAATGAATTGGCGGACGTGTTTTCTCTGGACGGCGAATGGGCGTTTTCGCTGGCAGATGAAAGCGGCGCGATTCGTGTACCAGGGACTTGGGAAGCGCAGGGATTTTCGCGCCACGTGGATGGGCCAGCGACTTATCAGCGAACGGTTCGCGTTCCGGCGGAATGGCAAGGCAAGCGCGTTCAATTGCAGTTTGACGCCGTGAGCTATGACGCTGAAATTTCCGTCAACGGCGCGCAAGTTGGGCGGCATACGGGTCTATGGTCGCCGTTCGCGCTGGACGTGACCGACGTGATTCATTTTGGCGATGATAACGAAATCGGCCTTGTGATTTTCAAGCCGGGAGAGCGCTTCCCGATGCGCGAGTCTCTGGCGGGCTTTTTGCCGGATGTCGCCACAACTTTTGGCGGAATCTGGCAGTCGGCGCGGCTGGTCGCGTTTGAGTCAGCGGCTTTGAGCGAAATTTCGATTCTTCCAGATTTCGAATCGGGCAGCGTGACGATCCATGCGAATACGCATCACGCCGAAAATTTTCAGGCGCGAATTACAATTTACACGCCAGAGGGTCGCCCCGCCGCCGAACATATCGCGCCTGCCGGAGAGCCGATTAATGCCGCGCTGTCCTTATCCCCGCTGCGATTCTGGCGTCCCGATCAACCCGCTTTATACACGCTGCAAATTACGCTTCAGGATGGTCAACGTACCCTATCTCGCGTTCGCCGCACATTTGGATTTCGCCAATTGACTTCCGAAGGCGATCAACTGCTGCTCAACAGCGCGCCCGTGTCGCTGCGCGGCGTTCTCAATTGGGGCTGGTATCCCGAAATTTTATGTCCCGCGCCGGACGATGCCGCGATTCGCGATGAATTTCGGCGGGTGCGTGAACTCGGCTTTAATATGGTCAAGCTGTGCCTCTACGTTCCCTCGGCGCGCTATTTCGAGATCGCCGACGAAGAAGGCATGATGCTCTGGCTGGAACTGCCGATGTGGCTGCCCAAAGTGACCGAACGCCTGCGCCAGCAAGCGCCGCTGGAATATGCTGAAATTTTATCCGCCGTCCAGCATCACCCCTCGATTGTCATCTATAGCCTGGGCTGTGAGTTGAATCAATCGGTGGATGAGGCGTTGATGGGCGACCTGAACGAGATCGTGCGCGGTCAGACTTTTGGCGCGATGATCTGCGATAACAGCGGTTCGGGCGAGGCATATGGCGGGCTGGCTTTCGATTTTGCCGATTTTAACGACTATCATTTTTACTGCGATCTGCAATATTTTGACCCATTGGTCGATCATTTCAGCCGGGATTGGCGCGCCCCGCGCCCCTGGATTTTCGGCGAATTTTGCGACGCCGACGATTACCGCGACCTGGATGAGATCGAAGCGGCTTTCGGCGGCAAACTCCCCTGGTGGCTGACCGAGCGCAATCCGCTCCACCCGCTGACATTTATCGCTTATCCTGAACAGCGCGTGCGTATGGAATCCGTCGTAGTGGCGCAGCGTCCCACAGGGACTTCCGATGGTCGCGCCATGCCCCTACAGATCGACCATCAAACCATTCAAAAAATTTCGCGGCAGCAGTCGTTCGTTTTGCGCAAAACGATCCTCGAAAAAGTGCGCGCCCGCGCGGGCATGGGCGGCTATGTTGTCACCAGCATTCGCGATACCCCGCTGGCGACTTCGAGCGTTTTTGACGACCTGGGACGCACGAAATATCCGATTGATGAATTTCGCGCGTTTAATGCGGATCGTGTCCTCCTCATCGGCAGAGGGCGGGCGCGATCATGGACTCGCGGCGGGGATCGGCCTGCGCCTTTCGAGCCGCGCAGCTTTCTGGCGGGGCAGCGTGTCAGCCTCGATGTGATTCTATCGAACGCCGGGGCAGACCTTCCAGGTGGGGAAGTCGTCTGGAAAATTGGCGATTCTGAAAATTTGTTTGCCGAAAATGGCGTGATTGACGTAGATAAGGCGCTGACAGCAGGGCGACCTCAAATGCTGGGGCGTATCGTGTTCAACGCGCCGCAAGTCGATAGCGCGATTGAGCTTCAGTTGGAAATCTCACTGGACTCTGAAGGTGAAACCGTAACAAATAGCTGGCGGCTGTGGATTTTTCCGAAAATTGAACACTGGCCGGATAGTATCGGGCTTTATGATCCGGCGGGCAGCCTGCAAGCGCTGGACGATCTGCGTGAGGCGGCGAAACCCATCAGCGGCGCGATTGACGGCATCTCGACGCTGCTCACCTCGACGCTTGACGAGCATGTGCTGGCGTTTTTGCGCGGTGGTGGGCGGGTTCTACTGCTGCAACAGGGCGAAAAACCGCTGCCCGCGCTCGGCGTCCCGTTCTGGCGTGAGGGCATCAAAATTATTTGCGATCATCCGGCGATGCTGCCGAACAACGGCTATGCCGACCTGCAATTTTATGGCCTGGGGACGGATTGGGCGCTGGACACAGATCGTTTAACCGAGGTTTTGCCGGACGCGAAAAATTTCAATCCGATTTTCCGCCGTCTGGATGCCCGCCAATTCACCGTCGCCGATTATCTGATCGAAATGCAGGTCGGCGCGGGGCAGTTGATCGCCTCGACGCTGCGTTTTCAAGGCGGGAGCGGCGACCAGCCTGCCAGCCTAAAATCCCATTTGGCGGGGCGCTGGTTATTGTATAATTTGTTAAAAATGTTGAAATCGAACTGAACCGCTGAGACGCTGAGGGCACAGAGGAGAGTAAAGGGTGAAAAAGCAGTTTATTGTTATTGTGTTTGCACTTTGTTTGCTGCTGCCGTTTACGGCGTTGGCGCAGGATGACGAATCGTCGCCGCTGCTGGATATGCTGGCGCTCGTGCCGGATAATCCGCAGGCACGTGGGGCGATTTTGAGCTATGTGGATTATCGTGCTGTTGAAAGCACACGCCCCGGCGCGGCACAGCCTCAGAATTGGGCGGAATGGAATGCACTTCAAGAGGCAGATGACCCATCTGCCGGGTTGTGGATGGCTGCATTTTTGGGCGTTGCCAGTGGGCCATCCAATTTTTTGTCGTACCTCGGTCAGTTTGAGCCAATGCCGCAGGTGATGGGTTTTGATTGGTTCGATATTGACCGTGCGCTGACGTATGGCGAACCGCCGTCAATGGGCAACGTGATCGCGGGCGATTTTGATTCTGACTCGATCATCGCGGCCTTTGAAGCGCGTGGATTTGAGCAAAGCGAACTTAATGGCCTGCCGCTGTTATGCAGCGACGCAGGATGCGATGCAGGAATGGAACTCGATTTACAGGCGCGCGATCTGGCGAATCCGTTTGGCGGTGAACTGGGACGCAAAGAGCCGCTGGTGATTGCGCCTGGATATTTGATGGATTCAGCCGATTACGAGCAGGTCGAAGGGATGACCGAGGCTTATACTGACGATCAAGATTCGCTAGCCGATGCGCCGGATTTCCGGGCTGCCGCCAACATTGCCTCGGCGAACGGAACGCTGGTGCAGGCGCAATTTGTGAATTTCGCGCTGCTGTCTGCGCCATTCTTCTCCGATAATCCTACGGAGATCGCTGAAGAGGCTGGTGTGCTGCCTTTATATCAATTAGCGGCGATTGTGCATCGTGTCGAAGGTGAAGATGAGATCGCGGAAATTATTCTAATTTACGGCAATGAAACAAATGCCCAGGATGCCGCCATTACACTTCAGGATCGAATTTCGAAGTACACGTCGATAGCTATTCAAAGACCATTGACAGAAATATTAGAAGAGCGCGAGATCACACTGCAAGAACCAAAGGTTGTTCAGGATGAGGAAACGGGCAAATGGGCGACATTGATTGATTTTAAAAGTCCAGTACCCAACCAACAGCCAGTTGAGGGCGAGCTTGGCAGCCAATTGATTCAGTCGGCGCTGAACTATCGCCTGCTGATTAGTATGCTCTATCAGCGCGATCTGGGGTGGCTGACGCCGAACTAATACCACGTTTCGTGGTAAATACGCTTGCCCCAACTTCGAGCCTGTGGATATACTTGCGGTACTTTGAAGTTGGGGATTATTCCCTTATATTGAATGTATTGAAATGTATAGAACATTTTGGCATAGGAGACTCGCCTCATGGCCTTAGCACCCATCTACACTCAAAAAACCAAACCCTATCACCTCACGGACGAACAGCTTCAATTTTTTGATGAAAACGGCTATCTGATTTTACGCCAATGGGTCACAGGTGATTTGCTGGCAAGATTGCAGGCCGCCGGGACAGCCTGGATCGATCAATTTACGTCGCTGCCCGAAAGCGACCCCCGATATGCCGATCTCCGCTGGGCGAAGCGCGACAATGGCCGCGTACCGTTCCGCGTCGATTATGTCCACAATAAAGGGGAGGGGGCATCGCTTGAACTGCTCGGCAGCCCAGAGGTTTTGGGTGTCGCCGAGAGCATGTGCGGTCCGAACTTTGTCCCGACCTACGAGTCAATGGTTTTCAAGCAGGTCGGCGATGGCGAGGCGATCCCCTGGCATCAGGACGCGGTTCACCCCCGCCAATACCGCATTTTCAACTACGATCTTTATCTCGATCACTCGCAAATTGGCGGCGGCGCGCTGCGCGTTGTCCCCAAGACTCAGGGTCATAAGCAGGATATTTGCCGCCTGCGCGACGAATTTGGCTGGGAGCCGAAGGACGTGATTCATGTCGAGATGGAGCCGGGTGACGTGCTGCTTCATGACGTGATGGTCGTACACGGCTCGGAACACGTTCTCGGCAAAGCGCTGCGCCGGACGATCTATTATGAATTCCGCGCGGCAGAAGAAATTATGGAAGAAGGCCCCTGGGATCGTGAATGGGTGGACAAACGCCTGCGTCTGATTCCGATTGGATTGCGCCATCATAAAGCGACCTTCCCGAACAGCCCACAGTTTGATTGGCAAGTTTCTGACGAGTTCCGCCCGATTGTTCGTGGCAGCGAGGCCGAAGAATTGAAGATCGCTCACGTCGTCGGGATGCCGGGGTCGGGTTGCAGCGCGGGCGACGTGCCGCTGAAGAAGGGGTAGTTTTTTGTGCTTTGTCTGCGGGCGCACGGCTGTGCGCCCCTACAAACCCTATGATGGGAAAAATTATCAGACAAGTGCAATCTAATTTCGAGGGCGATTTGAAGAAGATCGCCCTTATTGATCCCGCTTGAAGCGCGCCATACGCTGTAAATCATCTTTATTCGGTATCCACCAGCGCTGCGCGGGACGCGGTTCGCCCAGAATCCAGCGTTCCTCCGGCGTGAACCCTGCAACTTGCTCCTCCGTCGGAAATTCGCGATCCACAGGACGCATCCACGTTGGGCAGTAGCTCACGTAAACATTTTTGCGCTCGATGTCGGAAGTATTCGGCGGCGCGGCGTGCCATTGTGCCTGATGAAACGCGACGACTGTCCCGGCCTCGCAATCGATCTGGACAAAATCGTCGGCATAATCCTCAATGTTGAAATTTTTGCCTTTGCCATCGAGTTCCAGATGCTTATGCGACCCGCGCACCACCTGGAGCGACCCACCCGTGCCGTGCGTGAGATCGGTCAAAAAATAGCCAAATTTCAGGTAGTGCAACCCCATCGCGCCGTTGACCGCCGGAAACAGATTCGGGCGCGGGCCATCGGCATGCCAGGGGCTGCTGGTCACAAAATTCGATAAATCCTCGGCTTCTTTCACGCGGCTGACAAAATTGGATTGATTCAGGTGAAACATTGCGCCGAAAGCGTCATAGGTGAGTTGCAGCGCAGGCTCGTACATGACCAGACTCAGAAACGCGGGGTCAAGATCGACACAATTTTGCTGTTTGATGCTGGTCGTACCGGGCTGCTCGGCTCGGATTTGCGCGCTGATTCGGTCAATCGCGTCCAGCATATCGCTCATTAAATCTTCCGGCAGCTTTTGCGGCAAAATCACGTAACCGTCGCGCTCCAATTGGGCATTGAGCGTATCGCGTTCGGCATTGGTGAGACGAATAGAGGTGTTTTCAAGTGATGTTGACATAGCGATAAATTCCCTGAAAACCAATATTTTCGAGAATTATCCACGCGGCAGATCACATGCGCAACCTCATGCGAAGTGTTAAAATAGCGGCCTTCTTGATTTGCGAGGCCGATCCATGCGTTTTGATCTTCATAAAGTGCGATCCTATCTCGTCAATGAGTTGGAAGCGACTCCTGTGGTTGCCCGCGTGGAACATGACGGCACGGATATTATTTTGTGCCAGTTGGCAACGGGTGAATCAGTCATCATGCACCTGATCGAACGGCTGATGCCGATCAACGAAATCAAGGTCACGCTCGACGAGAATAATGCTGCCTTTCGACATACCCTGTTCATTCTGTGGGGCGATATGCTGCTTCCAGCGGAGAACCGACTTTACCAGCCAGACGATTGGATGGAGACCCTGTTTACGCTTTACGACGGCCTGATTTATGGCTATGACTCGTTTGGGCCATATGCCTCCGTTTTTCCGGTCTATTTTCAAAAACAGCCGCAAAGTTATCAGCACTTTATCCGCTATGGTGAGACGATCAATGTGTCACGCTTGCATTGCGATATGGTGCATATCAACCTGCCAGAGTTCAAGGGATTCTGGCGCGTGGCGGATTTCGAGCCAAAACGTACTCAAGAGCAGGTTGCGGGGCAGTCCACAGGCGGCGAACGCCAGCGCCCCCTGACAACCGAGCGCAATTCGATGTCCGATTATTATGCGATTTTGATGCTGGCTCATGACGCTGATCGGGATGCGGTGCGCGCCGCCTATCGCAAAATGGCGCGAGAATATCACCCGGATTTAAACGATTCGCCGGATTCCACCAGCAAAATGCAGGAAATTAACGAAGCTTATGAGCGAATTATGCAGCAGTTTGGGGATGATTGATGGCACGACAGTTGGTTGAGTGCATTCCGAATTTTTCTGAAGGCCGTCGAATTGAAGTTGTGGACGCGATTGCTGAAGCGATTGGTGCGGTACAAGGCGCGGCGATCTTAGACCGCCACAGCGATGCCGATCATAATCGTTCTGTGATTACGTTTGTTGGTACGCCGGATGCGGTTGTCGAGGCTGCGTTTGCCGGGATTTGTACCGCTGCGCAATTGATCGACCTTGATGTGCAGCAGGGGGAGCATCCCCGTATCGGCGCGGCAGACGTTGTGCCATTCGTGCCGATTGAAGGCGCGACGATGGACGAGTGTGTTGCTCTGGCGAAAAAATTAGGTGAACGAGTCGGGCGCGAATTGCAGCTTCCCGTTTATCTCTACGAAGCCGCCGCGACCCGTCCCGAACGGCAAAACCTCGCCAATGTTCGCCTGGGGCAGTATGAAGGATTAAAAGACGAGATTCTTGCGAACCCCGAACGGGCGCCGGATTTTGGGCCGTCGAAATTAGGCAAGGCCGGGGCAGTTGCGATTGGTGCGCGCGCGCCGTTGATCGCGTTTAACGTCTATCTGACGACTAATGACATCGAAATCGCTAAAAAAATCGCGCTGGCGGTGCGGCATTCCGGCGGCGGATTGGCGTATGTCAAGGCGTTGGGGCTGCTGGTCAAAGGCCGCGCGCAGGTATCGATGAATCTGACCGATTACACGCGAACCCCGATTCATCAAGCCGTCGAGTTGATCCGGCGGGAGGCCGCGCGTTATGGCGTAGCGGTGCATCATTCAGAATTAGTCGGGCTGATCCCACAGGCAGCTTTGGTTGATGCTGCCCGCTGGTATTTGCAGTTGGACGAATTTTCGCCCGACCAGATTCTAGAGACGCGGTTGGGGAATTCGATGATTCATCAAGAGGGTGATTAAGGTTTTAAACCTTTAATCGCTTGGTTCAAAATATGACGATCATAAATGAGCAAGATTAGCAATATTAAACCTAAAAGCCAGCCCAAAGTATAAGTTCCTGTTATTCCTAAAAGAAAGGCAAAAATTATCACCGCGATGGTCACGTACCCCATACCATTGATTTGAAATTTAGCCTCGACTTTTGTCCCGTCATAGCCCTTGCTGGTCAGTGTACCTTGAGCCTCCATAACCGAATAACGAATAAAGCTGTACGACCCCTTCCAGACCCGCCGTACTGCAAATTCGCTGTGATCCCCCTTCATGGGATGAATCTCAATCTCAGTATCAGCAAATATGGATTTTCTGGAGTCGTGATACCACAAGAAATCACGGCATTGGTCAATCGGAAACCGTGTCGTAAACTGCATCCTGGCCTCTTTTGCCTATTACTGCGCCTTTGATGCTTTTAGCGTAACACGATTTCCGACACGCCATCTATAAATCCTTAATGTTGTCCTTGGCGATGCCTAAGTCAGTGGCACGAGCGCCGTCAATGCCTGCACCAGACGATTCGAGTCTTCAATCGTGTTGTACGCCTGGAACGAGACACGCACCTGATTGTTGCCCTGCCAGGGGTAAATCGGCACTTCGATTTTATAGTCTTCCCACAAGCGTTTTCCCAAATCCGAAATGTCGCCTTCTGGCAGCGGGATTGCGATCATCTGGCCGAACCATTCTTCCGAATCTGGCGAACGGGGCGTGAGTCCGGTCATATCAGCCATGCGTCCGCGCAGGTCGCTGGCGAGGGCATGGCAGCGCGCCTGAACTTCGCTCCAATTATTTTCCTGCATGAAATCAATCGCCGCTGGAACGCTGATGAAGGCTGATAGATCGCGCGTACCCTGCCAGGTATTACGGCTGACAAAGGTCGACTCTTCATCCCAGGGCGGGCTGACGACCAATGGCTCCGTCATCGCCTGACGATCTG
>Ga0268299_1004019_pt1 | contig 12305 bp, 9 predicted proteins | sample NOBtaG_FD_193484 | JGI IMG/M metagenome (GOLD analysis project Ga0268299, IMG submission 193484) | Activated sludge microbial communities from bioreactor in Nijmegen, Gelderland, Netherland - NOB reactor | ecosystem: Engineered > Bioreactor > Aerobic > Activated sludge | place: Netherlands...
AGCCCGTCTCCTCGGCCTCGGTTGATCTGCTGCTCTCGTCCCGCTCGAAGCTCGCCATCCACCATCCGTCCTGATCCGCCCCAGAACTCCGTGCACCATAGCGGCCCTCGGCCTTCATTACGAACATGTTGCGACGAAAAGGTTGGCAGCCCGGAGGGTGCAGGGTTGAGACAGCCCGGAGGGGTGCCCCTACCCTGAACCTCGTGGGGACTTCGCTAGACCACCTTCTCCCGGCCGCCGACGAGGTGCTGCGGTGTGCCGAGCACGCCCGGCGCATCGAGGTCGACCCCGGCGGCACGGCGCTGCGGGCCGACCGGATCGTCCTCGTGGCGGCCCCGCTGCCGTGGCCCAAGCCGGCCCTCGACCACCCGGCGGTACAGCCGGTGGCGGAGGCCCTGCGCGGCACCGCCGTGCCCACCCGGGTGCTGGCCTTCGTCCCCGACGGCCCCGGGGCGCCGGCCGCCGACGACGGTGCCACGATCGTGGTGTACGAGCGGGAAGGCCCGTCGGCGGTGGAGTGGCGCTATCGCACGGCCGGCCCGGCGGAATCGGCCGCCCTGGCCCGGGCCCTGGCCGGGGCAGACCCCGGGGCGGCCCTGCCTCCCCCGATGGCCGAGCACCGCCCGGCCCGCCCTGCCGTGCTGGTGTGCACCCAGGGCAGCCACGACGTGTGCTGCGGGTCGGAGGGCACCCGGTTGGCCGGGGAGCTCCAGGCCCGCAACGACGCCACATCGGCCGCCGCCGGCGGGGCCGATCGGGTGACCCGGCTCTACCGGGTGAGCCACACCGGAGGCCACCGGTTCGCCCCCACCGCCATGACCCTGCCCGACGGGCGCATGTGGGCCGGGCTCACCGCCGCCCGGGTGGAGTCGATCCTCTCCCGCACCGGCGCGGTGGCCGAGCTGGCCCCGATCTGCCGGGGCTGGTGGGGTGCCGACGACGGCCCGGCCCAGGTGGCGGAGCGGGCGGTGTTGGCCGCCCGCGGTTGGTCGCTCGACGAGCACGATCGACGGGTGGATCTGACCGAGGGGCCCGACGGCTCGATCCTGGCCACCGTGTCGGTTCACGCCCCCGCTGGTGCCGATGGTCAGAGCGCCGGCGGCGGGGCCGAACGGTGGGAGGTGGCGCTGACCGCGGGCCGCACCGTGCCCACCATCGCCTGCCGTCAGCCTGGTGGCCTACCGGCCAAGCCGGCCCGGGAGTACGACGTGCTCACCGTCCATCTCCTGGCTGAGTGAACGGGATCCTGGATCACCCAGGGGGCCTGACGCCCCCGGCGGCTCCGCCGCCCCCCATCGCCGTCGGGGCCCCACCCCGCCGGCCGGTCGCCTCCGGCGAGCTAGCAGGGTGCTGAAATTCGGCTGAGGTGCTCGCGTTCGGGGCGGGGATCGAAAAGACTGGGGGGATGCGAGGCACTCCAGATCCCCAGATGGCGATGCTGACCACGTTGAGCACCGAGGACCTGATCCCGGCGGATCATCCGATCCGTCGGATCCGGGTCGTGGTCGAGGCGGTCCTCGGGGAGCTGGACCCGGTCTTCGATGAGATGTACGACGTCGGAGGTCGTCGCAGCGTCCCTCCTGAGACGCTGTTGAAGGCGACGGTGTTGATGGCGTTGTACTCGATCCGTTCCGAGCGGGCGTTCTGCGAACGCCTGAACTACGACCTGTTGTTCAAGTGGTTCCTGGACATGCGGATCGACCAGCCCGCCTTCGACCCGACCACGTTCACCAAGAACCGCCAGCGCCTGTTGGACCACGCCGTGGCGGATGAGTTCTTCGCCGCCGTGGTCCGCCAGGCCAAGCTCCGCCGCTACACCTCCAGCGAGCACTTCAGCGTGGACGGGACCTTGTTGAAGGCGTGGGCGTCACACAAGAGCTTCAAACCGAAAGACGGTCCACCGTCGCCCCCGCCAGCAGGGCGGAACTCTGAAGTGGGCTGGCACGGCCAGAAACGCAAGAACGACACCCACGCCTCGACCACCGACCCCGAGGCCCGCCTGTTCCGCAAGAGCAACAACACCGCCGCCACCCTGTGCTTCGCCGGGCACCTGCTGATGGAGAACCGCACCGGGTTGATCGTCGATGCCGAGTTGACCATCGCTGATGGCTACGCCGAGCGAGCCACCGCCATCGAGATGCTGGGCCGCCTACCGAAGAGGGCGAGGCGGCGGACGGTGGCCGCTGACAAGGCCTACGACACCAAAGGGTTCGTGGACGGCGTGCGGGCGCTCGGGTTCACCCCGCACGTCGCCCAGAACACGAAGACCTCAGCGATCGACGGGCGGACCACCCGCCACCCCGGCCACACCGTGAGCCAACGGATCCGTAAACGAATCGAGGAACCCTTCGGCTGGACCAAGACCATCGCCGGCGGCCGTCAACTCCGCTACCGAGGCCGGGACCGGAACCGGGGCCTGGTTCATGATCACCACCGCTGTCTACAACGTGCTCCGCATCACCACCCTCGACCACGAAGCCGCCCTCGCCTGACGCCGTGCGGTGGCCGGTCTTGCGCCGGCGGGCCACAGTGACCTGAACGGGCGAGCTGGGCGGGCGGCTACAACCTGAGCCGCTCCATCCCACCGCACCAGCCGCCCCCGCCCGATCGAGTCACCCCACCCGAGGCCAAGCCCCACACGACCACCAGGCCTGCTTTTCAGCACCCTGCTAGTCGACGTTGAGGGCGGCGGCGTGCTCGGCCGCCGCTTCGTTCTCCACGAAGCGGTCCACCGAACGCACGAAGCGCTCCAGGTAGTCGACCAGCTGGGCCTGTTCCTCGGGGGTGAACTCCATCAGGATCTCGGACAGGCCGTCCTGGATCTTGGCGTTGATCAGCTCGTAGCGGCGGCGGCCGGCACCGGTGGCCGACACCAGGATCGACCGCTGGTCGTCTATGGCCCGCACCCGCTCCACCAGTCCCTTGTCGGCCAGGCAGCCGACGGCCCGGGTGGTGGACGCCGGCGTGATCTGCAGGGCGTCGGCCAGTTCGCCCATACGCATCGGGCCCTGCTGGCAGATGACGATCAGGGCGTCGGCCAGGGCGATGTCGAGCCCTTCGGGGCCTGATCCGTAGAACAGGTCCTTGAGTCGTAGGGCGCTGGCGCCCCGACGGAGTTGACGCCAGGCGCGGCCGACCCGGCGCCGCCGGTCGACATCGGTGTTCTTGGCGGTCACCGCCGCGTTCCTGAGCGTGCTCATCAGGCCCATTGTGGACCCAACGTGCACCAATCGTCACATGCTCGGCGTAATTACCAGTTCCGCGCTAGAACGCGGTTTCCGGCTCCGGCTCCGTGGCAGGACGCTCGGGGGGCGGCGCCGGCGCGGCTGCCGACACCGCCTCGGCCGCCAGGACGCGGACCGGCACACCGGTGGCCCGACTGGCGGCCGCCACATCGTCGTGCTCGGCCTTGGCCGCGTGGGGGCCCAGCTTCACCCGGATCTCGTGGCCGCGGACGGTCACCGTCCGCCAGGTCCGCTCCAGCACCTGCTTGGCCACCAGCTCCCGCCGGAGGCCGAGCGTGCCGGTCTCGGCGAAGATCACGGTCTCGATCCCGTCGGCCCGGTCGGGCCGGCACAGCACCCGCAGCTCGTGGCCGGGCCGGTTCTTCTTCATCCCGATCGGCACCACCCAGGCGTCGTCGGCACCGGCGTCGAGCAACCGGCCGACCAGGTGGCCGAGCAGCTCGGGGGTCACGTCGTCGAGGTTGGTGGCCAGTACCAGCGCCGCCTCGGTGCGGGGCCGGGCCGACAGGGGCCGGGCCGTCAGGCCGGTCAGGGCGCTGCTGGGCCCGGCGGCCGGTGCGTCGTCGATCTCCACCAGCAGGGCACCCAGCACGTTGGGGTGGGTGGCCGGGTCGCGGCCGCCCGCCCCCCGGGAGAAGCCGACGAGGCGGCCGGCCGGCACCGGTCCCCAGCGGGTCACCATCGTGCGCAGCAGGGCGGCCCCGGTGGGGGTGACGGTCTCCGACGCCCAGTCGACCGGGCGGATGGCGGCCGCGCCCGCCAGCAGCTCCACCGTGGCCGGAGCGGGGGCGGGCAGGCGACCGTGGGCGGCCTGGATCACCCCGTTGCCGATGCCCACCGGGCCCGACGCCACCTCGTCGATCGCCAGGTGGTGCAGGGCGGACCAGGCGCCCACGATGTCGACGATGGCGTCGAGCGCCCCCACCTCGTGGAAGTGGACCTCGTCGATGCTGACGCCGTGGATCCCGGCCTCCACCCGTCCCAGCAGCTCGAACGTGGCCCGGGCCCCTGCCTTCACCCGGTCCGGCAGCGCGGCCCCGGCCAGCAGCCGGTCGATCGTCGACCACGCCCGGTGCTCGGCGTGGTCGTGCCCGTCGTGACCGTGATCGTGATCGTCGTGGTCGTCGTGACCGTGACCGTGATCGTCGTGGTCGTGGTCGTGGGTGGCGACGACGGCCCGGGTGGCGGCGATGCCGGCCCGCAGCACGGGCTCCACGTCGATCGACCATCCGGTGACGCCGAGGCCCGCCACGTCGGCCCGAACCGCCTCCAACGGCGCCCCCAGGCCGAGCAGGGTGCCGAGCAGCATGTCGCCCGAAGCCCCGAACCCGGGGTCGAGCCACAGGGCCCGGCTCACGAAGCGTCGCCGTCGGGCCGGGGCCCGGGGGCGGCCAGGATCCGGTGGGCGGCGCAGGCCGCGCCGTAGCCGTTGTCGATCCCCACCACCGCGATGCCGGGGGCGCAGCTCGTCATCATCGACAGCAGCGCCGTCTGGCCCTCGAAGGCCGTGCCGTAGCCGACCGAGGTGGGCACGGCGATGAGGGGCTGGGGCACCAACCCGGCCAGCACGGTGGGCAGCGCCCCTTCCATCCCGGCCACCGCCACCAGCACCTCGGCCTGTTCGAGCTCACCCAGGACGGCCAGCAGCCGGTGGAGGCCGGCCACACCCACGTCGGTGAGCGCCTGCACCTCGTGGCCCAGCGACTCGAGCGTGAGGCGGCACTCGTCGGCCACCGGCAGGTCCGACGTTCCGGCCGCCACCACCGCCACCCGCCGGCCCGACGGCGGCCGGTGGCGCCAGCTCAGCGTGGTGCCGGTGTCGCCACGGGGCTCGAAGGCGAGCAGCGCCTCCCGCTGCTCGGGCGTGGTGCGGGTGGCCAGCACCGTGTCGTGGCCCCGCTCCAGCAGTTCGGCCACGATGGCCACGCACTGGGCCGTGGTCTTGTGCCGGCAGTAGACGGCCTCGGGCAGGTTGATCCGCCGCGTCCGGTCGAGGTCGAGCCGGGCCTCGGGCCCCGGATCGGGCCGGCCACCGGGCTCCGGCCCGCCGACGGGGTTCACGACCGGGCGGCGGCGACCGGGGACAGGGCCTGGTTGAGGTTGCCCGACCGGAAGCCGGCCAGGTCGAGCGTGACGTAGCGGTAGCCGGCGCCGGTGACCGCCGCCACCACGGCGTCGGCCGCCTCCACCACCCGGGTCAGGTCGGCCGGGGGGACCTCGATGCGGGCCGTGTCGTCGTAGTGCCGCACCCGCACCTCAGCGAACCCGAGGCGGCGCAGGGCCCCCTCGGCCCGGTCGACCCGGCTGAGGATCGGCACCGTCACCGCCGTGCCGTAGGGCAGGCGGCTCGACAGGCAAGGCATGGCCGGCCGGTCCCACTCGGCCAAGCCGAGGAGACGGGCCGCGGCCCGGATGTCGGCCTTGGTGAAGCCCGCCTCCACCAGGGGGAACCGGGCGCCGCGCTCGGCCGCCGCCAGCTGGCCGGGGCGGTGATCGCCCAGGTCGTCGACGTTGACGCCCAGGGTGATCGTGGCCCCCCGGGACCGGGCCACCGGCTCCAGCTGGTCCATCAGGGCGGTCTTGCACCAGAAGCAGCGGTCGCCGTTGTTGGCCAGGTAGCGCTCGTCGTCGAACTCCTGGGTGCTCACCGTGGTCCACTCCAGACCCCACTGGGCGGCGAACGACCGGCAGTGGTCGAGCTCGCCGCTGCCCAGCGACGCCGAGTTGGCGGTGACGGCCAGCACCTGGCCCGGGCCCAGAGCCCGATGGGCGGCCAAGGCCAGCAGCGCCGAGTCGACCCCGCCCGAGAACCCGACCACCAGCGGCCCGATCCCGGCGATGGTCGCCTGCAACTCCTCGATCCTCGACCTCACCCCGGCCAGACTAGTGGGAGGTATCGCCGGCTTGGCTGGTGTTTGGCGCGACGGCGAAGCCGGCGCTGCGATGGGGTGGGGCCCCAGCGCAGATGGGGGAGCGAAGCGGCGGGGGCGCCAGCCCCCGAAGAACACAGCCCCCGAAATTTCCTGTGATCCGCCAGTTGGTGGTGACGGCAGGCACAATTGGTGCTGATGGGGGAACGTCGAAGCAGCCGTAATGGCCTCGTCACCCGGGACCGCATCATCGACGCCGTGTTGCGCACGGTGCGGGACGAGGGCCTGGTGGGCACGAGCGTGCGTCACATCGCCCGCACCGGGGGGTTCAACCAGGCGTTGATCTTCTACCACTTCGGCTCGGTCGACGAGCTGCTGCTTGCCGCCCTGGAGCGGGCCAACGAGCGGCGGATCGAGTGCTTCCGGGAGCGCCTGGAGGCCGTCGGCTCGCTCACCGACCTGGTGCGGGTGGCGGTCGACCTCCACACCCGGGCCGACTCCGACGAGTGCAATCACTCCGCCCTGTCGGCCATCGTGGCCGGCTGGTCCACCAACAACGAGCACGGCCCCCGGGTGCTCGAGATCCTGCGGCCGTGGGACGAGCTGGTGACCGGTGCCCTGCGTCGCAGCCTGGAGGGAACCCCCTTCGCCCAGCTGGCCACCTGTGAGCACCTGGCCCACGCCGTGTCCGCCCTGTTCCTGGGGATCGAGTTGCTCAGCCGTCTGGAGGGCGACGGCGGCCAGGCCGCGGCCGGTCTGTTCGCCTCGCTGGAAGACGCCGCCGATGCCGTGCATCCCCTGCTCCATGTTCTGGCCGGGGTCGGCCGACCGGGCACTTCCACCCCCGGTGACCTGGGCTGATCGTCCCCGGGCGTGGAAATGAGGGGTTCGAGGTCGTACAACGTGGGTGTGGGTTGCCTGGGCCCGAAGTGGCGCTCGTTCACGAAGCTGGCCGTCGGGGCCGTGGCGTTGGCCGTCCTGGCCGGGTGCGGGTCGACCAACGCTGAGCCCGAGCGGGACTCCACCGGGCAGGTGCTCGCACCCACCACGGTGGACGCCATCGACATCCATCTCGCCGACTGCTTCAACAACCCGGGGGCCGAGTCGGTGGAGGAGGTGATGGTGGTGCCCTGCGCCGAGCCCCACGATTTCGAGGTGTTCCATTCCTTCGAGCTGGAGGACGGGCACTACCCGGGCGACGACGCCGTGCAGGAGGAGTGGTTCAAGGGGTGCCTGGCCGAGTTCGAGGCGTTCGTGGGTACCGCGTTCGACGAGTCGGCCCTCGACGTGTCGGCCATCTACCCCACGGAGCAGACGTGGAACGAGCTGGAGGATCGGGAGGTCCTGTGCTCGGTGACCGCCATCGACGGGACCCGGCGCACCGGCTCGGCCCGCAACGCGAGGATCTGACGGAGTAGCCTTCGGAAGAACGTTTGTTTGCCTTCCCACCGTGAGGCGAACACATGTTCGATCATCTGGGGTAGGATCCGGCCATGGGTTGGATGAACCCCCCCGTCCCCTGGCGGGACATCGAACGGGCCCTCTCCGACCGGGCTGCCGATCGGCCGGCACCCGGTGACCGCCAGCATCCCGACGCTGTGCCCTACGGCCCGGGGGCCGACGGGGGCGACAGCCCGGCCTGGTCGCACAAGCGCCAGCCCTACGTGCCGCCGCCTCCGCCCCCTCCCGGGGCGCCGGCCCGGCGGCCGGCCGCCGTGCCCTACGCCGAGCTGCACTGCCACTCCAGCTTCAGCTTCCTCGACGGTGCCTCCCATCCCGAGGAGCTGGCCGAGGAGGCGGCCCGGCTCGGCCTGGAGGCGCTGGCCCTCACCGACCACGACGGGTTCTACGGCGTGGTCCGCTTCGCCGAGTCGGCCCGGGCGGTGGGCCTGGGCACCGTGTTCGGGGCCGAGCTGACGATCGACAAGCTCGACCTCAGCCCCGGCCAGCCCGACCCCGACGGCTCCCACCTGCTGGTCCTGGCCCGCGACCCGGTCGGTTACGCCGCCCTGGCCCGGGTTATCAGCGAGGCCCAGCTGGCGGGGGAGAAGGGGGCGCCCCGCCTGGCCCTGGACGACATCGACCGCCACCTCCTCCCCGGCGAGCGCGACCACTGGGTGGTGCTCACCGGCTGCCGCAAGGGCCTCGTGCCCCGGGCCCTGGAGCGGGAGGGTCCGGCGGCCGCCGCCCGGGCTCTGGGCGATCTGTGCGACCGGTTCGGGGCGGCCAACGTGGCCGTGGAGCTGTGGGACCACGGCAACCCGCTCGACAGCGCCCGCAACGACGCTCTGGCCCGGATCGCCCTGCGGGCCGGGGTGGAGCCGGTGGCCACGAACAACGTCCACTACGCCGCCCCCACCCGGCGCCGCCTGGCCATGGCCATGGCCGCGGTGCGGGCCCGCCGCTCGCTCGACGAGCTGGAGGGGTGGCTGCCGGCGATGGGCGGGGCCCACCTGCGCTCGGGGGAGGAGCAGGCCCGCCGCTTCGCCCGCTACCCCGGGGTGGTGGAGCGGGCGGCCGAGCTGGGCCGGGCCTGCGCCTTCGACCTGTCGCTGGTGGCCCCGAACCTGCCGCCCTTCCCCTGCCCCGACGGTCTGTCGGAGATGGGCTACCTGCGGCGGCTGGTGGAGGAGGGCGGGCGGCGGCGCTACGGCGAGCGCAACGGCGACCGGCCCGACGCCTGGGTTCAGCTCGACCACGAGCTGAACCTGATCGAGCGCCTCGGCTTCCCCGGCTACTTCCTCGTGGTGTGGGACATCGTGGAGTTCTGCCGGCAGAACCGGATCCTGTGCCAGGGGCGGGGGTCGGCCGCCAACTCGGCCGTGTGCTACGTGCTGGGGATCACGGCGGCCGACGCCGTGGGCCTGGGCCTGCTGTTCGAGCGGTTCCTGTCGCCCGAGCGGGACGGCCCGCCCGACATCGACCTCGACATCGAGTCGGGCCGGCGGGAGGAGGCCATCCAGCACGTCTACCGGCGCCACGGCCGGCGCCACGCCGCCCAGGTGGCCAACGTGATCACCTACCGGGCCCGCTCGGCGGTGCGCGACGCGGCCAAGGCCCTGGGCTACGCCCCCGGCCAGCAGGACGCCTTCTCCAAGTCGATGGACCGTTGGGCCGGCCTCAACCGCCGGGGCAGCGGTGGCGCCGGTGGCGCGCCGCTGGCCCACGGCGGCCCGTGGACCGGCGGACCCCCTCAGAAGGGGACCGGGGCCGAGGACCTGCCGCCCGAGGTGCTCGACCTGGCCCGCCAGTTCGAGAACCACCCTCGCCACCTGGGCATCCACTCCGGCGGGATGGTGATGTGCGACCGGCCCGTGATCGAGGTGTGCCCGGTTGAGTGGGGCCGGATGGAGAACCGCACCGTGCTCCAGTGGGACAAGGACGACTGCGCGGCGGCCGGCCTGGTCAAGTTCGACCTGCTGGGGCTGGGGATGCTGTCGGCCCTGCGCCACACCATGGACCTGGTGGCCGAGCACCACGGGGTGGAGGTGGACCTGGCCGCCCTGGAGCAGGACGAGGCGGTGTACGACATGCTGTGCCGGGCCGACTCGATCGGGGTGTTCCAGGTGGAGTCCCGGGCCCAGATGTCCACCCTGCCCCGGCTCAAGCCCCGAGACTTCTACGACCTGGTGGTGGAGGTGGCCCTGATCCGGCCCGGCCCGATCCAGGGCGGCTCGGTGCACCCCTACATCCGGCGCCGCAACGGCGAGGAGCCCGTCACCTACCTCCACCCGTTGCTGGAGGGGGCGCTGCACAAGACGCTGGGCATCCCGCTGTTCCAGGAGCAGCTGATGCAGATGGCGATCGACGTGGCCGGGTTCTCGGCCGGTGAGGCCGACGAGCTGCGCCAGGCCATGGGGGCCAAGCGGAGCCGGGAGCGGATGGAGCGGCTGCGTGAGCGGTTCTTCGCCGGGATGGCGGAGCGGGGGATCGGGCCGGAGGTGGGAACCCAGATCTGGGACAAGCTGGCCGCGTTCGCCAACTACGGCTTCCCCGAGAGCCACTCGATCAGCTTCGCCTACCTGGTCTACGCCTCGTCGTGGCTGAAGCTGCACTACCCGGCGGCGTTCTGTGCCGCCCTGCTGCGGGCCCAGCCGATGGGGTTCTACTCGCCCCACTCTCTGGTGCAGGACGCCCGCCGCCACGGGGTGCCGACGCTGGGGCCGTGCGTGAACGCATCGGCCGCCACCGCCGGGCTGGAGCCGTTGGCCGAGGGGGTGGCGCCGCCCCCGATCACGGTTGCCGGGGCCGACCAGATCCACTTCGAGCGGTGGGACCACGGCTGGGCGGTGCGGATGGGGATCGGGTCGGTCCGCCACGTGGGGGAGGATCTGGCCGAGCGGATCGACGCCGGCCGGCCCTATGTGTCGATCGAGGACGTGGCCCGCCGGGCCGAGGTGCCCCGGGAGGCGCTGGAGGCCCTGGCCACCGCCGGCGCTTTCGACTGCTTCCAGCCCCCAAAACCCTCGAACTTTGTCGACAAAAGCGGGGTAGGGCCGTATTTCTCGACAAGGTTCGGGGACGGGAGCACCGGCCCGGACGGGAGCACCGGCCCGGACGGCGGCCGGGGCGGGGGGTCGTCGTCCCGGCGGCGGGCGCTGTGGGCGGCGGGGGCGGTGGCCCAGGGCGGGGTGGGGCGCCTGGAGGGGATCGTCACCGGGGTGGAGGCCCCGACGTTGCCCGGGATGTCGGCCCAGGAGGAGGCGCTGGCCGACCTGTGGGCCACCGGGGTGGCGGCCGACGGCCACCCCACCCGGTTCCTGCGGGCCGACCTGGCCCAGCGGGGGGTGGTGGCGGCGGCCGACCTGGCCACCCTCACCCACGGGCGCAAGGTGGTGGTGGGCGGGGTGGTCACCCACCGCCAGCGGCCGGCCACGGCGTCGGGCACCACGTTCATCGGCATGGAGGACGAGACGGGGCTGATCAACGTGGTGGTGTCACTCGGCTGCTGGTCCCGCTACGGCCGGGTGGCCCGCAACGCCCCCGCCCTGCTGGTGCGGGGCCGGGTGGAGCGTCAGGGGGCGGTGGTGAACATCGTGGCCGAGAAGCTGGAGCCCCTGCCGGTGGCCGCCGCCCCCGCCAGCCGGGACTTCCGTTGACCCCGCCGGCGTTCGGGCATCCTGAGGCCATGGCTGATCCTCTGGTCGACACCCTGGGCCTCTACGTCGAGAGCGGTCGGATCCCCGGCCTAGTGGCGGCCGTGGCCGGCGCCGATGGGGCGGAGGACGTGGCCGTGCTGGGCCGCCAGGCGCTCGACGGGCCGCCCATGACCCGCCGCTCGCTGTTCCGCATCGCCTCCATCACCAAGCCCATCGTCGCCGCCGCCACCCTGGCCCTGGTCGAGCGGGGCCTGTTCGAGCTGGACGAACCGGTGGAGCGCCTGCTGCCCGAGCTGGCCTCGCCCCGGGTCCTGCGCTCGCCGGCCGGCCCGGTGGACGACACGGTGCCGGCGGTGCGCCCGATCACGGTGCGCCACCTGCTCACGTTCACCGCCGGCTTCGGGTTCCCCACCGACTTCTCGGTGTCCTACGTGGCGCTGCTCACCGAGCGGCTCCTGGAGGGCCCGCCCGATCCCCGGAGCCGACCCGACCCCGACACCTGGATGGAGAGCGTGGCCACGATGCCGCTGCTCCACCAGCCAGGGGAGGGCTGGGCCTACAACACGGGCAGCGACCTGCTGGGCGTGCTGCTGGCCCGGGCCGCCGGCCAGCCCCTGCCCGAGGTGCTGGCCGACACCCTGTTCGGGCCTCTGGGCATGGTCGACACCGGGTTCTGGGTGCCGGAGGCGGAGCGGGGTCGGCTCACCAGCCTGTACCGGCGGGCCGGCGGGGCCGGAGGTCTCGATCTCGTCGACGGACCCGACGGAGCGTGGACGTCGCCGCCGGCGTTCCCCTCGGGGGCCGGCGGCCTGGTGTCGACGCTCGACGACTGGGTGGCGTTCGGGCGGATGCTGCTGAACCGGGGGATGGGCCCCGACGGGCGGCGGGTCCTGTCGGAGGCGTCGGTGGTGGCCATGACCACCGATGCCCTGGACGACGCCCAGCGCGAGGCCGGCGGGATGTTCCTCGACGGCCAGAGCTGGGGCTTCGGCGGCGGCGTCGACATCGGGCCGGGGGAGCGGTGGCACGAGCCGGGCCGCTACGGCTGGGTGGGCGGCACCGGCACCACGGCCCATGTGAGCTTCGCCTCC
>Ga0268299_1004020_pt1 | contig 12290 bp, 13 predicted proteins | sample NOBtaG_FD_193484 | JGI IMG/M metagenome (GOLD analysis project Ga0268299, IMG submission 193484) | Activated sludge microbial communities from bioreactor in Nijmegen, Gelderland, Netherland - NOB reactor | ecosystem: Engineered > Bioreactor > Aerobic > Activated sludge | place: Netherlands...
ACGACGGAAGTTGCCGGGAATGTTCATCTGGTAAAGCGCGAGCTTCTCACTTTGCGACGCTCAGTCTGGCCTCTGCGTGAAGCTATCAATTCGCTGATTCGCGATTCTGAAGGCAGTTTTTCTGAAGAAACCAGAATTCACCTTCGTGATTGTTACGATCATGCGGTGCGCATCATCGATTTCATCGAAACATATCGCGAGCTGTCTGCGGATTTGATGGATGTCTATCTTTCCAGCTTGAGCACGCGCATGAATGAAGTGATGAAAGTGCTTACAATCATCACGACCCTTTTCGTGCCGCCCACCTTGATTGCCGGCATCTACGGCATGAACTTCAACACTGAATTGTCGCGTTACAACATGCCTGAATTGAATTGGTATTACGGTTATCCATTCGCGCTTATCCTGATGCTAGTTGTTTCATTAGGCGTCATTGCACTGCTCTGGTACAAAGGCTGGTTGCCTGCGCTCGGCAAGCGCGGCAATGGCATCTGAGTTTTACTGCATTATTTTTGTTGGTGCTTGGTGTCGAAGCGCTCGCCCAATCCCATGTCACGCACAATTGAATCAAGCGAGTCGGAACTCGACTTGCTGATCGTCACTTCGCTGTCGTCGTGAGCGCGCTTGTAGCCGGGCGGCAAATCGAATGCGTCGTAAGGCACAGTGGCGCGTTTTTGGGAAAACGTCTGCAGAATAAATTGCTGTTTTCCCGCCGTTGTATTTGAAACTCCGAAATAACCGGAATTGTCAGGGTTGTATATCTTCAAAGACAGCGGTATTTGCTGCACTTCCGGCACCTTGTAAAGTTGGACCACTACAACAGCGCGCTCTTTCGGTCCTTTCGCTTTATCCACGAAGAACTCACCGGCCTGACCGTAACGGAAATCAATTGGTTTGTGCATGCGCAGTTTTGCTCTCGCCTGCGGATCTGCTGCCAATGTATAAATATCCGCATCGCGCCCAGCCAGCTTCTCCGAGCCTGTTTTGACAATCGGCCAGTCGCTCATGTGCGCCATCATCACCCAGACGCACCGGAGCCCATGCTTTTTCCAGACCTCCAGCGACATGTCGTAATACAGCTTGTTGCGCTTGTTGTAGACAAAGACACGCCAGTCTGGTGCCTTTGAAGTAACAACCGTGCCGTTGACATTCTCGCTGATTCGCACTGCGTCGGGTGCCAGCATCAATTCCAGGTTGCCCAGGTAGCAGTGCTTTTGCTGAATAATTTCTACCGATCGGCTTTTCGGCGCGGCGGCGGGGGCTGCATACGCGTAACCTGCTAAGGCAACCGCCGCAATCACCGCCAAAGTAAAGGCAACCGGAAGACGTCGCCGGGGGCGATTTCGACCGGGCGAACATTTGGCCGATAGTCTGGCTTGCCGCTCCATGCACCTATTCTAAATCAATGCTCCTTGTCTATGCTTTTTATATATGAAAAATGCGCTATGCTTGAACAGTGGCGTCGAGGTGGCTAGTTAATGAGTTCGGGCGAAAATTTGCCCTGCATATCTTCCCCTGAAGAGTTTGCCGAGATGGTCAAGGCAGCTCTCAAAAGTCGCGGTGAGGAACGTTCGCTGCGATATGAAGCCGTCCGATTCGCATTGATTGTCGAAAATGAGAATGGTGAGCCTCAGCAATTGTTTGGCTTGGCGGCAATGTTCGACGAGTACAACACTGCTCCAGAGGCAGAGCGAAACGCAGTGCTCGAGCGTTATTGCGGTTTCTTTCTTGGCGTCAATCGCAACGCGTTGCCGGAAACTTTTGCTGAAGCAAAAGATGGACTCATGCTCATCATCAGGCATCGCTATCTTTACCAGGTGATGCAAATGCGCCTGGCGCTGGAGCAAGGCATCAAAGGAAATAGTGATAAACTGCCGGCTGAGCAGGAAATTCCTCATGTCGTGGTTGGTGACGAATTTGCGGCCGGGCTCGGTTATGATTTCCCCGATGCAATGATTCAGATAACTGGAAGACAGCTAGCGAAGTGGGGTGTCTCTTTTGATGAAGTCTACAAATGCGCACTGGACAATTTGAGAAAGCGCAGTGAAAAGCCGCTTGTCGAGGCTGTTCCGGGCGTTTATATTTCAAACTGGCAGGATGGTTATGACGCTTCACGCATTTTACTTCCGGATGTGATTTCCGGTTTGAAATTAAACGGCGCGCCTGTTGTTATGATGCCCAGCGCGGAAAATCTCGTCATAACCGGCGCGGATGATATCGAGGGGTTGGGTTCTGTGCTCAATGTCATTGAGCCGATGGCCGACAAACCGCGTTCAATGGTCAGTGTTCCGCTTGTTTTACGTGGTGATGAATGGATGCCTTTTGAATTTGCTCCGGAACATCCGCTCTATGAAAGATTTCGTGTATTGCGTATTTCTGCCACCGCCCGCAGTTACGCCGATCAGCGCGGCGTTTTAACTGAATGGTTGCAGAGCATCGGCGAACCGGCTGTCGTGACGCCATATTTAGCAACGCAAAGACGCGATGGTTCTGTGTCCAGTTGCAGCGTCTGGCCTGAAGGTTTGCCGTGTGTTATTCCTCGCGCGGACTCGGTCGTATTCACCGGTGACAGCAGCGACTCCAACCAAGAAGTGGTGGCATGCAACACCTGGGAAAAGGTTTTGGAAATCGTCGGCGGGCTCATGAAGCCGACGCCGTTTCATCCGGAGTTGTACAAAGTCGAGCGCTTTCCCAGCTCTACTGAGCTGGCTCAAATCGGCATGGGTGTTTCCAACCTGAAATAGAAATCTTAGAAATTAGCGGCTGTCGTTTCCGTGTCCCGTGCCGTCGCCGTCTTTGGCGAGGATCATAGTTGATTTGGGACCGCTCATTCCTTGAATTGCTTTGCCGTTTGCGTCGCCGCCGCGCACGCAATAATTTGTCTGCGCGTCCGTGCTGCAGTATTCGATCACGCCAGGAGGCAGAGGCGCTGGCGCTTTCAGTCGCTCGGTAGTGGGACTTTTCATTTTGCCGAGCACCGGATATTCAAGTTTTCCAGTGTAAGGATTCGGCAATGCGAAGCCGAGTTTTTTCTTGAGCGGGTCGCCCCACGGAAAAAAGTATTTGAATTCGTCATCTACGGCTTTGGGAAATCCGTGATGCTCCTCTTTGTATAATTCCGCTGCCCATTGCACGGTGCGCATATTGGCCTTCACCTGAGCGGACGGATCGTTCGAAAGAACATAGGTTTGGCGCTTGTTTTTCGGATCGGCCATGGCTTTGCCTGTGCCGACTCCGCCTCTGACGGTGAAGTTTTTGCCGCTGGCGGCGAGGCTGTATTCGACCGATCCGGGCGACATTTTTCCAGGAGGCGACTGGCGACATTTTTCCGGATCGGCGATTTTGCCGATCAGTATCTGATTGCGTTTGCCGGTGTATGGATTAAGTGGAACGGAAAAAGAATTGTATGTCTTGTCGTCGCATTCTCCGAAAATCATGTAAGACATGAAAGCATTGTCGACCTTCTTCGGCAGCTCTCCTTTGTGATGACTGGCGTATCTCAGCGCTGCGCTTTGCACGCGCTGCATCACCTTCAGGACATACTCGACGCGCTCCTTCTCATTTTTGAACTCGGGCGCGATCATTTTTTGCACCGGCGAGAAAAAACCTTCCAATCCGCCATCTTGAGCGGCAGACGGCTGGGCGGATAAACAACTTGCCGATACTGCAGCGATGGCAAGGGCAGCAGTGCGAATCGGCGAAAGCATTCTTTTGATTTCTCCTCGTTTGACGTCGCACAAATTATATTCGATCGCTGAAAATCGAACCTGCCTGCAATCTATCATTTTAGATGTTGCGTAGCAAACCAGTATGAAACTAAAATTGCCGTCGGCGGCACAAAACAGCAAACCAGTTTTGCGGTCAGGCCAAATCTGGACGAAATGCAAGAATCGTTTTTTCGCATCACTAAGATAGAAGGCGGCGCTGTCTTTGACGGGACAGGCAAATACAGATATTCGCTTTCACGTTCCTGGGACCGCAAGCTCGAAAAGGCTGTGTTTATCATGCTTAATCCGAGCAAAGCCGACGCTGAAATAAACGATCCGACCATCCGGCGCTGTATCAGTTTTGCTCACAAAATGAATTGCGGCTCGCTTGAAGTGGTCAATTTATTTGCATATAGAACCGCATATCCACAAGAATTGCGCGCATGTCGCCGGCCGGTGGGGAAATTGAACGATAAGTACATTACCGAGGCAGCGCAAAGTGCTGCTGTTATTGTTGTCGCCTGGGGCAACTGGGGAAGTCTCCACCGGCGCAACGAGGAAGTTTTAGGCCTGCTTCAAGGCAGTGTTCCGATTATGTGCTTTGGCATGACATTGCAAGGTCATCCGCGCCATCCTCTCTTTTTGCCGGCGGACACCAGGGCAATTGAACTGGCTCGCTGATCGCTGGAAAATGCGCTTTGAAACCGGAGCCGCCATGTGACTGGGCTTTTAGTGGGCTTGGAACTTGCGGGTACTTTGCGCGTCTCACCGGCAGGTTTCCGGAAAGTCGACATTTCGGGCAGCGGCAGGAGACCCTTGAAAGCGTGGAGTGAAAAATGTCAAAGAACTATATTTCAACGTCGAAAATGCTTGTCGGATCTTTACTTGTGGGATCCACGATTTGTCTACTTTGTTCATGCTCGCAAAAACTTTCCGAGACGAGTCATAGTGGAGACGGTTATTCTCAACGCACCGAAGTCGTCAGAGAAGGCGACCGCATAAGAACCACCACGGTAACAAGTGAGCTGGATCCGGCGCATAGAGATGATTCTGTTCGCGTCAATACCAATAACGACGGCATCAATGTCAGATTGCCCGAGGATGCCGGCAATGATGGAAGAGTCGATGTGAAGGCACCATTCGTACGCATGCATTCGGACGATTCGGACGGCTCCGTGCATGTTCGCGCACCATTTATCAAGGTCGATAAAGACGGCCACGGCGACAAAGTTCAAGTAAGAATTCCCGGCATTCGCATCAATGCCGACTAATAATCAGATCAAGAGCAAAATATAAGGGGAAGGTAATGGACAACGAATTTATACATGAGTTCAATTCGCTTTTGAAAGGCGAAAGAAGCTGTGTGGAAACTTACGATCTGGCATTGGGCAAAGCGAAAATTGCGGACGTTATGGAAACCCTGACCTACTGCCGAAACAATCACATGGCTCGCGTAGCGCTGTTGAGCAGTCATATTCTGGCAATGGGCGGCACTCCTGTTGAAGATGCCGGAATTTGGGGCGGGTTTGAAAAGTTCGTTCAAGATGGTGCTGAAACACAGCGTGATGCTGTTGCTGTATTGGAAGAAGCTGAGGCTGAGCGTCTGGTCAATTACGAAGCACAGCGCGGTATCGTCGTGGGACCAGTCCGTGCCTGTATCGACAACGAGTTGTTGCCGGCTCAGCATGAAACCCACCTGGCTCTCAGCACATTGCTGAAGTCATTGCCGGAAAATAAGGCTGCCTGATTGCCTGAAGTTTAGACCGCCAGCATGATCCCCGTCGCATAAATCAGTTTATGCAGAACGGGGATTTTTGCTTAACAATTCGAATGTTGTCGTTACGTTCGGAACCGTAATTTGCCTCGCTCGTCCTGCAAATATTCACAATACGCAAGAGGATGCTTTATGCCACAGTCCAATAATGGAAATGGCCGAAAGCTGCGCTATGCAGTTGTCGGTCTGGGTCACATCGCCCAAATTGCCGTGCTTCCAGCTTTCGAGCACGCCAAGAAAAATTCGCAATTGGTTGCGCTTGTTTCGGATGACCCGACAAAATTGAAAGAAATGGGCAAACTGTACGGAGTGGAAAATCTCTACGATTACCAACACTATGACGAGTGCTTGCGCGAAGCAGAGCTAGATGCCGTTTACATTGCCTTGCCCAACAATATGCACAAAGAATACGCGATTCGCGCTGCCGAAGCTGGTGTTCATGTACTCTGCGAGAAGCCGATGGCGATGAACAGCCAGGAATGCATCGACATGATCGAAGCATGCGATAAGAATAATGTGAAGCTCATGATCGCATATCGTCTGCATTTCGAAGAAGCAAATATGAAAATGGTTCAAGCGGTAGCAGATGGGAAGATTGGCGAAGCACGCCTGTTCAACTCCACCTTCAGCATGCAGGTGCGCGAGGGAAACATTCGCACGAAAGGTGATATGGGCGGTGGTCCACTCTCCGATATCGGTATTTATTGCATCAATGCCGCCCGCTATTTATTCCAAGATGAGCCGTTGGAAGTAGTTGCCATGGCGGCTTCCAGTGACGATCCACGCTTTTCGTCTATCGATGAAACTGTCAGTGCGATACTGCGTTTTCCTGGCGAGCGCGTGGCGTCATTTGTCTGCAGCTTCGGAGCCGCTGATATGTCGAGATACGAAGTCGTGGGTACCGAGGGGCATCTCTGCGTCGATCCAGCATATGACTACGCGATGGAATTGAAGTATGAGATCGTGAAGGGGAAGAAAGAAGTGGCGAAGGAAATTCCCAAGCGCGACCAATTCGCCCCTGAGCTTTTGCACTTTTCCGATTGCATATTGGCTGACAAAGAACCGGAACCGAACGGCTTGGAAGGGCTGGCGGACATTCTGGTCATTGAGGCCATCAATGAATCTCTCATGACTGGAAAAGCAATCACAGTGAAGAGTGTTGATAAACAAGCCAGACCAGGAATGGAGCAGGTTCAGAAAAAGCCTGGCATAGACAAGCCGAAACTGGTTCACGTCCAATCTGGTTCGAAGGACTGACCTGGTTCTAAGGACTGAACAAGTTCTGGCACACTGACAATCAACCAGTAAAAAGACCGGTAACGCCGCCTGTGGCGCCATGTTTCTCAATTAGGACGGAACTATTGCCGCGGGCGGCGGTCTTACACCCAGGCATCAAGCCAGGCATCTAGGAGACACGCTATGAATAAAATCTTGAATGCACTATTCGGACTTTCAGACGAATCCGGAGAGGCCACTCATGCCGACGTTATTGATTTGCTTAAAGAAGATCATCAGAAGGTCATGGAGCTTTTCGAGCAGTTTGAAGACCTGGATATGTCGGAAACGCGCGAGAAGCGCAAACTTCTGAGAAAGATCTTTGCAGAACTGGAATTGCACACGCAGTTGGAAGAAGAGCTTGTTTACCCGCTTGTAGAGAATGCTAAGGAACTCGTAACGGAAGCTCGTGAGGAGCACCACGTAGTCGATCTGATCATTGCAGAGATAAAGAAAGCTCGCGCCATGAATGATAAAACGGATGCGAAAGTCAAAGTTTTGAAAGAGATGCTCGAGCATCACATCAAAGAAGAAGAGCATGAAATGATGCCCCGCTTGCCGCAAGGCGAACTGCAGGAGATCGGCGCTAGATTGAAAGTGCGCAAAGAAGAATTGCTCGGCAAGGAATTTCCAGAAAAAGAAATGGTTCATGCAGGCGTTCAGCCTGTTGAAGAACTGTACGGTGGCAGCGAATTGGAAGAAGCAGAGAAAACAGAAAAGCCCGAAGCCGCCGCGAAAAAGCCTGCTGCCAAGGCGAAGAAATCGGCTGCCAAAAAGAGCAAATCCAACGCAAAACGTGGCGGCAAGAAGCGCTCTGCTGCTTGAAAAACACTAGATCGGGGTGATACTGATGACTTTCACAAGACCTTCCACGTCCATCTGGATGGAAACGACCGCATTGCCGGAGTTTCAGCCCCTGGCGACAAATACCTCATGCCAGGTCGCCATCGTCGGCGCCGGCGTGACAGGTCTGACAGCAGCGTATATGCTCGCCAAAGAAGGAAAGGATGTTCTGGTTCTTGATGATGGCTGTCTTGCAGGCGGTCAAACGGAGCGGACAACCGCCCATATAACAGCGATGCTCGATCGTAAGTATGAGGAGCTGGTGCGCATCTTTGGCGTCGATAAAGCTACAACGATCGCCGCCAGCCAAATTGCCGCCGTTGAAAAACTGACTGATATCGTTTCGTTTGAGCGTATTGATTGCGATTTTTCGCACGTCGAAAGTTATCTCATTCTCGGTCGCGAGCAGAAAACCGAAACGCTGTTTCAAGAATTGCAAGCAATGCAAAGCGTCGGTTTTTCCAACGTGATTTTCGGCGAAACATCACTGTTTAGAGATGTCGACATTCCATATCTGATGCTCAGCCATCAGGCGCAATTCGACGTACTCAAATACATTTATGGACTGGCGGCCAGAATCACCGAACTTGGTGGGCGCATTCATTGTGGAACACATGTTGCGAAAATCGAAAACGGCAAGCCGGCAGAGCTGACCACCAGCAACGAGCGAAAGATTACCGCGGATGAAGTAATTGTCGCTACGCACTCACCGGTCACAGACCTTGTTTCCATTCACACTAAGCAGACGGCATATCGTTCGTATGTCATCGCGGCGCAAGTGGAAAACGACGATTTCCCTCCAGGTCTGTACATGGACACGGAAGACCCCTATCACTACGTGCGCACGGCTCAAAGAGGCGAGAAGCTATATGTGATCATCGGTGGCGAAGACCACAGAACCGGTCAGGAATCCAATTATGATGCCCGTTACGAAAAATTAGAGCAGTGGGCTCGCTGGATGATTCCAACCCTCGGACCAATCGAATATCGCTGGTCAGGACAGATATACGAGCCAGTAGACGGCTTGCCTTTCATCGGCAAAGATCCGGAGCATTCGGAAAACCTTCATGTCGCATCCGGATTTTCCGGATCTGGAATTACGGGCGGCACCTTAGCTGCCATGATCATCACCGATCAGATCATGGGGCGTTTCAATGAATACGCGGATATCTACAGCCCGACGAGAAAAACCGTCGCCACTCTGCCGGAATATCTCAAAGAAAACCTCAATACTGCTGCACAATACACCAGCTATTTTGCTGGCGGCGAGGTCAAGTCGGCCGATGAAATTCCGCCCGGTGAAGGTGCTGTGATCGCTCAAGGAATGCAACATTTTGCCGTGTTCAAGGATGATAACGGTCAGATTTTTGAATGTTCTGCCGTGTGCCCGCATTTAAAAAGTCTTGTTGCCTGGAATTCGGCAGAGAAAACATGGGATTGTCCCGCTCACGGTTCGAGATTTGGTTGCACCGGTGAAGTAATCGATGGTCCTGCCAACAGCGATCTCGAAGCCAAGCAAATGATCGGCGAAGGCGAAGAAAATACGCATGTTCAACTGCCTCTGCGCAACTTAGATCAGACGGCCTGAGGTCTAAGGTTTTCCATATATGTGTTAAGGAACATGACTGAGAAACGCATGTCTTTAAGTGCATACAGTGGAGATGGAGGCGTGAGGACCATGACATTCAGTACCGAGCGAAACGTAGAACAAGCATGCGTGATGCCGCAACTTAACGGTGATATGCGCAGGATGCTCACAGTTCAATTCAAAGAATTCATTCATCACATCGAAGATCATGAAGCAATTTCTGCTGAAGAGCGTTTCAGACCTAATCGCAACGTCGCCTGGATTTCGATGTACGACAAATACAAAATCGCCTAGCTGTTTCGAAGGGATGCGAGTGCGCCCTTTATGGTTAATATTAAGTCCAATAACGAGAGGGAACTGTTCTCTTTTGCGCCGGTCCACTAAGCAGGCTCTCGAAATGTCTGTTTAGAGGAGTAGTGGTGCATGAAAGCAAGAAAGCTATCTACGTTTTCACTGTTGATGGCGGCAGTGGCATTCTCGGCTGTTTCAGTTTTTGCAGCAAATACTAGTTCGTCAGTGAAAGCTAGAATAGAATCTGCGCAAAAGTCTGGAAAAGTATCGCGCGAAGCAATCGTTCAATTCCGCGCGGATCAAGACCTTATCGACAAGAAAGAAGCTGATATTCGCGCTAAGCACGACGGTTTGCTGCCGGCCAGGCATGGAGTGAAACTGACCAAGCAGCGCGATAAACTGATCGCCAAGATCGACAAGATAGCCGGAAAAGATCCGGACAATACGGCGCAAAACTATGGTGACGGGCGCAAAGAATCTCCGACACCACAAGTTCAGTCTTTCAAAAAAGAAGATATAGATCTTTTGCAATCAATAAGAAAGGAAATAGTCGCCGACAACAGTCTTTCCATTACCGCCAAGAACGTCAAGATCGTGGTGATCAACGGCACCGTCACATTGCGTGGTGTTGTCACCAGCGAATCTGAAAAAACGGTGGTAGCTTCTGCCGCGAAAAAATTCGCCCAAGATTCCAAAGTGTTGAACGAGTTGGAAGTTAAGACAAGATAGAAACGGGCTGGACAGTTCGAGAGGCGCCCTCAGGAGGGTCTTATGTCAATTGCAGTTGTTTGTTTGGTAAACGATCTGATGCAAGCGGATTCCATCGTTGGAAGCTTACGAAATGCGGGTTTCAGAAGCTCCGATATTTCATTGCTCATGCCTGACACGGCAGGTTTTAGAGACGCCGGCTATGAGAAGCACAGCAAAGCTCCTGAAGGCGCTTCCGCCGGTGCAGGTGCCGGAATGCTTTTAGGAGGAGCTTTGGGGTGGTTGGCTGGTGTAGGCGCGCTTGCTTTGCCGGGGCTTGGCGCATTCATTGCCGCCGGACCAATCATGGCAGCATTGAGCGGTGCCGCCGTTGGTGGTGCGCTCGGTGGATTGAGCGGTGGTCTTATCGGGCTTGGCATGCCGGAATTCGAAGCGAAACAGTATGAAGGCAAAATGAAAGAGTTGAACAGAATTTTTCTTTCAGTACACACAGAAAACAAGGATGAAGTCAAAGTCGCCGAGAAGATCTTCAAAGATCTTGGCGCCAAGGACATCAATTCAATTCATGAGGAAAAAGCGCACACGCGTTAGTTGAAAGTTTCACAAGAAGAAAAGTTCACAACAAAGGAGATAAACATGAACTGGGATCAAATCGAAGGCAATTGGAAACAATTCGAAGGCAAAGTCAAATCGCAATGGGGGAAGATAACCGACGACGATTGGAAATTGGTCGAAGGTAAGAAAGATCAGCTCCTCGGCAAGATTCAAGAACGTTATGGTCATTCCAAAGAAGCTGCCGAAAAAGAACTCGACGAGTTTTGCGCCAGGCTCTAATTTGCTGACTGATTGAACCGTAGATTGCCGGTTTAAAGAGAAGCTTTATAGCAGACCAAAAACCCCACCGAAAGGTGGGGTTTTGCTTTGGAATTAAACTGCATAACGCGTGAAATAAGGAGATGCACAAATAAGAAATCGGCGCTGGCACATGCAAACCAACGCCGATTTCTATGTCTTACGAGTTATCGATCCTTGTTCTCAGAAGTCGTGACGGGACCATATCGGCAAAGTTCCCGACTCAAAAAAAGAAATTCTCAAAAGAATTCACAGAAGCTCAATCTAGTTGTGCTGGCCTGCTACGGGCTGACCGTGCATTACCTGCGCGGCGGCACCTTCCGAATTTTTCAAACTACTTTTTTTTAGCGCCGCATCAACAAGCCCAACGAATAACGGGTGAGCATTGTCAGGACGTGATTTCAACTCAGGGTGGAACTGGCAGGCCACATAATACGGATGATCTGTCAGTTCGATCATCTCCACTAATCTGCCGTCCGGAGAAAGGCCTGAGAACACAAGACCTTTCTTCGACAAAGCATCTCTGAATTCATTGTTGACTTCATACCGGTGGCGGTGGCGTTCTGAAATCACTTCATTGCCGTAAGTTTTTGCCGCCTTCGAGCCGGTTTTCAAATTGCAGGGATATTTGCCCAATCGCATTGTTCCGCCCTTCAGCACGACATTGTGTTGGTCGGGCATTAAATCAATGACGGGATATTTTGTGTTGGGAGCGAATTCTGTCGAGTGCGCACCCTCCATTTCAGCTACGTTTCTTGCAAATTCAATTACTGCCGTCTGCATGCCCAGGCAAAGTCCAAGGTATGGAATGCCGTTCTTTCGTGCATATTCGCCGGCCATGATTTTTCCTTCGATACCACGGTCACCGAAACCGCCCGGCACGAGGATTGCATCGACGTCGTTCAAATAAGGCTCGGCACCGTGCTTCTCAACATCTTCCGAAAGCACCCATTTGATGGTTACTGTAGTACCGAGTTTTGCACCCGAGTGGCGCAGTGCTTCCACAACAGAAATGTAAGCGTCCGACAACATCACATATTTGCCGACGATTGCGACAGTTACAGCGCTTGTTGGGCGCTTGATGCGATCGCAAAGTGCCTTCCATTCCACTAAATCAGGCGGATTGTTGGGCATGCGCAGTTTGTCCAGCACGCGCTCCGCCAGTCCTTCCTGTTCCATGAAAAGCGGGACTTCATAAAGGTTTTGCACATCGCGGCATTGAATGACGGCATTCAAATCGACATCGGTGAAC
>Ga0268299_1004021_pt1 | contig 12287 bp, 9 predicted proteins | sample NOBtaG_FD_193484 | JGI IMG/M metagenome (GOLD analysis project Ga0268299, IMG submission 193484) | Activated sludge microbial communities from bioreactor in Nijmegen, Gelderland, Netherland - NOB reactor | ecosystem: Engineered > Bioreactor > Aerobic > Activated sludge | place: Netherlands...
CCGCGAGCCGTAAACGGGAACCTGGCGTCTGCGTCCGGGGGAGTGTGACGAAATCATTTCAAACAACGGCCGCGGTTGGGCTGCTCGCCGCCATTGGCGCTGTTTCCGTGCGGGCCGACGAGGCATCGGCATTCTTCGACGATACGCAGATTCGGGAGATTCGCCTGACATTCGCCGATTCGAACTGGTACAACACCTTGTTCACCTCGCACCGGACCGACGCGAGCGATCCCTACTTCCCTGCCTCGTTCCAATTCGGGAGCACCGTGCTGCCGCGCATCGGGGTACGGTTCAAAGGGAACTCGTCGTTCAACCGAAACGGAGTGAAGAAACCGTTCAAGATCGATTTCAACGAGTACGACGACAATGTCACGTTTTTCGGATTGAAGAAACTGAATCTGCACAACGGCGATTTGCAGCCGGACTTCATGCACGAGAAGCTGTTTCACGAATTCGCGGGCAAGTACGTCGCGGCAATGCGGTCGACCTATGTTCGGCTGTACGTGAACGACGCCTACTACGGGCTGTATCAGGCCGTGGAGCAGCCGGACAAAGTGATGATGCAGTCCCGTTTCGGGGACAACGAAGACGGCAACTTGTATGAAGCGGGCGAGTCGGCCGCGGCGACGATGGCGTATCTGGGGTCGTCGGCGTCGTCGTACACGCGCGCGTATGAACTGAAAACCAACGAGGAAGCGAACGACTATTCGGGGCTGATTGCGATGCTGGACGCCCTGAACAACACCGCTACGGCGGACCTTCCCGCGAAACTGGAGCCAGTGCTGGACATCGAGAACGTTCTGCATGGGATGGCGCTAAACACTCTCTTCACGAACGTGGAGTCGTACGTGGGGACAGCGTCGGAGTTCTTCCTGTATCAGCGGTCGAGCGACAACCGGTTCGTACACGTGCACTGGGATCTGAACGAGACGTTCGGAAGCACGGGCGACGGAACGCCTCGAATCGGGAACCCCTTTCAGATGGACCTCTACTGGCTGCCGACGGCTGGCATGGGCGGAGGGCCCGGCGGCGGAGGATCGGGCGGAACGGCTCGGCCATTGCTGACGAAGCTGTGGTCGGTTGATGCATATAAGCGGCTGTACCTGCAGATGCTTGCCAAGTACTTGCGGGAGGGCTTTGACGAGGCGAGTTTCGCGGCGCGGTCTCAAACACTGGCGAACCTGATCCGGACGGATTACGCGGCCGATCCGAACAAGGCCTACACGATGGCTCACTTCGAAACCGCCCTGACGAACCAGGTGACCGCGAATAACTTCACGACCTATGGCATTACGCAGTTCGTGCGTGAGCGAGCGGCGTATCTGAGACCGCTGCTCAATTCGCTGGCCTCGCCGGCGGATGTGCGGCTGAACGAACTGGTAACGGTCAACGCGGGCGGGCAGCGCGACGAGACGGGCGACGCGGATCCATGGGTGGAGATTCACAACCTGGGGCCTGGGCCGGTGGCGACAGAGGGGTTCTACCTGTCGGACGACCCGGCAAACCCGACCAAGTGGGCGCTGCCATGGCGGACGATCCCGGACGGCGGCTACCTGGTGATCTGGCTTGACGGAGAAACGAGTGAGGGTGAGACACACGCAAGCTTCCGGCCTAGCGCTGCGGGGACGCTGTCACTCTACGCCACCGCGGTCAGTGCAAGCTCTCCGATCGATAAAGTGACGTACTCTGCTATGACATCTGGCCAATCGTATGCCCGGGCGGGAATGTATGGGTCGCGCTGGAACGCGACCACAACGGTAACTCCGGCGGCGGCGAACACAATCGACGCTCCAGCAGCCGGAGGCGGCACGCCGAGCGCGGGAACAGGGCAACTGCTCATCAACGAGTTGATGGCCGACAACGATGGCGCGGTTCCGGACCCCGACGAGGCGGGCGCTTACGAGGATTGGTTCGAGGTCTACAATCCGGGCACGTCGGCGGTGGACATGAGTGGCATGTACATCACCGACAGTTTGACGAACAACACGAAGTGGCAGGTGCCAGGCGGCGTAATGGTTCCGGCGAAGGGGTATGTTGTGTTCATCGCGGACGGAGAGACGGCGCAGGGCGCGCGGCATACGAGTTGGTCACTGAGCGCGGATGGCGAGTCGATCAGCATCTGGGCCGCGGACGGCACAACGATGATCGACCGTTACGAGTTCGGGCCGCAAAGAACCGACGTCGCTCTGGGACGGACAACCGATGGCGTCGCGACCTGGAGCCTCTTTGCGAAGGCAACGCCGGGTGCGGCAAACGCCGGGGCGTTGGCGAACTGGATCACGAACGGAGCGGGTTATCAGTTGGCGCCGGTCGCTCCGGGTTCGATCGCGTCGATCTTCGGCGCCGGGTTTGCGTCGGCGACCACCGGGGCGAGCAGCACCACGCTACCCACCGCGTTGGGCGGCGTGAGCGTCAGCGTAACCGATAGCGCGAACGCGACACGGGCCGCGGGATTGTACTTCGTAGCGCCGGGGCAGATCAATTTCCAGGCGCCCGTGGGCAGTGCGGCGGGTGTGGCGCGCGTGACAATTCAGCGCACGGGTGCGGCGGCGATAACCGGCGATGTGCTCGTGGCACCGACGGCGGCGGGGATGTTCTCTGCGGCGGCGACGGGCCAGGGCGTCGGGTTGTTGAGCGCGGTTCGCGTGGATAGCGCCGGCGCGCAGACACCGCTTACGGCATTCCGCTACGACGCCGCGACGCAGAGCATTGTGGCCGTGCCGCTATCACTGGGCGCGGCTACCGATCAGGTGTATCTCACACTCTATGCAACCGGGGTGCGCGGCGTTTCGAAGCTGAGCGATGTGACGATGACGGTAGGCGGCGAGGCGGTTCCGGTTACGTATGCCGCGGCGCAGAGTGAATATCCGGGGCTGGACCAGATCAATGCCGGGCCGTTGCCGCGTTCGTTGGCGGGCAGGGGCGAAGTTGCGGTTGTCGTCACCGTCGAGGACAACCGCGCGAATCGCGTCACAGTGGCGGTGGAGTAGCGGAGACTGGGGGCGCTCAGCGCCCGGCGCCGACGAGGCCTTCTAGACGTGCGGCGGTGTCGCGCATCTCCTGAGATTGCGAGGAGAGTTGTTCGGCCGCGGCGGCGCCCTCCTCTGAACTGGCGGCCATCTCCTGTGTCACGGACTGGAGTTGACGGATGGCGGTGGCCACCTGTTCGATGCCTCGGGTTTGCTCCCCGCTTCCGGCGTTCACGGACTCGACCAGTTGTTTCACCTTGCGCGAGTCGCCGATGATCCCGTCGATGGCCGCGGAAACCTGGTTCACGCGGTCGCGGCCGGTTTGGGAGTGCTGAAGCGACTCCTCGATGAGAGCCGTGGTGTCCTTGGCGGCCTGGGCGCTTCGTTGTGCGAGGTTGCGAACCTCGTCGGCGACAACGGCGAAACCCATGCCCGCCTCACCCGTACGAGCCGCTTCGACGGCGGCGTTGAGGGCGAGAATGTTTGTCTGGAATGCGATCTCGTCGATGACCTTGATGATAGTGGAGACCTTTTGAGAAGAGGTGGCGATCTCTGCCATGGTTTGGGTCATCTGTTCGATGCTCTTGCCGGCTTCATCGAAGCGGCGCTCGGACTTAACGACCAGTTGAGCGGCTTCGCTTGTTCGAGTTTCGTTTTGGCGGCACATGGCGCCGATCTCCTCGCTCGAAGCCGAGCTTTCCTCAAGCGTGGCGGCTTGCTCACTGGAGCCTTGGGCAAGCGCCTGGCTGGTAGAGGCTACCTGCCGGGCGGATGACGCCACCTGGCTGGCTCCGTTAAGAAGCTGTGCGACGGCCTGGCCGATGTTTCTGTTCGTGTCGCGAATCAGCCACAAGGTGACGAAGATGCCGAGCGAGGCGCCGATTCCGTTCAGTAACAGAATCGCCCATCGAGCACGGGCCGCGCCTGCTACCGAGGCGGCGGACACGTCTCGGGAGACCGTTTCATTGCGTTCGACCAAAGCGTCCAGACCGGCCCTGGCGGCTTCATAACGCGGCCTAAGGTCCCTTTCCAGCGCGGCCTCGGCCTCCTCGGCCTTGTGGTCGAGACTGAGTTTGCGAATCGGTTCCCAACCTTCGACGTACTCCTGGAACTTGCGCTTGGTCGAGACATAGAGGGCACGGTCGTCCTCTTCGTTGATTGTCTTATCGTAGTCGGCGAACGCCGAGTTTGCGCGCGCGAGAACTGTTTGAATGGAGGCGTCCACGGTTAGCCTCACGCCGTCGGATCTGGTTCCGACATGCTTCCATGTGTTTCCACGGAACTCGAACATGGCTCCGCGCGCCTTGGCGGCGGCAACGACCCCAGGCAACGAATCCTTCGCCAAGGAAGTGGTGGCGGTTTGAACGCTACGAACCGCCCACCAACCAATTGCGCCGACCAGACCGGTGAGCAGAATCAATCCGCCGTTCACCGATGCGATCCGCTTACCCAACGTCATCTTCATCCGCATCCACCTCAGCCAGGAGAACTCGGCTAACCTCGCCGGATTCCGTACTCATCGGACGCACTTGAGGAACCGATAGCCGCGTGTGGAGACCGCGATGGTACGCGAAGGCGCGAGTCGCGCTTGAGCGGCGGCGCGTTGTGCAAAACTGTGGCCATGGGATTCCGTTTCACAACGCCGATAACGCTGGCTTTGTGGACCGGCTCGATTTTGGCGACCCTCGCGCCGGAGGCGGCGAAAGCTCAACCCGCGCCCCGCATGTACAGCCCCTGGTACGCGGAAGCGCTTCGGGACGTAATGAAACTGGAAGAAGCCGATGCCGCCCGGCTGGAAAACAGGCTTCAGGCGGATCCGGATGACGCCGCGGCGCGGCTCCAGCTGATGGCGTACCACCAGCGCGGGGATCGGGCAAGCCGTGCGGAGGACCGGAGAAAGCGAGCCCAGCACGCGCTGTGGCTCATCGAACGGCGTCCAGGCTCGGAGTTGCTGCACTCGCCGGTTTCGCGGTTCTCGCCTGGCGAATTGACGCCTGCCGAGTACGCTCGATCGCTCGCGTTGTGGGATGCCGCGACGAAGGCGTCGCCCGCCGACTCAACCGTTCAATGGAACGCAGCGACGTTCTTCGCGGGGTTGGATGCGGTACGGCGCCTGCGCTACCTGGAGGCGACGGCAGCCGCGGACTCGAACCATCCCTTCGCTCTGAGGCCGTTGGCTCACATGTACGCCGTGTCGATCCTGAACGGCGGGCTGCTGGCCGCGCGGGCGCGGGAAGGTTTGGAGGCTTCCCAGAACGTTTGGGTGCTGGGAAACGCCGCTCATATCCTGCGGAACCTCTACAACCAGACGCTGCAAAGCGGGACGCCGGACGCACGCGCCGCCGAGTTGGCCGAACGCTACTTCCTGCGGGCCAAGGCTCTCGATCCAAACCTCGACCGAAAGGCGATCCTGCCGGTGATCGATCTGGGGGAGATTACGCGGGCGCGGCTACGCGATGAACAAGCCGGACGGGACTGGCTGTCGCGAGCCGAAGCGGCCGTTTCGAAGGTCGAACGTCTCCCGGTTGAGGCGTTCCCTCGGTTGCCTTCCGCGATCGCCTCGGTGCTCCGCGACCACAACTGCACGGTGCCGCAACCGGAGCCACGGGGCAAGGCCCGGAACGTGATTTCCGGCGCGTTCTTTGCAGCCGGCGAAGAAGGTTGGGCGGTCCTGTGCTCGGCCCGCCACTCGACGGCGCTACTCGTGTTTCGCAATGATGGGGACAGAAGTCCCGTTTCGTTGTCCACCAGCGAGGACCGGAATTACTTGCAGGATTTGGGTGGCGGCCGGGTGGGCTATTCGCGCGAGATCCGGGCGGTGGACGGGGAGTTCATTATGGGCCATTACCGCGCGTACGGCGGGCCGGAGCCTCCGCCGATCGAGCACCTCGGAATCGACGATGCCTTTCTGGGCAAGGCCTCGGTCACCTGGTACTTTCACGGCGGCAAATGGCTCCGGCTGCAGGGAGCGGATTAGGTTGCCCTCGCTAGTCGGCCCAATTGCGGACGCCGTTGACCCACATGGCGAGCCGGTCGGGCTTCATGGAGAACTTCATGACAACGGCGTCGTGACCGTCGACCGTGGCCATCAGGACTCGGTACCACGACCCCTCTTCTTTCACATAGATGGCGACGCTTTCCTTGCCGGGGGAGTGGACGCGGACCATCGGTTTCCAGTCAGGCCCGAGACTTTGCCAGGCAAACGGACGGCCGAGACGTGAGGACTTGACGCCCTCGAAGATCGCGAGGTCCCAATCCTTGGCGCCGGCGGGACGGGTGGCGATGCCGCCGACGAATCGGACCAAGCCCCATAAGGGGATGCGCACGCGCTCGCCTCCCATTGTTGATTCCACTTCGTGGACGGCGTCCCTGAACCAACGGTCGGAAGCCAACGCCGGCGTCGTGAGAGCGGGAGCGGTGAGCACTGCGGCCAGCAGGAGCGTTCTCATGGCTATTCCTCGTCGTCTTCGTTCTTCTTCAAGTTTTTCTTGAGCTGCTTCTTGGCCTCGTCGGGCAGCGCAATATCGGGGATGCCGAACTTTCCGCCGAGCTCCTGAATCTGCTCGGGCCGAATGTTGCCAAGGATGTTCACGACGGTGAGTTCCTTGGGTTCGGCGGCGATCACGACAATACCCTGAATCTGGTCGCCGTCGGACTTGAGGTACACGCCGGCATTGTCGCCGCCCTGCCTCGTGCTACGGACGTCAACGATCTTGTTCCAGCCGCCGCCGTTGAACTGGGAACGGAATTTGTCGACGTCGGCGAGCGAGTACTCGCCGGGCCCTGCAAAGCGGAAGCTTCGCACGTAGATCCCCTGCAGGTTCTGCAGCAATTCCTTGGCGGCCGCCTCCTCGCTGTTCTTCCCCTTCGAATTCAGGAATCGGGAGGCCATGCGGAGCATGTTGCCATCCAGGTTCACTTCGACAGTTTCTACGGACTTGGGGGCGAGCTTCGACCAATCGAAATCGAAGCCTTTCGATTGCGCCCAGCCAAGCGGGGCGCAGAGGGCCAAAGCCATCACCACACCGCATACGCGTTTCATTGATCCACTCTCCTCTCACCAATCCCCACAACCTTATGCTGAGCCAGGGTGAGCTTTTCACCCGTAATTTGCAGAGCGAGCAGCAGTTGCCGCTTCGCCTCCTGGCCTTGCCGATACTCCTGATACCGCACACCGCCGAACGTCCCGACGACAAGGCTGGCTGCCAGGCCGATGACGAGCCACGGACGCCGCCTAGTAGGCATCTGTCGGACCTCGGTGCCGGCGTAACCGTCACTTTCGGATTCCGCCTGAGGCAGGCGGGCCATAACCCGGTTGGCGAATCCGGGCGGAGGGCTTTGTCGCCTGAGCGCTTCTTGGAGCGCCTTTTCCATATCCTGGTTCATACCGCTTCCCTTTTCACAAACGATCCCTGCGGGACCAGATTCGAACGTTCGAAGGTGCGCCGGAGCATGCCCAGCGCCCGGTGCAGCGTACTCTTTACGGTCGCGACGGGCATCTCCAATTCGATCGCAATGTCGCTCGGGTCGAGATCTTCCTGATATCGCATGACAATGATCGCTCGATGCTTAGCTGGCAATCGATTCAATAACATCTTCAACCGTTCTGAAAGTAAAACATCAGAAGACACCGGCTCGATGCTAGGCTCCGGAAGGTCCTCGATGGAGTGCGGCGACCTGAACTTGCGGCGCCTGACTTCATCGATGCCGCGGCGGCTGGCGACCGTGCGAAGCCACCGCGTGAGATGCTGTGCCGTCTCGATCGCGCCGAGGTTCCTGTACAGTTCGAGAAATACGTCCTGGGCGATCTCTTCAGCGACGGCTTCCTCGCCTACCATGTGGACAAGCAGGGAAAAGACCATTCCCTGATGCGATTCGATCAACCCGGCGAAAGCGGCGCGGCTACCGGTTTGGGCCTGCCGGAGAAGGTCGTCGCTGTGCTGAAGACTCGGTTGCATCCGCTCTCTGTCCTAGATTACGGACCTGAGCGGGCGGAGGTGGCAAAAAAGGCGATGGTGAGGTCGTTTATTGTTTCCGGCCCGGGGCTGCGCGCACCCGTCCTATGCGAGCAGCTTGTGGAATTTGTTGTAGCAACTGTGGCAGCGAAGCGCTCGCAGCCCGATGATGCCGAGCAACCCGTCGAGCGCGGTGAAGGACGAGGAGAACCGGATCCTTGGGGAGCGGCACTTCGGGCACTTCACCTCCGCCTTGACGCGTTTGGGCAGGGGCATCCGTCCGGAACTCAGGCTGGCTTGGAGAAGTTCCTGGGCTTCGTGCGTTGCGTGGCCGGCGTCGGTGGCGAGTGGAGTCGCTGGGCTCATTTTGAATTCCCTCTGTGGAGGAATATCGGCGGGCGCTGGCAAATGGTTTATGCCGGAAGGGAGATGGAGTAAGCGAATATTGACGGCGGGATTAAACGAAGTTTTCTTCACAGCTGTCTCACAACATCCGAAGAGTTCGCCAAGGCGAAGTAACCACGCCCTAACGGACTAAGATGCCTCCCCCAACACTATCTCGGCCAACTACCTTAGGCGGTCCCCCGCCCGTGAGGGGACGTTCTCCTGAAGTGGAGCCCTACGACGCGGAGACGGAACGGCTCAAACTCGATATGCAGACCCTCTCGGCGGCCAACCATCTGGCCTCAGAAGTGGCGATCGAGTTGGAGCGGCTGCGTAAGCTGGAGCAGCTTCTGGAAAGTAAGTACGAGAAGCTGGCTCGCGAGCGCCAGCTTGAACGGGATCGGTGCGCGACGCTGGAGTTAGTGGCGCGCAACGAGCCGCAGGATGTGCTGCTGGAATCGGTTCTCGATCTGGTGTCGCACCAGGACGCGGAGACGGCCGCATCCATCTTTCTGATTGGCGACTCGATCTTGAACCACGTGGCGTCGCGTGGAGCGCCGGAGGAATTCGTGGCCGAGTTGCGGGAGGAGCCGCCGCAATTGACATCGCCCGCCGTGGCGGGGGCGGCGATGCTCGCCAAGCCGGTGTTTACTCACGCGGCGGCGGGGCTGCCAAATCTGGATCCGTTCCGGCAGACACTTCTGACGCACGGGTGGCAGTCGTGTTCTCTATGGCCGGCGGTGGCCAGCGACGGACAGGTATTGGGCGTCGTGTCCTTCTATGGACGCACTGCAGGCCCGCTACCCGTCGAAGGCCGGAAGCTGTTGGAGCAGGCGGCCAGCCTGTCCGCCATCGCCTTGGAGCATCGGAAAGTCTACACGGCGCTGTCGTTTCAGGCGCAGCACGATACGCTGACGTCGCTGCCGAACCGGATCTGCTTTCACGAAACCATGCGGCAGGCTTTGGGCTCGGCGCGGAGACGCGGTCATAAGCTGGCGCTAATGCGACTGGATCTCGATAACTTCAAGCACGTCAACGATATGTTCGGCCACCGCACCGGCGATGCGCTCTTGAGGGAGCTTGCCAGAAGATTACGGTCGACGGTGCGGCCGTCTGACACGATCGCCCGCATGGGGGGCGACGAGTTCGCGGTGCTGCTGCAAGATGTAGACGGCGAGGAAGGCGCGCTGCGGGCCGCCGAGGCATTACGGACGGTGCTGACCGCGGCAGTTCCGGTTCACGGGCACGAAATCACCACAAGCGCGAGCATCGGCGTCAGCTTGTACCCGGACCACGCCACCGACTCGGAAACGTTGCTGAGCCAGGCCGATACGGCGCTCTATGCGGCGCGGTCCGGAGGGCACAACAGCGTACATTTCTTTACGCCGGAGGCGGACGCTCACATTCACCAGCGGTTCGAATTGGAGTTTCAGTTGCGGCGGGCGCTCGAACAGGATGAGTTCCGCCTCGAGTACCAGCCCCAGTTCTCGGCGGGCACCCGCAGAATTACCGGTGTGGAAGCGCTCTTGCGCTGGACGAATCCAGTGGTCGGATCGATTTCGCCGGAACGTTTTATCCCGTTGGCGGAGTCGCTGGGGCTGATCGTTCCGATCGGGCGGTGGGTGCTGGAGGAGGCCTGCCGGCAGGCGGTGAGGTGGGCGGCAGCGGGCCATCGGATGAGGATGGCGGTAAACGTGTCGGCGATGCAGTTTGCGCGCCGCGATTTCACGCAAACGGTGCTGGAGGTGGTGGGCTATACCGGGATGGACCCTTCGCAATTGGAGTTGGAGTTCACCGAATCGTGCCTGATGGGAGATCCGGTACAGGTGCGTGCACAGATGGAAACGCTGCGGAACGCGGGCATCCGCCTTTCCCTGGACGACTTCGGCACGGGGTACTCGTCGCTTAGTTGCCTGCACACTCTGCCGGTGGACGCTCTGAAAATCGACCGTTCGTTCATTCGCGATCTGGGCGCCGACTCGGCCAATGCCCGCCTCGTCGAAGCGGTGGTGCGTCTGGCGCAGTCGTTGGGTCTCTCGGTGGTCGCCGAAGGCGTCGAGAATTACGCCCAGTTGGGCGCCCTAAACGACATGGGCTGTGAATACGTGCAGGGGTTTCTGTTCGAACGGCCAGTCTCTGTAGATTCGTTCGAAGAGTTGTTGCGGACGAATAATTAAGGGCTTCCGGAGGGCTATCGGCCTCGTCTCGAGGAGCCCTCGAAGTAACGTTCGGCGAAGGAAAGGAAGACGGGCCAATTGGGCCCAGGGGTGTGTCCGCCACTGTGCTGGCGGAAGGCGATCTCGCCATCCATGAGAGGAGTCTCGATCGGCGGGAACTCGGTGACGCCGAGATCCTTCTTGCCGAGAAGACGGTAAACGGGACCCGCGCCGGCGCCGGCGAGAAACATTCCCTTCGCATCGACCCACCCATCGCCGTTTACCGCTCCGGCGCTGATGAACACGGGGCGAGGCGCGCAGAGCGCAATCAGTTGGTGGGCATCGACAGGCAGATCCTTGGGTTGCAACGGGCCCGCGTATTTCAGGTAGTTGCCCGCCATCCAGTGATACTCGTTGGGCGCGGCGACGTTCTCCACCATCTCGCCCCAATAGCGGCGGTGGATCTTTACCCCGCCCGCGCCGGAGGAACTGAGGAAGGCCGTAGCGAAGCGGGGATCGTCGGCCATGGCGACGGTCGCGGCCTTGCCGTATCGGGAGTGCCCTTCGATGGCGACACGCTTGGCGTCGACGGACTTGTCTTTTTCGAAGTAGTCGAGCGCGCGGCTCGCGCCCCAGCCCCAGGCGCGGAGAGCGCCCCAGTCTTCCAGACCTCTGGGCTGGCCTTTGTTGACCAAACCGATGATGCCTTGCGTGAGACCGGCGCCGTTGTCCGGCTGAACGCTCGTAGGGATGAGCGTAGCGTAGCCCCAACCCTTGGCCAGTACCTGCTGTTGCCAGGTTGGACCTGGAGGCGGTGCGAGAGCAGGTCCGCCGCCCGGTCGTTGACCTGGGCGGAAATTGAAGCTGAGCTCCATTACAACCGGAACAGGCTTGGTGGCTTTGGATGGCGTCGTCAGGGTCAGTTGGATGTCGACGGTAATTAGCGGATACGCGGAGTTATCGACGTGTCCAATGAGCTTCTTCACGACGACCGGGATGTCGCCGTTGGTTTCGTTGGCAGCGCTCACCACTTCCCATCGCACACCGGGCGTCTGTTTGGGCATGCGGCCGTAGATCTCGCGGTCGAACAGCTCGACGATCTCCGGGCGGCGAAGCCTCCACCAGTCCGAGGCCTTGGTCACCCGGCGGCCGTCGTTGAGCCGGAGCGGATCGGGAAGATCCGGCGTGGGGTTGGCTTTGGATTCGTCGTAATTTGCGGCGTTGGGAGCCTGTGGGTTGCGGCCGTCGGCGCCGCGCCGGAGCTCGGAGATACCGAGAAGTTTCAGAAGCCGCTGGTGATCCTCTTGCGCGGTGAGCGAGACGGGCGCCGGATGAGTCGCCTGCGGCGGTTGTGCAGGAGCCACGATGGCGGCGGTCAGAGCGGCAAGGCCAAGGACAGTCCGGCGGGGTGTCATGGCAGGCCAAGGTATCACGGTTGAGGAGCGGGGCGCGCCACGCGGTGGAATCACGCGGTGGAATCCGGGACGTGAATCTGATACCGTGCTCAGTATCCGAAGGAGAGGAGGCACACGTTGCATTCACGACGACAGTTCCTGAAGGTTACGGCCGGGACGGCAGCAATGACCGCTTTGCCGGCTGCGGCGCTGCCTGCGGCAACCAAGCGCACGGCCACCGATTGGGTCACGCTGGGCAACTCCGGCGTTAAGGTGACGCGGCTCGCATTTGGCACCGGCACCTTTGGCGGACGCGTGCAGCGGGAGTTGGGCCAGGACAAGTTCACGCGGCTGGTGCGCCACGCCTACGACCGGGGCATCCGCTTCTTCGAGACCGCCGACAACTACGGTGAAATGCACGAGATGCTG
>Ga0268299_1004022_pt1 | contig 12287 bp, 11 predicted proteins | sample NOBtaG_FD_193484 | JGI IMG/M metagenome (GOLD analysis project Ga0268299, IMG submission 193484) | Activated sludge microbial communities from bioreactor in Nijmegen, Gelderland, Netherland - NOB reactor | ecosystem: Engineered > Bioreactor > Aerobic > Activated sludge | place: Netherlands...
CGGCTGCACATCGCCGATCACGCACCAGCCCGAAGCCATCTTCGCGTACGGATTGGTCCCCGCACGCGCCATCGCCACACGCTCTTCGATCAGGTTCGCCATGCGACCTTTGTACGCGAACCGATGAAAATGCGCAGGCGGGGTTGACGCCGCGCGCGACCGGGCGTTTTGCCTTGCGCAGTAACAGCGGAAGATTGGTTCGCCCGCGGCCATGCCAGACGCATCGGACAGTATAAGGCGCGCGCCTCACTTGAGAGCGTGTTCGGTCCGCTCCCCACGCCAGGGGAGGCGAACGGCGTAGCCCGCCTCGGCGGCCGCTTCCGCGCGCATTGCGCGGAGGGCCGCCGATGACGATGGACAATGCTGACGCCGTCGAAACGCTCGCCGAACCGGCGCGCGTCGCGCCCAGCGAAGATGCGCAATTCCTTGCCCGTGTGATTGGTGCTGCGGGGGACCGTGACGGCCCGCTGCTGCGGCGGCTCCTGAAGGATCTCGGCGCGCCGGACCTCGCGGACGTGCTGGAGCATCTGCCGCAAGAGGCGATGCGCCATATCGTGCAGCTCCTCGGCGCAGAGCTTCCGGCCGAGATGCTGGCCGAGCTTTCCTGGGAAAAGCGCGAAGAAATCCTGGCGCTGCTACCGGCCGAACAAGTCGGCCGCGCCCTTGGCGAACTCGATACCGATGACGCCGCCGCCGTCGCCGCCGACGTTGACGAGAAGAAACTCGGCGCCGTGCTTGCCGCCGCGCCCGAAGACGTGCGCCACGCCGTCGAAGAGGCGCTCTCATTCGAGGAGGAGACGGCCGGCCGTCTCATGCAGCGCGAATACGTCGCCGCGCATGAAGGCTCGACCGTTGGCGAAGTGATCGACCGGCTGCGCGCCGATTCCGCCGAGCTGCCCGATATCTTCTTCGAGATTTACATCGTCGACGCCGCCATGCGCCCGGTGGGCGCCGCGCCCGTCTCAACGCTGCTGCGCGCGCCGCGCGATACGCCGGTGGCTGAGATCATGCGCGCGCCGCAATTGCTGGTGCGCCCAGAGATGGACCAGGAAGAGGTCGCGGTCTCGTTCCAGAAATATCACCTCGCCTCCGCGCCCGTGGTCGATGAAGCCGGGCGCCTCACCGGCATGGTGACCGTCGACGACATCATCGACGTTATCCAGGAGGAGGGCGAAGAAGACTTGCTGAAGCTCGCCGGCGTGTCCGACGCCGCGCAGAGCGACAGCGTGGTGCGCACCGTGCGCTCGCGCGCTCCCTGGCTGCTCGTCAATCTCGGCACGGCGCTTGTCGCGTCTTCCGTGATCGCGCAGTTCGAAGGCTCGATCGAAACCATTGTTGCGCTTGCGGTGCTGATGCCGATCGTCGCCTCGATGGGCGGCAATGCGGGCACGCAGGCGCTTGCCGTTGCGGTGCGTGCGCTCGCCGCGCGCGAGCTAACCACCGCCAGCGCGCCGCGCTACGTCATCCGCGAAGCCGTCACCGGCATTTCGCAGGGCCTCTTGTTTGCGGGCGTGCTCGCGGCTGCGGCTTTCCTCTGGTTCAAGAGCGCGGGCCTTGCGCTCGCCATCGGCCTTGCCGTGATCATCACGTTCGCCTGCGCTGGGCTTGCTGGCATCCTGGTGCCGCTGGCGCTCCGGCGCATCGGCGCGGACCCCGCCGTGTCTTCGGGCGTGTTCGTTACGTTCGTCACCGATTGCGTGGGCTTTCTGGCGTTCCTCGGCCTCGCCACCGCGATCCTGCTTTAGCTTGACCAGACTCTGACTTGACTTGGCCGCTACGGCATCGGCGAAGCTTTCCCCAACAAGGGAGAAGCGCCGATGGCCGTCACGCCGTTTCAAGTCAACGTGCCGCAAGCCAAGCTCGACGCGATCATGGCGCGCGTCAAAAGCTATCCGTGGTTTCCTGCCCCCGTGGGCGAGCAGTGGGAATACGGCGCCAACACCGCCTACCTCAAAGAGCTCTGCGCGCATTGGAGCAGCGCCTATAACTGGCGCGCACAAGAAGCGGCGCTCAACAGCTTCCCGCAATTCACCACCGAGATCGACGAGCTCACCATCCACTTCGTCCACGTCCGCGGTGAAGGCGACGCTGCAAAACGTCCGCTCATCCTCACGCACGGCTGGCCCGGCTCGCATTACGAATTCTGGGACGCGATCCCGCGTCTCGCATTTCCCTCAAAGCATGGCGGCGATGCGAAAGACGCGTTCGACGTGATCGTGCCCTCGCTGCCCGGCTACGCGTTCTCTGGACGTCCGCCAAAGCCCCTCGGCCAGCGCGCCACGGCCAAACTCTTCAACACGCTGATGACGCGCGAACTCGGCTACCCGAAATATCTGGCGCAGGGCGGCGATTGGGGCTCGCTCGTCACGTCTTATCTCGCGCTGGATCACGATGCGTGCATCGCCGCGCACATCAACATGCTCGCCTTCCGCCCGTCGACGCCGCCGCAAGGCGAAGAAGAAATCGCCTGGGCCACGCGCTCCGCCGCCGCGTTTCAGCGCGAAGGCGCGTACTTTCAGGAGCAGAGCACCAAGCCGCAAACGCTGGCGCTCGCGCTCATGGATTCGCCTGTCGGTACAGCGGCGTGGATCCTCGAAAAATTCCACGGCTGGTCGGACATCCGCAAAGCCGGCCTCGAAGGCGTCTATTCCAAGGATCAGCTGCTGACCAACATCATGCTCTATCTCGTGACGGACTCGATCGCGACGAGCGTGTGGTACTATCGCGCGCGTCTCGAAGAGGGCGCAGCCCTCCAGCCCGGCCAAACGCTGACCAAACCGACCGGTGTCGCGAACTTCGCGGGCGAGGCCGTGTTCACGATGGCGCCCAAAAGCTACGTTTCGCGCATCTACAACGTCGTCCACTGGACGGACTTTGCCGAGGGCGGCCACTTCGCGGCGATGGAAAAGCCCGAGGCGTTCACCGGCGATGTGCAAAAGTTCGCCCGCACGATAAGCTACTGAGCAAAGCAACAGAGCGGGGGAGGCGGCCATGTTGCGCATCGGGCTCGTCGCGTTCGGAACATTGCTCGCGATTGCGGCATGGAGCGCGCTCGCGTTCTGCGCGCTGATCTTCGGCTGGGGCCGCCAGCCCCTCGCGCCGCGCGGCGATACGGCTGCGTTCATGAGCGCCGCCAGCGCCAAGCTCGATCGCGAGGCCAAGGGCAACGCCGTCTTCGTGCTGCTTGACGATGGCCGCGTCGCCGGCGCGCACAACGTCTCGCGCGGTGTGCCGGTCGATGGCGATACGCTCTTTCAGGTCGCCTCGCTCAGCAAATGGGTGACCGCATTCGGCGTGATGACGCTGGTGGAGTCTGGCAGTATCGATCTCGATGCGCCCGTCTCCCGCTACCTCACGCGCTGGCAATTGCCACCCAGCGAATTCGACAATGATGGCGTTACGGTGCGCCGCCTGCTCAGCCACACCGCAGGCCTCACCGATGGACTTGGTTACGCAGGTTTCGAGCCCGGCCAACCGATCGACACGCTCGAACAATCGCTCACCCGCGCAACCGATGCCTCTCCTGGACGCGATGGCGTCGTGCGTGTCGGCGCCGAGCCCGGTAGCGAGTGGAATTACTCAGGCGGCGGCTACACGCTGCTGCAGCTCATCATCGAAGAAGTCAGCGGCGAGCCCTTCAACGACTACATGCGCCACGCCGTGCTCGTCCCGCTCGGCATGACGCGCTCGACTTACGTGCTGCCGGAGGGCGCAACCAACGTCGCCGAAATCTTCGGCCCGGATGGCGAACACGCCATTCACTACACCTTCACGTCCACCGCCGCCGCGTCGCTCTACACCTCGGCGAACGATCTGACGCGCTTCATCGAGGCGCAACTACCCGGCGCAAACGGCGAGGCGCCCGGCCGCGGCGTGCTCCGCCCCGAAACGTTGACCGAGATGCGCCGACCTATCGGCTACCAATACGGCATCGCCATCTGGGGTATGGGTGAGGTGCTCTATGCGCCCAACAACGCTGGCGATTTCATCATCGGCCACGATGGCAACAACTATCCCGCCATCAGCACTGCCGCGCGCTACGATCCCGCCACCGGCGACGGCGTTATCGTTTTGGAAACCGGAAACGAAATTCTGGCGAGCGAAGTGGCCGGCGATTGGGTGTTCTGGACATCCGGAAACGTCGACCTCATCACCGTCGTCGCCGAAACGCCCGCCATGCTGCGCACCGTCGCGATCGGTGGTGGGATCATCATGGTGATCGGCATCTTCATCGCGTGGCGCGTGCGCCCGCGGAAGAAGGTTAGCGCCGCTTAACGCCAGGCGAACGCGCCTCCGCAAATTCACCTTTCAGCAACCATACCTCGCTCGCCGCGCGAGTGTGGCACGCAACATGCGCCTGCAATGACAACCGCCGGGGGCCCCGTATCGGAACGGGACGGCGGACGAGAGTTTCAGGAGCAGGCGTACATGCGCACCTTTTCCGTTTCGCCGGTCGGCCTCGAGCTGATCAAGACATTCGAAGGCTTCCGCGCCGAACCGGTCGCGCTGCATGACGGCGGCTGGGTCGTCGGCTACGGCCATGTGCGCATCGCCGAAGCCGGCGAGGCCATTGCTGAGGATGTCGCGGCCGAGCTTTTGAAGCTCGATCTCGCGCCGGTTGAGCGTTTCGTGAACTCGGTCGTCACGGCCACGATTACGCAATCGCAGTTCGATGCGCTCGTTTCGTTCGCCTTCTCGATCGGCCAAACGGCGTTCGATAAGAGCGACGTGCTGCGCAAAGTGAACGCCGGTCAGTTCGTGCCTGCCGCCTGCGCGATGGATGCGTGGCGCAAAAGCTCGATCGACGGTGAAAGCCAAGTGTTCGATCTCCTGATCCGTCGCCGCGCGGCCGAAAAGGCGCTGTTCCTCAAAGAGCCGCCGGCCGAGGGCGTGCCGTCCGTTTACTTCCGCGCTGAACTCGATCACGCAGCCGCCATCCTTGGCGCGCCGGTTCAGTACGGTGAGATTCCGGCGATCGGCTCTGCGCCGCGCGCGAAAGTGGAAGAGCTGCCGCTCGCGGCCAAGCTCACGGAAATCTTCAAGTCCGAGCCGGCGACGACGTTGGTGCTGACGCAAGTCGTCGAAGCCGACGCGATCGACGAAGACGAAATCGCCACGGCGAACGCCCGTCCGGTCGCGCGCAAAACTGGCAAGAACGCCGAGCTGCGCGCCATCAACCTCGTCACGGTCGAGCCGCCCAAGAAAGCGCGCCACCGCCTCATGTTCGGCAAGCCGGCTGAAACGATCGGCCTTCTGGCGCTGGCGCTGTTTGGCGCTGGGCTCATCGGCCTTGCCGGCGTCACGATGTCGGGCGCGGGCGCCCAGCCGGGCGATGTGTTCGGCGGCGTCGCGCTCGCGGTGCCTGGCCTCATCGCCACGATCGCGGCCGCTTACGGTCTCTGGAAAGGCCCCACGCTCGCGCGCGCGGCGGCCTAAGGTTTTCATTTCGTAGCTCCACCTGGTCATGACTTCGAAGGCGGGCTCCGGCCCGCCTTTTTCTTTGCGCGCGCGCTCTGGCGGAACCGGCGCGGCTCAATCGGTGTTCATGGCGCAATCGAGGCAGATGCTTCGAGGCTGGGAGCTGGGATCATGGCCTTCTACGACGCCGCTTTTGCACCGACACGCCCGCTTGCGCCGGTCGCTGTCGACTTCGACCGGGGCGGGCGCCTCGGCGTTTTCATCGGCGCGGTCGCTGCGGGCGCGATGCTCGGCGCGGCGGCCGGCATGGCGATTGGGCTGGTGCACCCCTACGTCGCGCTCGGCGGCGTTGCTGCGCTTACGGCGCTTGCGGCGTTTTTCGCCGGCAAGACGTTCCTGCACTGCGCGCGCGGGCGCCACGTCGCAGTCGCGAGCGCTGTCGGCCTTCACATCGCTTCGCTGATCGCTATGCCGATTGTGCTGCTCGCGGCCCCCGCTTTCGCGACGCTCGCGCTCTACGCCGCGTTCGCTTCACTCTTGTTTTTCACGGCCACGATGCGGCTTTCGAACGCCTGCGTCGGCCGGCTCGCAGCGCACGCCATGCTGCTGGCGGCGGCTGGCGCGTATTACGGGCTCTACGCCCTCATGAGCTGACTTCGCTGGTCTGGACGGAACCTCCAAGCACGTCTGGATAAACTCGAAGGCCGCCCGCGCCCGGCGCGTTGGCGGCCTTTTATTTGCGCCGCGCAGCGGGCCCAAAAGCAAACGGGCGGCCCCGTTGAGAGGGCCGCCCGCCGTACGTGCATATGCCGAGACTAAGCTGGTCCCGACAAGGCCAAAGCCTTGTGTTTAGGAGAGAACCAACCCCTCTGCAGACACATGAGACACTGGTCACCTCCTTTCTAGAATTGATGGAAGCTTGAACTTAGGGCGCTTCGCGCCTTTCGAAAAGCGCTTTGGCTAACCGGGCGCAGCCGCTCGTCGCTTTTCGTGCGCGCCGTGTGGCTTTAGCGCCCGGCTTCGGGGCGCTCCACGCCCAGCTTGGTCACGGCTCCCGTCGCGCTGTCGAACGCCACGCAGGCGGCGCTCTCGCCATTGTCAGGGTAGCAATAGAGCGGGCGGCGGGCGGCGCGCGCGGTCTCGTAGGCGGCGCGATCGACCGCCGGCACGAACGTCACGGGCGGGGCGCTGGCGTTCGCGGGCCAGGCCGGCAGCGCATCAGCAGTCCGGAACGCGTTCGACGACAGCCACGACGCGAGATCCGATTGCATCGTGGTTTGATCGGCGCGCGGGTTGAAGGCGATCGTGATCTGGGAGATCGGCGCGCTGAACGTGTGCAGCACCGCGCCTGTAGCATTGCGAATTTCCAGCGTCGCAACCGCTTCGGGGCACGCCGCGCCCGCGAGGTTACCCGCGATCATCAGCTGCGCGGCAGGCCAGGGCAGCTCCGCTGTTCCGGTGCAGCCAGCGGCGGCGGCGGCCGTCGCGCCCGGCGTGGCGGGGGCCTCGGCGGGCGTGGAGACCGTGGTTTGCCCGCAGGCGGCGAGCAGCATCAGAGAAGCGGCGGCGAGCAAGGTGGCGCGCATGAAAGATCACTCCGGTTCGGCGGCGGGAACATCGCGGTCGAGCATCAACACCGCAGCGGCCACGCCGGGTTCATAATAGACGCAAGTTTCGTGAGCGACGCCGCTGAGGTGGCAGGCCATCGGCAGCACGCGGGCGCGCACGTCTTCGTAGATGGCGCGCTCAAGCGTGGTGGTCGCACCTTCTAGTGCGCCGCGTTGGGGCCAGGGCGGGGCCGCCTCTGTCGTCATCACGCGCGCGGTGGCCCAGCGGGCGAGAAACGCGTCGGCTTCCTGGTTGGTTGGCCCGTCCGCGCGGGCTTCGAAGGCGTTGCCGAACGTGGGCGAAAGCGGCGCCGTCCACGCCCAGAGCGGATGGCCTTCGGGCGAGGCGATGGCGATCACGCCGATCGCGCGGTCGCAACTCGGGCCGAACGTGCGCGCTGTGACGGTGTCGGGCGCATCAGTGCTGGAGAAATGGATCTCTGCGGTGGCGACGCGATCGCAGTGCGCGCTCTGGGGTTCGCCGCACGCCGCGAGCGCGAGCAGCGCCGCTATGGCGAAGGCCGCGCCCGGAAGAGAATGACGGTCAGCGCGTGCGATATGGGATCGACGATCAGGCATTGCTCGCTTTCGGCGGAGTTAAGAACACACAGCAGCGGTAGATTGCGCGCGCGCAGCGCAAGGTACGTCTCGCGCTCATAGGGCGTATCGTAGCTCGCGCCCGCGGGCGCGGATGCGCCGAGGTTTTCAGCGCCTTGCGGCCAATCGGGCAAAGATGGCTCGCTGCTTTGGATCGGCGCTCTGATCCAGGCGCGCAGGAAGTTATCCATCGTGTCGGTCGTCACCGGATGATCGACGGGATTGTTCGCCATATCGGCAAACGTCGACGCGAACACGAAGAGCGGATCGCCGTGCGCATCGCGCAAAGTCCAGACCACGATCGCCTGCGCGCAGCTTGGGCCGATGGAACGCGCCGTGATGCGTTCGGACGCGCCGGCGCCCGTGAGGCGCAATTCACGCGTCGCGGCCCGGGCGCAGCCATCCTGGGCGAAGGCGGGCGCGAGCGGCAGCGTGAGAAGGAAAAGCGCGGCGAGGAAAAAGCGCATGATGTGGGCGGCTCTTAGCACGCCCGTTATCGGTGCGCGCGCCTATTCAGCCGCTTCGAGAAACCCGTGCGGCTCGGTCTCTTCCAGGGGCGCGTTGAAGAGGCCGTGCTGGCGCTGCAGCGCAGAGACGGTCGCCTCGTAGCCGGCGGCCACGCAGCTATCGAACTTCTTCCAGTCCCGCAGATCGACGTCCGGCATGTCGGGCGTGATAAGCAGATCGGCGCCGGTGCGGCCCTGCCACAGATCGATGCCCAGCGTCGCGGTGCGCATCAGCAGCGACGCGATCGGCGGAGGCGCCTTGAGGCCGTGCTGCGCAACCCATTGCGCGAATGTCGGCGGATTGCGGAACTCTTCGGGATCGATCGTGGATTGGCGCGCGACATCGACGCCGATGATCGGGCCGCGATGAATGTCCTTCAGCACATCGACCGGGAAGTTCTTCAAAATTGCACCGTCGACCAGGAGGCCGTGCGCGCCATCCACCACTGGCGGGAGAATTCCGGGGAGTGAAATGGAAGCGCGCAGCGCCTGGCGCAGAAGGCCCGAACGGTGGATGCGGCTTTCGCCGGCGGCAAGGTTGGTGGAGACGCAGAAGAACGGGATCTTCAGGTCCTCGATCAGCACTTCGCCGAAATGCTCTTGCAGCCGGTTCTCGACGCGATGGCCGCGCGAGAGCGCGACGACCGGGAGGATGTAGTCTCCCAGCGGGTTGCTTTCGACGAACGCCTTGCGGATGCGCAGCTCGATTTCTTCGTCGTTCCAGCCCATCGCGACGCACGCCGCGACGATCCCGCCCATCGACGTGCCGCACACGACATCGAACGGCAGCCCCGCTTCGCGGAGCGCGCGCACGACGCCGATATGCGCATAAGCGCGCGCGCCGCCGCCCGAAAGCACAAGCCCGATCGAGCGCTGCGCAATAACGCGCGCAAGACGCGCTGCGTCTTCATCTTCGAGGCCATGCCAATGGAAGAGCCGCTGCGCATCGCATGCTTCGCGCCACTCTTCGGTCGTGGCGGCCTGACGGCTTGAGCCGTGGTGCAACAGGATGACGTCGACGAACTTGAATTGCCGCGCGGGCGAGGGATCGTCCTGCGGCAACAGCGGCGCGGACGGGCGCGCGTCGGCGCGGCCGACAACCCAGATGCGGTCGGCTTGCCGCAGGCACGTGCGAAACCAGTTCGTGTCGCCGATCGCGGAGACGAGAAACACCGCGTCGTGGTCATGCTCGAGCGCATCGAACCACACGCTGTCCATGCCGGCGGCTTCATCGCCGATCACGCATGCCGATTTGCCGAGTCGCTTCAGCGCCGCTTGCAGCGTGCGGGCGCGCAGCTTCAGATCGATCGTCGGCGAGGTGGAGAGGAGCGCGTAGACCTTCGGTTCGGCGCGCGCGCTTTTGCGACCGGACTGACGCGCACGCGCAAGCATCAGGCGCGCGATCTGCTCCATCAATGTCGGGTGCGAGCGCACAAGGCGATCGAATGCTTCGGGTGAGAGCTTCAGCATCTCGCTGTCGCGGATTGCGAACACGGAGGCCGAGTGCGGCTCGCGTGCGATCAGCGCCATTTCACCGACCGGTTCGCCGGGACGGATGTAGCCAACGAGTGCGTGCTGGCCGCGCTCCGCAGGGCGGAAGGCGGCGAGCGAGCCGGAGAGCAGAAACGAAATCCCGTCCGCCGCTTCGCCCGCGCCAAAAAGCTGCCAGCCGGCGGGGAGCGAGTACCAGACGGCCTCATCCTCCAGCGCCGCCAGCGCATCGGGCGCGGCGTTCCGCAGGAACGGAATCTCACTGAGGCTCGGTTTCATGACCCGGGGCGTCCCGCGCGTTCTGCTGGCGCTTAAGATAGGGACGATAGGCTGGGTTGGTTAAGGCGCGATGATGGCTGCAGCGCGCATCTCAGCGCGACGAATGAACAAATACTTTCGGCTCTCGTCTTGAGGCGCGGCTATTGGGGCAGGAGCACCGAAGCCATCGCGGCCTGCTCGAACACCATCGACATGGCGCCGTAGCCGATCGCGAACGTCACACCGACGAGGAGGAGCCCGAACAGGCAATCGCCTGCGTCGCGCAGCTTATTCATCTCAACCTCCCATCCGCCTCCACTGACGGGAGGTCTGGACTTTGTAACGTTCACTGTGCGCCGGAATGACGCAGCTGACAAGCCCTTAACGGACGAAGGGTGATTGCCGTTCCAGTCCCTCGCAAAGCCCGCGCCTTTTCAGGGCTTTACGGGCTTGGCCGGCTTAGAGGTCCGCGGCGGTGACCCTGCCATCGTCGCCAAGATACGCCGCGCTGAAGAGCGAGCGGGCGGCGGAGCGGCCGCGGCCGTCGCCCCGGGCGCGGCGGGCTTCGGAGAGCCCCCAATACGCATAGGCGTCGCTCGGGCTCTCGGTCAGCGTCTGGAGGAACTGGACCTCGGCGCGGGCCGGCTGGCCAGCGAGGAGGTACGCGGCCCCAAGCGTGCGGCGGACGGGGTAGTAGATGTAGGGCGGCTCCATGTAGGGGATCGCGGCCTGCATCGTGACGGCGGCTTCGAGCTCGGCGATGGCAGCGGGGTAGTTGCGCTCGAGCAGCGCGGCCTTGCCCATCAGCACCCGGCGGTAGACCTCCAGCACGTCCTGCGCGGGCACGCCGCCGGCGTTGAGCTGCGCGAAGTCCCCGGTCTGCCGCAGGCGCCCGATGAGATCGGCCTCTTCACGTGCATCTGCGGCCCGGCCCTGGCGGAGATGCGCCATGCCGCGCGCATAGCGCCATGCGCCGACGACGAGATCGACGCCTGCTTGCGGCGCGGGCGCTGAGAGGATCGCGCCCGGCTGCTCGAACTGCGCGCGCGCGTACCAGACGGCGGCTTTCACCGGCTGCGCCATCACGACTTGCGCCGCCATCTCTGTCGGCAGCGCGCGATCGAGGCGCGCGGCGTAATCGAGCGCGCGGCGGCTATCGCCGGCCATCTGCGCCGACGCCATCACGAAGTGAACGTTGTGTGTGTAGTACCCGTATTGATAAATCGGGCTCGCGTTCTGCGCGCGCAGATATTGCTCATCGACGCGCACGGCTTCGATGTTTGCGTCGATGGAATCGCGGAAGCGCCCGACGCGGTAGTAGATGTGCGCCGGCATGTGCACGAGGTGCCCCGCGTTCGGCGTGAGGCGCCCGAGACGCTCGGCCGCGCGCTCGGCGCGCCACGGATCGGTCGAGGCTTCGACGACGTGGATGTAGAGGTGGATCGCGCCGGTATCGTTAGGGCTGCGCGCGAGCACGGTCTCTAAACGCTGCACCATGTCGGCGGTGCGGCCCTTCGGCGTTGCGCCGCCATTGGCCCAATAATCCCACGGTTGCGTGTCCATCGCGGCTTCGACGGCGATGGTCTGCACGACGTCATCGTCCGGGAATTGGTTGGCGACGGCGACCATTGCGTCGGCGTACGCCGCATCGAGGCCCGCGCGTGAGGGCGGGGCGTTGCGCACGTAGCGGACCTGGATCGCTTCGATCAGCGCCTTCTCTTTGTCGCTCGCGCCTTCCATGCGCGCGAGCGCGTTGCGCGCCGCGGCGAAGGCGGCGGGGTTATCGGCGTTGTCCATCGGCGCGTTGATGTTGGGGCCGAGCGCGAAGGCCTCGCCCCAATAACACATCGCGCAATTTGCATCGGCCGCTTGCGCGGCGCGGAAGGCGCGCGCGGCCTCGAGGTGATTGAAGCCGTGCAGCAGGCGAAGGCCCTGGTTGAAGTACGCCTGCGCTTGCGGGTTCGCTGTGGTGACATCGAGATGCGCATCGCCAAGGCCGCGCATCAGCGGCGGCGGGGCGCCTTCGCGCGCGGGCATCGTCTGCGCGTAGGCATCGGCGATGGAGAGGAAGTAGCCGAGGCGCGAGGTGCGCGCGGGCGTTACGCAAAAGCCGGACTCGGCGAAGAGGGAAGCTGCCGCATCGCGCGGCGACATCGGCGCCGACGTCGTGAGGCCGAAGGCGAGCGCGGCGGCGCTGGCGAGCAGCAGCGAACGGATGGCCATGATCCCCTCCATGAGCGGGACGGCGCATCGCATCGGCGCTTCTCTCAACCCGCGCGGGGAGCTTAGCAGGTCAGGGCGCTGGCGGCAGGAAAATCGCCAAAAAAGAGCCCCGTCCGGAGGGGGACGGGGCTTTGTGAGGGGCGGGGGGAACTTGAGGGAAGCGGGCTTACTCGCCGGTGTTGCGAAC
>Ga0268299_1004023_pt1 | contig 12285 bp, 11 predicted proteins | sample NOBtaG_FD_193484 | JGI IMG/M metagenome (GOLD analysis project Ga0268299, IMG submission 193484) | Activated sludge microbial communities from bioreactor in Nijmegen, Gelderland, Netherland - NOB reactor | ecosystem: Engineered > Bioreactor > Aerobic > Activated sludge | place: Netherlands...
ACGAGGGCTGCTCCAGGAAACTGGGATTTGAGAGGCGGCCCTCGTGGCACTCAAACCCTTACAACGTCAAGAAAATCAGCTGCCCCCGTGAAAAATCGGGGAAGAGGGGACCCCGCACCAGTGGTTAGTATTCATCACAATTGTGCGGCTCCTCCAGAAAGACGGCGATAAATGACTTGATCTGGAGGGAAGGGGTTACGATGTCGACCGGCTTTACTTCTTGGCCACTATACTGCTTTGAGCGGCGTTCGTAGTAGAGAACCGCCTTGCCCTGCGGCCCTCTGCATGCGCGATAGTATTCTTCAAGATTCTTATGGAACGTCGTAAGCGAGTTGAACGCCTCTTGCACGACGACGGTCTGTCGGTTGTTCGCGTAGACGATTTCCGAAACGAGGTCAACATCGTCGGTTACGATGATTCGCACCGGAAGAAACACATCATCCGAGAGAAGTTCTTTGGAATTGAAAAGAATATTGCTTGTCTGGCAACCGTTAACAATCTGGAAGTCTGTCAAGCGGAACACTTTTCCACGTTTCAATAGTTCTCTTGCGACAATAGTTACCCCATTGTTAAGAATACAGAATCTATCCGACAGCTTGACGTCCTTCAGTGTGTTATAAATCTCCTGATTAACATTGTTCATCCCTTGAAAGTCACGGACGTTTTCAAAAAAGATCCCCCGAGAAAGCTTACCATCTTCGTCCTTGATAAGATTTACGAATGCTTTCGCCGAAGCAACTCCGAGAAGCGATTCACGCACAAATTTAATGGGAGGAATGTCGCAGTATTGACCGATCTCGATTTCCTTAACGCTCTTGTTCTTAAGCTCTCGATAGTAGACCTTTAGCCTGTCGCGATCAACCAACTGGAGTCCGACGCGCGAGAAGAGATTAGTCTCCACCAAATCCTTCTCGATCTCTTGGCGTGCATTCTCAATATTGGGATCCTCGTAAAGGTCGCCGGTGTACGCGAAGAACAGATGACATTCTGGACTATTTAGAAATTTTATGCTTTCATCATAAACCGCGTCCTTGACATCGATCAGGCGGGCAATCTGCTCCGTCATCGGCTTTTGCGTGTCTTGAGAGAAAAAGGCTCGGACGCCATGTCCGAATTTGAGAAGCTCCCCCATGTCAAGCTTAGGACCTGTCTTTGCCTGAGTGAAGATAAAATCGACGGAGATGTTACTGCGGTTTTTGAGCAAGCCAGTGAGCTCAGAGCCGGTTGTTATGAGACTCCCGTTGACGAGGATTGCGACTCCGTCCATATGGTAGTCGTCGCCCTGTCCTGTGTCCATGCTCTCCAAATCAGCAGAGATAGGCGTAAATCTAGACAAGACCGTATAGTTCACAAACATTTCAAAGGCTTTACTATCGTCGAGCGAAGTGATCGAGTGATCTTGCTTGAAATCCATCAAGTAACCCTTAATTATCTTGTCTAGCATGTGTCACTCCTAGAATGTGAGGATGTCTTTGCTTATGATTTCCTAATCGGCAGTGAATCTGAATTGCGTGGTCAGGAACCGTGTCACGTAGACACGCATGGGACTGGAGGATGAAGGATGAGAGTTAAGCCGTCAAGCCAAATTTGAAGAAACCGCTTGGTTCCGCATCCGGTGCTGCTCTTACCTTATCGTCGCAGGTGAGCGGAAGCGTATTCGTGTGGAGTGTTCGGCACGCACGGGAAAGTCCTTCAGATACGGTTGAGGATTTTATGACCATAACAGCTCGACGTTCTCGTTGGCTCCTTGTTTACTTCAATTCGCGCGTCTTGAATCTCTTTATGGCGCCAGGGCATCCCCGCTCGAAACGTCTCGGGCCCCGAGCTCATCGCCCGGGGCCGGTCTCCTGCAAACCTACCGTTCACGCAATCGGCATCATTCGAGGTAAGCGTCAAACAAGCGATCACCCGCAATCGGGTGCGGCTTGTAGCCGCGCATGCGCTTGCTGACGCCCTTCACCCACTTGGGGTGGTTGATGAAAATGGCGGGGGCGTCCTTGAGGACGATGGTCTCGGCCTCGGCGTAGAGCGCGGCGCGTTTGTCGACATCCATTTCGCTTTGGGCTTTCTCCATCAATTCACGCGCGGGGCCGGCTTCGTAGTTCGAGCGGTTCGTGGGGTGCCCGAACAGGTAGTAGATGAAGTTGTCGGGGTCGCCAGTGTCGCTGGTCCAGCCGATGGTGCCGAGCTCGTGCTCGGTGCGCTGATCGACGAATTCAATGAAGCCGCGGAAGTCCATCTGGCGAAGTTCCACGTCCACATGGATTTTCTTGAGGTCCGCCGCGAGGCGCTCGGCGAGGCGTTTGCCCACCGTGTTGTACGGGCGAACTTCGTCGAAGCAGTGAAAGACGACCTTGAGCGGCTTCTCTGCGGTATAGCCTGCCTCCTTCATCAGTTCGAGTGCCTTGGGCAAGTCGTAGCTGTATTGGAAGTCGGGCTTGTCTTTGTGTCCGAGCATCCCCGGAGGCGAGATCCCGTATGCCGGGATCGAGGTCCCCTCCAGCAGCACGTCACAGATGTTCTGGCGGTCTATCGCATAGTTCATCGCCTGACGCACGCGCACGTCTTTGAGGTTCGGCTTGGCCATGTTGATGACGACATAGCCGAGAGAGAAAACCGGGATCTCAATCAGTTCGCCCTTTCCGAGGCGGCGCGCGTCACCGACGGCCTGCGGCTTGACCGTGTTGATGAGGTGCGTGTCGCCGGTTCGCAGGCCGGATAACGCCTGGTTCGGGTCGGGCTGCACCTGGAAAAAGATCGTCTCGGTGGCCGGGGAACCGCCCCAGTAGTCATGGCGCGCCTTGAGCTTGATGTACGCGCCGCGCTTCCATTCCTGCAGGGTAAAGGGGCCGCTGCCGAGCGGGCGTGAGACGACTTCCTCTCCCGTGGTGATGGTGTATTCGGGCGAGACAATCGACGATGGTGGCATCGCGAGAACCTGAAGCAGGGGCACGAACGGCCGGTTCAGGTTGAAGACGACGGTCTTGTCATCCGGTGTCTCGATGTTCGTGAACCAATCGCCGAGAAGATCTGTCGTCCAAGCGATCCCGGGAAAGTGCTGCGGGTGGTCGGGATTGATGGTGCGTTCGAAGGAGAACTTGACCGCGGCCGAGGTGACCGGCGAGCCGTCCGAGAACGTCGCGTCACGAAGGTGGAAAGTCCACTTCAGGCCGTCCGGGGTGGATTCCCAAGACTTGGCGAGGCCGGGGACGACGTCGGTGCCTTCGTCCGCGAACTCGACGAGGCGGTCATAGAGGTGCTCGACGACGAGGAACGACGGTCCGTCGGTCGGCGCGGGGGGGTCGAGTTTCTGCGCGTCTGCCTCGAGGGAAACGACGATCGGTTCCTTGGAAATGGGGGCTTTGCGCGGTTCTGCGGCCGCTGGGAAGAAGGCTCCGAGGGTCAGCAGGACCGTGAGAAGCGAGAGGCGGGAGAATCTTTGAGCTTGTTTCGGGGGTCCGGCCATTCGTAATGTCTCCGTCTTTGGTTGTGCGGCTGGGTTTTCTACCCTGTCCGCGATTCCTGTCCCCAAGACAGTGGGAAAGGAGGGCGTGCCGTCCATGGGCAGCGTCATCAAGAAGCGTCGCAAAAAGATCCGCAAGCACAAGTACAAGAAGCTCCGCAAGCGCATGCGGTTCCAGCGTCGTTAACAGACCTGATGCCGTTGGTTGCCATACGGTTTGGCGCCCGGACTTGAATCCTGCGAATTTTGCACTCCTGATCCCCCCAGCGCAAGCAGGGGGGATCACTTTTTGTCCGGCGTGAGCGGAGCGCGGGCATCGTGTCCGCGAGGTGTTCCAAACGTCTTCCGCAGCACAATCGCAAGCCAAAGGGCGCGCCCGAATCGCGCAAGGTTTCGCGGCATGCCGCCGTGCGGGCAGAATGCCCGCACTCCACTCATGCGAGGCGTTCCACTTGTGCCCGTAGGGGTGCGAGGGTACTTCCTCGCGTTCGCACTCTTTGGTAACCCGCCGCAGGAAGATCGAATTGAGTAACTCAAGACCAGCAGCCCCCTCCTCAGGAATTCTCGCCCGCATCGGCGGATGGGGATCGGACATCGTCCTGCTGGCCTCCTTCCTCGCATTCACGACCGCCCTCGTTGAGATCCTGATTTCGATCATCGTGCTTATCGTTGGACGCGTGATGGCGAGTCAGGGCCCCCTTGTGATGTCGGCCAAGGAGGCGCATGAGCGCCTAAGTTCGGACCTCGCGACGATGGGGCTCAGCTTCACCGTGGCCGTCGTGCTCGGGGCGATCTTCTTTGGCATCGGAGTTCTGCGCCGCCGCCTGCTGGCGCGGTTTGTCGAATCGGGCTTCGAAACGTTCGTCAGCAAACGTTACCTCCTCGCGCGCGAGGGTGGCGCCTTGGTAAGTTTCATCTCGGTGGTCTCCGTGCTGGGAGTCTCTGTCGGCGTGATGGCGCTGGTCGTGGTGATCAGCGTGATGAACGGATTCGACCGCTCCCTTGTTGCGAAAATGATGGGCGTGTTCTCGCACATCGAGGTGGCCTCCGCGTATGGCGGACTCGATGTAACGATTCCGAAACGCGACTACGAGAAGATCATCGAGTTCGCTCTCGATACGCCCGGCGTGACCGGGGCTGCCCCGTTGATCCAGCGTCAGACTCTCTTTCAGACGGATGCGGGTGTCGGCGAATCGAAAGTCGGCGGCTTGCTGCGCGGTGTGGATCTCGACCGCGAAGAACAGGTTTCGTCGCTGATGCAGAACGTCCTGCCGGGAGGCAATCCGCGTCCGGGGAAACGCGAGATCGTGCTCGGTTCTGAACTGGCAAGGCGTCTGGGTGTGATGGTCGGAGAACGCGTCTATGTCCTCGGGCGCGTCGTGACGACCGCGAACGGGGCGAGCCCGCGCATCACGCCGTTGCGTGTCGTGGGCGTGTTTCGCAGTGGTCTCTATGACGTCGATTCCGGGGTGGCGTATTCGAATATGGAGACCGTTCAGTCGCTCTTCGTGATGCAGGACGCGGCGAACGCAATCCACATCAAGACGGACGACCCGGACAATGTGGACCTGATCGCGTACGAGTTGGCGGGAAAGCTCCCGAATGCGTTCTCGCTCCGCACATGGGCGCAGTTGAATCCCGAGTTTTTCAAGGCGCTTTGGATCGAGAAGGTCGCGATGTTCATCATCCTGATGCTGATCGTGATCGTGGCAGCTTTCAACATCATCGGCACCCTGGTCATGACGGTCATCCAGAAGACACGAGAAATCGGAATCCTGAAGAGCATGGGCGCGACGAATGGCGCGATCCTTCGCATCTTCCTCTCGCACGGATTCTATATCGGAACGATCGGAACGGCGTTGGGAGTGAGTTGGGGAATCTGGATTTGCCGTTTCGTCGAGCGCGACATCGACAAGATTTTCAGGCTTCCGCCGGGAGTCTATGGGCTGGATCGCCTCCCCGTCATTGTCGAGCCGCACGTCGTCGGCTTCATCTCGGCCTGCGCGATGGGTATCTGCATTCTGGCGTCGATCATCCCGTCCTACCGCGCCTCCCGGTTCAATCCGGTCGAGGCGCTCCGCCACGAGTGACCCAAATTTTGGGGGTCGATGCCATGAATATCGTCGCACGGGCACGGTATTTTGAGGTGAATGGTACTAGCGAACCGATCTGAAACCGATCCGAAGGCGACCACCCTTTCCCGAAGGAGAAGGAGGCCACCCGAATGACGGAATTCTTGCCTTTCCTCGACATGCGCGGCCCGGAGTTCCTGAAACTCTACTTCGCATTGGTGCTTGGTACGACAGTTGTCGCCGCATTGATCCGCTGGCTCGCGTCGTTCCCCTTCGATTATCCCAACAACAACCCACCGCTGAACGCGTATGACGTCGCCTTCCTGAAGGGAGGCAAGAGACGGACGATGGAAGCCGCCATCGCGGCGCTTGTTCACGAAGAGTTCGTCCACATCGACACGAAGGATGGTAAACTCCGGGTCGCCAAGGGGATTGGCAACAATGCGCACCCCGCTCTGCGCGCCGTGTTTGACGCAATCGCCGGAACGGGCACGAAGGGCCTCGCCTACATCAAGGCGATCCGCACTTCGCCTGAGGGTACTTTCCCCCCGATCGAAGAGAAGCTCGCACACTACGAGTTGATAGTCCCTTGGGGACGCGGGATTCTGGTGCGGTTGGGGACCTTCCTGATGATCGCGCTGGTCGGATTGGTCGGCGCCGCCAAGATTTCCATCGGCCTGGAGCGGGAAAGACCGGTCGGAATCCTCGTGGTCTTAACGGTGATCACCGGGTTGATCGCCTTTTTCATGCTCTTCAAGTCGCTCCACCGCTCGGTGCGAGGGAACCGCTACGCCAAGGACTTCGGCGAGCGTGCGGAAATCCTCCGCGCTGCGGCTGCCTCGGGGGGGCCCGGGTTGGGTGCCGCAGATGTCGCCATGGTTGCGGGGCTCTACGGAGTTGGAGTCCTCGGAGGGGTCGCGCTCGGTGATCTAAGGATGATCCACCAGCGCTACATGCATCACACTTCCGACGCTCACAGCAGCACGGCAGGTTCGTCGTGCGGTGGCAGCGGGTGCGGCGGGAGTAGCTGCGGCGGCGGCGGATGCGGTGGTGGTGGCTGCGGAGGGTGTGGATCATGACAACCGCGACGCGTGACTTTGGACTCGGCATCGGATGGAGGGCAGAGATCGCACCCCTCATCGATTGCCACGCAGGGTTGGGCTTTGTGGAGATCGTCGCCGAGTCCGTCGACCCGAAACACCCGGGCGATGCCCTGCTGCGGCTGATGGATCGAGGGGTCGCGATCATTCCGCACGGCATCTCGCTCTCGCTGGGTGGTGCGGAGTATCCGGACCCCGCGCGGCTCGAACGACTTGCGAAGTTGGCGGAACGATTCCGCTCTCCATTTGTGAGCGAGCACGTCGCCTTCGTGCGCGCGGAGGGCGTCGAGGCGGGGCACCTCCTCCCCGTCCCGCGCGATCGCGAAACACTCGACATCCTCGTCGAGAACGTCGGCGTCGCGCAGAAATCCCTCCCGGTGCCCATCGCGTTGGAGAACATCACGGCCCTGTTCGAGTGGCCATCGCCTGCGATGACAGAGGGTGCGTTCCTCAGGGAATTGCTGGATCGGACGCGCGCGTTGCTCTTGCTCGATGTTGCGAATGTCTTCGCTGCGGCGAAGAACTTCGGCCACGACCCGCTCGCGTTCTTCCGCTCATTGCCGTTGGACCGGCTGGCCTATGTTCACGTCGGCGGAGGGGAAGAGCACGACGGCGTGTATCACGACACGCATGCCCACGCAGTCCCGGCGGAAGTCTTCGCGCTGGTCGAAGACCTCTGCGCGATGACGCACGTGCCGGGTTTGATGTTGGAACGTGACGACCAGTTTCCCGAACCTGAGGATATCGAACGCGAGCTTGCTACGCTCGCTGCGGCGGTCGCGGCGGGGAATGCGCGGCGGAATGGAGTGCCCCATGTCCGCTGATGCTCGGCGCGACCTCGCGACTCGTCAGGGCGAACTCGTGCGTGCGCTCGTCGCGGGAGGTCCCCTGCCGAGCGGGTTCGACGACTTGCGGACCTCAACGACAAGCGGGGCTCTCCTGCGGAAGCGCATGCGCGGGGTGGAGCGCACTTGGCCCGGTCTGGCACGCGGCCTTGGAGCGGACTATCGAGTCTACTTCGCGGCGTTTGCCCAGGCTCACCCGATGTCCGGCGAGGGGCTCTATCGACTCGATGGGCGCCGATTCACGGAGTGGCTGTTGGCGCGGGGCGAGGAACCCTCAGACGCCGGAAGGCTGGAGCTCTTCCTGGAGCGGCTGAGTGGACGGTTTGCCTTCGCGGCGATGGGATTTCCGGGTTGGGGAGAGACGAGATTCGGCGTTCGGTTGCCGCACATCGGGATCGTCCAGATTCGGATCCCGCTTTATCTTGGACCAAACCGGCTCAGGGGCGTTCGACTCGAATCTACTTGAAGGCGCGCAAAGGCTCCATCACTGAGTCCAATTCAATTGAAAGCTGCCACACCGGCCAAGCGCCGGTTGACACTCAGCGGGTGCCGCGAAAGCGTTCCAGAGATGGCTAATCATTCAGACGAATCGTTGGGTCCCACTTCAAACTGCAGAGGCCATGTGCCCCGATGAAGCTTTTTCCTGAAACGAAGAAAATGCTCCGCGCCCTGTTGATTGCGGGGGCAATGTTGCTCACGACTTTCTCCATGGCGCAGGACGACCTGTGGCTTGCGGGGAGGACCCTCCGCTCAGCGACGGAATCCACGGGGACGATGACCCTCGTCACCGGGGCCGAGCCGGGAGTTTGGTCCGTGCCGAGCATCAACGCCGAGGTACGGATCAGCCTCACGCCAGAGACGGCCGAAGCACCGGCGAAGCTGCGCATGATCGGCGGAGAAGGGACGACGCAGCAGCTTGAGTCGTCGCGCATTCGCGGCGTGCTCCTCGAGCTGCGCGAACTCGATCCCGAGACGTTCATCGCCGAGGTGAAGTCGAGTGGCCGCGAAGGTGCCCTCGTTTCCGTCGAAGTGCGAAGCCTCGACGACAATACGACCTCGACGACAGTCACGACGGTTTCGGCGAGGCCCGTCCTCATCGTCCAGGGTGAGCGCGATGCCAAGATCCTCCAAGTCTATTCGCATAACGCCTTCCGCATGAAGAAGGGTAACTCGAGCGTCATCGTCGCTCCGCTGGACCCGTCGGGTTCATTGTTCATGAGCCTAAGCTCTCGCGAGCGCACGTGGCAGGACATCACGGGCGCGCCGGAGCCCGAGCGCGCCGCGAGTCCCTTCTCGACTCGACCGGGTCGATGAGTGGGTTCGCACGGAACTCTTGAAGGAAGACTCCCCGCCGATCACCGGCGGGGAGTTCTTGTTTCAGGATCGTTTGATGTCGCGGACGGCATCCAGGATCCGTGCCCTTGTGCCGCGCCATTCGCAGCGCAAGAGCAGCTCCAGCTCCGGGTTGAACTCGGACTTGAATTGCGCCACCCCTCGTTCGTTCGCGCCGACCCAATCGAAGACGCGCGGCCAATCGTTCGCTTCCATCCAGCGGATCGCCTCGACGTGGAGGAGCGTGGGCGCGCCGCTGCCGAGCAGTTCGGGGTCGGACGCGCCGACAAGATAGTAAGCGCGGTGGTGCCCTGCGGTGTAGAGCGCACCTGCGTGCACGCGCCCCCCGCCGTCACGCACCGTCATCGCCATCGAGCGCAGCCCGTGTTTGTTGAAGGTGTGCATCGCAGTGTAGCCCTCGGGCCGTATTGGATCGCGAAAGTTCTGTCGTTTCTGCGTCGCCGCACGCAGCGCAAAGAACGAAGTCATATCTGGCTCGACGTGCACGGAGAGCCCCTCACGGCGTGCCTTCGTGAGTTGTCGTCGCGCGGAAGAACTCATGTTCTTCTCGAAGGCCTCTGCGGAATCCCAGCGACTGAAGTAGTTGTAGTGCGGCGCAGCGGTCCACCCCTGCCAGATCAGCGCCCGAACATCGGTCATTCCCGGCTGAAAGACAACGGTGGCGCGCCCGATCGGACGCAGGGCCCCGGCGATGGCATCGAGGATACCACGTCGCCACGAATCGTCAGTGAAGAGTCGTTGCTGATCCTCGACGAGCACGCCGCCAAACGAGGCGGGAGAAACATGACGCAACAGCCGGGTCCCCGCGCGTGACTCTTCGAGGAACGGAACGATAGCGACGGGCTGACGGCCGTTCTCGACCAACACGCACGTCGGAGGCGTGCCCCCCGCCATCGCAGCCGCCAAAAATCCCGGATGCTGCCCGAGCCAACCCGTCGCGCGCACCCACACGATCCCCCACGTCTCAGCCGATTCGGCAAACGGGACAATGCGAGCGGTTAGGTTCTTCGCCATGCGGGGAAGATCGATGAGCCAGGCGCGCGGCGCAATGGCGAGGATAAGCCGCGGTTCTGTGCTCTGCCATAACGCGCCAATGGTTTCGTGTTGGATTCTAGCGACCTACCCCTTGTGTGCTGGGGTAAGGCTCGTCTCACTATCCACAGGAGAGGACGAACTCATGGACCAAGAAAGAGCCGCACGCCGCCTGATCGGATCAGGCGCCATCGCGGGATTGCTTGCAGTGGTGGTGGGAGGCTTCGCCGCGCACGGACTCGAGAAAGTCCTGACGCCAAAGCTGCTCTCGGTGGTCGAGACAGGGGCGCGCTATCAGATGTACCATGCGTTCGCGATGATCCTCGCCGGCCTCGCATGCGGGCGAATCGACGTGAACACCTGTCGCCGGGCGGGCGCGTGCTTTGGCGTCGGCGTCCTGCTCTTCTCGGGGAGCCTCTATGTGCTCGCAGCGACCGACACACCGGCGCTCGGCGCCATCACGCCGTTCGGTGGACTCGCCTTCATCGCCGGGTGGGGTTTTCTGGCGTGGGGAAGCTATGAGAGCAAGTGATTGAATGACAAATTCCAAAGGACAAATGAGTGGATTCTTGCGAGCCTCAGCGGTTTGGACTCAATCTCGGCACGACGAGACAATCTCACTTGTCTTTTGTACTTTGTCATTCGTGAACTAGTGGCGAAAGTGCCGCATTCCCGTAAACACCATGGCGATGTCGTGTTCGTCGGCGGCGGCGATGACCTCGGCGTCACGGACGCTTCCCCCAGGTTGAATCACCGCGCGCACGCCGTGTTTGGCGGCGGAGTCGATGCCATCGCGGAACGGGAAGAACGCATCGCTGGCGAGGAAGCATCCATCGAGTGACGCGCGCGATTTGAGCGCGCCAATGCGCGCTGAATCGACTCGTGACATCTGCCCGGCGCCGATGCCAAGCGTCGCGTATCGATTCGTATAAACGACGGCGTTGCTCTTCACCCACTTGGCGCAACGCCACGCGAAGAGCAGCCCGGCGAGGTCTTCATCGCTCGGCGCGCGTCGCGTCACGACTTTCAACTCACCCGCCGTCACGCACCCCAAGTCGCGATCCATCACAAGGAAACCTCCCGTGACGGAGCGGACAAGTTGCGTACGATGACGTTGCGTGAATGGGCCTGTCTCGAGCACGCGGAGGTTTTTCTTCGCGGAGAGAACTTCGTGTGCTTCGGGGAGACATTCCGGCGCGATGATGACCTCGAGGAACATCTCGGCGCAGGCACGCGCGGTGGCCTCATCGAGAGGGACAGTCAACGCGACGATGCCCCCGAAGGCGGAATCCGGGTCGGTCTCGCGCGCGCGGCTGAACGCCTCGTGCGGTGTCGCTCCCAAGGCGATGCCGCAAGGGTTGCCGTGCTTCACGACGACGCACGCCGCCGGGGCGAGATCCGCGAACTCACGCACGGCCTCGAGTGCGCCGTCTCCATCGAGAATGTTGTTGTAGGAGAGTTCCTTTCCTTGCAGTTGGCGCGCGGTGGTCAGCGAAGTTTCCGCGCGACCTCCGGTTCGGTAGAACGCGGCGCTCTGGTGCGGGTTCTCGCCGTATCGCAATGCCTGCACGCGAGTTCCCGTCAGAGTGAAGTTCGCTCCGAGCAACTCCGCCGGACTTGTGCGGGCGAAGTATTCGGCGATCGTCGCGTCATAGGCGGCCGTGTGCGCGAAGACCTTCGCGGCGAGCCGACGGCGCGTTTCGAGAGAACATGCGCCAGAGCGGTTGAGTTCCTCCGTGATGCCTGCGTAGTCGCTCGGATCGCAGACGACCGTGACCGCGGCGAAGTTCTTTGCGGCGGAGCGCAGCATCGAGGGACCGCCGATGTCGATCTGCTCGATGACCTCAGGTTCAGCAAGTGCGGCGTTCGCGGCGGCTGCAGCGAACGGGTACAGGTTGACGATGACGAAATCGATCGGGGTGATGTCGTGCTGCGCGATGGCCTCCATGTGTGCGGGCAGATCGCGCCGCGCGAGCAGTCCCCCGTGGATGGCGGGATGGAGCGTCTTGACCCGACCGTCCAACATTTCGGGAAAGCCGGTGACTTCCGCGATGTCGAGGATCGGAAGTCCTGCATCACGCAGCGCACGCGCTGTCCCACCGGTTGCGATCAATTCGATGGAGCGCGCGTGGAGCACTTTCGCGAAGTCGATCAGCCCGGTCTTGTCGTTTACAGAGAGTAACGCGCGCATAGATGACGCCCTCGGATTATCGGAGTGAACGCTTCAGTGTCTCCATCCACCACATCCGGGGCACAGCGGAAAATTCGTCACGTATGCAGTGGCCAACAAAGACAAATCCCCCGAGGCGGCTGCCCCGGGGGATTTGTTCAGGCGGGGTTTCGTTCGTGGATCAGTAGGTGACGACCGTCGTTGTGTAGCCAGTGATCGAGGAGGCGCTGTTGTAGCTCGTCACGGTGAC
>Ga0268299_1004024_pt1 | contig 12273 bp, 9 predicted proteins | sample NOBtaG_FD_193484 | JGI IMG/M metagenome (GOLD analysis project Ga0268299, IMG submission 193484) | Activated sludge microbial communities from bioreactor in Nijmegen, Gelderland, Netherland - NOB reactor | ecosystem: Engineered > Bioreactor > Aerobic > Activated sludge | place: Netherlands...
GGGATCGCGACGCCCATCGCGGCGCTCGGACGTGCGGCGCAGGCGCTCGGCAGGCGCGAGCCGATCGCGGTGCCGATGACGACGATCGCGGAGATCCAGCAGGTCGCCGACGCGCTCAGGAGCGCGGCCGACGAGCGCGCGCGCGGCGAGCACGAGCGCGACGCGCTCCTCGCGCGAACGCAGGAAGCGCGGAACGCGGCCGAAGCGGCGAACCGCGCGAAAGACGAGTTCCTGGCGATGCTGGGGCACGAGCTCCGTAACCCGCTCGCGGCCGTGACCAACGCCGTCGCCTTGCTCGACCAGGCCGCCGTGTCGCCGGAGGCGGCGTCGCGTGCGCGGCAGATCATCACCCGGCAGACGGCGCAGCTCGCGCGGCTGACCGACGATCTGCTCGACGCCGGACGCGTGATCACCGGAAAGATCGTCCTGCACCGGGAGCCGCTCGACGTCGCGGAAATCGTGAGGCGGGTGCTGGCCACGGTCGACGTCGGGCGGCACCGCGTGACGCGGGAGCTCGGCTCGGTCTGGGTCGACGGCGACCCGACCCGCATCGAGCAGATCGTCTCGAACCTCGTGGGCAACGCGCTCAAGTACACGCGCGACGACGGAAGCATCGTGGTGCGCCTGACGACCGCGCCCGGCGAGGCGGTCCTCGTGGTGCGCGACGACGGCATCGGGATGCCGCCGGAGCTCGCGGCGCGGGCGTTCGAGCTCTTCGTCCAGGGCGACCGGCCGCTCGACCGTGCCGCGGGCGGGCTCGGCATCGGCCTGACCCTGGTGCAGCGGCTCGCGCAGCTGCACGGCGGCATGGCGAGCGTCTTCAGCGCGGGCCCGGGACAGGGGACCGAGTTCTGCGTCCGGTTGCCGTCGATCCCGGCACCTGCGGCGGCGGCGGCGGTGGTCGCGGGGCCCGCGGCGGCGCCGCGCGGCCGCGACGTGCTGATCGTCGAGGACAATGCCGACGCGCGCGCGGCGCTCTGCGAGCTGCTCGAGATCGCCGGGCATCGCGTCCGAGCCGAGAGCGACGGCCCGAGCGGGCTCGCCGCGGCGCTCGCCGCACCGCCCGAGGTCGCGCTGATCGACGTGGGATTACCGGGCATCGACGGCTACGAGGTCGCCCGCCGCATCCGCGCCGCCGGGAACGGCGGATCGCGCCCACTGTTGATCGCGCTCACCGGCTACGGCGCACCGGAAGATCGGCAGCGCGCCCTCGACGCCGGCTTCGACCGCCACCTCGTGAAGCCCGTCGACTGGCCCACGCTCGCGACGATTTTGACGAGCTGAGAGCGGACCGCCCGCAGGGTCAGTTCGCTTGCGCGTCAGGGGTCGCTCCGGGGAGCGGCTCGTCGCCGGATGGACGTGAGCGCTGAGGCGCTCACCCCCCGGCGGCTCGTCGCCGGGATGGACGTGAGCGCTGAGGCGCTCACCCCCCGGCGGCTCGTCGCCGGGATGGACGTGAGCGCTGAGGCGCTCACCCCCCGGCGGTCAGCTCGCGTGTGCGCAAGCCATGGTGGCAGCGGCAAGTAGTAAGCGCCGGCACCAAGGACCCCGCGACCGTAGGAGCGCACCCCTGACGCGCACGCGAACTGGCCCACCACAGAAACCGGCGGTTTCCTGTGTGGCACGTCCCCGATCGATCGGGTATGTGCCCTCGCCATGTCGACGTCCCTGAAAGACCGTGCCTGCATCGTCGGCATCGGCCAGACGGCCTTCTGTCGCGCGCCCGGCTCCGGCATGACCCAGCTCGGCATCCAGCTCCAGGCCTCGCTCGCGGCACTCGCCGACGCCGGGTTGAAGCCGCAGCAGCTCGACGGCGTGATGCCGTTCCCGAATCTCGGCAGTGCCGAGGAGTTCGCGGCCAACCTCGGGATCGCGAGTCTCCGCTTCGCCGCGACCGTCCACATGGGCGGGGCCGCGCCGGTCGCGTCGTTGCAGGCGGCGGCCGCCGCGGTGACGTCGGGCATCGCCGACTACGTGCTGCTGCCCGCCGGTTGGAACGGCTACTCCGGACGCCGCGCCCGCGAAACGATCGCGATGGACGTCGCGTCGCTGCCGGGCGGCGCCATCGCCCGCGACTACTACATGCCGTATGGGCTCACCGCGCCGCCGCAGTGGTACGCGCTGATCGCACGCCGCCACATGCACGAGTTCGGGACGAGGCCGGAGCAGCTCGGGGCGATCGCGATCGCGATGCGGAAGCACGCGCAGCTGAATCCCGGCGCCGTGATGAAGGACAAACCGCTCACGCTCGACGCGTACCTCGCCTCCCCGATGATCACGGCGCCGTACCGCCTCTTCGACTGCTGCCTGGAGACCGACGGCGCGGCGGCGGTGGTCGTGACGACCGCCGAACGCGCCAAGGATCTCGCGCGAAAGCCCGTGTACATCATGGGCGTCGCCGCGGCGCAGCCCTATCCGGCCGACGAGATCACCAACCGCGCCGACCTCTTCGAGACCGGCCTGACCATCGCGGCGCCGCGTGCTTTCGCGATGGCGGGCGTGACGCCGGCCGACGTCGACTTCGCCGAGATCTACGACTGTTTCACGTTCGAGGTCCTCCAGCAGATCGAGGAGACCGGGTTCTGCGGCCGGGGCGAGGGCGGATCGTTCGTCGAAGGCGGGACCATCGAGCTCGGCGGCGCGCTCCCCGTGAACACGCATGGTGGACTGCTCTCCGACGCGCACGTACTCGGCATGAGCCACATCACCGAGGCCGTGCGCCAGCTGCGCGGCGACGGCGGCGAGCGGCAGGTGGCGGACGCCGAGATCGGCGTCGTCACCGGCTGGGGCGACTTCGGCGACGGCAGCATCGCCATCCTGCGGCGCTAGAGAGGACGCAACCATGACCGACACGCCGACGACCCCGCGTCCGCTGCCCGCGCTGCAGGGGCTCACGCAACAGTTCTACGACTTCTGCCGTCAAGGCGAGCTGCGCTTCCAGCGCTGCGACGGCTGCGGCACCTGGCGCCACGTCCCTCGCGAGGTCTGCGCGACCTGCGGCTCGTTCGCCTGGTCGTGGACCAAATCGAGTGGCCGCGGTCGCGTTTTCACGTGGACCGTCGCCGCCCGCCCGATGCACCCCGGCTTCGCGGACGCCGCGCCCTACGCGCCGGTCGTCGTGGAGATGGAGGAGGGTGTCCGTATCGTCACGCAGCTCGTCGACGTCGCGCCCGACGCTCTCGCGATCGACATGCCGGTCGAGGTCGCCTTCGAGGCGGTGACGCCGGAGGTCACGCTTCCGAAGTTCCGGAAGGCGTGACGCATCTCCGTCGCTGACCCGGATGGGTCAGTGCGCGGGCGTCGCCGTCGCCATCGCGGCGCGTGCCGCCGCCTTCGCGGCCTCGACGGCGTTGCCGGCCGCGGCCTTCGCGTCGACGGCGGCCTGCTCGGCCTTCTGCGCGGCCTCGGCCGTCGCGGCCTTGGCGGCCTCGGCGCCCTCGCGTGCCCGATCCGCGGCGTCTTTCGACAGCGCGGCCGCATCCTTGGCGGCCTCGTGCATGGCGTCGCCGGCCTTCGCCGCGGCATCCTTGGCCTGCTTGGCGGCCTCGGCAGTCGCGTCCTTCGCCGTGTCGACGGCGGCGTCGATCTTCTTGCCGGCCTCCTCGGCGGTGTGATCCCGGCTACAGCCACCCGCCGCGACGGCGAGCGCGACGACCAGCGCGGCGAGTCCTCGAGTACGCATGACCTGCATCGTGTCCTCCTGCGTCGCGCGAAGCGACGGTTCCCGGCGTGCGAAGCGGTCTGCTCTGCCGTTACGCCTCGGGGTCTCCCTGGTCAAGAAGTGCGGTCCTGTTCTTGACTAGAGAGCCTCGGGCGATAGCGTCCCGCTTCCAAGAAGGAGGACGACGCCATGGGTCTATTCACGTTCATCAAGAACGCCGGCGAGAAACTGTTCGGGAAGAAGGAGGCGCAGGCGGCACCCGCGCCCGCTGCCCAGAAGGCACCCGATCCCGCCGCCGCGAACCGCGCCGCCGCCGACGCGATTCTCGGGTACATCAAGACGCAGAATCTCGAGACGATCGGGATCACGGTCACCTTCGACGGTGCCACGGGGACGGTCAAGGTCGCCGGCAGCGTGCCGGATCAAGAGACGAAGGAGAAGATCGTCCTCTGCTGCGGCAACGTCGAGGGCGTGGAGCACGTCGAGGAGGAGATCCTCGTCGAGCACGTCGAGCCGGAGGCGGAGTTCTATACGGTCGAGAAGGGCGACAACCTTTCGAAGATCTCGAAAATGCACTACGGCGACCCGAACAAGTACATGGCGATCTTCGAGGCGAACAAGCCGATGCTGAAGCACCCGGACAAGATCTATCCGGGGCAGATGCTCCGCATCCCGCGTCTCTCGTAGCGCCGCGACTCCTCCCCGCGAAAGGACCCCGACCGGATGAAGGCGAAGACTCCCCCGACGCTGCCCCCGACCATGCAGTACGAGAAGCGCGACCGCATCGCGATCATCACCATCAACCGTCCCGACGCGATGAACGCGTTCACCGCCGACATGCTGCGTGGCATGGACGCGGCCTTCGCCGACTTCAACGCCGACCCGGACCTCTGGGTCGCCATCCTGACGGCAGCGGGGGAGAAGTCGTTCTGCGCCGGGATGGATCTCAAGGAAGCGATCCCGGCCATGGCCGACGGCGACGACCTCGGCTACGGCGACCACACCAAGCGGCCGTTCTCGGACGTCTTCAAGCCGATCATCGCCGCCGTGAACGGCTTCTGCATCGCGGGCGGCCTCGAGTTCCTCCAGGGCACCGACATCCGGATCGCCGCCGAGCACGCGACCTTCGGGCTCGGCGAGGTGCGCTGGGGCATCATCCCGACGGGCGGCTCCCACATCCGGCTGCCGCGCCAGATCCCGTGGGCCGTGGCGATGGAGCTCCTGCTGATGGGGCGCCCGATCGACGCCAAGCGCGCCTACGACGTCGGGCTCGTGAACGCGGTCGTACCCGCGGCGGAGTTGCTCCCGACCGCGATCAAGTGGGCGGAGACGATCTGCAAGAACGGTCCGCTCGCGGTGAAGACCGCGAAGGAGATCGCCGTCCGTGCGCTCGAGCTCGAGGGCGGGTTCGTCCTCGAGAAGGCGCTCGGCGCGCGCGTGTTCGCCTCCGCCGACGCCGCCGAGGGCCCGAAGGCGTTCGCCGAGAAGCGCCCGCCCAAGTTCACGGGGAAATAGCCGGGAGACGCGTCAGCCTCGGACGGCAGTCGCGAATCGTTCGAGCTCGCCGGGTATGTCCGGGCCGGCGGGCTGGTACGCGATCTCCGTCGCGCCCATCGACTCGAGCAGCGCGACGCGTTCGCGCCAGCCCGACGGGCCGAGCGCGAGTCCGTTCTGCGTGAGCAGCTCGGCGGTCACGAACGGGCGGTCGCGATCGTTGATCGCGATCAGGTGCCGGTCGTGGAGCGCGAGGTGCTTCGCGTTCGCGGGGACGTCCGCGTAGGCGGCAGCCCAGGCTTGCCCGTTCGGCAGGAGCTCGAGCCGTTGGTTCTCCATCGCGAAGTGGAAGAGGACCGGGCCCGCGTGGCCGGCGGCGGCGAGCACCCGCGGGCTGTCCGCCGGCTCGCCGTCGGCGAGCACGGTTCCGAAGGTGAGGGCGATCGAGCGGGCGAAGCCGCCGATCGGCATCGGCGCCGCGAAGACGCCGTCGCCGAGCTCGTGGGCCGCGGCGATGCCCTTCGGCCCCGCGGCGGCGATGATGAACGGGACCTCGATCGGACGCGCGGCGCCGTAGCCCGGGGGGTGCAGCATCTGGAGGATCCCGCCGTCCCACTCGACTTGCTCGCCGCGGAGTAAGGCCTTCAGCGTCCGGACGTACGCCGTCACGTCCGTCCACTTCATCGGCTTCTTCCCGAGCGTGAAACGCCCCGTAAATCCCGAGCCGACCGCGATCGCGACGCGTCCGGCTCCGGCGATCGAGACCAGGGTCGCGATCGCGGCGGCGTTCGTCATCGGGTGCCGGAGGCTCGGGACGAGGACGCCCGGGCCGAGCCCGATGCGCGTCGTCCGCTCCGCCGCGCGGCAGAGCTGCACCCAGACGTCGGGGTAGAGCGCAGGGGAATCGTAGAACCACGCGTGCGCGTAGCCGAGCTCCTCGGCGATGCGCGCGTGCTCGTGGCTTTGTTCCGAAGTGGCGAGGGCGCAGGAGAGGGTGATGGGCATGGCGCGGACCGTAGCACGCGGCCGGACACGGCCAAGAGCCAGTGAGCGATGTCGTGTCGGCGCGCCGAGCGCGTGATGTCGGAGACACCGGGAATCGCAGTCGCTGTCGAAACCCGCCTTGCCCGTTCGACGTACGAGTATAGAACGGCGCGACCTCAGCGCCGAAAGGGAGGCTTCAGGATGGCTCGATACGTCGATGGGTTCGTGGTGCCGGTACCGAAGAAGGACGTCGCCGCGTACCGCGCGATGTCGCGCAAGGCGGGGAAGATCTGGAAGGAGTACGGTGCGCTCGAGTACGTGGAGTGCGTCGCGGACGACGTGAAGCCGGGCAAGTGGACCTCGTTCCCGCAGAGCGTGAAGCTGAAGCCGAACGAGACCGTCGTGTTCGCCTGGATCACGTACAAGTCGCGGAAGGACCGCGACCGCATCAACGCGAAGGTGATGGCCGATCCGCGGCTCCACATGGATCCGTCGACGATGCCGTTCGACGGGAAGCGGATGATCTTCGGGGGGTTCAAGGCGATCGTCGAGCTGTAGGTGGTGAGCGGGTCAGTTCGCGCTCGCAGCGTCGAGGCGCGGACGTCGCGGCGAACTGACCCACGACCCGGGAACTAGAACGGGCACGATCGCCTCCTTTACCCTGCCGGCGGGGTGTGCTCGATTGCCCGCCCGCATGGCCGGTGTGTCGACCGCTCGCCCGTTCGGGTTGCGTGTGCTGAACGCGGCCGGGTCGGCGTTGCGCGCGGTGGGGATTCCCTTGCTGGACCTCGACCCCGACGCGTTGCTCGCGCGGGCGGCGCGGCGGACGGGGCTCGACGACTTCGGCGGCGACCGGTTCCGCGAGGCGTATCGCCTGTTGCTCGATGCGTTCGAGAGGGAGGCGGCGCTCACGACGCTCGGGCGGATGATCGCGCGCACGGACGTCACCCGGCTGCTCGAGAACCGGCTCCACATGGTGGCGGCGCACGCCCGCCATCCCGAGATCGGCGCCGGACGCGTCGACCGGCCGCTCTTCATCGTCGGCCTCCCGCGAACCGGCACGACGATCCTGCACGAGCTGCTGGCGCAGGACCCGGCGAATCGCGTGCCGATGACCTGGGAGGTGGCGCACGTGCACCCGCCGCCCGCGCGCGCCACGTACGAGACCGACCCGCGGATCGCGCGTGTCGACGCGCAGCTCGCGGGGGTCGACCGGCTGATTCCGGACTTCAAGCAGATGCACCCGATGGGGGCGAGGCTCCCGCAGGAGTGCGTGGCCCTCACGGCGCACGACTTCGCGAGCATGATCTTCACGACGACGCACCGGCTGCCGAGCTACCAGGCCTGGCTCGACCGCGCCGACCTCGGGTGGGTCTACGCGTCGCATCGCCGCCAGCTCCAGTATCTCCAGTGGCAGTGCCCCGCCGAGCGCTGGGTGCTGAAGTCGCCGGGCCACCTCTGGGCCCTCGAAGCGCTGCTCGCCGAGTATCCGGATGCTCGCATCGTGCAGACGCACCGCGACCCGTTGCGGGTGATCGCGTCGCTGGCGAGCCTGATCGCGAACCTCCGGTCGATGGCGAGTGACGCCATCGATCCGGCGGCGATCGGGCTCGAGTGGACGACGCGGCTCGCGGCCGGCCTCCGGCACGCGACCGCCGTTCGCGACGCGCGGACGGGCGGTGCCCCGGTGTTCGACATGCACTTCCGCGACTTCGTCCGCGACGAGATCGGGATGGTGCGCCGGATCTACGCGCACTTCGACTTCCAGCTGACGCAAGAGGCCGAGCACCGCATGCGGCGGTTTCTCGCCGCGAATCCGAAGGACAAGCACGGCGCCCATCGCTACACGCTCGCGGACTCGGGGCTCGACGCGGCGACGGAGCGGGCGCGGTACCGCGACTATCAAGAGCGGTACGCCATCGAGCCGGAGTCGCCGGCCGACGCCTAGCATCAGGCTAACGCAGCCCGTCGCGTCCACCGCTCCCGTCACGGCGTTTGTCCTTGCGTGCCGCCGCGAGCCTGGGCTAGCTGCGCGCTGGGTCATGGCCCTCAGCCAAACGGGAAACGTCGAGCAAGTGCGTCCGTCGGCGTGGTCCGCGTGGCTCCCCCTCGTGATCCTCGTCCTCGGGGCCGTGGCGACCGCGTGGTCGTGGCGCGCCCTCCGTGAGAGCGGGGAGCGCCACATGGGGCGCGAGATCGAGGCCCGGACCGCGGCGGTCCGGCACGAGATGCGCGCCCGTCTCGACGATCGCATGAAGGCGTTCGGACGCATGGCGGCACGCTGGGAGCGGAAGGGCCGGCCGGGCGAGGACGACTGGGTCCAGGAGGCGCGGGCCCATCTCGACGACTACGGAGGCTACGAGGCGATCGCCTGGGTCGCCCCCGACTACGCCGCCCGCTGGATCGTCGCGCCGAGGCCGGACGACGCGAGGCTCGGCGCCGACCTCGGGCGCGACGGTGGTCGGCGCGCGGCAATGGAGAAGGCACGGGACGAACGCGCCGTGCGCGCGACCGAGGCGCCGGGTGACACGAGGGTGTTCGTGTTCCGCCCCTTGTTCGTCGCGGATCGCTTCGACGGATGGCTGCTGGCCGTCATCGTGCCGGAGACGCTGCTCGGGGCGATGCTCCGTCCGGACATCGCGCCCGAGTTCGGCCTGGAGGTATGGACCGGCGCCGGAATGGTGTTCCGGCACGGCCCGGCCTTCAGCGCCGAGGATGGCGGCTGGAGCCGGGTCGCGGAGGTCGGGCTCGACGTGCTGCCCTGGGAGGTGCGGGTGTGGCTGCCGGCGGCGGCGCGCGCGTCGCGCACGTCGCGATACCCCGATGCGGTCGCGCTCGGGGGCGCGTGGCTCACGATCCTGCTCGCGATCGCGGTCAGCGCGGCGCTGCGCGCCTCACGCCGCAAGCGCGCGCTCGAGCGGGTGCATCGACGAGTCGTCGCCGCCATGGAGGACCGGGCGCGCGTGGAAGCGTCGCTCGCGGCGAGCGAGCTCCGCTTCCGGCAGGTGGTCGAGCACATGGGGGCGGTGTTCTGGCAGTGGTCGCTCGCGACGCGGACGCTCGAGTACGTGAGCCCAGGATACGAAGCCATCTGGGGGCGGTCGCGCGCCGAGCTCTACGCGGACCCCGACTCGTGGCTGGAGCACGTCGTGCCGGAAGATCGCCGTTTCGCCGGCCTGGATACGGCGACGGACGCCGCACGCGACCTCCACGACCGTTGCTATCGCATCGTGCGGCCGGATGGGGCGACGCGGTGGATTCGCGACCGCTGCTTTCTCTTTCGCGATGGCGCGGGGACCGTCGTCGCGGTGGCCGGCCTCGCGGAGGACATCACGGAGGCGCGGGTGGCCGAGACGCTCCTCGGAGAGAGCGAAGAGCGCCTCCGCCTCGCGACGGACGCCGCGCACATCGGTATCTGGGAGTGGAACGTCGTGGCCGAGACGGTGCGCTATTCCCCGAACATGCTCCGCTTGTTCGGCCTCGCGGAGGAAGGCAGCGAGCCGGTATCGGCCGCGGTCTTCCGCAACGCCATCCTGGACGCGGATCGCGCGCGCGTCGCGACGGCCGCGCGGGCCGTGTTGCGGGGCGAGTCCTCGGATCCCATCGAGCTCCGCGTCGTCTGGCCGGACGGGAGCGTGCACTGGGTCGCGAGCCACAGCCGGGTGCACTCGGACGCGCACGGACGCTGGCTCCGGGTCGTCGGCGTCGTGCGCGACATCGATACGCGGAAGCGCGCCGAAGGCGAGCGCGACGAGCTCCTCGCCGAGCTGCGTAACGCGAACGACATGCTGACGCGGCTCTCGCGCCAGCTCCTCGAGGTGCAGGAGACGGAACGCCGGGACCTCGCGCGCGACCTGCACGACGAGATCGGCCAGTGCATCGCGGCCGCCAAGATCAACCTCGGCTTGCTCGCGCGGCGCTTCCCGGAGGTCGACGCGGCGCCGCCGATGGAAGATACGGTCGCGCTCCTGGACTACATGCTCCGGCACGTGAGCCGCCTGTGTCTGGAGCTCCGGCCGTCGATGCTCGACGACCTCGGTCTCGCGGCGGCCGTGCGCTGGCTCGTGCAGCGCCAAGCCGAGCGGAGCGGCTTCACCGCCCGCGTGCGGACCGACGACCTCCCGGAGCTCGGCGAGCGCATCCAGGGCGTGTGCTTCCGGACCGTACAGGAGGCCATGACGAACGTGATGCGTTACGCGAGCGCACGGACCGTCGACGTGACGCTCGAGCGCGGCGGCGACGGTCTCGTGTTGCGCGTGGCCGACGACGGCGTCGGGTTCGACCCGGAGGCGCGGCCCACGCGAGGATGGGCCGGCGGCGGCCTCGGATTGCTCGGCATGCGAGAGCGGGTCGGCAGCGTCGGGGGCGAGCTCCGCATCGACTCCGCGCCGGGACGCGGGACCGTCGTGGAGGCGCGCATCCCGTTCGCAGCGGCAGAGGGTGTGCCCGCCGCCGCGATGCCGGTCGATCCGCACGTGTCATAGCGAGCGCGAGGGCGCCCGCGACCGCTCGTCGCCGGGATGGACGTGAGCGCTGAGGCGCTCACCCCCCGGCGGCGCGAGGCCGCCGCTTGCGCCCGCGGGCGCGGTCGACGCATGGTCTCGGGCATGCGGCATCTCGGCGTGGTCCTCGTGCTCGCGCTCGTCGTGCCCGCGGGAGCCCGCGCGCAGCCGGCGGTGGACCTCGCGACGGTGGAGGACGGGCTCCGACTCGATCGCTGGGTCGAGGTGCTCGAGGATCCCGGTAGGGCGTGGACGATCGACGACGTCACCGAGGCGGGGCTCGCCGCGCGGTTTCGGTCGATGCCGGGGGAGGGATTCAACGCCGGCCTCACGCGCTCGGCCTGGTGGCTCCGCTTCCGGCTGCGTGCGCGGGCCGGAGTCGATCCGGGATGGCGCGTCGAGCTGCCGTGGGCGGTCGCCGATGCCGTCGAGCGATACGCACCCCGCCCGGACGGCACCTGGCAGGTGGCGCGGGCCGGAGAGGCGGTGCCGTTCGCGGCGTGGGAGATCCCGTATCGGACGCCCGCCTTCACGTTGCCGGTCGCGGCGGGCGCCGAGACCACGTTCCACGTGCGCGTCGCGGGCGACGACACGATGCTGCTGTCGCTCGTCCTCTGGCCCGCGCCGGCGTTCGTCGCGAACGAAAGCCGCGAGAACCTCGGCTTCGGCGTGTACTACGGCGCGCTCTGCGCGCTCGTGCTCTACAACCTGATCCAGTTCTTCGCGATCCGCGACCGCGTCTACCTCTACTACGTGCTGACGATCGGCAGCTTCGGCCTCTATCAGCTCTGCCTCGACGGGTTCGCCTATCGATACTTCTGGCCGGAGTCGCCGGCGTGGGCGCTCCGCTCGCTGCACGTGTTCGCCGGGCTCTCGGGTGTCGCGTCGGGACTCTTCTCGCGCCGCTTCCTGATGACGTGGCGGTACCTGCCGACGCTCGACCGCTGGCTCCGGCGCACGGCCGCGCCGATCGGGCTCCTCCTCGTCGGGTGCGTATTGACCAGCATCCCGATCATGATCCGCGTGGTCGGGGTCGTGATCGTCGGGTGCGCGTTCACGTTCCTGCCCGCCGCGCTCGTCACGTGGCGCCGCGGCTACCGGGCGGCGCGCTTCTACCTCTTCGCGTGGGGCGGCATCGGCCTCGCGGTGGTCGTGCACGCCGCGCGCGGCTTCGGGTTCGCGCCCGACGGATTCGTGGTCAGCCACGCGATGCAGCTCGGGGTCTTCTCGACGGCGCTCACGCTCTCGCTCGTCCTCGCCGACCGCGTGAACCTCCTCCAGGCGGCGCTCGCCGACAGCCTCGGCGAGAAGGAGCGCCTCCTCTCGGCGCTCGAGGACCGGTCCGCGGAGGTCGAGGCCGCGAACCGGCACAAGTCGGAGTTCCTCGCGCACATGTCGCACGAGCTCCGCACCCCGCTGAACGCGGTGATCGGGTTCTCGCGCGTCCTCTTGCGGCGGATGTTCGGGCCGCTCACCGACAAGCAGGCAGAGTATCTCGAGGACATCCACACCTCGGGGCAGCACCTGTTGTCGCTCATCACCGACATCCTCGACCTTTCGCGCATCGAGGCCGGCCGCACCGAGCTCGAGCCGGCGCGCTTCGACCTGCGTGGCGCGATCGAGCAGTCGGCG
>Ga0268299_1004025_pt1 | contig 12269 bp, 12 predicted proteins | sample NOBtaG_FD_193484 | JGI IMG/M metagenome (GOLD analysis project Ga0268299, IMG submission 193484) | Activated sludge microbial communities from bioreactor in Nijmegen, Gelderland, Netherland - NOB reactor | ecosystem: Engineered > Bioreactor > Aerobic > Activated sludge | place: Netherlands...
GCTAGTAGGAGCGCCATGCAGGAATACTTCCACGTGCGCATCAAGTTCTCCTCTCGTGTCATGAGCTGCGTGTGGATGCCGTCGCGCGCTTGCGTGAGCGATTTGCATGCCACGTGACATTGCGTAGTGGCCGGCGCGGCCGACGTGGCGCAGCGCGTTCACTCGAGTGGACAGCTGCGCGCGAAGCGTGCACTCGGCGATGCACGTGCACGAAACGCGCGCACGCTCACGTCATTCGGGGACGACGCGCAATCGATTTCCCGATCGATGTGATCGCGAAACGCGATCGATGGTCGGCGCGCGACGGGTTCGCTTCGCACGCGCGGGTGGCGGCTGAGCGGCCACGGTCGCCGTGACGTCCGTGGTTCGGACGTCGGTCGGATCGGCCGTCTTCCGGTCGTACGTCGTCCAGGGTGGGACGCCGCATGAGCGCCCGGCGCTTCGCGGCTCATTTCGGCGGCGCTCCGACCGTGGTCGAGGACGCGCCCGGCCGCGTCAATCTGATCGGCGAGCACACGGACTACAACGGTGGCTTCGTCCTCCCCGTCGCGATCACGCGCCGCACGCGGGTCGCGCTCGCGGTGCGGGACGACGAGCGCGTGCGGCTCGTCAGCGCCGACGAGACGATGGCGGCCGGCGGCCCCGCGCTCGAGTACACGCTCGGCGCCGAGCAGCGGACGGAGCGATGGATCGACTACGTCCAGGGCTGCACGGCGGCGCTCGCCGCCGACGGGCATACGCTCCGCGGGTTCGACGCGCTCGTGACGTCCCGGGTGCCGATCGGGAGCGGGCTCTCGTCGAGCGCGGCGCTCGAGGTCGCGATGCTCCGGGCGTTGCGGAGCGCGTTCGGCCTGGCGCTCGACGACGTGGCGCTCGCACGGGTCGCGCATCGCGCCGAGCACGATTTCGTCGGGGCGCGCGTCGGCATCATGGATCAGATGGCGGCGAGCCTCGGCGACGAAGCCGCCGCGCTCTTCCTCGACACGCGCTCGGGGGCGTGGGAGCGCGTGCCGCTGTCCGCCGGCGTCGCGCTCGCCGTGATCGACTCCGGGATCGCGCATCGCCACGCGAGCGGCGGCTACAACGCACGGCGTGCCGAGTGCGAGCGTGCGGCGGCGCTCCTCGGCGTCGCGAGTCTCCGCGACTTCGACGCCGCGGCGCTTCCGCCCGGCGGAGAGTTGCCGCCGCCGCTCGACCGGCGGGTCCGTCACGTGGTGACGGAGAACGCGCGGGTGCTGGAGGCCGTGGCGGCGCTGCGGGCGGAGGACGAGCGGCGGCTCGGCGCGATCCTGACGGCGGGGCACGCGAGCCTGCGCGACGACTTCGAGGTGTCGACACCCGAGGTCGATCGACTCGTGACGCTCGCCGCCGCCGATCCGGACGTGCTCGGCGCGCGACTCACGGGCGGGGGCTTCGGCGGCGCCGTGGTGCTCCTCGCGCGTGCCGGCACCGCGGCCGAAGCGGCGCGCCGGGTCGCGGCGGCGTACGCGAGGGTGGTGCGTCGTGGCGGCGCCGTGCTGATTCCGGACGACACCGGGGCGAGGACTTCGTGATCCAACGTGGGGCAGGCGACGCGGTGATCGCGTCGCCTGCGCCGTTCTGCATCGGTCTTTCGTAGAAGCCCGAATTGCATTCGACGATGACGGCGGCGACATTGGCGTCATGCCTGCCGTCCGCTGCGTACGCTGCAACCGTCTTCTGATGATCTCTCCGCTCGACGCCGACGCGTCGCCCGAGATCCTGTGCACGCCGTGCGAATCGCTGCCGGCCGAGCGTCGCGCCGTGCGAAAGTCCTCGACGTACGAATTGCCGGCTCGATTTACAGAAGCCGCGGACGATCGCTCGTCGTAACCCCGGCCGGTTCGGCACAACGGCGCGTTCCGGTCGAGGCATGTGTCTTGCTCCCATGGGGTTCGCCCGGGCGCATGCCCGCGCAAGGAGGATGAGACCCATGCCTGGACAACCGCAACGCAAGCCGAAGGACGAAGAGATCAGGAAGGATCCCGAGCTCGAGGAAGCGGAGCTCGAGGACGAGGACGACGACGAGGAGATGGACGAGGACGACGAGGACGAAGACGAAGTGTGAAACGGCGTCCGCCGGAGGCTCGCGCCGCGACCTCCGGCGGCGCACCGCGCCGCCCTGCGTTATGCGAGCGCCATGAGCGCGCGAAATCGCTGACACGGGCGCGCGCACTATGGTAAGGCTCCCCGGCCGATACCTGCCGTCGAGGAGCCCCCATGTCCGTACTCCGTCGCACCCAGCTGTGCTTCATCCTCGCCTCGTTCGCGGTTGCCCCCGTCGCGTGGGCCGCGAGCCCGCCGTCGTCTCTCGACGGGTACGCGCTCTTCGCGCGCGAGCGGATGGTCACGCGGAACCTCCGCGCCGGTGACGGCGCGCTCGGCGTGAACGCGGGCTCGTTCACCGGCAAAGGCTCGCTGCGGGCGACCGGGGAGATCGTCGCGGCGACCGCGACGCTCGATCCGAGTACGGAGTGCGGGGCGCTCTTCGTCAACACGCTCGCGGGCTCGGGTCCCGGGTGTGTGACCAGCGGCACCGTGCCGTCGCCGATCATCGCCGACGTCCCCGTCGCGTGCGGCTATCCTCCCGTCTTCCCGGCCTGCAACTCCGCCGCGAAGCTGGTCGTGAAGAGCGGGCAGACCGTACTGCCGCCGGGCGTCTACGGCGACGTGCAGGTGAAGAGCTCGGGCGCCCCGGCGACCCTCGAGCTTACGGGCGGGAGCTACGTCTTCTGTAGTCTCCGCGTCGGCCGGCACGGCTCGGTGCTGTTCCGGGACGACACGCAGGTGCACGTCGCCGGCAACCTGAAGCTCGGGGTCCAGTCACGGCTCGCGCCGGCGGACGGCCTCGCGGCGCCGCTCGACGCGCAGGTCTTCGTCGCCGGGAAGGGCGTCACCCTCGACCGCGAGTCGCGGCTGCTCGCGGGCCTCTGCGCCCCGAGCGCGAAGCTCAAGGTGAACCGTGCCCGCATCCAGGGCGGAGCCGTCGCGCGCGACATCAAGGCGTCGCAGTCGACCGTCCTCCGCCCGTACGAAGAGACCCGCGCGGCCTGCGCCGCCCACAATCCCCTCCGCAACCTCTACTTCGGCGACCTGCACGTGCACACGGCGCTCTCGTTCGACGCGCAGGCGTTCGACGTGCAGACGACGCCGGCCGAGGCGTACGATTTCGCGAAGGGAGCGCCGGTCGCGCTGCCGCCGCTCGACATCAACGGCGAAGGCACCCAGGTGATCCAGCTCGAGCGCCCGCTCGACTTCGCCGCCGTGACCGATCACTCGGAGTACCTCGGCGAGGTCGAAGAGTGCACGACGCCGGGCTCGCCCAACTACAACTCGCCGACGTGCGCGACGTACCGCGGCGAGGTCTTCAACGCCGTCCGCACCTTCGGCATCCAGCTCGCGACCCCCGATCCGACCCGATTCGCCGATGTCTGCGCGCCGAACGGCCAGGAGTGCGCGATCCAGGGCGCCGCCGTGTGGCAGCGCGTCCAGGACGCCGCGGAGGACGCGTACGATCGCACCTCGGCGTGCACGTTCACGAGCTTCGTCGGCTACGAGTACACGAGCGCGCTCAACGTGAGTAACCAGCACCGGAACGTCATCTTCCGGAACGAGCGCGTGCCGTATCCGACGACGTGCTTCGAGGAGACGCACCCGCAGGGTCTCTGGAGCCAGCTCGCCGCCGGCTGCCTCGACGCCGAGACCGGCTGCGACGTGCTCGTGATCCCGCACAACCCGAACGAGAGCAACGGCAACATGTTCGCGGTCGAGTATCCTGGTGCGGGCTCGGTCGCGGCGGAGCGCGTGCAGGCGGCGAACCGCGCCGCGATCGAGCCACTCGTCGAGATCTACCAGCACAAGGGCGACTCGGAGTGCATGAACGGGCTCTCCGGCGTCATCGGCGCCTCCGACGAGCAGTGCGAGTTCGAGAAGGATCCCCGGAACTTCATCGACTGCGGGAACGGCACGGGCGGGGGCGGCGTGTCGCGGTTCGGCTGCTTCTCGCGGAACGATTTCGTGCGCGGCGTGCTGCTGACGGGACTCAAGGAAGACGAGCGCCTCGGCGTGAACCCGTATCGCCTCGGCGTCATCGCGAGCACCGACACGCACAACGGCACCCCGGGTGCGGTCGACGAGCGCGACTTCATCGGCCAACGCGGCACCGACGACGACACGCCGGCGAAGCAGCTCGGGAACGGCGTGCTGACCCCGGGCGGCATCCAGTTCAGCCCGGGCGGCATCGTCGGCGTCTGGGCGGAGGAGAACTCGCGGCCGAGCATCTTCGACGCGCTCCGCCGCCGCGAGGTCTACGGCACGAGCGGACCGCGCATCGCGGTGCGCTTCTTCGGCGGCTGGGGACTGGATCCGGGTCTCTGCACCGACCCCGACATGCTCAGCGACGCGTACGCGGGCGGTGTGCCCATGGGGAGCGTGCTCGATCCGCAGGCCGCCGCGGCGCCGTCGTTCCTCGTCTCGGCGCAGCGCGACCCCGGCACGATGGCGCGGCCCGGCACGCAGCTCCAGCGGGTGCAGATCGTGAAGGGGTGGATCGATGCCGGCCAGTCGCACCAGGAGGTGTTCGACGTCGCCGGCGATCCCGACAACGGCGCGACCGTCGACACCGACACGTGCGTGACCAGCGGCCCCGGTGAGGACGAGCTCTGCACCGTGTGGACCGATCCGAGCTTCGACCCGGCGCAGTCGGCCTTCTACTACGTGCGCGTCCTCGAGAACCCGACCTGCCGCTGGAGCACGATCACGTGCAACGCGCTGGCACCCGTCGACCGGCCCCCGTCCTGCACCGACCCCGACGTGAAGAAGACCGTCCAGGAGCGCGCGTGGTCGTCGCCGATCTGGTACCGGCCGGGCGCGTGAGGACCGTCGGCTGGCGTCGAGGGCGCCCGGGCGGATCATTCTGAGGCGGCTCGCCCTCTTCGCACGCGAGCCGCTCGTCCACTTCGCGCTGCTCGGCTCGGTCCTCTTCGCATGGCATCGCGCGGTGGCGCCCCCGGCGGTGACCGACGCGATCGTCGTCACGAGCGCGGTGCAGCGCGGCTTCCAGCAGGAGCACCTGCGCCGGCACGGCCGGTTGCCGACGGCGGACGAGCTCCACGCGCTCGTCGAGCGTTACGTCGACACGGAGGTCATGCTGCGCGAGGCGCTCGCGCTCGGCCTCGACCGTGGCGACATCATCGTCCGCCGCCGGCTCGTGCAGAAGATGGAGTTCGTGAACCAGGGGCTCGAGCCGCACCCGGCGCCGAGCGACGCGGACCTGGAAGCGGTGCTCGCGCGTCACGCCGACCGCTACATGATCGCGGGGCGCCTCACGCTCGAGCACGTGTTCGTGAGCTCGAACCTCCACCCGGACGACGGCCCGTCCGTCGCGCTGGACCTCCGCGAGCGGATCGCGGCGGGCGAGGATCCGGCGCGGCTCGGCGACCCGTTCCTCCGCGGACGAGTCTTCCGCGCCCAGTCCGAAGGTGAGCTCGGCGGGGTCTTCGGCCCGGCGTTCGCGCGTGCCGTCATGGCCTTACCGCCGGACGACTGGGCGGGGCCGATCGCGTCGAGCTTCGGCCTCCACCTCGTGCGGGTGAGCGAGCGGAGCGGCGGACGGCGGGCGACCGTGGCCGAGGTGCGGCACGAGCTCGAGCGCGACTGGGAGGAGGAGCAGCGTGCGGCGAGTGCCAAGAAGGCGCTCGCGCAGCTGCGGGCGCGGTACGACGTCGAGATCGAGGCCGCGCCGTGAGCAGCAGGGATCGCGTGCGTTCGCGGACGGTCGCGGCGTGCGCGGGCGTCGTGGTGCTCGCGTGGGTCGCGGCCGTCGCGGCGCACTCCTTCGAGCCGGCGCTCCTCGATCTCCGCGAGCGCGACGCAGGCGTCTTCGACGTCGTGTGGCGGCCGCCGGGGAAGGAGTCGGGCGCCGTGATGCCGGGCGCGCCGCCGCTCGTCCCGCGCCTCCCGGACGCGTGCCGGCGCGTCGCCGACCTCGGCGGGAGCGACGAGTGGACCGCGTTCCGGGTCGACTGCGGGAGCGGCAGGCTTCGCGGCGAGACGATTGCCGTGCCCGGAATTCTCGGCAGCCGGGTCGATGCCATCGTCCGGGTCGGCTGGAACGACGGTCACGCCGCGAGCGGCGTCGTTCGTCCCGACAGCGAGGACTTCGTGGTGCCGGACGGCGGGGAGGGGATCGTCGGTCTCGGTGCCCCGTGGCGCACGGTCGCGTCTCGCTACGTCGCGCTCGGCGTTGAGCACATCCTGCACGGCTACGACCACGTGCTGTTCGTGATCGGGCTCTTCCTGCTGGTCGGGGCTAGCCGCACGCTCCTCGACGGAGCGACCCGCGCGCTCGTCGCGACCGTGAGCGCGTTCACCCTCGCGCACAGCCTGACGCTCGCGGCCGCCGTGCTCGGCCTCGTGGCCGTGCCGACCGCGCCGGTCGAAGCGCTGATCGCGGCGAGCATCGTGCTGCTCGCGCGGGAGCTCGTGCGGCCTGCCGGCGCCGCGCCGACGCTCACCGGCCGCTACCCGTGGGCCGTCGCCTTCGGGTTCGGGTTGCTGCACGGACTCGGGTTCGCGGGCGCGCTCGCGGAGACGGGCGTGCCGGCGGATCAGATCCCGTTGGCCCTGGTCGCGTTCAACGTCGGCGTCGAGCTCGGCCAGCTCGCGATCGTCGTCGCGTTGTCGGCGGGCGCGCTGCTGCTGCGTCCGGTCGTGCGCGAGCGCGTGTGGCTCCGGTGGATCCCCGCGTACGTGATGGGGACCGTCGCCTTCGCGTGGACGATCGAGCGGGTCCTGCTCGTCGCGCGCTGAGCCCGGTCCAGCGTCGGGTTTCACCGTGATCCGGCTTCGACATGCGATCGAGCGGAGCGAAGCGACCGCAACCTCCGACGATCCCCATTGGGCGAGGGCGTGCGGGGGAGGTGTCGCGCGCGGGGCCGGCCGCCGGCGAGGAGCGCGCGACGCAAGTTCCTGGGGGCTGCGGCCGTCCGCGCCGCGAGAGCCATGCGCCGATCAGGGTCGGCGCACGCATGACCGGCGGTCGTGGGCGATGCGCCGATCATGCGCGACGCCGCCGCAGGCCCCGCGCGCGACACCTCCCCCGCACGCACTTCCCGACGGCCGACGGCGCACCGCGCGGACTTCGTTCCCGAACAGCCGAGCGCAATCAAACGCGAGACACCATGAGGTCCTGACCCTTGGCATGCGGAATCACTGGACCGCCCGCCGGACCAACCGGCCGTTTGGGCGCCGGCCGCGACTTCTCGGCGTTGCCGGTCGGGGAGTCACCGGCTAGATTCGGTGGGCTCGACTCCCCCCAGGCACGATAGGACACCGCATGGCATCCGGCTCCGACGAACGACGCCTCATATTGATTCTCAGCTCCGAGCGCTCCGGCTCGACGCTCACCCGCGTGGTGCTCGGGGCGAACGATCGGATCGTCGCGCCGCAGGAGATGTTCCTGCTGCGCTACCCGGACTACCGGGCGTTCAAGGAGCAGAAGGGCGTCGCGATCGAGAGCGTGACGGAGTACTTCGACCTCATCGGGCAGCCGAAGACCGAGGCCGAGATCGACGCCGCTTGCGACGGGAAGGACATCCTCGACGTCTACCGGTGGCTCTTCGGGTTCTTGCGTCCCGACCAGTTCCTGCTCGACAAGACGCCGGCCTACGCCAACGACGGCGACACGCTGCGCCGCTCGCGCCCGCTGAAGCCCTTCTACATCTGGCTGATCCGCCATCCGCTCGGCGTGATCGAGTCGCACGTCCGGCTCAAGTTTCGCGAGCGCCATACGAAGGACCTGAAGGGCATCGGCCGCCAGGTCCAGGACTTCGTCGTCGACAAGGTGGTGCGGACGGCGAACGGCATGCTGCCGGTCGCACGCGGCCGCGAGGTGAAGTGGGTCCTCCAGCAGACGATCATCCGCGAGTTCTTCGCGACCGTACCCGAGGATCAAAAGATCATCATCAAGTTCGAGCACCTCGTTCGCGACCCCGAGCCCGTCGTCACCCGGCTCTGCGCGGCCCTCGGCGTGCCCGTCCAGCCGAAGATGCTGGAAGCCTGCGGCGCGCGAAAGGTGATGAACACGAGCCTCGGCGATCCGAACTTCCACCACCACGATCGGATCGAGGCGAAGACGGCCGACACCTGGAAGCAGGTGTTCGAGGAGAAGCAGCTCACGCTCGAGACGCGACGCTTGATGGACGCGATCGGCGTCGTCCGCGAGAGCTGACGCGCAAGTTGTAGAAAGGCGCGCCGCGGCTCACGGACGAGCCGCTCCATCCAAGCGGAATGCGTGGCACGGATCATGGACCTCCCGTCGCGAGGAGGATCCCATGCGTACCAGTCGATTGATCGTGGGCGTTGCCGCCCTGGTGACCGTGCTCGGCGCGAGCCCCGGGTTGGCCGAGAGCGGTCGCACCGGACAGGGCCCGCAGGCAGGGCCGGCTCGGAACGACCCGGACGAGCCGAACCCGGTCCGCAGCCCGGGGCGCGCCGCGACCAGCATCCCGGGCGAGATGGAGCATCCGAACGCCGGAATGAAGGGTCCGAAGGACGAATCGGGCGCGACCGAGTCCGGCAACGCGCGGCTACCCCGGCGACCGGACGGCGACCGAGTACAGAGCGGTCCGGGAACGGGTGCCGGTATCCCGTAGCTTGTATCCCGTGAGGATGCGCTCAGCGCCGATCGCCGACGATCGGCGGATCGGGCGGCGGATTCTCGAGCAGAACGCGATACGTGAAGCCGGCCGCCACCGCGCCGGCGATCGGTACCACCCAGAAGAGCCAGAGCTGCTGGAGTGCCCAGCCGCCGACGAAAAGCGCCGGGCCGGTCGACCGTGCCGGATTCACCGACGTGTTGGTGACCGGGATACTGATGAGGTGGATCAGCGTGAGCCCGAGCCCGATCGAGAGTCCGGCGAACCCGACCGGAGCGCGGGTGTGGGTGGCGCCGAGGATGATGACGAGGAACATGAACGTCATCACGAACTCCGTCACGACGGCGGCCGCGAGCGTGTAGCCGCCCGGCGAGTGTGCGCCGTAGCCGTTCGAGGCGAAGCCGGCCGCGAGCGAGAAGTCCGGCTTGCCGCTCGCGATGTCGTAGAGGGTCGCCGCGCCGAGGATCGCGCCGGCGACCTGGGCCACGACATAGGGCCCGAGGCGCGACGCCGGGAAGCGTCCGCCGGCCCAGAGCCCGAAGGAAACGGCCGGATTGAAGTGCCCTCCCGAGATCGGGCCGAGGGCGTAGGCGCCGGTCAGGACGGTGAGACCGAAAGCGAACGACACGCCGAGGAGGCCGATGCCGACGTCCGGAAACGCCGCTGCGAGAACCGCGCTGCCGCATCCCCCGAGGACGAGCCAGTACGTACCGAGGAGCTCCGCTGCCAATCGTGCCGCCATATGCACCTCCCGCTTTTGGGCCGAAGAGCCGGCTGGTCGTGGCCCGGCCATACCCCCGGGACGCGACGTGCGTCAACGCACCAAAGGCGCCTCCGAAGACGCATCGTCAGGGTTCGGGCATCGTCACGAGCGTGCCGGCCTCCGGGCGGCTCTTCCTCGGACGCGAGAGAGGCCATCCGAGACGGGCGTCTGCGGGCCCTTCCGACCGGGTTGCTTTCGACCGTGTGCGCAGCGAATGGTCTTAGCAGCATGAGCGCTTCCCCCCGTCACCGAACTCCGCTCGAAGGCTGGCTGATCACGATGGACGCGCCTGACGGCGACCAGGTGAGGGCGACCGCGCACGTCAGTGCGACCGGACCGGGCGCGGACGCCGAGTTGATATGGCGACTGACCGCCGACGACGGACGCGAGCGGGCGGCACCGCGCGCTCCGGAAGCCGCGGCTACCGCCGACATCGTGGGACGACTGGGTCACGAGCTGGCGCAACCGCTGGCGGCCATCACCAGCTACGCGCGCGGTGCCCTCCTGCGATCACAGGCCGGAACATTGTCGCGTGGGGATCTCGAGCAGATACTTTCGATCATCGTTGCGCAAGCGTTCCGCGCCGCCGACCGCCTTCGCGAGCTCGAGGCGGGTACCGAAGGAGTCAGTGATGCCTCTCGTACACATCGTCGATGACGACGCCGCCGTGCGCGGCGGGCTCAAGTGGCTGTTCGAGTCGACCGGGCTCGCCGCGGACGTCTACTCCAATGCCGAAGAGTTTCTCGCGCGGTACACGCCGAGCGAGGGCGGCGAATGTGTGGTGCTCGATCTCAGCATGCCGGGTCTCAGCGGGCTCGACCTGTTCGAGACGTTCGATGACCGCGGATGGACCGTGCCGGTGATTTTCCTGACCGGCCGGGCGAAGGTGCCGGACGCGGTCCGGGCGTTGAAGCGCGGAGCCTTCGACTTCCTCGAAAAGCCGTTCGCCGACGAGGCGCTCCTCGCGCGCGTGTGCGCCGCGCACGAGGAGGATCGGCGCCGGCGTGCGCGCGCCGAACAGGATGCGGCCGTCGTGGCGCGCCTCGGGGGCCTCACGCAGCGAGAGCATCAGGTCGCGTTGCGGGTCGCGGCGGGGCAGCCCAACAAAGTCATCGCGGCGGAGCTCGGCATCAGCCCGCGGACCGTCGAGGTCTACCGTGCGAAGGCGATGAGCAAGACGGGCGCGCGCTCGGTCGCCGATCTCGTGCACCTGGTCATGCGGCAGTCGTCCGCGGCGAGCTGACCAAGGGACGGCGGAGGGGGCGTCGAGTCGTCAGGCGCCCAGCTTCTTCTTCGAACGCTCGGTGCTGGCGCTCCAGAAGGTCGCGAGGTCGCCGCGACTCGCGGCCGTGGCCATGGCGCGGAGGCGCGCGTGCTCGAGCTCGCTCGCGTCGGGTGCCGTCGCCTTCGCGACCTGGACGGCGAGCGCCATGAGCGGGTCCTTCTTCGCGGCGGCCTTGATGCGCGGGTCGTCGACGCGGAACGTGCCGATCATCGAGAGCGGGACGTCGGCGAGCGAGCCGCCGGTTTTGCTCGCGGGCACGGCCGTGAGGAGGGGACGGACCTTCGCGCCGCCGTCGGCGCGCGCGCGCTGCGCGAGCGCGTCGCGCGCGGCGGTGACGCGCTCGACCTCGGCGTCGAGGCGGTCGCGCTCGCGCTCGAGCCGTTCGACGGCGCGCGGCAGCGCTTCGAGCATCGCGAAGAGCTTCTCGGCGGTCGCGGCGTCGGTCCAGATTTCGTGACGGTTGCCGCCGGTGCGGAGCAGCCAGCGTTGGAGCGGCTCTTGATCCTCGTCGCGGCGCCAGGTGCCGGCGAGCGAGAGATCGGGGCGGTCATCGTCGCGGCTCGGCATCGCGGGGTTCGACTCTAGTCGCGCGGCGAGTCGTTGGCCATGGCGGTCACTCGCTCCGCCACGCCGTCGGCATGGCGGCGGTCGTACGCGCTGCGCCGACCCGACCGAGTGCGTCGACGAGGATCAGACCCGCCGTCGCGCCGACGCGCGCGCCGAGGGTCGCGAGCGCGGCTTCCGCCGCGGCCGTCGGATCGGCGCCCGCCGCGATCGCCGCGAGCCCGACGCGCACGAGCCCGACACGGATGATCGCTTCACCGGGTCCGGTCGCGGACCCGGCCCCGACGAGATCGTCCGCATAGGTGCCGGCACCGATCACGGCGGAATCCCCGACGCGCCCCGCGCGCTGACCCGCGACGCCGCCGGTCGACGTCGCCGCCGCGACGTGCCCGTTCGCATCGCGCGCGACCGCGCCGACGGTGTTTCCCCGCGCGTCGGCGGTGCGCGCACGCCAACGCCGCCGCGCCTCCGCCGTGACGAGATCCTCGGGCGCCACGACCCGCAGCCCGTGCCGGCGCGCCAGCGCCTCGGCCGGCGAGCCCACGAGAAATACCTCACGCCCTTCGTCCATGACGGCACGTGCGAGCGCGATCGGATGCCGAACGCCTCGCACGCACGCTACGGCACCGGCCCGGAGATCGGCGCCGCTCATGATCGAAGCGTCCATCTCGACGGTCCCGTCGTCGGTGAGCACGCTCCCGAGCCCCGCGTTGAACAGGGGATCGTCTTCGAGCAACTCGACCGCCGCGACGACGGCGTCGAGGCTACTGCCGCCGGCAGCGAGGATCGCGAACCCCGCGGCCGCCGCCGCGTCGACGGCCGCGGCACGCGCCGCGGAAGTCTCGTCCTCTCGCCCACCCGCGCCCCCGTGAACGATGATCGCGCTTCGCCCACTGATCGCCATGGGTATCGAGATACCGACGCACACCGACGTGGTCGAGTAGCGTCGATGGTGGGCTCACTTCGAACGCGACCGACGCGC
>Ga0268299_1004026_pt1 | contig 12257 bp, 4 predicted proteins | sample NOBtaG_FD_193484 | JGI IMG/M metagenome (GOLD analysis project Ga0268299, IMG submission 193484) | Activated sludge microbial communities from bioreactor in Nijmegen, Gelderland, Netherland - NOB reactor | ecosystem: Engineered > Bioreactor > Aerobic > Activated sludge | place: Netherlands...
GGCGCGGGGCGCTGCTGTTGGAGGACGCGCTGCATACGGCTTCGCTGCCAGAGGCCGAGGGGCGGCTGGTGGTGGTGAAATCGCTGCATGTTGGCACGATTCGTTCCGACTTGAGTTCGGCGTCTCTGGCACTGGCGATTGAGAACCGCCTGCGCCATGTTGTCCCCATCCATGCCAGCGAACCAGGCGCACAGAGTCGCGAAATCGTCTATTTTCACGATGATGCCGAACCGTCGATTCTGCTGGCGCTGCGGCTGGCACGACGTGAGCCAACCCATGCCTGGTTCTGGCGATTAGCCGTTCCAGTGTGGAAGCCGGAAATGTCCCTTGACGAAGCGCTGCGAACGATTTTTTTCAATATTCCCTATACCAAAGCAGGTTTGGGAGCAGCCGTCCGTCTGGTGAGTCAGCTTCACGAAAGTCGTGCGCTTGACCCGCTGCTGACGGCACTCCGCCCAACCGATGGGAGCGCGCTGCTGCGCACTTTTGGTTGGTCGATGCCCCAGGAATTCATCCCATCCAACGCGGCAGCCGAAATTCCAGATGGATGGGAGACAATTTTGACGCGCTGGACGCCACGCTGGGGGCAGGGTGATGCCCGCACCGTCTGGTTAGCAGGGATGGCGTTGGCGGCTCAGAATCCCATTCGGCTGCTGGATGCAGATTTGATGCTGCGGGCAGTGGGTGTAGTTAAAGTCATTGAAAAGGTTGATGTAAGGACACTAGGCACAACGCCCACGCCATTTGATGAGGAGATTGCACAGGCGAGTCGGCGACTTGCCGCTACCGAAGGCAACACAGACGATGTAGAGATTGTGCGTACTGTGCCTCAAAGCGACGCGCAACCCGACATTGAAGGGCCGCAAAAGTCGGAACAGAGGTCCGAAAAAATTTCCACTTCCGTCGAAGCATCTTCTGTAGGGGCGCATGGCGGTGCGCCCCTGTCAAATGATGAATTCATCATCGAGTCATCTATTGCGCCCTGGCCTTATACCCCGCTGGAAACGCAGCACGCCGGATTATTTTTCCTGCTTCCAGTGCTGGCGCGGCTGGGAATCGCCGAATTTTTGACATCGGAACTCATCGAGTCGATGTTTCCCTTTCATTTGCTGCGTTTCATCGGTCAGCGCCTCGGCCTGCCGGATGACGATCCGATCAGCGCGGTGCTGGCGACGGATGCACCCTATCACATCCAATCCAATTTTGTCACGCCGGAATCGTGGAAAAATGGCATTGCGAACCCTGGCGAACCCATCCTGCGGCGCATAGACGGCAAAAATGTATGGTTCGATGCGTCGGGGCGGTTGGTGCTGGCGGCGGGGGAAGGGGAGATGCCAGAGACGCTACAGCATTTTGCCATCAGTTTCGGACGCTCGGCGATAAAAATCAGCCCTGATCTCCTATCGCAGTCGTGGATGACGGCGGCGCGGCGCTGGCTGCGGCGCAATGCGCAAATGGGATTGGCTGATCTGATTTTGCGCCCTGGTCGCATCACGGCGACGCGCACACATATTGATCTATTTTTCGATCTCACGCAGGCGGATATTCGCGTCCGGCGTATGGGTCTGGATGTTGATCCCGGCTGGGTATCGTGGCTGGGGCGCGTGGTTAATTTTCACTATGGGGAGCGAACCGAATGAATCAGCCCGCCTGGGGAGCAAACGGCATGAATCAGCCCGCCGCTGCTGAAAATCATCGAGTCGATACGCTGCCGGAGCGCTCGTTGCGAACCTATGCGCTGGCGGCGCTGGCGGCGCGCGTTTTCGATATGCTCAAGCCGAATGTACCAGAGCATCAGTTTTTGCGTTTGCACCTGGAAGCGCTGAATTCGGAAAAATGGTTCGATACGCTGACCGATTACGTGCGTGAACCCGCCGAACGTGATCTGCCGTTGATCTATCTGGCGCAGCAGTTCCGCCTGACGATGTTCGAAATGCTGGCGGTTACGCTGGCTGCCGCTGTCGAGGATGACGTGATGGTCGGGCGGGCGCTGGCGCAGCTTCAAGCCCCCGTTGGCGGATCACGACCCACGCTCGGCCTGCTGACCGCCGCGCTTTTTGAAACGATTGAGCCGGGGGCGCATCCGATTGATACGCTGGTCACAGGCGCGACGATCCAGAGCGGCTTGCTGTCGCTGCTGGGCGATAATCTGCCACTGCCGGAACGCAGTGTGCGCGTCCCACTGCATCTGTGCCTCGCGCTGAATAATCACGACGGGCATTGGCCTGGAGCAGCCGTCGGCATGGGGCGGATTCCTCAGATTCCGCTGCCGCCGTCACTCCTTGAGCAGGCGCAGCGTCATGCAAACGGCCTGCGCGACGCTTCTCAGCACGTTCTGGTGCTGCGCAGCGGCTCGACTGCGGAAGGACGCTCTGTCGCGGCAGCGATTGCGGATTCGCTGGGGATGAGGCCTGTTTTTATCGAAACCGAGGACATAACCGGCCTGACACCTTGGTTGATACTGCGCTGGCTGCTGCCTGTTTTTTGTTTTGAACTCGCGCCCGGGGAACGCAAAATTTTGCCGTCCCTGCCGCATTATCAGGGGCCAATGCTGGCATTATGCGGGATCGATGGCAGCATCGAGGCCGCTGGGGAAACACCGCTCGGTTGGAAAATCCCGGTTCCGCCGCGCGACGAACGCCGCACACTCTGGAAAAACACGCTCGGCGATTCTGAACTCGCCGATACCCTGGCGCGCTATCACCGCCACAGCGCCGGACGTATCGCACATTTGGGGCGGGTCGCTCGGCATCAGGCCATTCTGAACGCGCGCGAAAACATCAGCGCTGAGGACATCTGGTCGGCAGCCTGGGGAGGGGAGGGCGGCGGGCTAGAAGGGTTAGCGCAGCCGCTCACGGATTCGATCCCTGACGAGGCAATCATGATGACGCCCGCGCTGCGCCGGGAAATGAACGCCCTGCTGCTGCGCTGCCAGATGCGCGACGAACTGGTCGAGGGTTTGGGCGCATCGTCGTCCGCGCGCTATCACCCCGGCGTAAGAGCCTTATTCGTCGGGCCATCCGGCACAGGCAAAACGCTGGCAGCGGGCTGGCTGGCGACGAAACTCGGCCTGCCGCTGTACCGCGTTGATCTGGCGGCGGTGACGAGCAAATTTATTGGCGAAACCGAAAAAAATCTGGCGGTGCTGCTCAACCGCGCCGAACAAGCCGAGTGCGTTTTGCTGTTTGACGAAGCCGATTCGCTGTTTGGCAAGCGTACCGACGTGCAGCAGGCCAATGACCGTTTCGCCAATGCCCAGACCAATTATTTGTTGCAGCGCATCGAGTCATTTGACGGCATTACACTGCTGACGAGCAACAGCCGCAGCCGATTTGACCCCGCTTTTTCACGACGGTTGGACTCGATCATCGATTTTCCAATCCCTGGGCCAGAAGAACGGCGCGAATTGTGGCTTTCACACCTGGGCGCGAATCACAATCTGACAGCGCAGGAATTGAATCAACTGGCGGTGCTGGTCGATATGACAGGTGGGCATATCCGCAACGCGGTGCTGGCGGCGGCGGTGATCGCGCATCATGCCGGACGCCCTATTATTTTAGCCGATATTATCGAAGGGCTTGCCAGCGAGTATCGCAAGCTCGGACGCCAGATGCCCGTCGAATTCATCCGTGAGGAAGGTCGATAATCGCTATGCAGCCTGCGCCAAAGTCTCACACTCCCGAAAAGAAAACGGCTGTTCGCGCGCCTGAATCGATTGCGCCGATTTCGCATTCTGCTGCGACGGACGCCAGTACGCCCGCAGGAATGCCCCTATTTTTACAGCAGACCGCGATGCCAAGTGAAACACTTCCTGCCCCAGGCGGTGATAAAGTCGCCGTCTATGACAATTTAACCTCTCACCAGATGGGGTCGCAGATCGGGGCTTACGGCTACTCCTGGCGCGGCAATATTTTCATTGGATCAGGTTTTGGGCGGCCCGGTGCGCCCAGCCGTTCCCAGGTCGTTCAACACGAATATGTTCACGCGCTCCAGGCTCGTAAAAAAGGCCCGCGCGTTCACACTGGCTTGCTGGAAAGCGAGGCCTACAGCCGCCCCGGAATGGAGCCGCAGTATGCCGCTGATCCTGACGAGATTATGGGATGGTGGTGGATCATACCCCTAGCCGCCGGGTTATATGTCCTGCTGCGCCCCAATGTCGCTAACGCGCCGGGGCCAAACGATGTGACTCAACCCAGTGTGTCTGGAACACAGGTCGCCGCTGAGGCGCTGGCAATTTTCGCCGTGCCGACAGGTGTCACAGGGCTTTTAGGCCGCGCTGGATACGGCATTATTGCGAGTTTTGCCATTTCCGGCGCAGCAGGTTCAGTCGCCTATCGCGGCGTAGAAGATGTGAGCGCAGGCGAATTTTCCGGTGTTGAGGCCTATGTGGTAGACGCCACTACCGGAGCAGTGATCGGTGTTGTCATGGGGGGTACCCTGCGCATGTTCAATCCCGGCATCGGCGCGGCGGCGGGACGAGGCTCAACACCCGGACTCGTCCATCTTACCGATGAAGCCGGTTTCGCGGGCATCAACGCTGAACAAACGCTGCGGGGGTCGCAGGGCATTTATGCGCTGCCCGAAGGTGTGATGCAAGAAAGTGTAGCGATGCGGGCGGCACGGGCGACGATCAGCCCATCAAACGCGCAGTATGGCGTCTCGATTCCACAGAATGCGACCCCATATTTCAGCCAACCCTCCGCCATTGGCCCGATTTCCGCCTATCAGCGCATGATGGGTGTGTATCGCGCGCCAGCCGGGTCAATCAATATGCTTACCGGGGAGTTCACTGCGTCGGGCAGCCGTCTTGCCAACATCACAGGTCAATTCTGGCCTTACGGCGTCGATATGATCATCTGGGCGGGCGCGGGAACGATGGGTTCGATGATGTCACCCAGCAGCGACGCAGCTTATAATCGCGGCCTGTACAGCTCCACACCCTTCTATAATCTGATGCGGTCAAACCCCAACCAGCCTGTTACCAATCGCAGCGATGGGCCATTTATTTTTGTCGATCAGGGCATGATGGCGGGCGGTTTCGATTTTAATATGCTCAACCAACCTCAAAATAGGGATGATAATTTCATCGGCCCGCCGCGGCCTCCGCTCCCGGCAATTATTCTGGTTCAGCCGATTGCCAGCGTTAACCCGCCAATGGTCAGTACGCCTTAACGAGAAACGATTCAGCTATGGAATCTGCGCTGCTCAAGAGCAAAGAACACAAGCCCGCGACGAAATCACCGGAAGCATCTCCGCAGGCTGACCAGATGTCGCTGGGATCAAGTGCTGGGATGCCGCTGTTTTTGCAGCGTGCGCCGCTCGATGTGAACGAGCCGGACGATATTTACGAGCAGGAAGCAGACCGCGCCGCTGAACAAATCACCAATGAAGAAGATTCTCAGCTTCCAATAGATGCTGGGGACACGCCAGATATTCAGCGTCAAGCGATCAGCAGCGATGGGGGGATGAAAGCCCCTGCAAATATCGTCCCATCCGGTGGTCAGGCGCTCCCAGCCACCACGCGCACCCATTTTGAAAAACGCTTTGGTCATGATTTCAGCGGTGTTCACGTCCACGCAGATGACCAGGCCGCGAAAAACGCGCGCTCGGTCAATGCCCGCGCCTTTACTGCCGGACAGGATGTTGTTTTTGGCGCAGGCGAATATCAGCCAGATACCCCCGATGGTCAGCATTTATTGGCGCATGAGCTGACGCACGTCATTCAGCAGGGCGGGCAGCGGCAGCAGATTCAGCGCCAGGAAACGCCGGATGGTGGAACGGATAGGGCGACATCCGATTCAGAGGCAGGAGCTAATCAATCATTCGGATTCTCTGAAGAGGAAATGGAGTCGCGCCTGAGCAGCACGCCGCCCGAAGGAGCCGACACCAGCACCGAAAGCGTTGAGCTGGAATCCGGCACGGAATCGACACTTTCAGAGGTCGAGGAGGAGAGTGGGGAAGAACATCCCGAAGAAGCCGAAACCCCGGAAGAAGAAACCGAGCAGCCTGAGCGTACCGATGGGGGAACACCACCGCCGCCCCTGGCAGAACCGCCCGCAGAACCACCCGTCGCTGGCCCCGAAGAAGACAGCGCAGCCGCCTACGAGCAGCTTTCCAGCGATAATGTAGGCGCGTATCTGAACGGCAGCGCTTCGGCTGAGCGCGTCAACCAGCTTGACCCGACGACGACACAGCTTCTTGACGGCGCAGCCGCGCTGAGTGAGCGGGAAGTCAACGAGCCAGAGAGCAGCACGCTCGGCAGCCTGACCGGAATTTCACAGCTTGCCGGGGCGCTCGATTTTTCACGCGCCCCACGTGGATACGAAAATGAACCGACGTGGCTTCAGGTGGTCGCGCGCGTCCGCGAGATAGCCGGCGCGCTCGGCGGCGTGGTCGGCACGATTGGCCTGGTCGCCACCGTCAGCGGCTTTATTTTAAGCTTATTGATTCCCCCTGTCGGCGCATTTTTGTTAACCGTCGGGCGATTCTGCGACATTGCCGCGCTGGTGCTGGATGCTGTTAGTCTGGCCTGCGGGCTTTTCCTGACGGGTTATAATTATTACCGCCTCAAAAATGCGACCACCCCGGAAGAAACAGCCCGTCTATCCGCCCTGGTACGCCAGGAGGCGATGAACACCTTAATGAGCGGCATTTCGGTGGCGACGGCTGTCGCGCCGGGTTTGTCACGCGCGTTGGGTAGAACACGCCTGGGTCAGGTCGTTGGGCGGCGTGTCGGCGGTCTAGCAACCGGGGCAGGGCGGCGGCTCTCGGCAGTCGGGACGCGAATCGCAGAATCGGGAGTCGGGCGGCGCGTAGCGGCATTTGGACGGGCTGCCGCCGGGACGCGGGCTTTCCAGGCACTCCGGCGCGGCGCAGTCTACTTATCGCCCACCGGGAGATTCCATCAACTTTTCGAGTGGGGACGCAGGCGGCCTTTTATTCAGCGTCTGAACACGCGGGCTGGGGCGCTGGATCGCTTCTTCCAGAACCGGACGGGTTGGTTCGCGCGGAATTTCCAGAAAAATCGGACTTTCGCTCAGGTTCTCTACGAAGGCTCTCACGTCTCGCATCATCTCTACATCGGCAGACGGATGCGGGCCGCGCTGGATAACCCCAATCTTCAGGGTTTGGGCAACGCAGCAGCCGTTCGCCAGCGAATTGTGCAGCAGTTCCCCGATATTGATCCGCAAAGTGTGGTTGTGCGGCGCGATGCCTCTGGTCGATGGATTTTTGGTCGAAATGACGGCTCCGTCCGCAGCAGTATGCGCCGTGCTGAGTTTGCCGATGTGCGAGCCGCTTTCAACGGCAATCCGAACGCCTCAGACGCCGACCTGGCGCAAATTCTGAATAACCGCCCTAACAGCCCGTCATTCTGGACAGCGGAAGAAATCAGAACATTTCGGCAGGCGCACACGAATGCAGCAGGGGCGCTCAATATCCCTTCAACGGGTACGGTTTCAAAAACGCCTCACCATACGATTCCCGCCCATATGGCACCGCATCTGCATCGCGATCCCCGCTACATGCAGCTTGCGAATGCGCCTGTAGGCAGCAGCGGCAATTCGCCAGCGTTTGAGAGCTTTGCCCGGAACGCCTATCCTCCAACGCCGATCACAGGGGCGAATGGTGCGGTTGTTTCCGACGGGCTGATTCGCAGAACTGCTGACGCTGAAAACCTGATTCGCCAGGGGCATATCGTCGGTGTAACCGACCCGAATTTCTTCCGCAGCCCGGAGTTTTACCGCCAATTACGCGCCCAGGGAAGCACCGGGAGATGGGTTAACCCTTACACCCTGCCTGGTCAACCACCTCAGACTCTACTCTTTGACACACATCTTGTTCTCGGTCATCGCTGGACAACCGGTGAATCGGTAAGCAGACCGATTTATGGCACTCTTGCGGAAATGGGCGAAGAGCTTGAAGGCGAAGCGACCCGGCGGATAGCCGGAAGTGCGACGCGCGTGGGGGTGCGTAATGTCCTGCCCAGGACAGTAGCACCATCAGATTCGCCTGAGCAGGCCATCGATAATGCACTGGCAAGCGGAGGCGCAATGCCAGTCAACGAAACCACCCCTAACCAGGTTGCCGATGCCGCCGCACAGGAGTCCAGGCCGCCCGCCGCCGCCGCGCCTCCTGCGGAAGCTGAAACCGCTGCGCCATCATCCGGCCCGACAGCCAGCGAAGCGTCAGCACGTTTCCTCACTAGCATTCAGGCTCACCTGGCGCGCCCCGCTTTTATTCCCAGCGGTATCACCTCGATTCCGTCCACGCCTGGGCTGGGAGCGCCATCTGGGAGCAGTCAACCAGAGGCCGCTCCAGTGCCAGAAATGCCCGCCACACCGCCGGAGTCCGTCCCTTACAGCCCGGAAAGTCTCGCACAGATTCACGATTCGCGTCTGCAAATTGAGGACGCTATCCTCAACGTCGAAGCCTATATCGCGGCAACTCAACAGTCTGAGCACGACAATCAACTGGCGGTTCGGGGGGCTACTGCACTCCACGAACGCAGTGTCGAGCAGCAGGAAGGCGTGGCTGGAGAACGTGAAAACGTCACCACACAGCAGGAAGACCTCAATCAGGCTGAAGGTGCGCAGCAGGACATGTCCGCCGAGAATGAACGTGCTTCCGGTGAAGGTGAGCGCGGGCAATCCGAAGGCGAATCGGTACAAAGCGAAGGGCAAAATGTGTCTGTCGAAGCCAAGCCTGAAGAACCCGAAGAAAAAAGTTGGCTCGAACGCGCCTGGGACGCGACGGCGGGTGCAGCCTGGAGGCGTCTGGTACAACCTGCAATACGTGCTGTGCGCCGTAAGGTTAACCAGGTCATGCAGAGTATCAGCGAGTTCATCATGAAGATGATTAATCAGGCGTTGGGATTGGACGAAGTAGGGCAGGAATTCAGCGCGGGTGGCGAAGATATCGCTGACCGTCGCGGTTCATTTGAGGAAAGTGACGCCAGCCTGGAAGAAACAGGCGCGCAGGCCGAAGCTGAAGAATCCCGAAATGACGATACAGTCACACAGGCCGAGGGCAATATTGAGGAAGCGCAGGCCGTTCGTTCCGAGGCTGAGCTGCTGCTTGAGTCTCTGCTTGCCCATCGGGATGCGCTGCTGCAAGAGGAACAGGCAGCCGAGGCTTATATTTCCGGCTTTGGCAGCCAATATGAGGGATATTTTGCCTATGAAGAACGCCAACGGGAGGAAGCAGAAGTTACAGCGCCCGCACAAACTGAACCCGCCGAACAACCCGGTGATACCGTCACCATGAATCAGATTTTGCCCGTCGTGTCCTACATTACGACGCTCGGCGACGCGGAATCGGCTGCGGGGCAGGAGATCGAATCCGTTGCCGCAGAATCGGGCGAGGCGATTATGCCCGAACTTTATGAACAGGAACGCAGTTCAAGCGCTGGTGCTGTTGCGCTATTTTATGCGGGTCGCAGCCAACGCGAAAGCCGCCTGAGCGCGCTGTATGCTGAAGCGGAAGCGTGTATCGGACTTCCAGCAGAAGAAGGTTTTGAGCGACTTCAACAGATTATGGAAGCCATCAACCAGATCGCCGATGAACTGGAAATGCAGCGGCAAATGGCACTGCAAGCCATTAGCGAACCCCATTTAGCCGCCAGCGCTGAGGCTGTCTCATGACGATGCTTGAAGAAAACACCCGCAGCTACCTGACCGATATTCTGATGGATGTGCCTTTGGCGCGCGGTCAGGGAAATCCTATCGATCATCTCACGGCGCTGCTTGAAGCCAGCCTGTTCTATCCGGTTTTTCAAAACTGGCAGTCGCCTGTCGATAGCTGGCTAGAAGAAGCCGAAAAAATGGCTCAAGCCCTGAAGGATTCAGAAGTTCTGGCGCTGCTCGGCATCCGACGCGCGGTCATCATGATGCGCCGAAACGAGCTTGACTCCGCACTCACCCAGCTAGACCGTGTTGTTTGCCCGCCTTCACTCGTCGATTGTCAGGTCTGGTCGGCGGTCACGCGGGCGCGCATTTTGACGAGACAGCAAAAATTTGAAGCCGCCCAACAAGCCTTAAACGGCCTTCCTAAGCTCCCACCTGATAATTGGATTGCGCCGCTGCCGCTGGTGGCGAGCGGTGAGCTTCAGCTTGAGCAAAATCAGATCGATTCAGCAGAAATGATTTTGAAGCAGTCATGGACAGCGCTGCCCGATCATCTGGTTGAGGAGCGGGTACAGGTCTTGCAATCACTCGGATTTATAGCGATCTCGCGCACAGACATCAAAATGGCCTTCACCTATCTCGATCAGGCGCGGCAAATTTTGCGCGGCGCAGGGATATGGTCAGAAGTAATCCAGATGAATCTGGTTGTTGGCAATTTTCATATTTCGCTCAACCAGCCGCGTCAGGCAAAACCCCTGCTTGAAGAAGCCCTTGCCCTGGCACGAGAGCATCAACAGCCGCAGTTTGAAACGCTGGTTCAACTGGGATTATCCCGCCTGAAAATCGCCCAGGGCAAATTTGACGAGGCCATTAACGCCAATCTGCAAGCCTCGACATTATTCGCGCAGCAGGGCAACGTACTCGGCTACACCAGCATGATCGTCCAGATCACCCGCATTTACATCCATCAGAAACGCTTCGCCGAAGCCTACCGGACGCTCGTTACCGGCCTCAGTATCGCCAAGCATCTCAAGCTGACGCGCGTTGAAGCCATGTTTCGCTCTCAAATTGATACACTCCGGGATGAGATCATGGGGCAGGAGGCTTTTAACAAAATGGTTGACCAGGAGTTGAGCCGCGCACGAAGCGCAAAACTGACGGATCGCAAAAACTGAATCTGCAAAAATCGGGAAAGGCATCTCATGGGAGTGCAAGCGCCTTTTGCAAAACAAGCATCCCTTAGGGAAAATCATGCAGCCTGTATACGTGGAAAAACAATCGCAGCCTAAAAAAGAAAAGCCCCTGGAGATTTCGAAGCCTAGTTCGGCGGGAATGCCGCTGTTCTTACAGCGTGCGCCGTTGGAAGTCAATGAGCCGGGGGATATTTACGAGCAGGAAGCTGACCGTGCGGCTGATAGGGTCATGCGGTCATCACCTCCACAGATTCAACGGAAAAGCGATAGCCCCAGGTCACAGATCGCTACACCATCGATTGTCCATGAAGTATTACACGCCCCAGGGGAATCCCTGGACGCAAACGCGCGTGGTTTCATGGAGACACGCTTTGGTCAGGATTTCAGCCATGTTCATGTGCATACCGGTGCGCAGGCTACCGATTCGGCACGGGCGATTCAGGCGCGAGCTTATACAGTTGGCAGCGATATAGTCTTTGGTGCGGGACAATATGCGCCCGAAACGCACGAGGGACAAAAGTTAATTGCTCATGAGCTAACACACGTCGTACAGCAGCAGATGAATCCCAATCCTCATCAAATTCGACGTTATGGCGACCCGATTCCGACAGTGGCGCAGCCTACCGTGACAACCATGCAGCAGTTTATCAATCTCGTGCGGCGCGTCGAAGCGGCTAATTCGGGCAAAACGGCGCTTGAAATCGCTCAGATGATTATGCGAGCCAAGTATCATAGTCGCGGATTTGACTGGCTGCTACCTTCATCAGCTTCGACAGCAGGTGTGGCAGCCACTGGAGGTGTTACCTCTGCCGATGTGACCACGCTCTCCGGCGAATTTACTATAACCTTGCCACAAGGCGGTCAATCCGACCCATCACATATCATCGTCGCGATTGTCGCGAATGCCGAACGATCTGCTCCGGGCGCAGGGATGTCGGCTGGTCTGCCCGGATTAGCGATCCAGAACCCTCCCAGCGGCCTATCACAGCGTGACATCGCGACCTGGGTGGGGGATGTCGCCAGCGCCGCAGCCGAGTGGATGACCGCTCACCCCCATCCACAAGGCGGAACGACAATGCAAAATTACCTGGATGAGTTTTCTCCTGAATCTGATATGATCGCCGACGTTGATGGCCTTGCTATGATTTCTACCTCGGCAGCAGCAGGCTTTGCATTCGACTCGTCGGCATCGCTTTCCGATAATTTACAACGTTTTTATTTCCCGACCAATCCGCGTGAAGGTAAAAATCGGCGTTTTCACATCTTTTGTCTGGTGGAAGGTCTCACGCTTGAACCGGATGGCGTTTCCCTCTCGGCAGGAGCTATCGCCAACATCAACAATCGCGTCCAACTGAATACGAACTGGTTCATTGCCAACGACCCCAATTTGCAGACCTGGATGCAGATTCAAACACCACCCCCTCCGTCACCAACAATGGGT
>Ga0268299_1004027_pt1 | contig 12256 bp, 9 predicted proteins | sample NOBtaG_FD_193484 | JGI IMG/M metagenome (GOLD analysis project Ga0268299, IMG submission 193484) | Activated sludge microbial communities from bioreactor in Nijmegen, Gelderland, Netherland - NOB reactor | ecosystem: Engineered > Bioreactor > Aerobic > Activated sludge | place: Netherlands...
AGCCGCCCGCGCACTGGACACTCGCCGAGCTGCAGTTCGGCCTCTTCGAGGCGGCGGTGGAAGACAAGCTCTGGCAGCCGACCTACATCGTGGACTACCCGGTGGAGGTGTCGCCGCTGGCGCGCGCCTCCGATGCCGACCCGAGCGTCACCGAGCGCTTCGAGCTCTTCATCACCGGCCGCGAGATCGCCAACGGCTTCTCCGAGCTCAACGACGCCGAGGACCAGGCGGCGCGCTTCGCGGCGCAGGCCGCGAACAAGGAGGCCGGTGACGAGGAGGCGATGTACTACGACGCCGACTTCATCCGCGCGCTCGAGTACGGCATGCCGCCGGCCGGCGGCTGCGGCGTGGGCATCGACCGGCTGGTGATGCTCATCACCGACAGCCCGAGCATCCGCGACGTGATCCTCTTCCCGGCGCTGCGCCGGGAGGGTGGCGACGGCCCGGCGGCCGCGCGCGACGCGGCCCCGTCCGGCGGCCCGGCGCCAGCGCCCGCGGGCTGAGCGATGGCCGGGCGCCGCCTCGAGTCGCTGGCCGCGATCGAGGCGGCGTTGTGGCGCGAGCTCGAAGCCGCCACGCGCGACCGGGCCCACGGCTGGCGGCGCCAGGTGCTGGCGACACGCAACGGCGACGCGGCCGACGCGCGCACGCTGGTGCTGCGCGAGCTCGACGCCGAGGGGCGCACGCTGCTCTTCTACACCGACGCGCGCAGCGCCAAGGTGCCGCAGGTCGCCGACGCCACCCGAGGCACGCTCGTCGCGTGGTGCGCGGCGCTGTCGTGGCAGCTGCGGCTGCGCGTGCGCCTGGAGGTGCAGACCGAGGGGCTGGCCGTTTCGTCGCGCTGGGCGCGGCTGGCGCTCACGCCTTCAGCGCAGGACTACCTGGCTCCAGCGCCGCCGGGCACGCTGCTCGACCCGGCCTTCGTGCCGCTGCCGGCCGGGCGCACGCACTTCGCCTTGCTGAGTGCGTGGGTGGAGTCCATCGACTGGCTGGAGCTCGGGGAGCGCGTGCATCGGCGCGCGTCCTTCGATGGGGAGGGCGCGAGGTGGTTGGTGCCTTGAGGTGGTCTTCGCGTTGAGCGTCGGGTCGGGGTTGCTGCTGGGGCGGAAGGACTTCGACGTGCCGTGGCGGGATCGTGCCGACGGGGTGGTCGGCGCAGCGAAATCAAGGGGGCATCAGGGGGATCTGCGAGCACGGCGAGCAGGTCCGCCTGAAGAGGACATTCGCGTAGCCGACCACCCGGCGGCCTCGGCGCGCGCCAATGCCGCGACGCGAAGGCGCCGGCTCTGGCCTACCGCCGGCCCCTCGTCGAGAAGCCGCCTCAGCGCCCGCTGAACCGCGGCGCCCGCTTCTCGAGGAAGGCCGCCATGCCCTCCTTCTGGTCCGCCGTGGCGAACAGCGAGTGGAAGACGCGCCGCTCGTAGTCGACGCCGTCGCTCAGCCCGCCCTCGAAGGCCTTGTTGACGCAGGCCTTGGCCAGCGCCACCGCCGGGCCGGAGAGCCCGTTGATGGCCTCGGCCGCCGCGAGCACCTCGTCCAGCAGCTTGTCGGCAGCCACCACGCGCGAGACGAGGCCGGCGCGCTCGGCTTCGGCGGCATCCATCATGCGGGCGGTGAGCACCATGTCCATCGCCTTGCTCTTGCCCACCGCGCGCGGCAGGCGCTGCGTGCCGCCGGCGCCGGGCAGGATGCCGATCTTGATCTCCGGCTGGCCGAAGCGCGCCGTGTCGGCGGCGATGATGAAGTCGCACATCATCGCCAGCTCGCAGCCGCCGCCGAGTGCGAAGCCGGCCACCGCGGCGATGACGGGCTTGCGCACCTGGCGGACGGTCTCCCAGTTGCGCGTGATGAAGGGCTCGGCCAGCGCCTCGGCGTAGGTCTTGTTCGCCATGGCGGCGATGTCGGCGCCGGCCGCGAAGGCCTTCTCGTTGCCGGTGATGACGATGCAGCCCACGGCCTCGTCGGCATCGGCGGCGAGCAGGGCGCGGCCCAGTTCGTCCATCAGCTCGCTGTTCAGTGCATTGAGCTGCTTGGGCCGGTTCAGGCGCAGCAGCGCCGTCTGGCGCGCGCCATCGCCGCGCCGTTCGACCAGGATCAGCGGCTCGCTCATCGTCGATCTCCTCTTGTGGAATTGCGCGAAATTATCCCAATGAACAGGCCGCCGCCCGCCGAACGGACAGGGGCGGGCGTAAGCTAGCGATAAGTTTCATCGGCCGGGACCCATGCCGATCATCTATCGCAAGACCGCCAAAGGCCTGGCCGAGATCGAGACCCGGGTCTACAAGCTTTCGCCCCGACTGCGCAGCGTGCTCATCATGATCGACGGCAAGCGCAGCGACGTCGAGTTCGCGCAGATGCTGCCGCAGGCCGAGGAGGTGCTCGCGGCGCTGCTGCAGGACGACTTCATCGCCGAGTTCGCGCGCACCAGCGGCCAGGCGGCGCCACCGCCGGCGCCGCCGCCGCCCGAGCGCACCGTCATCCGCGGCCCGCAGCCGAGCTTCGAGAACATGCGCAAGGATCTGCTGCGCGCCTTCAACGACCGCCTCGGCCCCGCCGGCGAAGGCATGGCGGTAAGGTTGGAGAAGGCGCGCAACGAGACCGAGTTCCGTGCCCTGCTGCCGGCTGCGGTGCAGCTGGTCTCCACGCTGCAGGGCCGCGACGCCGCCGACGCCTTCATGGCGCGCATCAACGCCTGGTGAGCCGCGCGAGGGTGGCGTGCTGACGGGTCGTCGGTCGCCGCGCCTCGGCGCTTGAACGATTCAACGCCCGGGCGCCGCCTGCTGCGGCAGTCGCTCCAGGTGCAGGTCGACGTAGGTTTCCTCGTCCTGCCGGATGAGGATGCGCACGGGCAGGTACTGCAGCGTCGGCGCCACCCAGAACTCGGCCACGAGGTCGGGCGAGGCCCCGGGGGGCCGCGGCGGGCGGCGGGGCCGCACGTGCACGGCGTCGATCGCGCCCACGGGCGTCTCGAGCGTGGTGGCGCCCAGCACCTCGTAGGTCCACGTCTCGACGTGGCGCGGCAGCGCCAGCGGCACCTCCACCGTGGAGCCGGCGAGCAGGCGCGCGGGCTGCGTGGTGAAGAGCCACGTCATCTGGACGAACTGGCTGGCGCTGTCCTGCACGCCGGGCGGGCGCGGCACCTGTCGCCCGGAGGGCAGCAAGACGCGGTCGGCGTCGAGCACGATGGACAGGCGCCGCGGCGAGCGCAGCACCACGTGCGTCTGCTCGTCGTAGCGGCGCGGCTCCAGGCCGGTGGCGGTGATGACGCCGTCACTCTGGATCTGGCGCGTCACCAGCGGTGCGAAAGGCGGGCCGATGCCGACCTCGAGCGCCACCTGGTAGCGCTCACCGGCCAGACGCCACTCCACCTTCGCCTGGCCCTCGACCGGGCCCTGGTAGTTGCCGGTGAGCAGGTACGACAGGCGGGTGGAGGGTGGCCACTCGAAGGCCGGCGCAGGCGGTGCGCTCGCGGCCGACTGGGCGGGCAGCGTCCGGGAGGTAGACAGCACCGAAGATGCCGGCGCCCCAGGGCCCTCCGCGACCGCGGGTGAAGCGGGCGCCACGGGCGACACGGGTTCGGGAGGCACCGTCGAAGGCGACCGGGCCAGCGCCGCGGCCACATCCGGTGCGGGCGCGATCTCCGGCAGGGCCTCGGGCACGGCGGCCGCGGCCGCCTCGCGCAAGGCCTCGTCCACCTGCAGCGGCACCAGGGTACCGCCCTCCCCGCCGCTCGCCGGCGCCGAGGCAGGCAGGCGCGGCGCCCGCAGCACGCGCGTGGCGGGCGCCGGCACGGCGGCCGGCGCCGTGGGCGCGAGCTCGCGCACGAAGGCCACGTCGATGCGTGCCGGCACCTGCGTGCCATCGCCCAGGCCGAAGCGGTCCGCCGGCCACCACATCGCCAGCAGCGCGTGCAGGGCGGCCACCGGCAGCGCCAGCAGCCAGGGCAGCGTGGCTGAGCGGCGATTGCCTGCCGCGCCGGGTGGGTGGAGCCGGGGCGCGAGCACCGCCTGCAGGCGTTGCGCTGTCAGCGCTGTGCCATCACGGCCGTCGGCGCGTGGGGCGCTCGCGCTTTCCTCAGGACTTGCGCGAAGCCTGCGCCAGCAGCTTCTCGAGCGCCTCGGCCGGAATGGCGCCGGGCTTGCGCGTGCCGTCCTCGAACACCACGGCCGGCGTGCCGTTGATGCGGTGCTTGCGCGCGAACTCGAGGTTGCGATCGAGGCCGGCGGTGTTGCAGCCGGGCTTGGCCGCCTCGGGCGTCACGCCTTCGATCATCCAGGCTCGCCAGGCCTTCGCACCGTCCTTGGCGCACCAGATGGCATTCGACTTGGCGGTGGAGTCGGGGCCCAGGATGGGCATCAGGAAGGTGTAGACGGTGACGTCCTTCAGCGCCGCGAGGTCGCGCTCGAAGCGCTTGCAGTAGCCGCAGTTCGGGTCGGCGAACACGGCCACCTTGCGCGCGCCGGTGCCCTGCTTGATGACGAGCGCGTCCTTCAGCGGCAGTTGCGCGAAGTCGATGGCCAGCAGCTTCTCCATGCGCTGCTCGGTGAGGTCGGTGCGCGTGCGCGTCTCGATGATCGCGCCCTGCACGATGACGTGGTCGCCGGCCGCGTCGGCGTAGAGGATCTCGGTACCGCCGTAGCGCACCTCGTACAGGCCGGCGATCGGCGAGCGCGAGATCTCGTCGATGGGCGGCATGTTGGGGATGCGCTCGGCCAGCGCCTTGCGGATGGCGGCCTGCACGGCCGCATCCGCAGGGCCGGCGTTGGAAGCCGAGGAGCTGCCCGCCACGGCAGGCGAAGCCGCGCCGGGCTTGGCAGCGGTGGCGCCGCCCGCCTTGTCTTTCGGCTCGGAAGCACCGCCGCAGGCGGCGGCGAAGGCCGCGATGGCGAGAGGCAGGGTGAAGCGCGGGGCATGCATCGGTAAGTTCCTTGGGGCCGCGCAAGGCGGCCGGCTGAAGCCGTGGTTCGTAAGGGCCTAGCGGCCCAGGGCGGCGCGCGTGAGCGCCCGCTTGATCGGCGGCAGGTGATTGACGAGACCCAGGCCGCGGTTGCGGAGTTCCTTCGCCCAGGGCGCAGGGTGGGCAAAAAGATGCAGCAGGCCGTCGGTGAGCCAGCCCATGGCCAACGTGTCGGCGGCGCGTGCCCGCGCGTGGCGGGCCAGCAGGCGGGCGTCGCCCGGGCTGCGCCAGGCCTCGCGCTCCAAGAGCACCTGTGCCAGGCTCGTGATGTCCGCCAAGCCCAGGTTCAGGCCCTGGCCGGCGAGCGGGTGCACGACATGCGCCGCGTCGCCCACGAGCAGCCAGCCCGGGCCGCACAACGGCTCGGCGCGACCGATCGACAGCGGCCACGCAGCGCGCGCACCCTCCAGCGTCAGCGTGCCGGCGGCGCCGCCGGTGGCCTGCATCAGCTCGGCCTCGAAGGCTTCGTCGGAAAGCGCCAGCAGCTGCACCGCGCGTTCGTCCGGCACCGACCACACCAGCGCCAGGCCGTGCCCGGGCCGCGGCTGGTCCATCGGCAGCAGCGCCAGCACGTCGGGCGAGCGGAACCACTGCCGCGCCAGCCCGGCATGCGGATGCGAGGACACGAGGCGCGCGGCGATGGCGCGATGGCCGTAGGGCCGCCGCGTCATCACCGCGCCGAGTGCGGCGCGCGAGGCGGAGTCCTTGCCCTCGGCCAGCAGCGTCAGCGCCGGCCGCGAGGTTTCGGCCGCGGCGGCGCTGATGCGCTCGATGTGCGGCGCGTAACGCACGGCTTCGCGCAGCGCGTCGTCGAGCGCGGCGGCATCGACGATCCAGGCCAGCTCCGGGAGCGCGGCGTTCCAGGCCGAGAACTCGAGCACGTCGCTGCCACTGTCGCCCTCGATGCGCATCTCCTGCACCTGCGTGCGGGCGCAGGGCGGGATCGCCTCCCACACCTTGATCGTGCGCAGCAGGTCGACTGAAGCGCGGTTGAGCGCGTAGGCGCGGATGTCCGGGGCCGGGGGCGCCGTTGCCGGTGCTTCGAGCGGGCCCACCAGGGCCACGCGCAGGCCCTGCCGCGCCAACGCGAGCGCCGCCGCCAGGCCGACGGCGCCGGTGCCTCGCACCAGGACGTCGGGCGAGGCCGTGCCCGATGCGGCGACCAGCGCCACGGCGAGCGAAGCGCCCGCCGGGCCGGAGAGAGCACCTGGGCCAACCATGCAGGGCATTGTAGGGAGCGCCCTGGGCACGCGCGCGTGCCGGGCACAATGCCGGCCCCTCACACCGTACGTGGGCGAGGCTTGCAGCACGCTGTGTCCGTGCTCGCGCTTCGTGCTCGCGCATCCTGCTCGCGCGCCGGCCCGTGCACGGCCTCGCCCCTCCGGAGCCCGCCCCTTGTCCGACCTCACCTGCACCATCGCCAGCCTTCACGTGTACCCGGTCAAGTCGCTGGGCGGCACCTCGCCAAGCGAGGCGCTGCTCATCGAGACCGGGCTCGACCTCGACCGCGCCTGGATGGTGGTGGACGAGCAGGGCGACATGCTCACGCAGCGCGACCTGCCGCGCATGGCGCTGGTAAAGCCGCAGCTGCGTGGCGACGACCTCGTGCTGCGCGCGCCGGGCATGCTGGCTTTGCACCTGCGGCTGGACGCCGTGGAGGCGGCGACGCGGGCCCGCGTGTGGGACGACGAGGTCAAGGCCTACGACATGGGCGCGCTGGCCGCGCAGTGGGTGAGCGACTTCCTTGGCGCGAAGCTGCGCATCGTGCGCTTCGACCCCGAGCAGAAGCGCCTGTCCGACCCGAAGTGGACCGGCACCGTGCAGGCCGAGAACGCGTTCTCCGACGGCTACCCGCTGCTGGTGGCCGGCATGGCCTCCATCGCCGAGCTCAATGCGCGCCTGGCCGCGCGCGGCGCCGCGCCCGTGGGCATCGAGCGCTTCCGGCCCAACCTCGTGCTCGACGGCCTCGCCGCGTTCGAGGAGGACCACATCGACGAGCTCACCCTCGACACCGACGAAGGGCCGGTCCGGCTGCGGCTCGTCAAGCCCTGCGTGCGCTGCACGATCCCCGACGTCGACCCCGCCACGGCCGAGCGCGGCACGGTGGTGGGCGACACGCTGGCCACGTTCCGCGCCGACGCGCGCATGGGCGGCGGGCTCACCTTCGGCATGAATGCGGTGGTGCTCGAGGGCATCGACCGCGTGCTGCGCGTCGGGCAGGCGGGGCGGGCGAGCATCCGCTTCTAGGGGTCCAGGGGTGCGTCCGGCAGCACGCGGAGGCCCACCCGCGGCGCCGGCGTCGGCTCTGGGACAATCCTGGGCCCTGTCCCGGCGCACCTCGTCACCCACCCTCGGCGCGCCGGCGCCCTTCTCCAGCTCCCTCGCGCACCCATGAGTCTCAAATGCGGCATCGTCGGCCTGCCCAACGTGGGCAAGTCGACGCTCTTCAATGCCCTCACCAAGGCCGGCATCGCGGCCGAGAACTACCCGTTCTGCACCATCGAGCCCAACGTCGGCGTGGTCGAGCTGCCCGACCCGCGGCTGGCGCAGCTGGCCACGCTCGTGAAGCCCGAGCGTGTGGTGCCGGCCATCGTCGAGTTCGTCGACATCGCCGGCCTCGTGGCCGGGGCCAGCCAGGGCGAGGGCCTGGGCAACCAGTTCCTCAGCCACATCCGCGAGACCGACGCCATCGTCAATGTCGTGCGCTGCTTCGAGGACGACAACGTCGTGCACGTGGCCGGCAAGGTGGACCCGATCGCCGACATCGAGGTCATTCAGACCGAGCTCTGCCTGGCCGACCTCGCCACGGTGGAGAAGAGCCTCGTGCGCTACGGCAAGCAGGCGCGCGCCGGCGGCGACAAGGAGGCGCAGCGCCTCGTGGACGTGCTCAAGAAGTGCGAGGCGGCGCTGAACGAGACGAAGCCGGTGCGCGGCATCGCCTTCAGCAAGGAAGAGCTGGTGGTGCTGAAGCCGCTGTGCCTGATCACCGCCAAGCCGGCGATGTTCGTGGGCAACGTCAGCGAGAACGGCTTCGAGAACAACCCGCTGCTCGACCGCCTGCGCGAGTATGCCAAGGGCCACGCCGACGCCCCGGTGGTGGCCATCTGCGCCAAGACCGAGGCCGAGCTGGCCGACATGGGCGACGACGACCGCGCCCTCTTCCTGGCCGAGATGGGGCAGATCGAGCCGGGTCTGAACCGCCTCATCCGCGCCGCCTTCAAGCTGCTGGGCCTGCAGACCTACTTCACCGCCGGCGTGAAGGAGGTGCGGGCCTGGACCATCCACGTCGGCGACACGGCGCCGCAGGCCGCCGGCGTGATCCACACCGACTTCGAGCGCGGCTTCATCCGCGCCCAGACCATTGCCTTCGACGATTTCGTCGCCTGCGGCGGCGAGCAGGGCGCCAAGGACGCCGGCAAGATGCGCGCCGAGGGCAAGGAGTACGTGGTGAAGGACGGCGACGTGATGAACTTCCTGTTCAACGTCTAGCCGTCCGCGCCACTCGCTCCCCGCCGGAAGGCGCCTGGCGCTGCTCGCGCACGAGGCATGAAGTGGCTGGCCTGACGTGGGTCCCGTGAAAGACCGCCCCGGCGCCGAACGGGCGGCCTGGCGTGCCGCCAGCATGGTGCTGCTCAGCGCCGGCGCCTACGCCGTGGTGGGCTGGGCGGCGCTCATGCTGGCCGGCCCGCCCGGCTACGCCGCGCCGCTGTATCCGGCCGCCGGCATCGGCCTGGCCGCGGCGCTCACCTGGGGCCGCGCTGGCGCGCTCGGCGTGCTGCTGGGCGCCTTCGCCGTCAACGCCAGCCTGGGCTGGTTGCGCGGGCAGGCCGGGCTGTCGCTTCTCGGGCTGCCCTTTGTCATCGCAATCGGCGCTGCGGCGCAGGCCGGGCTCGGCGCCTGGCTCGTGCATCGTCTCGTCGGCAAGCCCTTGCTGCTGAACGCGCCGCGCGACATCGCCGTGGCCGGCGCCACGGGTGCGGGGCTGGCCTGCGTCACCAGCGCCAGCGTCGCCGTGGTGGCGTTGTGGGCCTCGGGGGCAGTCGCCGGCCCGTCCGTGCCCGGCACGTGGCTTACCTGGTGGGCAGGCGACACGCTGGGCACGCTCATCGCCGCGCCGTTGGCGCTGGCCTTCATCGGCCGCCCTTCGGCGGCGTGGCGGCCGCGCCGACGCAGCCTCGCTTTGCCGCTGCTGGCCGCGCTGGCCCTGCTCGCCGGCGCGATGTGGGCCATCGCCGAGCGCGAGCGCGAGCACGCGCGCACGGCCTTCGAGCGCGAAGCCGACCGGCTGGCCGTCTCGGTGCAGCAGCGACTGCAGATGCCCTTGCATGCCCTGCAGACGCTGGTGGCGGCGGTGCGTGCCAGCGGGCGCGCCGACACGCCGACGCTGCGCGCCGCCGCCACGTGGTGGCTGGAACTCGGCCCGGCGCTGCAGGCGATGGGCTACAGCGAGCGCGTGGCGGCCGCCGACATCGCCGGCTTCGAGGCGGCCGCGCGCGCCGAGGGGTTGGCCGACTTCCGCGTGCGCCAGCGCGACGACGGCCGCACCTTCGCGGCCGACGGCGAGGCGGTGGTGCTGCGGCGCATCGAGCCCATGGCCCGCAACGCCGAGGCGCTCGGCGTGAACGCGCTGTCGATCCCGGCGGCGCGCAGCGCCATCGAGGCCACGCGCCGCACCGGGCAGGCGGCCACGACGGCGGGCTTCCGGCTCACGCAGTCCACACGCGACGAGACGGGGGTGGTGCTCTACCAAGCGGTGCCGGCGAGCGAGGCGGCGGAGGGTCGTGAGGGTCGTGCGGGCCGCGACGGTTTTCGCGGCGTGCTCTTCGTCGCGCTGCGCACGGAGGCGCTGCTCGCCGGCCTCACCGAGGCCTCCGAGGCGTCGCCGAGCTGGTGTCTCATCGACCCCGACCCGCGCGCCGACCGCACGCTGCTGGCCGGGTCGGCCGCCTGCGCCGTGGCCCCGCACGGCAGCAGCCTCACGGTGCGGCGTGTGCAGCTGGTCGACCGGCCGCTGGAGCTGCGCCTGCGCGCCGCGCCGGGCGACGCCGCGGGCCCGTCGGTGCATTGGCTGCTCACCGTGGCGGCCTTTGCCGCCGCGGCCATGCTCGGGGCCTGGCTGCTGATGGTGACGGGCCAGGCGCTGCGCACGCAGCGCGCCGTGGACGCCGCCACGGCCGACCTGCGCCGCGAGGTGGCCGAGCGGCGCGTGGCCGAGCAGGAGCGCGCGCGCAGCGAGGCGCGGCTGCGCAGCATCGTCGACAACGCGCCGCTGGGCATCGCCTTCCTCGACCCGCACGGCAAGCTGCTGCAAGGCAACGCGCACCTGTTCGCCATGCTCGGGCGCACGCACGAGAAGCTGCTCGGGCAGGCGGTGGCCAGCATCACCGTGGCCGCCGACCTGCCCGGTCTGCAGCGCGACCACCAGGACATCCTCAGCGGCCAGCAAGAGGTGGTGCGGCGCCAGTTCCGTCTGGAGCGCGGCGACGGCGAGCCGCTGCCGGTGCGCATGGCCTGCACGGCGCTGCGTGCGCCCGACACGGGGCGGGTGCTGCACATGGTGGCCGTGCTCGAGGACCTCAGCGAACACCTGCAGCTGGAGCAGACCGAGCGCGCCCGCCAGCGCGCCGAGGCGGCCAGCCGCGCCAAGAGCGAGTTCGTCTCGCGCATGAGCCACGAGCTGCGCACGCCGCTCAACGCCATGCTCGGCTTCGCTCAGCTGCTCGGGCTCGACCGGCAGCCGGCGCTGCCCGAGCACCAGCGGCAGTGGGTGCAGCAGATCCAGCGCGCCGGCTGGCACCTGCTGGAGCTCGTCAACGACACGCTGGACCTGGCGCGCATCGAGTCGGGTGCCGTGCAGCTGCACACGCAGCCCGTGGAGGTGGCCGAGCTGCTGGCCGCCTGCGCCGACCTGGTGAGCGCTGCCGCCACGGCGCGCGGCGTGGACCTGCAACTCGAGCTGCCGCTGGACCTGCCGCCCGTGGCCGCCGACGCGACGCGACTGAAGCAGGTGATCACCAACCTGCTGTCCAACGCCGTCAAGTACAACCGCGAGCGCGGCCGGGTGACGGTGCGGGCGCTGCCGCCTGGGGCGCCGGCGGGTTCGCGCGCCGCGGCGCCGGCCCTCGCTCCCTCCACGATGCAGGCCGACGAAGGCGACGCCACGGCCTCGATGCTGACGCTGGAGGTGTCGGACACCGGACTCGGCATGACGCCGGCGCAGCTGCAGCGCCTCTTCGAGCCCTACAACCGGCTCGGGCGCGAGGGCAGTGGCGTCGAGGGCACGGGCATCGGGCTCGTCATCGCGCGCCGGCTGGCGGAGATGATGGGCGGCTCGCTGGCCGCCACGAGTCGCGCCGGCACGGGTTCGACCTTCACGCTGCGGCTGCCGCTCGCCGCCGGGCCGGCCGCGCTGGCGAGCGAGCCGGCCCCGGCGCAGCCCGCGCCGTACCGGCAGCGGCGCGTGCTCTACATCGAAGACAACGAGACGAATATCGAGGTCATGCGCGGCGTGCTGCTGCAGCGGCCGCAGGTGCACCTGGAAGTGGCGATGCTGGGTCTCGACGGCCTGGCCGCGGCGCGCCGGCTGCAGCCGGACCTGATCCTGCTGGACATGCAGCTGCCCGACATCACCGGTCCGGAGCTGCTGCGCCATCTGATGGACGACGACGAGACGGCGACGATCCCGGTGGTCGTGGTCTCGGCCGACGCGACGCCGGCCCGCATCGAGCAGGCGCTCACGCTGGGCGCGGCACACTACGTCACCAAGCCGCTGGCCCTGGTGCCCTTCCTGCAGGTGCTCGACGAAGTGCTGCACGCGCTGGACACGCGGTTCGGCTGAGGCGCCGCTGCGCCCACACGGCCCCGCCGCGGCGAGCTACGCCGCCACCCGCGCGCCGCCGGCTTCACGCGCGTAAGTGAGCATGCGCACACTGTCTGCAATGCAACGGTCGGCAAAGACCCTTTGCTCTTTCAGCACTCTCCAGTCGAGAGTGCTAATATTCCTGGAACCCGCCACCCCCGGAGGGATCACAAGGCTCATGAACGCTGCTACCGCCTCGACCGCCCTGACCGTCCGCGACCCCTGGTCGCTGGTACCGTCGCTGGGCAATCTCGACGCCTACATCAGTGCCGTGAATCGGCTGCCGATGCTCACGCAGGCCGAGGAGTCGGCCCTCGCCCGTCGCCTGCGCGACGCGGGTGACCTTCAGGCCGCCGGGCAGCTGGTGCTGTCGCACCTGCGCCTCGTGGTCTCGGTTTCGCGCCAGTACCTGGGCTACGGCCTGCCGCAAGGCGACCTCA
>Ga0268299_1004028_pt1 | contig 12246 bp, 11 predicted proteins | sample NOBtaG_FD_193484 | JGI IMG/M metagenome (GOLD analysis project Ga0268299, IMG submission 193484) | Activated sludge microbial communities from bioreactor in Nijmegen, Gelderland, Netherland - NOB reactor | ecosystem: Engineered > Bioreactor > Aerobic > Activated sludge | place: Netherlands...
TTCGTGAAGCTGGGTCGCCGCCGTCTCTACCGGACCGCCGATCTCCGCGAGTTCGTCCGCGGACGGCTCAAGTCACGCTGATCTGAATCCCCCGAGGACCCGCCATGAAGCCGTTCCTGCGTGGTAAGGCTTACTACGTGAAGCTCTGCACTCGCGAGGGCGATTGGGTGCAGCTCGCGACCGGCACACGCGACGAGCGTGTTGCGGAGGCATACGCAGCACTTCTGGATCGTCTCGGGCTCCGGGGCACCCAGGAATGGGATCTCCTAGATGCGCTATGCGCGAAGCCGCCGAAGCTCACCTTGAGCGACTTACATGCCGCCCAACGCGACGGATCGCTCGTCGCCCTGCGCGCGAGGCTCGATGACGCGGACCTGGAGCCGTGGGTCGCGCGTTTCCTGCACGCCCGACGCGCGGAGATTCAGCCGGACACTCTGGAACACTACCGCGTGCACGTGCGGCATTTTATTCCGGAAGGAATCGCGTTCCCGCGCAGCGCGTATACGACGTCATTTGTACGCGGAAAACTCGACGCGCTCACGTGTGCAGCTGGGACAAAGCGCAAATATCGCGCGGCGCTGCTCGCATTCGGTAAGTTCTTGCAGCAACACGAGATACTTACGGACGACCCTGTCGTGCGCGTGAAGATCAACGGCAAGATCGTCGTGCGTGACAGCTATATCGATCGCGCGCAGCTGCTCCAGGTACTCGTGGCCATGCCGGAACCGTACCGCTCAATCGCCGCGATTCTGCACGCAACGGGTGCGGACATGTCGCAGCTCCTCGGCGTGACACTCCGTGGCGTGGACGCCGAGCACCGAAAGATCATGCTCGATCACGGCAAGACGTTCTACCGCCGTCGCGCCGTGCACGTACAGGACTGGGCATGGCCGTACGTGCTGGACAGCGTCGCACGAGCACGTGCCGCGTCCGACGACCCCACGACGCTGCTATTCCCGAGCGTGAACAGATACACGCTGAGCGACAAGTTCCGTGTCGCGTGCAAGGCGGTCGGGATCACGAACTACACGCTCCGCGACGCACGCCACAGCTACGCCGTGGGTGTCTTGCGTGCGGGCGGACCGGCGCAGGCGGTCGCGCAGCAGCGCGGGCACGCCAACACCGTCCTCGTGCACCGCGTTTACGGCCGGTACATGGCGACGGACGCCGAGGTACAGGAGGCTCACCGCAAGGTCGAGCGACGCGAGCGCCAGAGCCGTAGCGAGCGTGCTGCTCGCCGGGGGACCGCATGACCGAGACTCGTGGTGCAAATCATGGTGCAGTCGTCGCCACGAACGCCGACGGCTTGCACGGGATGATTCCCGGCAAGCCGTTGGGTCTACCCAATTTGACCATCGATAGCTGGGGCGGGACTCGAACCCGCGACCCCGGCATTATGAGTGCCGTGCTCTAACCAGCTGAGCTACCCAGCCGCATCCGGCCGAACCCTCGGCCAGCGACATTACCAGCCACAAAACATAAAGCCTCTTACCCGGCCCACCAACCCCGCCGCGTCGTCGTGCGGTCCGTCGGCCGACATCCCGCATCCAAAACGCATCCAAGACGACAGGGCGCTCCCGAAGGAGCGCCCTGTCGTCTTGGATCCATAGCGGGGGCGGGATTTGAACCCGCGACCTTCGGGTTATGAGCCCGACGAGCTACCAGGCTGCTCCACCCCGCGGTAGTCCTCATAACCTAGTCGCTCGCGCGGGGAAATCAAGCCTGAGGTGTGAGGTGTGAGGTGTGAGGTGTAGGCTCAGCGAAGCGACGGACACCGCGCCCGCATCGCGGCCCCTCACACCTCCCACCTCACACCTCCCACCTACTTCTCAAGGAACCGATACAGCATCTCCCGGTCCCCCTTCACCATCCCGAACTCCTCCCGGGCCAACTTCTCCTGCATCACCGGGTCGGTCTCCACCGACTTCTTGTACACCTTGAGTCGCTCCACCTCGGCGGCGAGCGAATCCACCGCACGGCGTTCGCGCTGCAGCTGCGCGCGCTGGCGGATCAGGTCGGTGCTGCCGTATTCGCCACCCTGCACGGCGAAGGTCACCACCGCCAGGCCGAAGCAGGCGATCACCACCCGCCCGATGATCTGCTTGTTGGTGAGCGGCTCGCCCGGCGCGCGGCGGCGGGGGGCGGCGGCGGACTTGCCGCGCCCTGCGCCCGCCGACGTGCCGCCGCGCTTGGTCGCCACGCGGCGGCTCAGTCGGCGATGCCGTAGATGGAGCCGCCCGGGAACTCGGCGTGGACGCCGAGCTCGGCTTCGATGCGCAGCAGCTGGTTGTACTTGGCCACGCGATCCGTGCGACTGGCCGAGCCGGTCTTGATCTGCCCGGCGTTGGTCGCCACGGCGAGGTCGGCGATGAAGGTGTCCTCGGTCTCGCCCGAGCGGTGCGAGATGATGGAGCGGTAACCGTTGCGGCCCGCCATCTCGATGGTCTCGAGCGTCTCGGTGAGGGTGCCGATCTGGTTGACCTTCACGAGGATCGCGTTCGCGACATCCTCCTCGATGCCGCGCGCGAGGAACTCCGTGTTGGTGACGAACAGGTCGTCACCCACGAGCTGCACGCGGTCGCCGATCTTCTCGGTCATCAGGCCCCATCCCTCCCAGTCGCTCTCCGCCAATCCGTCCTCGATGGAGACGATCGGATACTTGTTGAGCCACTTGGCGTACATCTCCACCATCTCCGCCGCGGACTTGGTGCCCGCCCCGCTCTTCTTGAAGGTGTACTTGCCCTTGGTGAAGAGCTCGCTGGCGGCGCAGTCCAGCGCGAGCGCGATCTGCGTCCCCGGCTCGTAGCCCGCGGACTCGATCGCCTCCATCACGACCGTGAGCGCCTCCTCGTCACTCTTGAGGTCCGGCGCGAAGCCACCCTCGTCGCCGACGCCGGTGGAGAGCTTGCGCTTCACCAGCACCTTCTTGAGCGCGTGGAACACCTCGGTGCCCATACGCAGCGCCTCGCTGAAGCTCTCGGCCCCCACGGGCACGATCATGTACTCCTGGAAGTCCACGGTGTTGGTCGCGTGTGCGCCACCGTTCAGGATGTTCATGAGCGGCACGGGCAGCGTGCGGGCCATGGGGCCGCCCAGGTACTTGTGCAGCGGCAGGTCCACGCTGGCGGAGGCGGCGCGGGCGGCGGCCATGGACACGGCGAGCATGGCGTTGGCGCCGAGCTTGGCCTTGGTCTTGGTGCCGTCGAGCGCGATCATCGCGCGGTCGATGGTCAGCTGCTCGGTGACGTCGAGGCCGATGAGCTCGGGTTCGATCAGCTTGCCGACGTTCTGCACTGCCTTGCGCACGCCCTTGCCGAGGTACCGCTTGGCATCGCCGTCGCGGAGCTCGTTGGCCTCGTGCTCGCCGGTGGAGGCGCCACTGGGGACCGCGGCGCGGCCGTAGGTGCCGTCCTCGAGGACGACGTCGACTTCAACCGTGGGATTGCCGCGCGAATCGAGGATCTCGCGGGCCTGGATGCCGATGATGGCGGACATGTGCGGAGGCGTGTGGAGGAGGTCGGAAACTGACGCGGTGAAATCTACTCAGCCCGCCCCGTGCCGTAGGGCGGCGACGCGATGCCGTACTCGCGCTCGAGGCACTCGGCCATGCGCTCGTACGTGCGGCGCGCGAGCTCGTCGCGGTGCTCGTAGGTCATGCCCGCGGTCTCGATGGCGGGGAGGTAGTGCAGGTGGATCTCGCCGGGATACACCTTGAACTCGCCCTTGCGCTGCACGTCGAGCGCGCCGTGGACGATCATCGGCACGATCGGCGCCTGGGCCTGGATGGCGAGCACGAAGGGGCCCTTCTTGAACGGACGCAGCGGATAGGCGGACCCGCGCGTGCCCTCGGGATACACCGCCACCGAGGCGCCTGCGGTGATGCGGTCCGTGGCCTTGGCGTAGGACGCGAACGCCGCCTTGCGGTTCGCCCGCTCCACGGGGATCATGCCCACCTGCAGCATCGCCGGGCCCATGATGGGCACGCGGAAGAGCTCGGCCTTGGCGACGAACTTGGGCCAGGGCAGCTTGGACGCGAGCGCGAACACGTCGAAGTTGCCCAGATGGTTGGCGACGAAGATGTGCTGGGCGCCGCGTTTGTGCTCCGCGCCGTGCTCGATGACCTTCACACCGGCCATCCAGAGGTGGGTCTTGCCCCACCAGCGCGGACACCAGTCGTACACCGACCCGGGCCGGTCCCGCACGCGGAACAGCGCCGCGATCAGCACGATGCTGCCCAGGACGGGTGTGACGGTGATGAGGTTCAGCGCGACGAAACACGCGCGGATGGTGGCGTACATGGTCAGCGGTCCGGCGGGGCGAAGTGATCGAAGGCGCGTCCGTTGGCCGGCATGCTGACGCGCTGCCCTGCCTGCTCGGCGACGACCTCGCCAACGGCAGCGGCCTCAGGCTGGCCGCGTGGCGTCACGGCCTCGACGCGTCCGACGGCGGTGAGGGCGAGGTCGGCGTTGGCCGCACGGAACTCGCGGGCGAACGCGTCGGCGTCCGACACGGGGGCGGCGACGAGCAGTTCGTACTCCTCGCCGCTGGCCAGCGCCTGTGCGACCGTCACGTCGGCCACGCGCGGGATGGCATCGAGCCGCAGCACGCAGCGCACGCCGCTCGCGGCAGCGAGGTGCGCGATGTCGCCCCGCAGGCCATCGGAGAGGTCGATCGCCGCGTGCGCGCCGTGCGCGGCGAGCCAACGCCCGGCCGCGATGCGCGCGTCCGGCCGGGCGAACCGCGCGCGGTCCGCGGCCCGCGGTGGCGTCCCGCCCAGCCACGCGGCCAACGCCGCGCCCGGACCACCGAGGGCGCCGGTGACGAACAACGTGTCGCCGGGCACGGCGGCGGCACGGGTGAGGGCGGTCCGTGTGTGCCCGAGCACGGTGATGGTGAGCGCGAGCCGATCGCCGTCGGTGACGTCGCCACCGACGATGGGTGCCGCATGCCGCTCCACCGCGTCGCCGATGCCGTGGGCCAGCGCCGGCAGCTCGGCCCGCCAGGACCTGGGGACCGTGAGCGCGAGCAGCACGCCCAGCGGCGCGGCACCCATCGCCGCGAGGTCGGAGAGTGCGGCCATCGTCGCGCGCCAGCCGATCTCCTCGCTGCTCAGCCACTCCCGCCGGAAGTGCACCGTCTCGACGCTGGAGTCGGTGCTGACCACCAGCCGATCGCCCGCCGGCACGTCCAGCAAGGCCGCGTCATCGCCGATGCCGATGGCCCGTGCACCCCACTTGTCGAGCAGCGCCCGCACGGCGTCGAACTCGGCGCCAGGCCCCAGCGTGAGGTGGCGGCTCATCGCTGGCGACCGGTGGCGCGCAGCTCATTGAGCACGGGCGCCACGGGTGCGGGATCCGCGAGGGTCCACACGTCGCGCAGTGCCTCGACCACGTCCTGCAGCGAGGCACCGCGCACCGAACCCAGCTCGGCCGCCCGCTCGCCGGCGCGCCCGTGGATCCAGGCGCCGCTGGTGCCGGCGGCGAAGGGGTCGAGTGTCTGCCCGAGCAACGTGGCGACGATGCCCGCGAGCACGTCGCCGCTGCCGGCGGTGCCGAGTGTGGGGGCGCCGGCCGCGGACACCGCGACGCGGCCGTCCGGCGCGGAGATGATCGTCGGCGGACCCTTGAGCACCACGGTCGCCCCGAGCGTCTTGGCGAGCTCGGCGCCGATCTCGAACCGCCGTTCGAGCACCACCTGCGGATCGAGCCGCAGCAATCGCGCGGCCTCGATGGGATGCGGCGTGACGATCGCCGGCCGCGAACCCAGCAGCGTGCCGAGCGAGCGCGGTTCCCCTTCGAAGACGTTGAGGGCGTCGGCGTCGAGCAGCACCGGGCCATGGAAGGCCACAAGCAGGCGTTCGACGAGGGCGCGCGTCATCGCGGTGCGGCCGAGCCCGGGGCCGAGCAGCAGCACGTGCGCCCAGTTGAGCACGCGCTCCTGGTCCTCACCGGTGACAGGCCAGCGTGCGGCCATGGTGTCGGGGAGTGCCGCCTGCACCACGGGGACGTTCTGCGGGTTCACGAGCAACTGCACCATGCCGATGCCGCTGCGCATCGCACCACGGGCCGCGAGCATGGGGGCGCCGGCCATGCCATCACCGCCACCGACGATGGCGAGGCGACGTCGGACGCCCTTGTGTGCGTCGCTGGGAATCGGTGGGATGGCCTTCCGCACCCAGGCCGCATCGACGAGTTGCGGTGAGGGGTCCGAGGAGGGGGCCGCCGTGAGCCCGATGTCGAGCGTGGCGATGGCACCCGCCTCGTCGCGACGGAGCAGCAGACCGCGCTTGAGCGTGCCGTAGGTGCAGGTGAGCGTGGCCTTCACCACCGCCCCGCCGGCCCCCGTGGTCGCGTCCATGCCGCTCGGCAGGTCGAGCGCGACCACGCGTGCACCGCGCACCCCGAAGGCGTTGACCCGCGCGATCGCGGCGGCGGGATCGCCGCTGGCCTCGCCGCTGCTTCCGGTGCCGAGGATGCCGTCCACGATGACCGCCGGGAACCGGCCATCCGACGCCGCCGCGAGCGACTGTGCGTGCGCCTGCACGACCTCGAGCGCGGGTTGTGCGGTGCGCTGGGCGCGTTGCGCGTCGTCGGACTTGGGGACACCGAGCGACTCCACGAGCACCGGGCAGCCGGCGGCCGCGAGCGCCCCGGCGACGACCCAGGCATCACCGCCGTTGTTGCCCGTTCCGGCGAGCACGAGTGCGCCCGCGCTGACGACCTCCGGGAAACGGCGGAGGATCTCCCGCGCCGTGGCGTCGCCGGCCGCGCGCATGAGCGCGTAGGACTCGATCCCGGCAGCGACGGCAGCCGCCTCGCGGGCCGCCGCCTGCGCGGCCGTCGCGACGCGGACCGGTGTGCTCACGCGCTCGGCGCCGCGTTCCACGGATAGTCGCGGTCGAACGCGTCGCGGAAGTCGAAGACGTCGATGAAGTCTTCCTTGTTGTCCTCGGGCTGCTTCATGAGCAGCCCCACGTCGACCAGCGTGAAGACGATCTCGCCGATGTCGAGTGTCTCCTTCACACCCCAGTGCTCGAGGACCTCGCGCGCGAGCACCCCGTACCGCGCCAGCGCCAGGTCACGGCAGCCCTCCGCCAGCTCGCGCCCCGTCAGGTGACGCCGCTCGGGCAGGCGCTGCTGACAGAACTCGAGGGCCGCCAGGACCCACAGGTACGCGCGCTCGTCGTAACGAGGCTCGCGCAACCTGATGCGGTCCATGACGCCGTCGCGAAACGCGAGTTCGGGGGGCAATTCCTTGGGGTGGGAGGTGGGAGGTGGGAGGTGGGAGGTGGGAGGTGTGAGGTGTGAGGTGTGGGACGCCGCGCTGAGGCGGGCTGCACCGGAAACCTCATCCAAGGTCCAATATCCAACATCCAGCATCCAACATCCAGCATCCAGCATCACAGATACAACGGAAACTCCGCCGCCAACCCATGCACATCCTTCCTCACCTGCTGCGTCACGCCGCCGTCCTCGGGCGCGCTGAGCACGCGGTCGATCAGGCTCGCGATGCGCTTCATCTCCGGCTCGCGCATGCCGCGGGTGGTGACCGCGGGTGTGCCGATGCGGATGCCGCTGGTCACGAACGGTGACTGCGTCTCGCGCGGCACCGTGTTCTTGTTCACCGTGATCCCCGCGCGGTCGAGGGACTGTTCCGCGACCTTGCCCGTGAGCGACGCGCTCTTGGGCCGCAGGTCGGCGAGCATCAGGTGGTTGTCGGTGCCGCCCGAGACGATGTGGACCCCATGGCCCATGAGTTCGGACGCCAGCACGCGGGCGTTGGCGACCACCTGTCGGCAGTAGTCGGCGAACTTGGGATCCAGCGCCTCCTTGAACGCCACGGCCTTGGCGGCGATCACGTGCTCCAGCGGACCGCCCTGCGTGCCGGGGAACATCGCCTTGTCGATCACCTTGGCGTGTTCGGCCTTGCAGAGGATCAAGCCGCCGCGCGGTCCGCGCAGGGTCTTGTGCGTGGTGGTCGTCACGACGTCGGCGTGTGGCACCGGATTGGGGTACACACCCGCTGCCGCGAGCCCCGCGAAGTGCGCCATGTCCACCATGAACACCGCCCCGACCTCCCGGGCTGCCTCGGCGAACTGCGCGTAGTCGAGCACGCGGGAGTAGGCGCTGTAGCCCGCGATGATGAGCTTGGGCCGCTCGCGGCGCGCCAGCTCGCGCATGGCGGCGTAGTCGATCAGGCCTTGGTCGTTCACGCCGTAGTGCACGGCGCGGTAGTTGAGCCCCGAGAAGTTCACGGGCGAGCCGTGCGTGAGGTGGCCGCCCTGCGAGAGGTCGAGCCCCATCACCGTGTCGCCGGGCTTGAGGAACGCGAGGAACACCGCCGCGTTCGCCGTCGCCCCGGAGTGCGGCTGCACGTTCGCGTGATCGGCGCCGAAGAGTTTCTTCGCGCGATCGATCGCGATCTGCTCCACCTGGTCCACGACCTCGCAGCCGCCGTAGTACCGCTTGCCCGGGAGCCCCTCGGCGTACTTGTTGGTGAGCGAGGAGCCCATGGCCTCCAGCACGGCCGGCGAGACGAAGTTCTCGCTCGCGATCAGCTCGAGGCCCTCCGATTGCCGGCGCGTCTCCTCGGCGATGAGGGCCGCGATCTCCGGGTCGGTGCCGAGCAAGGCGGCGCCGGGGAGTCGGCGGTCCCACGTCTGGTAACCGGGCTTCACTGCACCTCCGAACAGGTCAGGGAGAGCCGAGCGCTCAGGTGCCGCTCGGTTCGATCTTGTCCACGCGCTTCTGGTGCCGTCCGCCCTCGAACGGCGTCTCCAGCCAGGTCTTGAGGATGCGCACGCCGTCCTCCTCGCTCACGAACCGGGCGGGCAGCACGAGCACGTTCGCGTCGTTGTGCTTGCGGGCGAGCTCGGCGATCTCGGGCGACCAGGCCACCGCGGCGCGCACGCCGGGGTGGCGGTTGGCCGCGTACGACATGCCGAGTCCGGTGCCGCAGAGCAGCACCCCGCGCGCCACCTCACCGCGCTCCACCTTCTCGGCGAGCGGGTGGGCGTAGTCGGGGTAGTCGGTGGACGCCGGCGAGTGCGTGCCGATGTCGTCCACGTCGTACCCCATCTCCCGCAGGGCCTTGCTCAGATGCTCCTTGAGCTCGAACCCCGCGTGGTCGGAAGCGATCGGGATGCGCTCCGTCATGTTCAGCTCTTGTTGGGCCACTGCGGCCAGGTGCGCACGAGCCCGTGCACGGCCGCGATCCGACGCTCGGCCAGCTTGTCCGCCGCGTCGTAGGTGAACACGCCCTCCTCCTTGGCGATCGCGTACACGCCGAGGATCGTGTCGAAGATCTCGTCGGCCTTGCGGAACGAACGCTCGCGGGTCCAGCCGGCGAGCTCGCCGTACACGTTGATCACGCCGCCGGCGTTGGCCACGAAATCCGGCGCGTAGCTGATGCCGCGCTTCTCGAGCGCCTCGCCGTGCTTCTGCGGCTCCAGCAACTGGTTGTTGGCGCCGCCGCAGACGATCTCCACCTTGAGCTTGGGGATGGTGTCGTCGTTGATGATCGCGCCGAGGGCGCAGGGCGCGAAGATGTCGGCCTTGGCGGAGTAGATCTCGTCGCCGGTCACGGCCGTGGCGCCGAACTCGTTCACCGCGTGCTGCACGCGCTCGGGGCGGATGTCGGTGACGATGAGCTTCGCACCGGCCGCATGCAGTTCCTTGCACAGGTAGGTGCCCACGTTGCCCAGCCCCTGCACCGTGACGGTCTTGCCCGACAGCGAGGGCGAGCCCCAGCGATGCTTGGCCGAGGCCTCGATGGCGCGGAACACGCCGTGCGCCGTGACCGGCGACGGGTCCCCGGACTTGTTCGCGAGCCCGGCGACGTAGTCGGTCTCCATGTGCACGAAGTCCATGTCGGCCGTGCTGGTGCCGACGTCCTCGGCCGTCACGTAGCGACCGCCGAGCGACTCGACGAAGCGCCCGTGCGCCCGGAAGATCATCTCGCGGTTGGTGGTGCGGTTGTCGCCGATGATGACCGACTTGCCCCCGCCGAGGTTCAGGCCGGCGACGGCGTTCTTGTAGGTCATGCCGCGCGCGAGCCGCAGCGCGTCGGTGATGGCCTCCTCGTCGGACCCATAGCTCCAGAAGCGCGTGCCGCCGAGCGCCGGCCCGAGGGTGGTATCGTGGATCGCGATGATGCCGCGGTAGCCCGCGCCCTCATCGGAGCAGAGGACGATCTGTTCGTGGCCGAGTTTGGCGATCGTGTCGAATAACTTCATTTTAGGGTGTGAGGTGTGAGGTGTAAGGTGTGAGGTAACGGCGATGCGCGGGGGGATGCGGGGGATGCGGGGGGATGCGGGAAGGCGCGCCCGAACGGGCGCGCCCCTCACCCCTCACACCTCCCACCTGGATACTCACATCCCCGCCGACACCGCGCGCCCGATCACGATGCGTTGCACTTCAGACGTCCCTTCGTAGATCTCCGTGACCTTGGCGTCGCGGAAGTACTTCTCCACCGGATACTCCTTCACGTAGCCGTATCCGCCGAACACCTGCACCGCCTGCGTGGTCACCCACATCGCAGTCTCGCTGGCGAAGAGCTTGGCCATGGAGCAGGCGGCACCGAGCGCGGCGCCGCGGTCCTTGGTGGCCGCCACGCCATGCAGCAAGGCACGTGCCGCGGCGATGCGCGTGGCCATGTCCGCGAGCTTGAACTGGATGCCCTGGAACTCCGCGATGGGGGTGCCGAACTGCTGGCGCTCGTTCGCGTAGTCCACCGCCGCATCCAGCGCGGCCTGGGCGATGCCGATCGCCTGCGCCGCGATGCCCAGACGGCCGTGCTCCAGCGAGTTCATCGCGTAGATGAACCCCTGCCCCTCCTCGCCGAGCAGCCGGTCGCCGGGGACCCGCATCCGGTCGAACACCAGTTGCACGGTGGGCGAGGCCCGGAGGCCCATCTTGTCTTCCTTCTTGGAGACCCGGAAACCCGGCAGGTCCGGCGTGAGGATGAAGGCCGAGATGCCCTTGGACTTGCGGCGCGCCTCGGGCGTATCGGTGCGCACCATCGCGATGATCACACCGGCGTGGGTGCCGCTGGTGACCCAGGCCTTGGTGCCCTCGAGGATCCAATCGTCCCCGTCGCGCGTCGCCTGGGCGCGGATCGCGGAGGCATCGGAGCCGGCGTCGGGCTCGGAGAGCGCGAAGGCGCCGAGCAGCTCGCCGCGGGCCATCGGCTTGAGGAAGCGCTGCTTCTGCGCCTCGCTGCCGAAGGTCTTGAGCATCTGCGTCGGCAGCGAGTTGTGCACGGACATCATCACGGCCACCGAGGCGTCGGCCTTGGCGATCTCCTCGAGCGCGAACAGGTAGCTCTGCGCATCGAGGCCGAGGCCGTCGTACTCGGTGGGCAACAACATCCCGAGGAAGCCCAGGTCCCCGAGCTTCTTGATCAGCGTGGGTTCGAAGTGGCTGTCGCGGTCCCACTGCGCCGCGAACGGCCGGACGTGTTCATCGGCGAACGCACGCGCCGTGTCGCGGATCGCGACCTGGTCTTCGGTGAGCGGAAGGAGCTGCGTCATCAGTTGGCGTAGGTGTAGAAGCCGCGTCCCGACTTGCGGCCGTACCAGCCGGCCGCGACGTACTTCTTGAGCAGCGGGCAGGGGCGGTACTTGGGATCGCCCAGCCCCTCGTGCAGCACCTCGAGGATCGCCACGCAGGTGTCGAGGCCGATGAAGTCGGCGAGCGTGAGCGGACCCATGGGGTGGTTCATGCCCAGCTTCATCACCTGGTCCACCGCCTCGGGCGTGCCCACACCTTCCATCACGGCGTAGCAGGCCTCGTTGATCATCGGCATCAGGATGCGGTTGGCGATGAAGCCGGGGAAATCGTTGGCTTCCACCGGCGTCTTGCCCAGCGCCTTGGAGAGCGCGACGGTGCGGCTGTTGGTCGCGTCGCTGGTGGCGAGGCCGCGGATCACCTCCACCAGTTCCATCACCGGCACCGGGTTCATGAAGTGCATGCCGATCACGTCGGCCGGTCGCGCGGTCACCGCCGCGATCTCGGTGATGGAGATGGAGCTGGTGTTGGTGGCGAGGATCGCGCCCGGGGCCGCGAGGCGGTCGAGGTCGCGGAAGATCTGCAGCTTGAGGTCCCTGCGCTCGGTGGCGGCCTCGACCACCACCGTGGCGTCCTTCACCGCCTCGAGCGACGTGGCGGTGGCGATGCGACCCAGCGCCTCGGCCTTCGCCTCCGGGCTGAGCGTACCCTTCTTCACCTGGCGGTCGAGGTTCTTCTC
>Ga0268299_1004029_pt1 | contig 12226 bp, 6 predicted proteins | sample NOBtaG_FD_193484 | JGI IMG/M metagenome (GOLD analysis project Ga0268299, IMG submission 193484) | Activated sludge microbial communities from bioreactor in Nijmegen, Gelderland, Netherland - NOB reactor | ecosystem: Engineered > Bioreactor > Aerobic > Activated sludge | place: Netherlands...
AGCTTCGGCAATTCCCAATCCGGGGACGAGCCTCAAGAGACAAAACGAGCACTACGAGCAAGAGGTGCAGGAGCCCGAAAAGGACGCCGAGGCGGAGGCACTGACCAGAGTGCCCGGCAGACTGACTAATCCGCAACTGGGAAGAGTTGCCAAAAACCGCGCCGAGCGGCTCGTCAACAAATTACAGAGCCCTGTAAACACGAACAAACAAGCAAAGGCAAAGACGCAGGCGCAAGCCAATGGCGTCGGTAATGCTGCAGCAGACATAGCGCGCGATCAGGCGGTGACGGCCATAGACTATTGCTCGCGCTTCATGAAAAACTTCACTACGGATGGTGGCAATCGCTGGGGAAGGATTCGCGATCAGTTTTTCATTCCGCTGGCAGTCCTGCTTATCTTGCCGGGAGCCGTACTGACGCAGGTAAAAGCGCTGATTGCTCAGAGCAACCCGATACTCGGGCAAGCCAGCCCGCTGGAGGGTCTGGAAAGAGCAATCGTAACGGTTTTTCTTGTGCCGGCAACCTATCTTGTCACCAACTATGCAGTTGACGTCGGCAACAGCATCCACCATTCCGTCTGCTCGGAATACTCTCGCTTGATGGGCTCCGACATGTATCGAGATGCCATGTGCGCGGAAATACGTGCCTTTGGCGTGCGCTATCTTTCTGAAAACGAAGGATCTCTGAATGTCCCTATGCCCGACCTCTCGCCGCGCGGCAGTGAGCCGTTTGCAGAAATCGAAGGCACTCTCTGGGGCAAACTTGCCGATCCGTGTGTCGGTCTATATCTAGTACCGCCTAATCGCGACGACGCCTCCATGCCGCAAAGCTCCATTGCCGTACGGATGGGTATGTACACTGCCAATGCCGGACTTTGCTCCGGTTGGGCATGCCTGACTGCATTTCAGATGGCGTTTTTCTATTACCTGTATCTGGTCGGTCCAATCATGGCCGCACTCTGGGCCTGGCCTATGAAAGTGTTCAGAGACGCGCTGCCCAACTGGGTTGAAGGTTGCGTCACTCTGGCCTTCTGGAGTTTTTTCTGGCAAGTCACCATAGCCATACTCGCGCTGACGAAAGCGCAAGCATCGACCGGACTTTATATGGTTACCGCTTTGAATGTGCTGGCCACCTGCTCAGTCAAACATGCGTTCGACTTCGCCGGAGTAATGCGCAGTGCTGTAGGACAGGCCGAGGCAATCGGCGCGGAAGTCGCAGCAAACGCACAGGGTGGTGGCGGCGGCGGTGGCAAGGGCGGCGGCAAAGGCGCAGGCAAAGGTCAGCCGAATGGCGCCAGCCCGAAAGTCGCAGATTCGCCGGGCAGGGTCGCCGACAGTCCGGCAGCGACGCCGGTCATCCCAGCAGCGGCGCGCACCGGCAGACGGCCGGAAGATGTGGCAGCCGGTCGCGACAGAAGAACGCCCGTTCCTTCAATATTGACAGCTACGCCACTCAGATCCGTCCCCGGAGTGATTGTCGAAACGGCGCTGCCTCCCGTGGCGCAACCAGTTGCTCAACCGGAAGTGCTGACAGCTTTGAATGACCAGGGACGACCCGATCTGGCTCGATTCGCATTCACACATGTAGACCTCACCGAATTGGATGACACCGCATTCACCACCACGCTGAATTCGACAACCAATGTCTGGGACAACCCAATCGCAACAAAACCGCCCTCGGCCGGTCCAGTGACCGCGCCGGCCAGAAACACCATCGGCAGCGTGCTCGGCAACGCCATCCAGGACGTCATGGTCTATCCGATAAATGTTCCTATCCAAGATCCGGATCTTATGAACGAATTGGAACCAGAAGCAAAAGAACAACAAGAAAAACTGGAAACTCAAAGCTTCACCCCCAGTCAAGACGACGCTCTTACCCCCGCACAGGAGACAGAAATGAATTCGAACGACGACCCCAGAATCGCCAGAATGAGAGACGAGCGATTTGCCTTCACACCTCCGCCCATGGTCAACGGACAGGTTGCACCTTCAGTTGTTGTGTCCGGCGCCTGCCAGACACCTCGTCAACTGCTCTCCAGAATGCAAGAAACGGTCGACCAGACTCAGAGCTTTGCACCGCCGCCCCCGCCCGTTATGCCTTCGGCTATGACTCCGCAGCCGGTCTGCGCTTTCACCCGCATCGAAAACGATGCTCATCAGAATTTCGAAGCGCAAGAAGAAAAGATCATTACTGTTTTCGATTTTACTAAGGATCTGCAAGGGCAGCGTGCACCAGAGCAACCGCAGCCGAATCTCAACCGTGCACTGAGCAGCGTGTTGCGTCACCGCGGAGCCTGGTCCCAGGCTCAACAAACACATGAGCAAGCGCAGCAGCCGGCACAAGTCTCGGACCACACTCCAGTTTCCTCGAGCTGGTGGTCGTAGTTATTAGAGAGGGGATCTAAAACTAATAAGACTATAGAGACTAAGTAAATCAAGAGAATAACAGTAGCCCAGGCTGCAATGGCGCGCAGTCTGGGCGTTCACGCTGGTTTCACGCACGCATGTTTAATATCGGCGGTAATCTTCTGACCCCAGACCCATACATTGCCTGACCGCTCCACCCCCGCGGTTATGACAATTAACGACCTCCCTTCAATTGAGAGGACGAGCAACTGCATTGAAAGATGCAAATGCAACTCCTTATTTAGCACAAAGTAGACCTCCGTTACCAAAACCAAATTGATCGGCTGAGAGCAATCCGCGGCCGGCAGTTTCTCCCCTGGTTTTAAAACAATAATGACAAACACCGTCATCGCGCTTTGCGCAGTGGCTTCGCGCCGCTTGTCCGCCTGCCTCCTTCACGCAAAGAAAAACACGGCTCCGGAAGCTCTCAAGCTGGCTCTCTTGTTTGTATGCATCACGACCATTCTGCCGACGACACTCCTGGCGGCGACGGCTGCGCCCAAGAAGAATTCAGCCGCCCTGAAAACGGCTCTCAGACATCATCAAGACGAATGGAACAAGGCTAATCCGTTTTCGAAAAAGCATGACGGTCAACCGCGCACGGACGCCAATGCCGACGGTGACCCGGTTGTCCATCAATCGAGGCCGGCACCGGATCGCACTATGCAGCGCTTCTACATATTCACAATGCCGCCGCAAAAGCAGAAAAAGAAAAACGAGAAAGGCAAGCAAGGCGGCAATAAAGGACACGAAAACAATTACACTCCCGAAGAAAAAGAATATCCACCCGGTCGAAAAGCGATAAACCGCGACGCCGGCAAGTCTTCGAAAAATCAACCTGAGTGGCTGACACAAATCGGCGGCGCGCCCAACCAGCAAATGCCTGCGACGATCGCCAGCATGATGGGTCAAGCGCAGGGTGCCGGTGATGCAAGCCACAATGCTTCTTTGGATGCTGTTGAAGACTATATTCCGATGATTGCGGCGGGAAATGTCAACGTCGCCAATGAAGCCGCCGGTGGTGGCAAAGGCAACGGCGCGCAAGCATTCCGCCCGCTGAGCACGGCAATCGGCATGGTTCAGGCGATGTACAAGCGCGTTTATTTGCCTATGGCGATTTTGCTCTTGCTGCCCGGAGTAGTCATCCTCAACATGAAAGTTTTGCTGACCCAGTTTGCAGGACAAGACGAAGATGCACAAGGTGGACCCTTCAGCGGCATTCTTCGCGGCACCATCGCTCTCTTTCTCATCCCTGCAACGCAGTTGATAATGAGCTACAGCATCGATGTCGGAAATTCGATGACGATGTCGATTGCTCAACAATTCTCCGCTGCTGAAATCGTAAGCTGGGCACGCGGCATGCAAGAGGACAGAGAAGCCAAAGGAAAACCGCAAGATAGGCTCGACCCGCAGCCTTTTAAAGACCAAATTTTTCAAATGGCCGCCGGCATTATTAACATGTCACTCGGCTATGGATTGGTTATTTTGGCAGCTTTCCAGCTCGCTTTAAGTTGTTACTTACTATTCATGGGACCGATCGCAGCGGCTCTTTACGCATGGCCCGGCAGTGTAGGCAAACTATTCAAGCCGGTCTTCATTAACTGGGTCAACTCGGTAGTCACTCTTTCACTGTGGCGCTTCTGGTGGATATTGATCGTTTTCGTCTTTGTGACTCGCATTCACTGGTTGCAAGAAATCGGCGAATACGTTCCCAATACAGAATGGGAAGCGATGATGCTGGTTGTTTTCCTGGTCATGATGATGTACGTGCCGTTTGCTCCATTTGAAGTAAAACCGGGCGAGATGGTCGACAAAATTTTGGAAAAAGCGAAAGAAATCAGCTCCGCTGCCAGCGGCAAGAAGGGTGGAGCAGGCTAAACCCATACCGCCAGCCCCCGCCCCCTGTCAAGGAAATTGCAACAGTGTCGAATCTCAGCCAATCAGAAACAATGAAAAACATCTCTCTTTTCCTTTTGGTTATTGCCTTCGCCACCATCACGGCAGCTAAAGCGTCATTGCCGCCGGCCAACAAACCAGGCGGAACCGATCTTCAAACCAATGCGATTAAATTGCAAAAATATCAAGGCACAGACGTCAAACGCGATAGCCTGGAAGCGCAAGCAGAAGCGCTTACTAAAGTTCCGGGCGAAGCAGTATCCAGACAGATTCTCGATACACGGTTCAACGAGATGGAAAGAACCGCCGCCAAAATGAACCAACCCAACAATGCAGCACCCGCATCCAAAGCACAAGGTCAAGCGCAATCGACACAAGCCGGCAACTCAGCAGCGGACATAGCTCGAGACCAAGCCGTGGCGGCAATAGACTACTGCTCACGCTTTTTGAAAAACTTTACTACTGAAAAAGGCAACCGCTGGAATAGATTTCGCGACAACGTTTTCGTTCCGATGGCTTTGCTTTTACTGTTGCCCGGAGCAGTGATGGCGCAAGTGCGAGCCATCATTGCTCAGAGCAACCCTGTCGTTGGGATGGTCAGCCCAATAGAAGGCATTCAAAGATCGATCATCGCAGTGTTTCTCATTCCCGGCAGTTATTTGATCGTCAATTACGCTGTCGATCTCGCAAATAGCATCTCATTTACAATTTCCACAGAGTACAAAAATCTTTTCGGCTCCGACATGTACGAAGACGCTATGTGCGCTGAAATTCGTGCATTCGGCGTGCGCTATCTCTCCGAGAACGAAGGTTCGCTCAAAGTTCCGGAAGCCGATCTCAGTCCCATCCACAACGGCATGTTTTCTCCGGCGGAAGGCAAACTCTGGGGCAAACTTCAAGATCCATGCGCAGGACTTTATCTCGTTCCCGCCAACAGAGACGACGCCAGCATGCCCTCATCGTGCATCGCCGCTCGTGCCGTACTCTTCAGCAGCAATGCCGGCATGGCCACGGCTTGGGCACTGCTTTGCGCCTTTCAGATGGCATTCTTTTACTACCTGTTTTTTGTCGGTCCGATTATGGCAGCCCTCTGGGTTTATCCCGTCAAATTTATGCGCGACGCATTCGGCAACTGGTGCGAAGGCGTCCTCACGCTATGTTTCTGGAATCTTTTCTGGACTTCGACAATTTGCTTACTGGCGTGCTTCAAAGGCACAGATGACACGGGACTGTTTATGGTAACCGCGCTGAATTTCCTGGCCACCGGTTCGGTAAAGCATGCGTTTGATTTCGCCGGACTGGTGAAAGCGGCCGGACAGAAAGCCGCCGACCTTGGTGAGAAGATGGGCAAAGCAGCAGCCTCCGGAGGCAAGTAAATGCTGCGCTTCGTCTGTGCGATCTTAATTATCTTTCTGATGGCCTTCAGCAGCACGAGTGCTGTTGAGGCAAAAAAGAAACGCACGGATCTGGCGTATCAAAGCGAACAATACGAGAAAGAAACTGGCAAGAAAGAGAAAGATGCAACCGCCGAAGCCTTGGAAAAAGTACCCGGCAAGCTTTCCAATGCTCAGTTGGGGAAAACAGCGAAAAACAAGGCCGAGCGAACTGTTAACAAGCTGCAGGATCCTGTCAACACACACAAGCAAGGCAAAGCAAAAACTCAAGGTCAAGCGAATGGCGTAGGCAATGCTGCTGCAGACATCGCCCGCGATCAAGCTGTCACAGCCATCGACTATTGCTCGCGCTTCATGAAAAACTTCACCACCGAAGGTGGCAATCGCTGGAGCAGATTCAGAGATCAGTTTTTTCTTCCGATGGCCTTGCTGCTCGTTCTTCCCGGAGCAGTATTGACTCAAGTGCGAGCGATCATTGCGCAAAGCAATCCGGTCGTCGGGCAAGCCAGCCCGCTTGAAGGTTTGCAGCGCGCCATCATTACGGTGTTTCTGGTGCCTGCAACTTACCTGGTCACCAACTACGCGATTGACCTGGGCAACAGCCTGCACTATTCGGTCTGTACTGAATACCAGAGAATCATGGGCTCCGACATGTACCGCGACGCGATGTGCGCTGAAATCCGCGCCTTCGGTGTTCGCTACATCTCCGAAAACGAAGGCTCTCTTAAGGTGCCGGATGCCGATCTTTCACCGCGCGGCAGCGAGCCTTTCGCAGAAATAGAAGGAACTCTCTGGGGCAAATTAGCGGACCCTTGTGTCGGCGTCTATCTCGTGCCGGCCAACCGTGACGACGCGGCCATGCCGCAAAGTTCCATCGCCGTGCGCATGGGCATGTTTACCGCCAACGCCGGAATTTGCGCCGGTTGGGCATGCCTGACCGCGTTTCAAATGGCGTTTTTCTATTACCTCTATCTCGTCGGTCCCGTAATGGCCGCGCTCTGGGCATGGCCGATGAAGACGATGAGAGACGCGCTTCCCAACTGGGTTGAAGGCTGCGTCACCCTGGCATTCTGGAGTTTTTTCTGGCAAGTCACCATCGCCATCCTCGCCATGACCAAGAGCCAGGAATCGACAGGACTGTATATGGTTACAGCGTTGAATGTCCTGGCGACTTGCTCGGTCAAACACTCTTTCGATTTTGCCGGTGTCATGCGCAGTGCCGCCGGACAGTTCGAGCAGATCGGCGCTGAATGCGCAGCCAATGCTCAAGGAGGCGGCGGTGACGGCGGCGGCAAAGGCGGCTCGAAGGGCAAAGGCAAGGGCAAGAACGCCAAGCAAAACACAGGCGCTCCGCAGCCGGGCGAGGCACCGAGCAAAGTGGCAGAATCGCCTGCAGCTTCACCCGTGCCGGTAGCCGCAAGAGCCAGCGCCAAACTTGAAGAAGAAGTGATCAATAAAAACGCACCGAGAAAAGTTCAGCCCATTCTCACTGCTGCTCTCATGAAGCCGATGGCGCAAGCTATCGTCGACAACGGGCTGCCGCCGGCGTCCGGCAGTTTCCAACCGTTGCAAGCCGTTGCCAGCGCTCAAGATCCAAGCCAAAACATGTTCAACGACTTAAATGCCAACCCCGCTCTCGCCACCACATACAACACCACACTCAATCAATACTGCGGTTGGAACAATCCTATTGCCTCCCCACCGTCTTCCGGACAAGTGGTTATGCGCTCGAGAAACACACTCGGCAGCGTAGTCGGCAATTCCATCCAGGAGGTCATGGTTTATCCAGCCAACGTGCCGATTAAAGATCCGGACCAACTTTTGCAACATCTAAGTAATCAAATAAACAAAGAAAACAAATCCTCATCAGTTACTAAAAACCAAGAACACACTCAGGAGCAAACGATGAATTCCCCCAGAAACTTACTTGCACGAATGCAGATGGTTGCCACTGAAGCTCAAAGTTTCGCACCGGCGGCGCCGGCAGCGGTCCAAACACAACCGGTTCAGCCATTCGTGGGTTTCACCAGAATTGAAGAAGCAGCCCAATTCAATTTCGAGCCGAAAGAAGAGCTCGTCATTACAGTTGCCGATTTCAGAAACACGGCAGCGCCTGCGCAACCGCGCCAGCCCAAATTGAATCAAGCGCTGGGCAATGTCCTGCGCACACACGGCGCCTGGGCGCAATCACAGCAACCGGCAAGAAGCGCCGAATCGCCAGTCACCACCAGTTGGTGGTCGTAGATAAGCAATCGTCCTGGTGGCTGCGGGGGCGTCGCCGCCAGGTTGTGTGAACCGCCGAATGCGGTGCAAGCGAATATCATGAGGTGTTAACTAAAGAGAAAACCACTGAATATCAAGCAACGCGACATCTGAAAGTGAGCCACCCATGAGCTGGCAGATCTATTACAGATAAGAATATGAAGCTGCGGGCATATTGATAGTGCTGCTGCGAAACTGCCGTCCCGAAGATTAAATCTAAAAGGGCGCGCCAGTCAGGCTTTAGGGGCGTTCACGTTCCTTTCACGTAGCCTTGACTACTATTCTCACGTAGCCCTGCCGCCCCCAGAGCAACCAGATGATAAACCGCGTTTTCACGCCGGACGAGTCGGCTTTTACTCGCAACCCACTTACCAAAATCGTCAAAATCGCCAAGCCAGGTCAATCGACCCGGATTTTTGCGCTTATGTTTTTGCTGGTCCTTCTCGGTTCTCTCTCCGCAACCGCAGTTTTCGCCGGTCCGGAAGACACGCCCGTGAGCAGACTGCACCGCCTCTGGGGTCAAGACCACCCGTTGTCGCCTCTTCACGATGGTCAACCGCGCCCCGACGCCAACACGCAGGGCACGCCTTACACCCACGAGTCCAAGCCGTCTCCTGATCGCACCAGACTGAGAGACTATCGACTGCAAATCCAGTTGGAGAACCAGCGCAAGAAAAACACCCCGGGCGGACCGACAGGCAACAAAGGATACGAGAATTATTTCAATCGCGAAAAACCTAAGTATCCAAATATTCCAGCTACAAACAGACAATATGCGGATGCTGCAATCAGCGTAGGCAATCTGGTCGAACAGATAGGCGGAGCGCCGCAACAGGGCGTCAACAACGCAATCACCGACATGCAGGGGCAAATGCAAGGTGCCGGTGACGCGATGCAAAACGCGAATATTCGCTGCCTGGAAGACTACATTCCGATGCTTCTGGCAGGCAATATAAATGTCGCCAACGAGGCGGTGGGGACGACCGGTGATACAAGAGCGCCCTTCCGTCCTGTTTCTCAGGCAATTGGAATGGTGCAGCAAATGTACCATCATGTTTATTTGCCGATGGCTCTCTTGCTCCTTCTTCCGGGAGCAATTCTTTTGCAAATGAAGATTATGCTCAGCCAGTTTGCCACGGCTGATGAAGATTCGCAGGGCGGTCCGCTCGGACATATTTTGCGCGGCATGATTGCACTGTTCCTTATACCTTCCACTCAATTGATCATGAGTTATTCAATTGATGTGGGAAATTCCATGACATACGTCTTAGGCCAACAGTTTGCCGCTAACGAAATCGTCCAGTGGGCGGCCGGACAGCAGCAGGCAAAAGAAGCCAGAGGGCAAGCGGTCGACAGATTGGACCCGCAGCAGTTCAAAGATCAAACAATGCAGATGGCTGCCGGAATGATCAATATGTCCATGGGCATCGGTTTGCTTATTCTGGCTGCCTTCCAATTGGGCATGACTTGCTACCTCTTCTTGATGGGACCGATCGCCGCCGCGCTCTATGCGTGGCCCGGCAGCGTCGGGCGACTATTCAAGCCGGTCTTTATCAACTGGGTGAATGCCACAGTGACGATCTCATTGTGGAGATTCTGGTGGATCCTTATCGTTTTTGTAATGGTCACGAGACTTTCGTGGCTCAGAGAAATTGGAGAGTATGTTCCCAACACCGAGTGGGAAGCCCTGATGCTTGGATGCTTCATGGTAATGATGATGTATGTTCCGTTTGCACCATTCGAACTGAAACCGGGTGAACTGGTCGATAGACTGATGGAGAAAGCCAAAGAAGCCAATGAAAACGGCGCCGGCGGCGGCAGAAAAGGCGGCTCGCCTCATAACCAGGGCAGAGCGTAACAGGCTTTCTCGGAGAGATCTTAAAGTGAGTACTTATCTGAAACTCAATCGATCGTTAATCATAAGCCTCTGTTCGCTGGCGATGTTGCTGTGTTTCATCCAGCAAGCGACGGCGCAAAGTCCTCCGGCGGCGGGCACCAAGACTACGCCTATCGACAACAACAGCGCGCCTATCCTTGCGGCTGAAGATGAGAAAGCAAAATATATCCAGATGATCAGGCAGAAGTTGGCAGCTCTCTGTAATGTGCCGGGGCGGCTCTCAGACGAGCAAGTGCAAGCCTGCCGATTCCTGGAAGCAGAATTGTTGGGCGGCTTGATGCACAGGCCGCAGAACACTACACCGGCAGCCAAAGCGGGCGGGCAAGCTCAAGCCACTCAAGCAGGCAACTCCGCCGGTGACATTGCTCGCGAACAAGCGGTGCAGGCGATTGATTATTGCTCGCGCTTTCTTAGAAATTTCACTACGGAAGGTGGCAACAGGTGGAATAGATTCCGCGATCAAGTGTTTGTGCCCATGGCGCTTCTGATTCTTCTGCCGGGGGCGGTAGTGGCTCAGGTGCGGGCGATTATTTCACAGGGCTCGCCGGTTGTAGGACAGGTCAGTCCATTCGATGGGATGCAGCGCGGCATGATTGCGCTCTTTCTCATACCAGGCAGTTACCTTATCTGCAATTACGCGATCGATTTATCAAACAGCATTCAATATACGGTTGCCAGTGAATACCAAAGGCTTTTCCATTCGGACATGTATGAGGACGCCATGTGCGCTGAGATTCGCGCTTTCGGTGTGCGTTATCCGAAAGAAAACGACGGCTCGCTCAATACTCCGCGGTGGGATTTCGCGCCGCGCAACCCTCAAGGTATTTTCTCCAGAGCCGAGGCAAAACTCTGGGGCAAACTGTACGACCCTTGTTCTAATTTAAATCTAGTGCCGCCCAACAGAGACGATGCCAGCGCGCAGTCTCCCACTATCGCAGCGCGCTCGATGCTGATGACGACAAACGCGGCTATGACGACCGGCTGGGCGATTCTGTGCGCCTTCCAGATGGCTTTCTTTTACTATCTCTTCTTCGTGGGACCGGTCATGGCTGCTTTGTGGGTCTGGCCGATGAAATTCCTCAAGGACGCTTTTCCAGCGTGGTGTGAGGGCGTCATTACGCTCTGTTTCTGGAGTTTATTCTGGTCTACGACAATCCTGCTTCTGGCCTGTTTCAAAGGCACAGACGACACCGGTATTTTCATGGTGACTGCCTTCAACTTCCTGGCCACCGCATCGGTCAAGTATGCGTTCGACTTCGGCGGATTGGCTAAGGCAGCCGGTCAGAAAGCGGCGGAACTAGCCGACAAGGCCGGAGACTCGAAGTAAAAACTGGAAAAAAGAAGCTTTAAATTCGCATGGGAATTGCCCATGGAAACAGATTAATTTTTGCGGATTTTTGCTGCTGTCTTTGTGAAATTCGGCGTGAAAAAGCATGTTCACGCTCTCCCGTCAAAAGTCCCGCATTAAATCCCAAAACGCCCACAGAGCTTGAAATTTTGACGTTCACGTGCTTTTCACGTTCTCCTCTTTAATATCTAGAACGTAAGCCCCCTGACACCCCCAGGCTTCTAACGCATGACACGCCGCGTCCCCTCCGCGCCAATCGCAAATTCCACAATCAAGATCGCCTTGGCAGCAATGTTCGCCCTTATGGCGGTCGTTTTTGTTGGCACCGCTGCTCAGGCTGACCCATGGGCACTCTCCGATTTCGAAGGCGCCCACGATCCGGCCACTCAGCAAAGAGCAAACGAAGCAGCACTGGCGGCGCTCAGAAATACACCGGGACCGATCCTCAACTCCGTAGCCGCCAGAGTCGCACAACTCTCGCCTGAAATCATGGCTGCCAAACTGAAGCGCCCGAAAAACGTCGTTCCGCAAGCCAAAGCACACGCTCAAGCGCAAGCCAATCAAGCCGGCAACAACTCAGGCGACATCGCCCGCGAACAAGCAATTCAGTCCATCGACTACTGCGCTCGCGTCATGAAGAATTTCACCACCGAAGGTGGCAACCGCTGGAACAGACTGCGCGACAATTTCTTCGTTCCCATGGCATTGCTCCTCATTCTTCCCGGTGCAGTGCTCACTCAAGTAAGAGCGATCATCGCCCAGGGCAACCCCATTCTGGCCGGTCAGGCGAGCCCGATCGAAGGCATCTACCGCGCCATCGTCGGCATCTTCCTCATCCCTTCCACCTACCTGGTCGTCAATTACGCCATCGACCTCGGCAACAGCCTCCAGTACACGATCGCTACCGAATACCGCCGCATTCAAGGCACCGATATGTACGAAGATGCGATGTGCGCTGAAATCCGCGCATTCGGCGTGCGCTACGCAAAAGAGAACGAAGGTTCCAGCGCTGTTCCTCCCCAAGA
>Ga0268299_1004030_pt1 | contig 12218 bp, 13 predicted proteins | sample NOBtaG_FD_193484 | JGI IMG/M metagenome (GOLD analysis project Ga0268299, IMG submission 193484) | Activated sludge microbial communities from bioreactor in Nijmegen, Gelderland, Netherland - NOB reactor | ecosystem: Engineered > Bioreactor > Aerobic > Activated sludge | place: Netherlands...
CCAAGCGCAAATCGGCAACCGCACCTACGACGTCAACACCACCTACCAATCCGGCGAAGGCTTCGACCGAAACGTGACGTGTTCCGGGAGTTGCTGACAGCAGATGGGCGAGCAATCCCAATAGCGGCCCTAGGACCTATCGCTATGCAGCAGCGCCCGCGAATATCTGAAGGGCCGGGACAGGTCAGCGGCCGGCATCACGCGCACTCCGCGGCCGATGCAGCGTCAGCGGTGAAGTTAAACTGAAACCACACTTCGCGCAGTATCAGCGCACCAACCCCGACATAGGCGAAGCTCGTGACGAGGCCTGGATCGTAGGCGCGCTTCCCGATCGCCTCGATCCAATGGTGTGCTTCCTGCATGCCAAGCGCGCCGAACAGCGCCGCGACGAAGAGCGCCGCTTTGCCTCCCCGCATGGCGGCATAGATGAGCAACGACATCGTGGTGAACACGATGGTGATGAGGATGACGCTCGCCTCGTCCGCATAGGCCGACGGGAAAAGCGCCCACCAGCCGCCGATGGCGGCCCTCAACATGTGGAATTCCTCCACGCCGAATACGATCTGTTCGGCCATGTGCAGCACGCCCACGACGATGATGGCGAGGAAGAGCCTAGTAAGTTTCGGAGCGGTCATGATCTTGTCTCCTGAGATGGCCGCGCCCGCGCACGCCGGCGCGGCGTCTCGTTTTGGGCTATTTGGCCGCCAGGCTTTCATAGACGGCGGCGAGGATGCGGCCTTGCCGAAGGCACTCGTACGGGCCTTTGAGCCAGCGGTTCATTACGAAGCTCATCGACATGCGCTCGTCGAAGTCGACAAACCCGAGCGAGCCGCCCTGTCCACCCCACCACGCGATGCGATGGTCACGGGGATAGGCCCAAAGCGGCGAGTCGAGCGCAAACGCCGCCGCGCCAAACTTGATCGGCGCGCCAAGCAGCAGGTCGACGCCATCCGACATCTTCTCGAGCGCGCGCAAGCGCCCCTTCTCAGACAACAGCCGCGCGCCGTTCACGCCGCCCGACGCCAGCGCTTGGTGGATCGTCGCAACCGAACGCGCATTGCCGTGTCCGTTGGCGCCGCCGACCTCGGCGCGCCGCCACGCCTTGGTGTGCGATGTATAGGGCGTGAGCTGCGGATTGAGGCCGACGCGCTCAGAGATCGGATTGCCGCTCGGCAACCAATCGCGCCCGCCCTGCACAAAGCAAGAAATGCGGTGATCGTGTTCGGGTCCGATTCCGATATGATAATCGGCGCCGAGTGGCCGGGCCACGTGCTCGGCGAAGTACTCGCCGAGCGTCAGGCCAGTGATGCGCTTGATCACGCCGCTCGCCAGGTGCCCGATGCAGATGCCGTGATAGCCGGACGCCGTGCCCGGCTCCCACCACGGCGCCTGGCGCGCCAGCAGATCGCAGGCATAGTCGAGATCGTAGACGTCGTCCCACGTCACATCCTTGGTCCAACCAGCGAGCCCCGACGTGTGGCTCAGGACGTGCTTGACGAGCACGCGTGATTTGCCGTTCTGCGCGAACTCAGGCCAGTACCGCGCGACAGGTGCGTCGAAATCGAGCTCGCCTGAATCGGCCAGCACGAGCGCGGCCATGCCTGTCATGGTCTTCGTAATCGAGTGCGTGGTGATGATCGTGTCGCGATCCCATGGTCGCTCGAATTTGTCGTCGAAATAGCCGCCCCATAGATCGACCACGGGCTCACTGTCGATGAACACGGCGACGGATGCGCCGATGTCGTCACCGCAATCGAGATTGTATTGCAGCGCCTTGCGCACGGGCTCGAACCGGTCGGCGCACAGCCCCTTGATTTTGGCGTTCTCGACCACCGGCCAGACCGCAGGTGCGGTTGAGAGCGCCGGATTCCATTCGGTCTTCTGCGTCTTCGAGCCGAACATGGCGGCCCCCTTTCTTAAAGCGTCATTACCGTCTCTTTGGCGTGCCCACAAAGTGCCACTCATGTTCCTTTGTCAAGCGCAAAGAGACGCTATTGTATCTTTTTTGAATCCCCCTATGTTGCGCTCGAGGCCCCGTTTCATGACAGCCAAGCGCAAGACAAAAGAGAAGCAACGCGGACCTGGACGGCTCTCGGCGGCGGATTCGGCGCAGCTTGAGGATCGCCTGCTGGACGCGGCGGAGCGCGTGTTCGTGGCGCAGGGTTACGCACGCGCCACCATGGACGTGATCGCCAAGGAAGCAGGCGCCTCGCGCAAGACTTTCTACGCCCGCTACGCCAACAAAGCCGAGGTGCTGACAGCGGTGGTCAATCGTCTGCTAGACGCGGCGATGACCCCGCACCAGAAAGGCGTTCGTTCGCCTAGTGTTGGACGCGACCCGGCTGCGCTCCTCTTGCAGATCGCGCGCGAACTGGCGAGCCTTTCGGAAACGCCGCACGTTGCCGGCATAAACCGGCTCGTGTTCGCCGAAGCGCTCCAGGCGCCCGACCTAGCGCGCTTGTTTCTCGATCTGCATGCGCGCGCGGCCGACGATGTGCGCGCCAATCTCGAAGAGTTGCGCGACGAGGGCAGCTTGCCGCGTCTGCCAAATAGCAAGCTGGCAGCAGTGATTTTCATCGAGATGGCGGCATCCATGCCGCGCCTGCGAGCGTTGCTGGGCGCGCCGCTCAGCCGCAAGGAAACCAATGATCTGACCGCCACCGCCGTACAGATCTTCCTGCATGGCTGCGGAAAGGCCCAGGCGTAGTCAGATTTGGAGAACGCGATGTATGCGCCGCCACCCTATCGTGTTGACGATCTCGACCGCTTGTATGCGCACATGGATGCGTTTCCATTCGCGACGCTTGTCAGGAATGCCACGGGCGGACCGGTCGTGGCGTATTTGCCTCTCGCGCTGAGCAAGAGCGCATCAGGAGACGCCGTCCTCCTGGGCCACCTCGCGAAGGCAAACCCATTCTGGCAGGAGACCGAGGGCGCCGAAGTCGTCGCGCTCTTTTCGGGGCCGGACGGCTACATTTCACCTTCCCACTATCCGTCTAAGTCGGTTCACGGAAAAGTCGTTCCAACTTGGAACTATGTGCGCGTCGAAGCCCGTGGCAGACTCTCGATCGAGACCTCGCCCGATCGCATGCGTCACTACATAGATGCGCCAACCACGATGATGGAGCGGCGGCGCGAAAATCCATGGTCAGCAAACGACGCGCCCGCCGACTTCATCAACAACCTCGCCAATGCAATTGTCGGCATCCGGATCGACATAGTTTCACTGGAAGGATCGTGGAAGCTCGACCAACGCAAGGCGGCGGCTGATCGGGAAGGAGCGATCGCGGGTTTGCGATCGGAGGGAAACGAAGACCTGGCCATCCTCATGCGTAGGACTTCGATAGAGGTCAGTGCGACTTCAGCTCGATGAGCGTCGCCTTAATTTCCTCCCTCGCTCAGCAGTGACTTGACCGAACTCAGCTGCGAGGAAGGACTCCTGGAGCGACTCTCTGGTTGCCCTCACGCCATTCCGGCGCCGTTAACGTAAGTTGAAGCCCGCCATTCTCTCGAACTGTCGCGTGCACGTCTCCACCAAATAGCCGCGCCGTGCGGCGGCTCACGGCGAGGCCCAAATCTGCCCGCTCCGACCGAGGATGTCGTGTGTCTTCCGCGGAGATAAACGGCTCGAACAGCCGATCTGCCCAGTGCTGGTCCACTGTCGGCCCCGAATCCGTAATCGCAATGCAGATGTCGGTCCGGCCGCCTTCAGTGCGCGACGTCAGGCTGATTTCGACTTGGCGGCCGCCGCCGTGCGCGATCGCATGCGCGAGAAGCTCTCGCACGCACTGATCGAGCTTGCCGCCGTCAATCCGTATTGGTGGCGTGACGCCAATGCAATTGAACGCGATTTGCACTTCGCTGGTACGTGACAGCGCCAGCACCGCATCACGCACGAGATCTTCAATGTCGGTCTGCACCGCATCGACCGAAACGCGCCCGGCGTCGATCGCGGAGAGCTTGAGAATGTCATTGATCATTTTGCGCAAATTCGACGCTGCCTCCAACACACGCCGATTGTCCTGCGCGCCGGTCATGTCGCCGCGTTCCTCTGCGGTCTCCGCCAGCAACTCGCTGTAGCCGATGATGGCATTAAGCGGCGTGCGCAACTCATGGCTCACGTTGGCCATGAACTCCGCGCGCGCGCGCCCCACTTCCTCAGCGACTTCCTGCGCCTTCAATGCGCCTTGCGTCGTTCGCGCCGCCGCCACCAACAGCGCGCTCGATTTGCTCACGACAGAACGGAAATTTGCAACCGATAGGCTTGCTGCGAGCGCAAGCAGCGTCATCATCGTCGCGTTCCAGCCGGACACCTCGCCGACACGGAGCCATTGATTTGGCGCGACGCCCTCAGTCTGAAACGCCGGCTCCGGCAGATAGGCGCGCCCAAAGTGCAACGCCGCGAAGGTAAGTGCAACCAAACCGGCCCACGCCACGCCAGCCCGTATGCCAAGCAGCAAAGTCGCAAGCAGCGGAATGAGCATCAGAAAGAAGGATGTGGTTGATACCGCGCCGCCAATCGAGGCTGCCGTGGCAGTGACGATCGCAAACAAAGTCCCGAGATAGAGGTGTGACAAACCGTTGAGATCAAACTGCGTGCGCAGCACAAGATACGGAAACGGCAGGAACATGAAGGGCGCGAGCGCAGATAGAAGCGCTACAACAGGGCGCTCATTGATGAGCGTCACCCCGGTCAACGTCACCCACACCAGCGCAATGACAAAAGTAAGAAGCGCCGTGAAGGTTAGCAGGCGACGCTGAGCGGACGTTAGCAGCGGGACGCCCGCGGCGACGTCACCTGACATCGCCTCCCAAATGTTGTTGAGCCAAGCGTAAGAAATCATTCACCCCGGCTATCACGCGATTGATTACGGGTCCTTTGCACTGGTCGCCGCGGCACAGGACGGCGCCCCAAACTAGGTCAACCGTGTTGATCTGGTTCAAAACACTAGGATCGGCGCACTCTGTTTATACGGCTTTACGTGGCGCTGAGCGCGCGACGCACTGTACAAGGTACGCGGAGAAACGAAGTGAGCGAAACTGCTGATCAAGATGTGATGCACGCCTGCGCCGTACTCTTGCGCGCGGCCGGCTATGAGACGCTCGCGGATGAACTCACGTCGGGCTCGCTCGCGGGCCTCGGGCCGACGGAACCCTTCTTCGCGCTCTGCGGCCGCGATCGGTTGGCGCCTGTGGCGATCAAGGCCTGGATCGATGCAGCCCGCGTGTCGAACGTGCCCGACTACAAGCTCGAATCTGCGCACCGAACGATCGAGGCGATCGAGCGCTGGCCGGGCCCACGGCACTATCCCGATTGATCACGCTGCACCGAGCGCAACGATAGGATGTAGGCGATCACGTCTGCAGCATCGTCCCGTTCGAGAATGAGATTTGGCATTGTTGGGTGCGACGACTGAAGCCACGCATTGAGCGAAATCGTCGTGATGCCAGGCGTGTTTGCAACCGCTTGAAATGATGGCGCGCCCGGCTGCGGCCGCCCGGCTTCTCCCGGCTCTATCCCGTGGCAGCCCCCGCAAGCATGGCTCGCATAAACATGGCCGCGCGCGACGTCGCCATAACCGGCCACCCGGCCCGGAGAGGTCTCCGCGCCGCGGCAAGCCGCGAGACTACACAGCGTCATCACGCAGGCGAGATAGATTAGGCGGCGCATGAAACACTCCTCGCTGGCCGCGCCACTTTTTCTCGCCGCCGGATCGGCCTACTTGACCTCTATCAATCGCGCACGCCGCGCGTAGGCGTTGGCTGAGCCCGTCTGTCGGTCACGTTGCGCCGACGACGGAGGCGCAACGAGGCTTGCCCTTGGCTCATGTGAACGCGATCGGTCTTGACGCACCGCTGCGATGGCTTGCGCGGGGTGGACGCGACTTCGCGGCGGCGTTTTTTCCCTCGCTTTTTTACGGCGTCATCGTCTCACTGGTGAGTTTCGGCATCTGGCGCGCCTTGCTCGATTTCAACTTGGTTTTCTGGGCGGTCTGCCTGAGCTGCGGATTCGTGTTTGTTGCGCCAGTCGTTGCGATGGGCTTTTACGAAGCTGGGCGGCGCCTGAGCGCCGGGGAGCGCCCGACCTTCGCGCAAATGGCTTTCGTGCGTGGCGCCATGCGGAGCGATGTCTTCTACCTGGGCTTGGCGCTGTTATTGATCTACCTGCTGTGGGGCCGTGTTGCGCAGATCGTGTACGGCCTCTCGACGTACCGCCTGCACCGCACGGTTCCCGAATTCATCGCCTTCAGCCTTGGGACGGCGGAGGGCCACACAATGCTCATCGCCGGCACGATCGTCGGCGGCGTCATGGCCTTCTTCACTTTCGCCATCACCGTCGTCTCCACACCCATGCTGCTTGACCAGCGCACCAACGTGTTTGAGGCGATTTTCACCAGCATTCGCAGTGTCGCACGCAACCTACCCGCGATGACCTTCTGGGCGGCGTTGATTGCTGCGTTGCTCATTGCATGCGCGATAACCTCGTGGCTCGGCCTAGCCCTCGTCTTCCCGTGGCTTGGCTTTGCCAGCTGGCATGCGTACCGCGAAATCGTCGCGTAGACCGCTCGAGCTAAGCCGGCTCCCGAATGTCGTGCGCCGCGTCGCGGACCAGACGAAGCAAGATCGGGTTGACAATTGAACACGATTGTTCAATTTCGCACAACGATGACCTCGCCTCTGTCCGACCCGCCCGGCAGCGCCCGGCACAAGATCTACCGCGCCGCGCTTCGTGTGTTCGCGGAGAACGGCGGGCATGACATCACGGTCAGTGAGTTGGCGGAGGCGGCGGGCATCGCGCGCGGCACGATCTACAACAACATCGACGCGCCCGAGAAACTGTTCGGCGACGTGAGTGCGGCGCTGTCGAGTGAAATGCTTCAGCGTACGGAAGCGACGATGCACGAGATCGAAGATCCGGTGCGGCGCATGGCGATGGGCATGCGCCTCTTCATTCGCCGCGCGCATGAGGAGCACGATTGGGGCGCCTTTCTCGTGCGCTTTGGGCTCAGCCACTCGGCGTTGCGCGCTATGCTGCACGGCCCGCCCGCGCGCGACATTCGCGCCGCAATCGAGGCCAAGCGCTTCAAGACCGACGCGAGTTTCGTGCCCGCGCTGCTCTCTTTGCAGAACGGTGCGACCATGTCCGCGATGAATTGCGTGATCCGCGGCGATCAGGCGTGGCGCGACGCGGGCGCTAAGGGCGCCGAGCTCTTCCTACGCGCCGGCTGCGTTGCACCAGCTGAAGCGCACCGCATCGCCAACGAAGAACTTCCACCACTGGCGCCGGCGCCCCGCGCCCGCACAACCCGGCAGAAACAAGCATGAGCACGATCAAAATCGAAGACATCGCGCATGTCCGTTTCAGCGCGCCCGATCTCGACGCGATGGCCGCGTTTCTCGTTGAGTTCGGCCTGACGCCGCTCCCTTCCGGCGACGGCGCGCTATACGCGCGCGGCGCGGGCGGCCAGCCATTCGTGCATGCGACGACGCTTGGCGAGCCGGGCTTTGTCGCGCTCGGGCTCAAAGCCGAGAGCGTTTCCGACCTTGCGCGGCTAGCCGATGCGGAAAGCGCGACGGTTGAGGCGCTGACGACGCCCGGCGGCGGCTCGGTGGTGCGGCTCACCGATCCGGACGGGTATCTGGTTGAGGTCGTCGCCGGGCAAACGCCTGCGCCCACGTTGGATTTGCCAGGCGCCGGCGCCCACAACGATGCGCGCGAGAAGACGCGGGTGCGCAGCGCGCTGCGACTTGCGGAAGGGCCTGCGCACGTCGCGCGGCTGGGGCACGCCGTGCTCGAGGTGAAAGATTTTCGCACCTCCGAAGCTTGGTACAAAGCGCGCTTCGGTTTCATCACGTCCGACGAGATCGAGGCGGCGCCTGGTTTTGCGATCGGCGCGTTCATGCGCTGCGACCGGGGCAATGCGCCGACGGATCATCACACGCTCTTCCTGCTGCAATCGCCGAACGGGCCGCGCTTCAACCATGCAGCGTTCGAGGTGGCGAACTTCGATGATCTGATGGCGGGGCACACGCATCTGAAGCGCGCAAAGCGCACGGCGGCCTGGGGCGTTGGGCGGCACATCCTGGGCAGCCAGATTTTCGACTACTGGAAAGACCCCTGGGGCCACGAGCTTGAGCACTGGACAGACGGCGATCTCTTCAACGCCGCCGACGGCTCGAACAAAGCGACGTTCCAAGATCTTCTCGGCGTGCAATGGGGCCCGCGCCATCCGATGACGGGAGACGTCTGATGAAACTCGCGCGCTATGACGCCGGAAGCGGCGCACGCATCGGGATCGTGCTCGGCGATGAGATCGCCGATGCCGGATATGACGGCTCTGAGATCGAGCTGATCTCGGATTGGGACGCGCGCCGCGCTGGGATCGAAGCGGCGGCAAAATCCGCCAAGCGGATGGCGCTCTCTTCCGTGCGCTTGCTGGCGCCGGTGGCGCGGCCCGGCAAAGTGTTCGCGATCGGGCTCAACTACGCGGACCACATCGCCGAGAGTAACATGGAGACGCCGGCGAACCAGGTGTGGTTCACCAAGGCCGTCACATCGGTGAACGGGCCCTACGACGCGATCGAGATCGCCAAGAATGGACCGTTCGTGGACTACGAGATCGAACTCGTCGCCGTGATCGGCAAACGCGGGCGCAACATCGCAAAGGCAGACGCTGCGGCGCACGTGTTCGGCTATTGCGTTGGCAACGACGTGACCGAGCGCGCGTGGCAGCACCGCACCCCGCAATGGAGCCTCGGCAAATCATTCGACACGCACGCGCCGATCGGCCCGTGGATCACCACGGCCGATGAAGCGGGCGATCCGCATGCGCTTGGTCTGCGGTGCTTCGTGAATGGCGAGAAGCGCCAGGAATCGAACACCAAACATCTTGTGTTCAATGTCTGGGATCAGATTGAGCATCTTTCGCAGGCGATGACGCTTGAGCCTGGCGACCTCATCTTTACGGGCACGCCCGCAGGTATCGGCGCTGCAATGGAGCCGCGCCGATTCTTGAAGGCTGGCGACATCGTTCGCTGCGAGATCGATGGGCTTGGCGCGATTGAAGGCAAGATGGCGGCGGGTGCGTGATGGCCGGCGCGGAGATCGACTGCGATGTGATGATCGTCGGCGCCGGGCCGACGGGCGTCACGCTTGGGCTTCTGCTGGCGCGCGCGGGCGTGCGCACGCTGGTGATCGACAAGGAAGCGGACATCTATCCGCTGCCGCGCGCCGCGCACATCGATCATGAGGTCGTGCGCGTCTTTCAAGAGCTTGGACTTGCGCAGGAGATTCTCGCGGGATGCCGCGCGTCGAAGCGCTATGACTTTCTAACGGCGCAAGGCGAGGTGCTGCTGCGCTTCGAGAGCATGGACAAGATCGGGCTCGGCGGCTGGCCCGCCGGAAACATGATCCATCAGCCTTCGATCGAAGCGCGCTTGCGGGGCGCTGCGCGCGCGCAAGAGCGGCTGACGCTGCAGACCGGATGGGCCTTTCAGTCCCTCGCCGCTGATGGAGACGGGGCGCGCTGCGCGGTGGACACGCCAGAAGGGCCGCGCAATGTGCGCGCGCGTTTCGTCGTGGGCGCCGATGGCGCGCGCAGCCCGGTGCGCGAGGCCGCAGGCGTTGCGTTCGACGATCTTGGCTTCGACGAATCCTGGCTCGTGATCGACGTGTTGGTGAAGGACTACGCGCGCCTGCCCGAGATCAATCTGCAGATTTGCGATCCTGCGCGGCCAACGACATGCGTTCTCATGGGCGCTGGGCGCCACCGCTGGGAGTTCATGATGAAGCCCGGCGAAACCGCCGAGCAGATGCTGGACGATGCGTTTATCGCCGGCTTGCTGAAGCCGTGGAATGTCGAAGGCGCCGTCACGCTTGAGCGGAAGGTGGTGTATCGCTTCAACGCGAAGGTCGCGAAAGCGTGGCGCGCTGGGCCGGTGCTGCTTGCGGGCGATGCGGCGCACCTCATGCCGCCGTTCGCCGGCCAAGGCATGTGTTCGGGGATTCGCGATGCGGCGAACTTGGCGTGGAAGCTCGCCGCCGTTGTGAAGGGCGCCGATGCGCGCCTGCTCGACACCTATCAGCCCGAGCGCGAGCCGCATGTGCGCGCGATCATCGCGATGGCGATCATGATGGGGCGCACGGTGTGCATCACCGATCCCGAGGCGGCCGCGGCGCGCGACAAGCAGATGTTGGCAGCGCGCGCGGCGGGCGGCGCAGGCGGTGGCAGCGGTGGGCCGCCCTACCCGCCACTGAGCAACGGATGCGTTGCAACGGAGGCGCATGCGGCGGGCGTCTATTTTCCTCAGCCTGTGGCGGCCGATGGCTCGCGGCTCGATGACGTACTGGGAACCGGCGCTTGGTTGATTTCGCGCGCGCCGCTGCCGGGTGGCGCGCGCCTGCGCAGCGCGCACCTTGAGTCCGACCTGGTCGCGCCGTTTCGCGCGCCGCTTGAAAAATGGCTTGCGTCGCAGAACGCGGAGGCGGTGCTGGTGCGGCCCGATCGTTACGTGTTCGGCGCCGGTGATGGCGCAGCGCTCGTGAAAGCGTGGGATATCTGGTCGTAAGAGACTAAGGCGTGGGGAGGCGGCGATGGCGAAATCCGAAGCGTGCGTGTGCGGCCGGATCGACGTGCACGCCCACTTTCTGCCGGCTTGCTACACCGAGGCGTTGGCGCGCGCTGGGCTGACGCGGCTGGATGGCGGCATGCCTATCCCGGCGTGGAGCGCTGAGGCCGCGCTGGGCGTGATGGATCGCAACGAGATCGAGACGGCGATGATCTCGGTATCCTCGCCGGGCCCGCACTTCCTGCCTGCCGCCGAAAAGCCGTCGCTGTGCCGGGCCGTCAATCAGGCCGGTTACGATGTGCGCAACGCGCATCCGGGGCGGTTTGGACATTTCGCAAGCCTGCCCCTGCCCGATGTCGATGCGGCTCTCAAAGAGATCGCGTTCGCCCTCGACGTGCTTGGCGTGGATGGCTTCATTCTCGAAACCAATATCAACGGTACGTATTTGGGCGCGCCGGAGTTGGCGCCGGTGTTTGCGGAGTTGAACCGGCGGAAGGCTGTCGTGTTTCTGCATCCGACGAGTCCGGCTTGCATGGACGCGATCGGCCTTGGGCGCCCGGCGCCGATGATCGAGTTTCCGCTCGACACAACGCGCACCATCGTCGACCTGCTCTACCGGCGCACCATTCAGTCGAATCCCGACATTCGATTCATCGTGCCACACGGCGGCGCCGCGCTCCCAGCGCTCGCGACGCGCATCGCGTTGTTCGCGAACGCGCCATTTGTTGAACCGCGGCCGGCGTCGGACCGCGAAGTGTTCGAGACGCTGGCGCGGCTTTACTACGATGTAGCGCTTTCGGCCCACCCGACGATCCTGACGGCGCTGCGGGCGATCGCGCCGATGGACCACATCTTGTTTGGGAGCGATTGGCCGTTCACGCCGGAAGCGGCTGTGGCGCGCGGCATCGCGCAATTGCTAAACGAGAACGGCTTGGCGGAGGCCGAGCTCGCCGCGCTTTCGCGCGGCAACGCCGAGAAGCTCTTCCCGCGTCTCGCAACGCGCGCCGCGGCATAACACCAGGGAGCAACGCATGGCCTTCAGGTTCGGTCCTGACTTTCCGGACGTGACCTACGTGCCGCACGGCTACCAGGAGCGCAGCGTCGATCTCGGCGAAGTGGTGATGAACTACGCCACCGCCGGCGCGCCCTCTTCGCCCGCGCTCGTGCTGATTCCGGGGCAGACGGAAAGCTGGTGGGGCTACGAGGCGGCGATGAAAATCCTCGAGAAGGATTTTCAGGTGTTCGCGATCGATCTGCGCGGCCAAGGGCGCAGCACGCGCACGCCGGGCCGCTATACGCTCGACAATATCGCCGGCGATGTGGTGCGCTTCATCCAGCTCGCCGTTGGGCGCCCCGCATTCGTGAGCGGGCTGTCCTCGGGCGGCGTGATTTCGGCGTGGCTCTCAGCGTTCGCGCCGCCTGGATTGGTGAGAGCCGCCGTCTACGAAGATCCGCCGCTCTACGCCTCGCAAACGAACCCGGCTTGCGGGCCAAGCATTCGCGAAGGCCCGGTCGGCGCGGTGTTTGCGCTGTGGGCGCGCTATCTTGGGCCGCAATGGTCTGTCGGCGATTGGGCGGGCTTTGCGCAGGCGATGTCTGGCGGGCCATCGAACATTGCGCCAGCCGGCCGGCCCGCGCCGGCGGGAGAG
>Ga0268299_1004031_pt1 | contig 12216 bp, 8 predicted proteins | sample NOBtaG_FD_193484 | JGI IMG/M metagenome (GOLD analysis project Ga0268299, IMG submission 193484) | Activated sludge microbial communities from bioreactor in Nijmegen, Gelderland, Netherland - NOB reactor | ecosystem: Engineered > Bioreactor > Aerobic > Activated sludge | place: Netherlands...
CATGCCGCCTGGGTACTTTCGGATTTCAGGAGAGAAGGCGACAGCAGCAGTACCATCCGCGCGCATTCGCTGAGCGCAGGGTGAACGCCGCCAGCCCATTGAGTCGTATCACCCTCGGCGGCCTCTGCGTCGTGCAGCCAGCTTGCGATGCCCATTTTTTCCAGGTCTGCCGCAATCTGCTGAGCGATGATCTCATCCTGAACGGCAAAGTTGATATAAGCGGTATCCTGTGGCAGCTTCGAGCGATTTTTAGAACCGACATGAACCGCCGCAGGCCGATTCATTTTACTATGAGCGGCAGTACGTCCCATGCGAAAGACGGTGCCACCGCAGTCCGGGCAGTCCCCGCGCGTAGCAGGCATTCCGCGCCGTGTCCATACGGCGTGTGGGTTTTCGATTTCAACGCTCTGTTTACAGCGAACGCAGTAGGCCTCTAAAAGTTCATCCTCATCGTCTTCGTCACTGTAATATTCATCTTGATTCATGCTTGCTCCTCATTGTCGGCTACCCGTTGGGTGATTTCTGTGCTGAAGGCGCTGGCAAGCGTCATGGTGTTGAATACACCATCCTGTTCGTTCGAAAATGTGACCAATTTTTCAGGATCACTCGGCACATAAAATTCGGTGCGGCTGATCGGAACGATGCGCTCTGGTTTCCCGAAATGCAAAACCACGCTGCCATCGGCCTCAACCTCAACCTTGATGACCGCAGGGTAGCGCTCCATCTTGTAATTACCTGCGAATTTTTTGAGGGCATCGGCGCTTAACCCATAAGGCTTGTGTTTCACTTCTGGCAGACCGAGCATCCGGCGCGCGATCATCCCCGTGAGTTTGCTGCTGTCCATAGCAGAATAATTCGACAGCACCACCAGGCTCAATCCATCTTCGGGAAAGCGGGCGACAAAGGTGCTGAAGCCGAAAATGCCGCCACCATGTTCAATAACAGGGCGCTGTTGATACTGGGTGACTGCCCATCCATAGCCATAGTTCGTTAATGTGCCATCCTCCAGTGTGGCAGAGGTGTGCATTTGCGCCAGCGTTTCCGCAGAAATCAGGCGGTTTTCAGTCAGGGCGCGATCCCACAGGACAAGATCATCCACCGTAGACCCCAGCGCACCCGCTGCATGAGGCTGAGTCATGCTGATATAGCGTGAATTCTGGAGTCCATTTGGCCCTTCGTCATAGCCGGAGGCACGGCGTGCTACGATTGGCTCGTTGCTCAGATAATAAGAATTTTTCATGCCGAGCGGCTCAAAAATATGCTTTTGTATAAAATCGGCATAGCTCATGCCGGAGAGCTTTTCGATAATCATGCCCAGCAAGATGTAACCCGAATTGTTGTAGAGGAAGCGCGCCCCAGGCTTGAAATCAAAGGGTACACGGCAAAAGCTGTCGCAAATTTCTTGAGGCGTTCTATCCGCCAGGAGGTTGTTGAGCGCTTCTGGGCTGCTGGTGTAGCTGAAAATGCCGGATGTGTGGGTCAGCAGATGGTGAACAGTGATGTGATGCCCGCTGGTGGGGTAATCGGGCAGAAATTTGGTGAGGGGGTCGTCAACACTGAGCTTGCCCTGCTCAGCAAGCATCATGATGGCGACGGCTGTAAACTGCTTGGTGACGGAGGCCAGCCGAAATATAGTATCGGGCTGGAGTGGTATTTGCCATTCAAGGTTCGCCAGGCCATAAGCTGCCCGATGCACAACTGAACCGTCTTTTACAACGGCTACCGCCGCGCCAGGGCCATCTGCTTTGACCTCGGCATTCATTATCGCGTCAATTTCTGCAATCATCATGTCCCTCTCTTTGTTTCAATGATTGGGACATTATAGCATCTTGCCCACAAGTTTTGGGGCAAGATGCTTGCGTGAATCGACCAGCTTATTTCTTTTTGCCAGCCGGTTTTTTGTCTGTCGTCGCGGCCTTCTTAGCAGCGGGCTTCTTGGCAGCAGGCTTGTCAGCCGGCTTTTCGGCTGCCTTTTTCGCAGGCGCTGCTTTAGCTGGGGCGGCGGCGGCTGCCTTAGCGGGGGCTTTTTCGGCCTTCGCCGACGATTTTGTCTCAGCGGCGACATATTTCGCAGCTTCGTCAAAAATCGCTTTGTGCTTGTCGAAGTCACCTGTCAACAGAACCCAGTCTTTCCATACGCGGCCCGGCAGCGGCTCGTAGGCTTTGACGCCTCCTTTGCCGATCAGCTTCTGAGCGCTTTTTTCGCCAACTTTGGCGACAATGCCCTCAGATTTGACGCTGACAGCCAGGGTGCCATTGATCTTGTAGGCCGGGAAGCCGAACATCTTCTCGGCAGTCGCGCCCTTGACACCCTTCATTGCGGAATTTAGTGCTTTTTCGTGATCGGGATTATAGGTAGCCATGATATATAAGTCTCTCCTTAAGAATTTCTGTTCTGCCATCATAGCAATATACGAAATTTGTGTCAACCTATTCGGTTAACACATGCTTAAAATGAGACAGGATGCCTATAGTCACCCTGTCCTTTAAGGCTATTTAACTATTCTACACCTATTCTTAATTTACTGCGCGGCAGGCGGCGCAACTGTGGGCGGCAGGCCAAAATGGGCGCGAATCGCATCTTCAATTTCGTCAGATACCGCCTTGTTGTCCGTTAAGAATTGTTTGGCGTTTTCGCGGCCTTGTCCAAGCAGGCCATCGTTGTAACGGAAGAAGGCACCGCGCTTCTCGATCATGCCGAGTTCGACGCCTAAATCGACGATCTCGCCAGTCTTGCTGATACCCTTTTCGTAAAACATGATGTCGAATTCGGTTTCGCGGAAGGGCGCAGCGACTTTGTTCTTGGTGACGCGCACACGGGTGCGGTTGCCAACCGTATCGCCGCCGACCTTGATGCCTTCAACACGGCGAATATCCAGGCGCACGCTGGCATAGAATTTAAGCGCGCGACCACCCGGCTGCGTCTCAGGCGAATTGTGGACAATCGCATACCCTACTGTATAGGTTGCATTATCCTCGACCTGTAGATTGTATCGGACTGCCTCTTTGCCCTTCTTCAATTTCCGGCGAATCTCATAAATCTCACAAGCCAGACTGACCTGTTCAGTGGTATATCCTGTTTTTAACTCAGAGAGCTTTGTACCGATTTCTGAGTGGGCGCGCAGTTTGTAGGCCATTGATGGGTGTACATAGGGAGCAATGATGGCTTCAAATTTCGCAGCATTCTCTCCTGAAAAAGAGATGACCGTCGATGTTTTCGTGCTATGAACAGCAGCCTTAAGGGCGAAAACTTCTTCGAAGATCAGGGCAACCTTGTTGCGGGTTTCTTCATCCGTTTTGTGGAAGTAAATGCAGTTACGTCTACGCTTGCCACCATCATCCTGTAAAGCGCCATCATCTTGATACCAGACAGCCAGCGATAAAGGAGACAGTTGGCGTAACACTCTTTCACTGATGGTTTTGTAGCGACCATTCTCGCGGTAGAATGATTTTTTCATTCTGCCAAACGCAGGTGCGGCTATCGTTTCGAAGCCATAACGCGCGTCCGAAGCGTGCTTCTCACGAACCAAATCACCCAGTAATGAACATTTCCAATCTACATATTCGGCCTGGGCGGGCGAGTGTTCTTCGCGGAAATAGGCCGTATGATGACCCGATTGTCGGATCGATCCATCGCCAAGCATTGACCCCAAAAGCAAATGGTAGAGATCGCGCTCAAATACAATCTCATCGTGCAAACACAAAATTTCGTCCCCAAGGTCAATATCCATTGCCATTTGGAAACCATCGGGCGTCGCGATGAGATGATTGGGTGTTGATGTGACCTTTGTGTATCCAGTTCCATCAGGATAATAGGCCACTAAAGTAAGATATTCCTGTTCCAGTTCGCCGATTTCGTTATCTGGCATCTGGAAGTCATCAACGTTGATACCATTCTTGAACCAGTTGATGACCTTTTTAGCTTCAAAGCATCCGTTTTCTGGATTCCAACTCAAAACTTCAACAGGTTCTTTTTGGTTGACGATCCTGCCAATGCTCATGGTTGTGCCATCGGCTAGTAAAACAGGCGCTTGATAACTGAAGCAGCCATACATCACGCCGACTTTTTCACGAATCTGATTCGTAAACATCACGCAGACATTCGACTGCTTGATTGCGCCAGAGAGCTTGCGCAGCGCTTGGCTCATCAGACGCGCCTGCAAACCGACGTGGCTGTCGCCCATTTCGCCTTCAATTTCAGCGCGAGGGACAAGCGCCGCCACACTGTCAATCACGATCACATCCAGTGCGCCGGAACGCACCAACGCTTCAGTGATTTCCAGGGCATTTTCGCCTGTGTCTGGCTGCGCAACATAGAGCGTATCCATATTTACGCCGACGCGCACTGCGTAAGCTGGGTCAAGCGCATGTTCCATATCGATGAACGCGCACAGACCGCCGCGTTTTTGGGCTTCGGCGATGACGTGCAAACACAGCGTCGTTTTACCGCTGGATTCCGGGCCGTAAATTTCAATAATGCGCCCACGCGGAACACCGCCGACGCCAATGGAAATATCCACGCCCAGCGATCCGGTTGGAATCGCCTCAACCGCCAGATGTACCGCATCTCCCAGGCGAATAATGGTTCCATCGCCAAAACGCTTGGTCAGGTCTTGCAGCGCGGCCTCTAAAGCCTTTAAGCGCCCTTCGTCCTGAGTGAAAAGCGTCGGGTCGCCATCTTCTTCAATTTTTTCTTTTTTCTTCACCATAGGATTATGCTCTTTTCAGTTCGAATCTTGCTTCATTCTAGTGTAGTCTGATCTAGCGAAATTGCCAGCCTACGCCCATAATGAAGTGGCGGTTTGAGAATGATTAGGATAGCACAAAAGTTCTAAAATAGCAAGGCGGAGGATATTCAATTGGCGATTAAAATCTACACCAAAACAGGTGACGATGGCACGACGAGTCTTTTTTCTGGCGGGCGTGTCGCCAAGCATCATTTGCGAGTCGAAAGCTATGGCACCGTGGACGAACTGAACTCGGTTCTGGGCGTGGTACGCACTCACAAACCCTATGGCGATGAGTGGCTGGCGCGCATTCAGCATCAGCTTTTTAACCTGGGCGCGGATTTGGCGACTCCGCTTGACGCTAAAAGCAGTTGGGTCGTGCGCATGGACTCCGAGACGATTGGCTGGCTGGAAACTGTCATCGACGAAATGACCGCGCAGCTTCCTGAACTTAAAAATTTTATCCTCCCTGGTGGCAGCCCAGCAGCAGCCCACATCCACGTGGCGCGGACGATCTGCCGCCGTGCAGAGCGGCTCGCCGTCACTTTGCAGGAAGACGAGCCGATTGGTGAACACGTTATTCCTTACCTCAACCGCCTGTCCGATTTTCTGTTTACGCTGGCGCGCTGGGAAAATTTGAAAGCGGGGCTTTCGGAAGAAACCTGGTCAGTGCGCTAATTCAGGCTGTAGTAAAGTCTCGCGGCGACTCCACCTTCAGCATTCAAGCGCTCCAGCGCCTCACCACTCACGAGTTCAATGTCACTGTTCATCTGCAAGGCGCGGGTTGCCAGGTCATTCGACAGCTCCGTTTTAGGCGAAGGCCAGGGGAGAATGAGCAGATCGACCTGCTGCATGTCCAGGGCGTTGCTGACGGCTTCCTCACCCAATGCACCACGCCCACGCGATTTTGCGAAATCGATCACCTGATTCACCAGATCGAGTTCATATTTTCGCTCGGCCTCCTGCGCCGATGGCAGAACGTGTTGGAAAATTTCGGATGTGCTGTAATGCTTGGGGATGCTTACCACATCCACCACGCGCCCTTTGAGCGCATCCGGCATGAGGTGATGGACAGCATGAGCCGATTGTTCGCTGCCACCCAGGATCACCCGTTGAATATGGTTCTTGTCTGCTAATTTTTGGATCACATCGACAGCCTCACGATAGAATCGGTTGTGATGCTCGTCAATCATGCGCTCAAAGGCTTCGCGGTTGCTGCCTTGTGTGATGCCATGACCACCTGCGACTGCCGACGCCGAAGGCATAAGCGTTTTCTGTTGAAAATCATATTCCTCCAGGTCAATTTCGATGCTTTCCTGAAAGCCAAGTTCGCCCAGGTAGCTGATGAAAAATCGCGCGGTTTCCTGATCGACGAGCGCGACGAGATAGGGTTCATATTCATCGATGGCGGACAACAGCGGCGTCACACACGGCTTGCCGAACGAAATCTGATTTTCGAAGTAGAGCGGAAGCTCATAAATCTGCTGGAAGGACTCGCCTGCGAAAATGAGCAGGCCTTTGCTCTGCGGCTGATAATCGTTGAGATAGTTTTGTACACTTTCCCCGATCTTTTCCCGCGCGGAAGCGTCACCATTCACGGCATTTTTGTGCAGGTCGCGGAGCGCATTTTTCGCCCACACATACCAGCCGGGATTGGCGGCCTGATTTTCTTGCGCGGCGTTATCAACATTCAGATAGAGAGTCAGCGTGTGATCGTCCGTTTGACTGAGCAGATTTTTCACATCGTCTAATTTAATCATCGTAGACCTCCGTTTACTTGAACCCAGTCTAGCCGATGAATAAAAGAATCAGATTATAATTTGCCTCTGCAAGAATGAATTATGCGCCGCGTGACTGAATGGGCTGAAAGCCTTCTCCGTAAGCGGTATGTCCCTGACCGATGACAATAAATGCCCCCGGATCAACCGAAAAAATCAGCGTTTTCAGATCATTGATTTCGGGGCGCATGATGGTGACAAACAGCACCGTGCGCGGCTGTTCGGTGTACATGCCTTCGCCTTCCCAGCCTGTGACTCCACGTCCCAACGTATCGAGGATGATGTCGGCGACCTCACGGGGTTTATTGGTGATAATCGTGACCGTTCGAATCGTGCTAGGGCCTTCCAAGATATAATCGGCTGTTGCGCCGTCCACGAAAATCGCGACCATTGCATACAGCGCGCCCTCCCAGCCGAACACCAATCCCGCCAGCAAAACGACGACGGAATCTGTGTACAGGTAGGTGTTGTTGAGCGATGTGCCGAGCCGCAGTTGCAGGATGCGCGCCAGCGTTGACGTGCCGCCGAGCGTACCGCCCGCGCGATAAATTAACCCGCCTGCGATTCCGCCCAAAATGCCGCCAAAAATCGTACTCAGGAGCGAATCGTCGGTGATGCCTCGCGTCGGAAAATAAGGCGTTAACAGATCGATGGCAATCGAATATAAAACGATGACGTAAACGGTTCGCGCGACGATTTTCCAGCCGCCGAGTGTACGGTAGGCGAGAATTTGAATCGGAATATTGCCGATCAGAATGATGAGGCCGACAGGTGTGCCGATCAGCGAATTGAGGATGACCGCCACGCCAGAAACGCCGCTGGGGGCGATCTGGTAGGGCTTGAAAAACAGATTGACGGCAACCGCATAAATCAGCGCGCCAATGGTCAATAAAATAATGCGTCCCGCTGATGCCCGCCAATCAACCTGCGAGATAATTTTTGTCATTGCCTGCTCCTTCCGCGCACAGCGATCAATATTATCGGCTTGAGGGAAATTTTCGAAATTGTGGGAACGACTCGTCCCATAGGGATTTCTTTCATTCACCGAGTCGCCTGAAAAACGTCTGACTTTTTCATGATAAGATAGGCAAAAAATGCTGATTCGAAAGGCTAAAAAATGCGAGAAGTCGTGATTGTCGATGCGGTGCGGACGCCATTGGGCAGGCGCGGCGGCTGGCTGCGTGAGGTTCATCCGGTCAGGCTGGGCGCGCTGGCGCTGTGTGAGGCATTAGCGCGGGCGAATCTCGACCCAGCGCTGATCGAACACGTCATTATGGGCTGCGTGACGCAAACGGGTGAGCAGACGTTTAACCTGGCGCGCAATGTCGTGCTGGACGCGGGCTTGCCGATCACGATTCCGGCGACGACGGTTGATTTTCAATGTGGCTCCAGCCAGCAGGCGGTACACCTGGCAGCGGCGATGATCGCTTCCGGTCAGGCAGAAATCGTGATCGCAGGCGGAGTCGAGAGCATGACGCGCGTGCCGATGGGTTCGAGCCTGGGCAATGGCAATCCGTTTACAGATCGCATCATGACCGACCATAACATGATTTCGCAGGGTATTGCCGCCGACGAGATCGCGCAAAAATGGGGCATCAACCGCGAAGAAGTCGATCAGATCGGATACGAGAGCCATCAGAAAGCAGCGCAGGCCAGCGCAAATGGCTGGTTTGCAGGCGAAATTTTTGCCGTCGATGGCGCAGATGAAACAGGCAATCCCCTACAAGTGACGCAGGATCAAGGCATTCGCCCCAATGCTTCACGCGAAAAAATGGCGACTTTGCAGTCCGTTTTTACGTCCGATGGTGTGACCACCGCCGGGAACAGCAGCCAGATCAGCGATGGCGCGGCAGCCGTCGTGGTCATGAGCCGCGAAAAAGCCGACGTGCTTGGCCTGAAGCCGAAAGCGCGCATCATCTCTATGGCAACCGTCGGCTCTGACCCGCATCTGATGCTGACAGGCCCGATTGAGGCCACGCGCAAAGCTCTCCGCAGCGCCGGGATGTCGCCTGAGCAGATTGATCTTTTTGAGGTCAACGAAGCGTTCGCGGCGGTGATCGGCATGTGGCAGCGTGAAATTGGCGCAGACCCAGCCAAAATTAACGTGCATGGCGGCGCGATTGCGCTGGGACATCCTCTCGGTGCGTCCGGCGCGCGGCTGATGACGACGTTGATTCACGCGCTGGAAACGCATGACAAGCGCTTCGGCCTGCAAACGATGTGCTGCGGTGGCGGCATGGGTACGGGGACGATCATCGAGCGGTTATTGTCATAATTTTGAAAAGATTAACGATGCAGGCATGTCACGCCATGCCCCTACAAATCCGCAATTTATTTCCAGCTTGTCGGGAGCGAAGTCGGCTTAAAAACCTGCTCATGGCGTGGCGTCCAACCCGACAGGCGCGGCAGCACCAATTCGGCGACGCGATAGGCTTCCTCCAGGTGGGGATAGCTGGAGAGGATAAACGTATCCGCGCCCAGGTCGGCATATTCTTGCAGGCGTTCGGCGATGGTATCCGGGTCGCCGACGAGCGCCGTGCCAATCCCCTTGTTAATCAGGCCGATTCCCGCCCACAGATTTGGGCTGATTTCCAGTGACTCGCGGCTGCCGTGATGCAGGTCGCGCATCCGTCCCTGCCCGACTGAATCGAAGCGCGCCAATTCCGACTGCCGCTTGGCAATCGCCGCCGGATCAACATATTTCATCAAATCGTCTGCCGCTGCCCAGGCTTCTTCATCCGTGTCGCGGACGATGATGTGCAGGCGCACCCCAAAGCGCATGGTGCGGCCTTGCTCGGCTGCCTGACGGCGTACATCGGCAATTTTTTCGGCGACGGCGGCAGGCGATTCACCCAATGTCAGATACAGGTCGGCATATTGAGCGGCGATGCGGTGCGCGGCGGGCGATGAGCCAGCAAAATAAAGCGGTGGTGAAGGCCGCTGCACAGGCGGGTTGATGAGCTTGCCGCCTTTAATTTCGAGGTGTTTACCGGAAAAAGTCGTTTCTTCTCCGGTCATCAATTCGCGCCAGATGCTTAAAAATTCCTCGGTGACTTCATAGCGCTCGTCATGCGTCAAAAATGTGCCATCCCCAGCCAGTTCTACCGGGTCGCCTCCGGTGATGATGTTCAGCAGCAGCCGCCCGCCGGAAAGTCGGTCAAACGAAACCGCCATGCGCGCGGCTAAGGTCGGCGACAGGCTGCCGGGGCGCACCGCGATCAAAAATTTCATGTGTTTGGTGACGGGGATCAGCGCTGACGCCGCCACCCACGAGTCCTCGCAGGCCGCGCCCGTTGGCAGCAGCGCGCCTGTATAACCGAGGGCATCCACCGCCTGGGCAACCTGAGTCAGATAATCAAATGTGGCATAGCGTTTGCTGATGGCTGTCCCCAGATAGCGCGTGTCGTTGTGCGTCGGAATAAACCATAAAATATCCAAGATTTGCCTCGGTTTTCGTGCGCTTTATTCTGCCTTGCGCGTGATCTACGATGGCTCAAGCACCAGCGACGTGACCCAGCCTTCCGTCCCATCCTGAAGCTGAATTTTCGTCCAACCTGTCGGGCTGGTTTCCAGAATAACGACAATCGTATTGGGCCGCACGAGGCCGACCACGCGGAAGCCTGCGCCGGGGCCGCTGCGCAGATTGACATTTCCGTCGCTGCTCACCATGCCTAACGGAACAGGCGTCAAAGTGGGCGTCGGCGTTAGTGTCGGCGTGGGCGTAACGGTGGGCGTCGCCGTAGGCATTAACGTGCCAGTTGGCGTTAAAGTTGGCACAATGCCGTCGTCGGTACACAGCGGCGTCACGTTATATTGCAAGCGCTGCGGGCAGGTCAGATCGAGCAGGTAGCGATTAGCGCGCGTCCAGGCGACGGTTTCTTCCAGATTTTCGATGCGCCAGACGATAATGCCGTCTTGCCGATTGGCGGAAATCGCCGTGCGTCCATCCAGGCTGAAAATCACGCGTTCAACCGGGGCGGTATGTCCTGTAAAGCGGCGGAGCGGCTGACCCGCTGCCATATCCCACAGAATCAGCGTTCGATCATCGGATGCCGAAAGCAGAGTCGCGCCGTCCGGGCTGAAGGCGACAAAATTAACCGCGCCGCGATGCCCACCCAGCAGGCTAAAAATTTGCTCCCCGGTGACGGCGTCCCAGACGAGAACCGTGTTATCCGGCTCGCCGAGCGCAGCGGCAAGGGTGCGGTTATCGGCGCTGAAGGCGATATTGCCGACCAAGCCTTCATAGCCTGTCAGTCGGCGTTCGGCGCGTGTCGCCATATCCCAGATGATAATTTCATTGGTGCTGGTCAACCCCGCTGCCCATTTTTCGTCGGCGCTGAGAATGACCTGCTTGATCGGCTCGGCGGTGTCGAACTGCTGGAGAACGCGCCGTCCCTCAACATCCCACAGCGCGATTCCGCCGCGAATGCCGCCGAAAATGGCCTGTTGACCATCGGCGCTGAAGGCAACACTGCTAGCATTCAGCGGCAGGCCGTTATCGCGATAAATATATTCCGCGTTCAGCACGTCCCACAGCGTGACGATGCTGTAGGGTGTGCTGGAATCGGTGCTGACGCTGATGGCGTAGGCTTGGGTCGGGCTGTAGGCGACAGGCGCAGAGCCAATTGCAATCGGAATAATTTTGTCGGCGTCGTTGGTCGCGTCCCAGGCGCTTAACCCCAGCGACAGTACATTGGCAAAAATAATCTGACCATCCGGGCTGAAGCCGAGATCGCCAATCCGTTTGCTGTCGAGATCAATACGGTTAATTTGCGTCGTCTCGCGTTCGCTGATGTCCCAAACGCGCGTGTTGTCGCTGGTGTTGGAAAATGCGAAACGCCCGTCTGCGCTGAAGCCGACGCGGATAATCACGCCGTCATGCCCGGTAAAGCGGCGAAGCTCCTGCCCGGTAGCTACTTCCCACAGCGAAACGGTATAAACCCGCCCATAGCGCCCGCCAGAGAGCGCAAATTGACCATCCCGACTGAAGGCGAGGCTGTAAATTTCCCAACTTTCCGGCCTGTCCTGGTTCACCTGAAACTGGCGGATTTCGCTGCCTGTCGTCACATCCCACAGCGCCAGCCGCCGCGCGGTCACTTGCCCCCGGCTGCGGCTTTCGGAATGGACTAAAACCTGTTCGCCGGATGGGCTGAAGGCAATCGCGGTAATGAAATCCTGGTTGGCATTCCCTAATTGGAAGGTGCGGATTTTAGAAAGTGTCGCCGCGTCCCACAGCGTCAAAAAGTCGCTGCCGTCGCCACCTGTGTAACCAATGCGTCCGTCGGGGCTGAAGCCGCGATAAGCCTGCAAATTGCGGAAGCCCTGGCCTTCCGTCGATGGCAAAATGCCGACTCTGGCGCGGCTCATGGCGAACGAAAATGCCTGAGTGCCATCCTGGCTGAACGTGACCTCGGTGATTGGCGCACTGTGACCGCCCAAACGGAAAATTTCTTCACCTGTTTGCGCGTCCCACCAGATGGCGACGCCACTTGCATCGCCAGAAACGAACTGCTGCGCGGTGGGGTGTGCCGCCAGCGCGGTAATACTCGATTCGTGACCGCTCAGACGACGGATAATCTCGCCCGATTCGATGTCCCAAACGATGATTTCGCCGTTTTCCGCGCCGGAGATGAGGAATTTTCCATCGCTGCTGAAAATATCAGTGGTAATTGGTGCGCTGTGTCCAGTAAAACGGTGAATTTCCTGGCGAG
>Ga0268299_1004032_pt1 | contig 12215 bp, 7 predicted proteins | sample NOBtaG_FD_193484 | JGI IMG/M metagenome (GOLD analysis project Ga0268299, IMG submission 193484) | Activated sludge microbial communities from bioreactor in Nijmegen, Gelderland, Netherland - NOB reactor | ecosystem: Engineered > Bioreactor > Aerobic > Activated sludge | place: Netherlands...
GCTCGCGCCACTTCGGCACGTAGGCCTGCAGGTCCTGCTTGGTGATGATGCCACCGCCGCGCTGCATCTCCGCCACCAGTGAGTCGCCGACCGGGCCGTTGTAGAACGCCGCCGGCCCGCGCTCGGCGATCAGGCGCAACGAGCGCGCGAGGTCCGGCTGCACCAGTCGCGCGCCCGGGGGCAGCGCCTCGCCGCCAGGGAAGAACGTCGCGCAGCCCTCGAACCGGCAGAGGCGCTGCTTGGCGCCGCTCAGCGAGCGGAAGAGCGCGCTGTCCACTGCGAAGCCGTCGCGGGCGAGCCGGATCGCCGGCGCCATCACCTGCGCCAGCGACATGGTGCCGAAGCGCTGCAGGGCCGCGTCCATGCCCGCCACCGCGCCCGGCACACCCGATGCGAGGTGGCCGACCACGCTCTTGTCCGTCAGCTTGCCGTACTCGTCGACGAACATGTTCCGCGTCGCCGCGAGCGGGGCGATCTCGCGATAGTCGATCGCCGCGGTGCGGCCATCGGCCATGCGGATGACCATGAATCCGCCACCGCCGATGTTGCCAGCGAAGGGGTACGTGACGGCGAGCGCGAAGCCGACCGCCACCGCCGCGTCCATCGCGTTGCCGCCGGCGCGCAGGATCTCCAATCCCGCCTGGCTCGCGTGGTCGGAGTTGCTGGCGACCATCGCCGACGCGCCGAACGCCGCCTCGCGTGCCTCGGGGAACCGCCAGCCACCGCTGAAGGTGCCGGAGTACCGTGCGTCACCCGCGGCCACCGACGGCGTCGAGGGGGCGGGTGCCGTGCCCGGTGCCGGTCCGGACGTCGTGGCGGGGCGGCACGCGGAGACGCCGAGGGCGACGAGGAGAACCGCTGCAGTGACGCGCTTGGTCATGGCTGTACAGTGGAAGAGGTGGTACGCCTGTCCATCCCGGAACTCCCGGAGCCGCTGCTCACATCCGGCCGCGGAACCGCCAACGCAGGCCGAGGCGCGTGGTGTACTGTCGCACCGACCGCGACTCGCCCGCCTGCAGGCCGTCCTTCGAGCCGATCACCGTCGCGAGGTCCTGCACCAAGGTCACCGACGTGCGGTCGGAGAGCGAGAACCCGAACCCGTAGCCGATCTGCAGTGCCCACGCGTTCTGCGTCTTCGCTTCCGCTGCCGTGAGCACGTCGGTGCCGGAGTAGTTCCCCCACTGCGCGAGCCCCGTGCTGAGCTCGATGATCTGGTGCGCTCCCGGCGTCTCGGGCGTGCGGAACGTCGCGAGGTACTGGAGGAGGCGCACGGTGCCGTCGCTGGTCGGGCTCACGCCGGCGCCCACGCGACGCACCGGGAACTCCGTCATCGACACCGCCACGCCGATGAGGCCGCTCCGCATCCCGCGCTCCAGCCCGAGGCGGTACTGCACGGCATCACTCAGCGCCCAGGTCGTCCCGCTCGGACCGTCGGCTCGGCTGCCCGTCTGCACGTAACCCACCGAGGCCGCGAGCGCGACCGGGGCGCGTACATCGAGCATCGACGGCACCTTGATCAGTTGTGCCTCGAGCGGGGTCGCGAGCGCCGCCACGGCAACAGCGGTGGCCGCGGCGCGCCACACGATGCGCCCCACGTCTCGGTGGCGCGGCGGCGGGGCGTTCCTGAAGGTGCGAGTGCGCATCATCCTCGATAACTTAGGGTTGCTGTCCCTCTCGCGACACTCCTCTCAGACCCCGCCCCCTCGTGCTCGATCCCCGGGTCACCGAGCGCCGCAATCCGCGCAGCGCCGACATCGACCTCGCGTCGCCCCTCGCCATCGTCGACCTCATCAACGCCGAGGACCGGACGATCGCCGACGCCGTCGCAACGCAGCGCGAGGCGATCGCCCGGGCGATCGAACTGGCCGAGGCGGCGTTCCGCGGCGGTCGTCGGCTCTTCTACGTGGGGGCCGGCACGTCCGGTCGCCTTGGCGTCCTCGACGCGTCCGAGTGCCCGCCCACGTTCGGTAGCGACCCGTCGATGGTGCAGGGCATCATCGCCGGCGGGCCGGCCGCGCTGGTGCGCTCGCAGGAGGGCGCGGAGGACCGGCCCGAGGGTGCGGAAGCGGACCTCGCGGCCGTCGGGGTCGGGGCAGGGGACTTCGTGCTCGGCATCGCCGCCAGTGGGACGACACCGTACGTGTGGGCGGCGCTCGCCTATGCCAAGCGCATGGGGGCGACCACGGGCATCCTCGCCTGTTCGCCGCCGCCGCCGGAACGGCTGGCGGGCGTGGATGTGGCCATCCTGCCGATCACCGGGCCCGAGGTCGTCACCGGCTCCACGCGACTCAAGGCCGGTACGGCCACCAAGCTCGTGCTCAACTCCATCACCACCGGGGCGATGGTGCGCCTCGGCAAGACGTACGGCAATCTCATGGTGGACCTGCAGGCCACCAACGAGAAGCTGCGTGACCGCGCCGAGCGACTGGTCATGACCACCTGCGGCCTCGCACGTGTCGGTGCGCGCAGCTTGCTCGCCGCCGCGCAGGGGCACGTGAAGGTCGCGATCACCATGCACAAGCTCGGGCTCGACCGCGACGCGGCGCTCGCCCGGCTCGCGCAGGCCGGCGGCGTGATCCGTCGCGTGGTCCCCGACGCACCGCCACCGGTGGAACCCGCGTGAGTGTCCTCGTCGGGCTGATGTCCGGCACGTCGCTCGACGGCATCACGGCGGTCGTCGCGCGCTTCGCCGAGGACGATGCCGGCCGGGTGACCACCGAGCTGCTCGCCCACATCGACCGGCCGTACGACGCGCGCACGCGCGCGCGCCTCGCCGCCGCCCTGCAGGGTGCGACACCGAGCGAGTACACCGCGTTGGACTTCGCCCTCGGCGGGTGGCTCGCGGATGCCGCCGTCGCCGTGCTCGCCGAGGCGGGCATCGCACGCAGCGACGTCGCCGCCATCGCTTCGCACGGACACACGGTGTGGCACGAGCCGCCATTCGGCACCTGGCAGTTCGGCCAACCTGCGGTCATCGCCGAACGCTGTGGCATCCCGGTGATCGCGGACTTCCGCGCGCGCGATGTCGCGGCCGGCGGCCAGGGTGCGCCACTCGTCCCGATCGCCGACGCGCAGCTCTTCGCCGATGACCGCCAGTGGCGCATCCTGCAGAACCTGGGCGGCATCGGCAACCTCACGGTGGTCCCCCCGCGCGGCGAGCTCGCGGCGGTCCGCGCGTTCGACACCGGCCCCGGTGTGTGCATCGTGGACGGCGTGACGCGACTGCTGCGCAGCGACCTCCCGTACGACGTGGACGGCGCACTGGCGCGCACCGGCACGGCGATCGAGTCGGTGCTCGAGGACCTGCTCGCGGACCCCTGGTACGCGGTGGAGCCGCCCAAGAGCACCGGGCGCGAGCGCTACACGGCGTCGTTCATCGCCGATTTCGTGGTGCGGTGCCGCGCCGCCCGCGCGGGCTGCCGCGACGGCGACATCGTCGCGACCGCCTGCTGGCTCACCGCCCGCAGCATCGCGCTCGCGGTCGAGCGGTTCGTGCCGCAGCCCGTGGAGGACGTGCTGCTCTCGGGCGGTGGTGCGCGGCATCCCGTCCTGCGCGAGGCGATCGCGATGGCGCTCGCACCGCGGCACGTACGGCTGTTCGAGCGCGTGTTCTTCGACGGCGACGCCAAGGAGGCCGTGGCCTTCGCCTACCTCGGCTGGCTGCACCTCCAGCGCCGCCCCGGCAACCTGCCGACGGCCACCGGGGCGCGCGGTCCACGCATCCTCGGCGCGTACCACCCCGCCTGATGCATCCACTCGCCGCGCACCTCGTCCCGCAACTGCGCTGGGACCCGGGGCACGGGTACGCGTACCTCGACGATCTCATCGACGAAGCTCTCGAGGTGGGCGTGGGCGGGTTCCATCTCCCGAACGGGCCCTCGGAGGACGTGCGGGCGCTCACGCAGGAGCTGCATCGGCGGAGTCGGCACCCGCTGCTCATCGCCACCGACGCCGAGGCGGGGGTGCCGTTCGACGGTGGCACGGCCCTGCCACCGCTGCTCGCGTTGGGCGCGCTCCGCGACGCCGACGCGGTGCGCCGTGCCGCGCGCATCACCGCGCGCGAACTGCGGCAGCACGGCGTGAACTGGGCGTTGGCGCCGGTGGCCGACCTGGAGCGCGCGCCGCTCAATCCCGTACTCGGTGCGCGCAGCTTCGGCAGCGACGCGCAGAAGGTGGCGGAGTGGGTGGTCGAGTGGATCGACGCCTGTCAGGCCGAGGGGGTGCTGGCCTGTGCGAAGCATTTTCCGGGTCTCGGTCGGGCCTCGGTGGACCCCAGCCTGGCGGCCGGCAGCGTCGACGCGGTGGCCACGACGCTGTGGAGTGACGATCTCATCCCCTTCCGCGGAGCCGTCGACACCGGGGTCGCCAGCGTGATGCTCTCGAGCGTCGCGTACCCGGGCCTGGACCGCAGCGGCATCGCGGCACCGCGCTCGCGACCCATCGTCACCGAGTTGCTGCGTGGGGAACTGCACTTCGAGGGACTCATCGTGAGCGACGTACTCGCCGCGCCGGGCCTCCGCCAGCAGGAGGAGGAGTCCATCGCCGCGATCCAGGTGCTGGCCGCGGGCACCGACCTGCTGCTCGCGCCCTCGGACCTGCACGGCGTGCTGGAGACGATCGAACGTGCCCTCGAAGGCGGGCTCCTGTCGCCCGATGCACTCGAGGGCAGCCGCAACCGCCGCGAGTTCTGGGCGGACTGGGCGCTGCCGGCGGTGCTGCGCGAACCGACCCTCGACGACGTACTCTGGGCGCGGCAGGTGGCGGACACCCTCGTGCATCCGGTCCGGGGCAGCATCCCGAACGTCGGGCCGGTGGTGGACGTCATACAGGTGGACGACGACGCGCGTCCGGGGTGGCCGGTGCCCGGGCGTGGCCGCTTCGTGGAGACGCTGCGTGCCGTGGGACTCGAGGCCCGCAGCGTCGATCGCCCCACCGCGGAGGGCCAGGGGGCCGTGGTGCTGGCGCTCTTCGGCGGGCCCGCGGAGGGTAAGGGCCGGGCCGGCTACTCGGCGGAGACCAAGCGTCGCGTGGCCCAGGCACTGGCCGAGGCACGGCAGGCGCAGCGGACGATGCTGGTGTTGGTGTTCGGCCCGCCGCGGCTGGTCGGCGAGATCCCCGAAGCGCAGCACGTGCTCTGCTGCTGGTCCGCCTCACGCGGGATGCAGGAAGCCGGGGCCCGACGCCTGCTGTAGCGCTGCGGTCCGGCGCCACGTCACCCTCACGCGGCTTGCGGTGACGCCGGATCGGTCGAATCGTTCCCTGTGCGGTGTACGTAGGATGAGCAGCAACCAAGCATGGCATTCCAGGCGTCTCACTCTCAGCTGATGTCCACCGAATTCACCGCCCTCCTCCAGAACGCCCTGCACCCGGCCTACACGCTCGAGCGTGAGTTGACCGGGGGCGGCATGTCGCGCGTGTTCGTCGCGACCGATGTGGCGTTGGGGCGCAAGGTGGTCGTGAAGGTGCTGCCGCCCGAGCTCGCCGCCGGGGTGAACCACGAGCGGTTCCGCCGCGAGATCCAGGTGGCGGCGCAGCTGCAGCATCCGCACGTGGTGCCGTTGCTCTCGGCCGGCGAGCGCGACGCGCTCATCTGGTACACGATGCCCTACATCAACGGGCACTCGCTGCGGGAGGCGATCGCGAAGGGTGAGCGCTTCAGCGTGAAGGACGTCGTGCGCATCCTGCGCGACGTCGCCGAGGCGCTGGACTACGCACACGGGCTCGGCGTGATCCATCGCGACATCAAGCCGGGCAACGTGCTGCTCATGGGGTCCCACGCACTCGTCACCGACTTCGGCGTGGCCAAGGCCATCTCGGCCGCCATGCCCAGCTCGGGCTTCACCAGCGCGGGCATGGCGATCGGCACGCCGGCCTACATGGCGCCCGAACAGATCGCGGCGGACCCGGCGGCGGACCACCGGATGGACCTCTACGCGCTGGGCCTGCTCGGCTACGAGATGCTCACCGGGCGCGTGCCGTTCAAGGAGGACTCGCCGCAGAAGACCATGGCAGCGCAGCTCACGCGGGACCCGGAGCCCATCGAGACCTCGCGGACCGACGTGCCCGTGGCGCTCACCGCACTCATCCGGAGCCTGCTCGCCAAGATCCCTGACGACCGCCCGCAACTCGCGGCCAACGTCGTCACGGCGCTCGACGACATCGCACTCAGTTCGGGGCAGACGCTCGCAGCGGTGCGCCCGGTGAGCAAGCCGTCGCGGCTGCGGGTGGCCGGGCTCTTCGCATCGGCGGCGGCCGTGGTCGCCGTGGCTTGGGCCATTGGCGAGCGGCAGGGCGCCGAAGCCGGCACCAACTTCGTCCGCGATTCGCTCGCGGCCGCCGAGACGGCGCAGGTGGTGCCGCAGGCCTCGGCGTTGCTCACGCGCGAGGATTCCATGGCCATCGCCAAGGCCGTCGCCGAACGCATGGCGGAGCGCGCTACCGCGCAGCGCGCCACGGCGCCCGCGCGTGGCGGCGCGACCGGCAGTCCGGGCGGCGCCAGCCGGGGCAGCCCGGGCAGCGCGGCCGCCAGCGGTGGCGGCGTGGCCGCGACGCCGGCGGTGAACGCGACGCCACTCACCCCGGAGGTCGCACGGGTCGCGGCGATCGCGGATTCGGCGCGGCTGGTGGCGATGGCGGACTCCATTCGCGCGCAGATCCAGCGCGCCGTGCTCGACTCGCTGGTGCGGCTCAGCTCGCGCGCCGGGCCCAACGCCGTGCGACTCGGTGCGACCACGCGTGAACTGGCGATGGCCACCGAGGCCGCCGCGACGGCCGCAGAACCGTCGGGTGCCGCGCGTACGCTCGTGCGCAGCGGCCCGCGGCGCGTCGTCGTCGCGACACCGCGTCCGAGCCGCGACCGCCCGGACCTCGACGAGATGGGGCGCCTGCTCGCGGACTCGCTGCGGGCCGGACTCGACGCGCATCCGCGTTTCATCGCCGTGCCCGCCGACTCCGTGGCGGCGGCACTCCGCGAGTCGCGGACCGTGAACGCCGTGCAGGAGCGGCTCAACGCCGACCTCATCGTATCGATCTCGCTGCGTCCCGTACGCGACAGCGTCGAGCGCATCATCTCGGTGCGGGACCTGGCCGCGAAGGGACCGAACACGCGCGTGGTGGTCTCCAACGCCTACGCCAAGTCGCCGGGCTCAGGCGTCGCCGAGATCGTGCCGCAGGTGATCCGGCAGTTCGCGGACATCGAGCGCACGAGCATGTTCTTCGACGAGCGCAGCCGGTTCCGGGGGACGCCGCCGCCCGCTGCGCCGGGTGAGAAGCGGGCGCCGCCACCGGGCGCTCCGCAGGTGCCGCCCGCCGGCGGCCAGACGGGCATCCCGCCCGAGTCGCGCTAGCGGATGACGCCGGCGGCGTCCTTGGGGAGTTGGGACGCCAGCCGCGCGGACGGCACCGTGTAGATGATGCGGCCGCCGCTCTCGCGTGCCGCTCCGTAGAGCACGCCGACGACCAGCCCGCGATTGTCGAACACCGGCGAGCCGCTCGATCCCTGCGCCGCGAACGTGTCGAGCTGCAGGTTGTCGTCGAGCACCTTGCTCACCGTGCCCATGAACAGCGACGCGACGGGCCGGAGGTTGTCGATGTCGCCGTCGTTGCCGGCGGTGCCGGTGCCGAGCGGGTAGCCGAGCAGCGCGACCGGGTCACCCACCTTCGCCGCCGTCTCGCGTGCGATGCCGGCCACCACCGGGTAGTTGCCGGGGTTGGAGAGCCGGATGAGTGCGAGCTCGTCGTTCTCGCTCACATACTCGATCGACGCTTCCTTCCATCCGCGGGTCTCGTTGAACGTCACGCCGATGCGGTCAGCGCGCGCGCCGTCCCGGTCCTGCACCACGTGCTTGTTGGTGACGATGAGGCCGCCGGGCAGGATGTTGAAGCCCGTGCCGCTCGACGGCTTGCCGTTGATGCTCACCGCGATGAACACGATCGCGCCCTTGTTGGCCGCGGAGATCGCACTGAAGTCGAGCTTGGAGAGCCCTTCCGCGCGGGTCTGCGTCGCGCGGATCTCGGCCGACAGCGCGCTCACGTCGCCGCCGGAGGCCTGTTGCGCCCGCAGGGCCTTGTTGAGCCGCTGGATGTCGGCCTGCGCGGCCTTGAGCTGCGCGTCGGCGACCCCCGACTGCGCGAGCCGTTCGCCGAAGGCGCGCACGATCGAGTCGTTGGTGGCCAGCAGCTGCTCCACGCGCGCCTCGGCCGACTTCGCGGCCTGCAGGGCGAACCACGCGGCGCCCGCACCGATCGCGATCACGCCGACCGCCATGGCCGCGACCATCATGCGCAGCTTGCTCGTCTTGGCTTTCACGGCCTCGGCGACGCGCACCTCGGTGGGCTTGCGGGCGCGCGTCGGCGCGCCGGCCTGCGTGGCGGAGCCGGCCGCACGGGGTGCGGGCGCCGAGGCGGGTTCCTTGATCGCGCCCGAGGGCACGGACACCGGCGGCGGCACCCTGGGCGGTACCTGAGGCGGTGTCGTGGCGCGCGGCGGCGGGGCCGCTGCCGCTGCGGGCGGCGGTGGCGGCGCCGCGGCGCGCACGTCCGCGGCGTTGATCGCGCCGGGGCGCAGGGTCTCCAGCGGTGGCGGCGACGCCGGCGCCGCGCCGGTCGGCGTGTTCGGCATCCAGGGCGCGCCCGGATTGCCCGGTGAGTACGGCGACCCCGTGGACATCGTGCTCGGCCGCCGCTCCTCCGGGGCCGGCGGGGCAGCGCCCACCGGCAGGTCCGTGAGGTGGAAGATCGCCTGCGGGCCGTCCGCACCGAACGAGAGGATGTCGCCTTGGCGCAGTTCGCGCTCGCCGACGAGCAGGTCGCCGTTCACGAACGTGCCGTTGGTGCTCCCGATGTCGCGCAGCACGTAGCGACCGTCGAGGATGCGCAGCTCGGCGTGCCGCGAGGAGACGTCGAGGTCCTTCGCGGCGTCGAAGCGCAGGTCGTTCATCGGGTGGCGCCCGATGGTGATGATCGACTTCTCGAACCGCTCACGCGCGCCGGCGCGCGCGCCGCGGGTGATGCGGAACTCGATCGCCATCAGTCGCGACCGCGGAACCAGGAGACCAGATACACCGCCAGGGTCACCACCGCGATCATGCCGAACACGAAGCGCAGGTAGTTGCGATCCACGCGCCCGCCCGGCGGTGGCGGGGGCGGCAGCACCGCGCGCGTGACCTTGGGCGCGATCTCCACCGTATCGACCGGTGGGGTCGCGCTCGGCGGCGGCTTGTGGGCGCCCACGGGGACCGCTGCGGGCGGCGTGGCGGAGGGCTTCCGCGGTGTCGTCTCGACCGTCGCGGCCTTGGGATCCACCGGCGCGTTGGTGCGCGGCGTGTTCACGCGCTCCTGCAACTTGTTGCGCGAGAGCTCCGTCTCGAGCGTCGGCATGTCGGACGGGTCCATGGCGACCAGTCCGGGCACCGAGGAGCGGTCCACGGGCAGCGTGGCCCGGCCCTGCTGCGAGCCGCGGTAGATGCGGTGTGCCGGGGCCTCGGCGCCGCTCTCGGCCAGTCCTTCGCCCTCGAAACGCGCCGCGACGACCGTGATGTTGTCCGGCCCGCCCGCCTCGTTGGCGAGGTCGATCAGTTTCTTGCAGACCTGCACCAGGTCCGGCTCGCTTGCCACCACCTCGGCGATCTCGTGCGCGCGCACCTGACCCGAGAGGCCGTCCGAGCAGAGGATCAGCGTGTCGCCGCGCATGACCTGCTGCGAGGTGAGGTCCACCTTCACGATGGGCTCGGGGCCGAGCGCCTGCAGGATGATGTTGCGCCGCTCCGAGACCTCGGCTTCCTCGGCCGTGAGCTCGCCGGCCTCGACGAGCTTCTGCATGAGCGACTGGTCCTTCGTGATCTGCGACGCGTTGCCGTTGCGGACGAGGTAGGCGCGCGAGTCGCCGACCTGGCAGACGTAGAGCGTGTCGGCGAGCAGGCCGGCGAGGGTGGCCGTGGTGCCCATGCCGCGGTTCTCGGGGTGCGAGGCGGCGTAGGCGTGGATCTTGGTGTTGGCGACCTCGGTGGCCACACGCAGGGCGTGCGCGAACATCTCGGGGTCGTGGTCGGGCGCGGAGCGCCAGCGGCGCGAGATCTCGTCGAGCACCACCTCGGTGGCCATGGCCGAGGCCACTTCGCCGGCGGCGGCGCCGCCCATGCCGTCGGCGACCATGAAGAACGAGCCGCGCGGGCCCGAGCGGTGCGTGCGCACCTCGGGCTGCAGCGAGGCGTTCATCGTCGTCAGGTCGGCGACGGCGAAGGTATCCTCGTTGTGCTCACGCGTGCGGCCCACGTCGGTGCGACCGAAGACGTGGACGATGATTTCACCGTTCGGCGAGATGGGACCCGTCACGAGGCGCGGTTGCGAGGTGGATGAGCGCTGGCGTTACGCATTTTATACAGGCCGACACTCAAAGGCGAGTATGTCTTTGTGGGGCAACGTGATGCAGGTCACTAGCAGCCGCTGGCCCGATTGAAGTTCTGACCCCGACCCCGCTTCTTCGAGTCGCTGCTTCGGTTGATCACCTGCTTCGCTGCCTCGCAGGTCCGTTCCGCATCGCTGTCGGCGACGGCGTACGCGAGCATCCGGATGTACCAGCCGTTCGCGAGGTCCTGGCCGGTGAGCCGGTCGAACACCGCATCCAGCTCACCGAGCACGCGTCGTGCCGTCGCTTCGTCGAGGTCGGTGCGATCCACCGCACTCTCCCAGGTCGCGAGCGACTGGGTGTACGACACGGGGGCTTCCCCCGCCGGCGCAGTCTTCGTCTGCGTCGGAGGCGTCGTCCCACTCCCCGGACGATTTGTGCCCGCCGGAGGATTCACCGGCGCGGGCACCTTCGTCCCCGGGTTCGGGGCCGGGTTGGCTCCGGGGTTGGTCGTGTTGTTCGCAGCCGGGTTCTCCGCCGTCCCGACGGTGCGCGCCGCGCTGTCCGCCCCACCCGTGCCGTTGACCGGCGTGCTGTCGGCCTGGGTGGCCGGCGCCGTGATGCCCGCCGGCGTCCCGGTCGGCGCCTCGGCGCCCGACTTGTTCCCCTTCGTCGAGATCCAGACCGCGACCAGCGACGCGAAGATCGCGACCGCGGGCCCGCCGACCTTCGCCGCCATCGGGAGACCCTTGCGCTCCGCGGCGGCCGCAGCCGTCGGCTGCGCCTGGGTCGGCGCGGCGGCCGGACGACGCGCTGGCTTGGTCGCCGCCGCATCGATCGCCACCGTCGCGTGCCCGCTCGGCCGCGTGACCTTGGTGCGCGGGACCTCCTGCGCCCCCAGCACCTGCGTGCCGGCTTCCGCCGCGACCGTCGAGGGCATGTTCGCGATCGCCGCGGCGAACTCGCGTCCGAACTGCGCGGCGCTGGTGTAGCGCTCGTTCGCGTCGCGCGAGAGCGCCTTGTCGAGCGTCGCCTGCAGCGCGGCCGGCCAGGCCACCTCCGGACGGACCTCGGCCAGGTACCGCGGCCGGTCCGTGAGTCGCATGATCATCGACTCCTGCACCGTCTCGGCCGGGAACGGCAGCTTGCCCGTGAGGCAGTTGAATGCCACCAGCGCGAGCGAATAGGTGTCGCTGCGGCCATCGAGCTTGTCACCCGCGAGCTGCTCGGGGCTCATGTACTCCGGGGTCCCCACCACCAGGCCCGTCTTGGTGACCTTCTGCGCGTCGCTCGAGCTCGCCTTCGCGATGCCGAAGTCCACCACCTTCACCAAGTCGCCGCCGTCGCGGGTCTTGGCGATCATGATGTTGTCCGGCTTCAGGTCGCGGTGCACGATGCCCGCATCGTGCGCGACCTGCAGTGCATCCGCCGTCTGGTGGATGATGCTCGCCGCCCGCGCCGGCTGCAGCGCGCCGCCCTTCTCGATGAGCGACGTCAGTGCCTGCCCCTCGATGAACTCCATGGCGAGGTAGATCAGCCCGTCGGGCGTCTCGCCGAAGTCGTAGATGCCGCAGATGTTCGGGTGCGAGAGCCGCGACGCGTTGCTCGCCTCGCGGTTGAACCGCGCGATGGCGTCCGGGTCCGTGTTCATCCCCGGGTTCATCACCTTCAGGGCGCTCTTGCGCCCCATCTTCACATGCTCGGCCAGGTAGACCGTGCCCATGCCGCCTTCGCCGAGCTTCTTCAGGATGTGGTACCGCTCGGCGACCACCGAGCCCAGCAGGTCCGCCTGGGCGTTCGCCGAGCGCAGCGCCGTGCCATCGCGCGGGCAGAAACGCTCGGAGAGCGGATACTCGGTGCCGCAGGTCGG
>Ga0268299_1004033_pt1 | contig 12212 bp, 11 predicted proteins | sample NOBtaG_FD_193484 | JGI IMG/M metagenome (GOLD analysis project Ga0268299, IMG submission 193484) | Activated sludge microbial communities from bioreactor in Nijmegen, Gelderland, Netherland - NOB reactor | ecosystem: Engineered > Bioreactor > Aerobic > Activated sludge | place: Netherlands...
GGAGGCGATGTTCTTCTACACCGACACCGCCGACGCGCCCTGGACGGTGATCAAATCCGATTGCAAGAAGCGCGCACGCCTGAACGCCATGCGCTACATCCTGCACAAGCTGCCCTACACCAACAAGGACATCGACTCGATCGGCCCGTTGGATCCGTTGCTGGTCGGGCGCGCGCACGTGGTGTACGAGCGCGGCGAGAAGCAGCACGCGACGGCACTGCTGTAGCGACTCAGCCGGTCAGTTCGAGCCCTTGCGGACGCAGCACCAGCGTGCGGTCCGCACTGGCCGCTGCGTGATGCGAGTGGGTCACCAGGATGCCGGCCGCCTGCCGGCTCCTGATCTGGTCGCGCAACAGCGCGAGCACCTGATCGGCGCTTTCAGGATCGAGGTTTCCGGTCGGCTCGTCGGCCAGCACCAGCTTCGGCGCATGCACCAGCGCACGCGCAATGGCCACACGCTGCAGTTCGCCGCCGGATAGTTCGCGCGGCGCGCTGGAGACGCGATCACCCAGGCCAACCGCCTCGAGCATGGCGCACGCACGTCGCGTGGCAGTGTGCGCATCGGCCCCGATCAGATTCAGCGGGAGGGCAACGTTCTGCACCACGCTCAGATAGGGCAGGACGTGGAAGGCCTGGAACACGAAGCCCATCGTCTCGCGACGCAGACGCGTGAGCGCATCGTCCGACAGACCGGCGAACGCAACGCCGTCCAGGCTGATCTCGCCCGCATCAGGCACGTCCAGGCCCGCAATCAGGTTGAGCAGCGTGGACTTGCCCACGCCCGATTCACCCATGATCGCAACGAATTCACCGGGCGCGAGGTCGAGATCGACACCGGACAACACGACGCGCGTGCGCGCGCCTTCGTAGGACTTGGCGAGGTTGCGGATGCGGAGCATGCGCAAATGATAACTGCAGACCCTGGCGGTGATTTTGAGCGTTTGTGGCCGGGCGGCTTTGCTCCGGGCGTGCACATACGCGTGTTACAGCTCGTTTGGGTGGTGTGATCGGCCCCGGCTGCGCCGGGACGACGCTCTTCAAGCCAGCCCGCGCTTCATCTGCGCGGCCATCGTGGCGACGTGTCGACCCTGGTAACGCGCAATCGCCAGTTCGTTCTCGCTGGGCATACGCGATCCATCACCGCCGGTGATGGTGCTCGCACCGTACGGGCTGCCACCGCTGATCTCGCTCATCGTCATTTGGCGCTGCTCGGTGTAGGGCACACCAACGATCACCATGCCATGGTGCAATAGCGTGGTATGGAAGCTGGTGATCGTGGTCTCCTGGCCGCCATGCTGGGTCGCCGTGCTGGTGAACACGCTGCCGAACTTTCCTACCAGGGCCCCGTTCATCCACAAGCTGCCGGTCTGATCGAGGAAATTGCGCATCTGCGCGGTCATCATGCCGTAGCGCGTGCCGGTCCCGAAGATCAATGCATCGGCATCGGGAAGCTGATCGACCTTGGCCTCCGGGATGTGGGCGAACGCGGCGCGAGCCGCCTTTGCCCCGTTCTTCTCGAGCACGTCGGCGGGAACCAGTTCGGGAACCTGGACCAGTGTCACCTCGGTGTCGGCCACCTCCCGCGCGCCAGCCGCGACCGCTTCTGCCATGCGGTAGATGTGGCCGTACATGCTGTAGAAGACAATCTGCACCTTAGTCATCATGGGGAGATCTCCTGTGTCAGGAACGCCAGCAACGGTCCCTTCGGCACGATGCCGGATGGATTCAAGTGCCGATGGCTCATGTAGTAGTGGCGCTTGATGTGGTCCATGTTCACCGTCTGCGCAATGCCAGGCACCTGGTAGAGCTCGCGCAACACGCGCGAGAGGTTCAAATATTCCGCGATCCGGCGCAGGTTGCACTTGAAGTGCACGTAGTACACCGCGTCGAAGCGCAGCAACGTGGTGAACAGCCGCCAGTCGGCCTCGGTGAGCAGATCGCCTGCCAGCCAGCGCGAGTGCCCGAGCGCATCGTCCAGTTCGTCCAGCGCGGAAAACAACGCATCGAAGGCGCGGTCATAGGCAGCCTGCGAGCCGGCGAAGCCACACCGGTACACCCCGTTGTTCACTCGGTCGTAGACCATCGCATTGACGGCATCGATGCGCGCTCGCAACGCAGCCGGGTAGTAATCCGTCTTCACTGGCGTGAACGCATCGAATGCGGCGTTGAGCATGCGGATGATCTCCGCCGACTCGTTGCTGACGATGGTGCCCATGTGCGTATCCCAGAGCACCGGCACCGTGACCCGCCCGCTATACATTGGGTCAGCCGCGGTGTACACCTCGCGCAGGTAGCGAAAACCATTGACCATGTCGCGCGTGCTACCGGTACTGTCGCCGAACTCCCAGCCCTGATCGTGCATCACGGGTTCGACGATGGACACGGGGACGATGTCCTCCAGCTGCTTGAGCGCGCGGAAGATCAGCGTGCGGTGAGCCCAGGGGCAGGCAAGCGACACGTACAGGTGATAGCGCCCGGCCTCCGCCCTATATGCACTCGAGTCATCGGCGCTGATCCAGTTGCGAAACTGCGCGCTGGTGCGCTGGAACTCACCCCGCGACTTGCGTGTGTCGTACCAGCCCGTGTGCCATTGCCCGTCGAGAAGATATCCGCTCATCCCCATGCGCCTCGTGGAACATTGGGCGACTAGCGTGCCATGTCGAACAGCAGCAGCTCGGCTCGTTGCCCGTCGGACAACCGCAGCGCCGGCTCACCCTGGATCTTCGCGCCGTCACCGGCCGATAGGGTGTGACCGTTCAACTGCACGCTGCCGCGCGCGACGTGAACGTACGCTTGGCGTCCATCTGCGAGGGCATGGGTCACCTCTTCACCGGCATCCAGCGTCGCGGCGTAGACGCGCGCGTTCTGGTGAAGGCTCACCGATCCCTCGGCGCCGTCGGGAGAGGCCACCAGCCGCAGGCGAGCGCGTCTGTCCTCGGTGGGGAAGCTCTTCTGCTCGTAACTGGGCTCGACGCCCTTGCGGTTCGGTTCGATCCAGATTTGCAGAAAGTGCACGGGGGAATCCGGCGAATGGTTGTACTCACTGTGCAGCACACCCGTGCCCGCGCTCATGCGCTGGACGTCGCCAGGCCGGATGACCGAGCCCGTGCCGATGCTGTCCTTGTGCTCGAGCGCGCCGTCCAGCACATAGCTGATGATCTCCATGTCCCGGTGCGGATGGGTGCCGAAGCCCTTGCCGCCCTGCACCCGGTCCTCGTTGATCACGCGCAGCGGGCCGAATCCCATTTCGCGCGGGTCGTAGTAGTCGGCAAAGGAGAAGGTGTGATAGCTGTCGAGCCAGCCGTGATTGGCATGGCCGCGCTCGGTGGCCCGTCGCAGGGTGATCATGTTCGGCGCTCCAGTATGCAGTCGAGAAAGTCACGCTCAGAACCCAATCTTGGCCCAGGGTTCCCGGAATCAAAGCGGACGTTTTCGAAGGTATCGTTCAACAACTCCGAACGAAGCTCACAGCAGCGTATCCGCAAGACGCGCGATGTTCTGCGCGACCCTGGCCAGGATGCCGCGCTTGCGCCACTGCACCGGGTCGACTTCCTCGGACTCCTCGAAGTAGCGCGCCTGCACCTCGTGCAGCTTCGCCACCACCTCGCGGTCGTATACGAGCACGCTGACCTCGTTGTTCAGCGCGAAGGAACGGATGTCGAGATTGCTCGAGCCGATCAAGGCCACGTCCTCGTCGATGGACGCATGCTTGGCATGCAGGAAATTGCCGTGATAGAGGTGAATGTGGGCGCCCGCGTCGAGCAGTTCCTCGTAGTTGGACTGCTGGGCCAGGTGCACGATCGGCTTGTTCGACATGCGCGACACCACCAGGTGCACTGCGACGCCGCGCTCGGCTGCCATCTTCATCGCCAGCAGGAAGGGTTCGTCGGGAATGAAATAGGGCGTGGTGAGGACCACGCGGTGGGCGGCAGCGTGGATCAATGCCACCATGATCTGATGCGTGTTGCCATGGTGATAGCCCGGACCGCTGGGCATCACCTGCGCAAGGACCCCGCCGGTGCTCGCCACTTCGGGCAGCAACTGCTCCGGCGCATCGTCTGGCATGCGCTCGGTCTCGTAGTAGCGGTCCGCAAGGAACACCCCCTGCAACTGCCGAACGACCGGGCCGGTCAGGCGTGCGACCAGTTCCTCGTTGGTGAGGCGGCGATTGGCGTCGGGATCGACGATGTTCTGGGAACCGAGGTAGCCGATCTGGCCGTCGATGACAGCGATCTTGCGGTGATTGCGCAGATCCAGGCGCACGGCCTTGCGACCCCACAGATGCGGCGGCATGACCAGCAGGTGCTCGACACCCGCGGCCTGGAACACCGGCGCCAGGCGGCGGAACGCGAACCAGGATGCGTATCCATCCGCCAGCACCCGGCATCTGACACCGCGTGCCACCGCTGCCCTCATCGCCTCGATGACGCGCATGCCCGTTGCATCGTCTCGAAAGATGTAATAGAGCAGATGCACGTGATGGCGCGCGCCTTCGATATCGCGCAGCAACCGCTCGATGCCTGCGTGGTAATCGGTCAGCAACTCCACGGTGTTGCCGCGGCAGATGGCGAAATCGGCGAGTCGATGGGCCAGTGCGATGGCCGAGGAGAAGGTCGGCGGCAGCGCGGGTGCGGATACCAGGCTGTCACCCAGGATACGTGGCTGCAGGTCGCGCACCAGCCGCGACACCGCACGTTGCATCTCCAGGCGCTGGCGCGGCAGGTAGGCGCGGCCGAAGATGGCGTAGAGCAGCAATCCCGGCCACGGCAAGAAGAAGATCAGCAGGAGCCACCCGCGCGCCGCGGCGGCGCTGCGCCGTTGGGGCACGTAGAACAGCATGGCCAGGCGGACTGTCCATTCGCTGATCAGGTAGAGCGTCCCCCAACTCAGTTCCATGGGGCGAATTATCACATTCGCGCGAGATCCGGATCGATGGCGTTTTCGACGTTGGCGAATGACGAAAAAAAAGACGCGCCGAAGCGCGTCTTCTTCAGTCCGGGTCAGCCGGAACTTAAGGCATCTGCTCGCCCAACGGACGGTGCGGGAGGCGTTCCGACTCGGGTTCTTCGCCCGGATTGTGGATCTTGCGCACCAACAGGGAGTATGCAGTGGGAATGATGAACAGTGTGAGGAAGGTTCCCAGCAGCATTCCGCCCACGATGACCCAGCCGATGGCGGCGCGTGCCTCGGCACCAGCGCCGCTCGAGGTCGCGAGCGGAAGTGCGCCAAGTACCGTGGCGAAGGACGTCATCAGAATCGGACGCAGGCGCAAGGTCGAGGCTTCGAGTATTGCATCCATCTTCGACATGCCCTTGAGCCGCAGCTGGTTCGCAAACTCCACGATCAAGATGCCGTTTTTGGTGATCAGGCCCACCAGCATCACCAGTCCGATCTGACTGTAGATGTTCAGCGTTCCGCCGGTGCCGAGCTTCGAGTTGATCCACATAATCAGCAGCGCGCCGCACCAGGCGAGCGGCACCGTCAGCATGATGACCAGCGGACCGACGAAACTCTCGAACTGCGCCGAGAGCACCAGGTAGATGAACACCACGGCCAGCAGCAGCACGACCATCGCTTCCTGCCCGCTCTCGCGGAACTCGCGCGACTGGCCATCGAGGTCGGTGGCAGTGCCCTTGGGCAGTTCCTCTTCGACCACCTTGTCGATAAACGCAAGTGTCTCGCCCAAGGTGGAGGCGGGACCGACGTTGCCGTTGACCACCGCGGCGCGCAGCTTGTTGAAGTGGTTCAACTCCTTCGCCGCAACCGTCTCTCGGATCGTCACCAGGTTGGACAGCTGGTGCAGTTCGCCGCCGGCTCCGCGCACGTAGATCGCCGTCAGGTCGGAAGGCTGCCGGCGGTTCGCGTCCTCGACCTGGACCACGACGTCATACTGCTTGCCCTCGCGCTTGTAACGGGTGACGTCGCGCCCGCCCATCAGCGTCTCCAGGGTGTGGCCGATCGTCTCCATCGACACCCCGAGTGCGGAGGCCTTGTCGCGGTCGATCTCCACCCGAAGTTGCGGCTTGTTCAGCTTCAGGTCAGTGTCCAGGCCGACGATGCCTGGATACTGCGACAGCCGCCCCATGACCTTGCTGACGTAGCCCTGCAACTGCTCATAGCTGTTGCCGTAGATGACGTATTCGATCTGCTTGGACAGGAAGTTCGCACCCAGCGAGGGCGGATTGACGGTGAACGAGATCACCCCTGGCAGACCGCCGAACAGCTTGGGTGTGAGTTCCTTGCTGATGTCGATCTGGTTGCGATCGCGTTCGTCCCAGTGCTTGAGCACGGCGAAGCCGATGCCCAGGTTGACCGGATTGGGTCGCTCCAGCCCCGGCGCAACGACCTCGAACAGGGTCTCGACCTCGGGGATCTCGTTGACCATCTTCCCGATCATCTTCATGTAGCCGTCGGTGTACTGCATGGTCGAGCCTTCCGGCGCCACGGCGAAGGCCATGAATGTGCCGCGATCCTCCACCGGGGAGAGCTCCGACTTCAGCTGCTTGCCCAGCCATCCGGTCGCAACCAGTGTGGCCACGAACACGATGCCCACGACCCAGCGCGCACGCAGTGCACCGCGCAGGACAGAGCGGTACCCATTGTTCATGCCTTCGAACATGCGCTCGGTGAGCTGGAACACCGGGCTGTGGCGTGCGCCGTGGGGCTTGAGCAGCTTCGAGCACATCATCGGCGTGAGCGTCAGCGCTACGAAGCCCGACACCAGCACCGCGGCAACAACGGTCATCGCGAATTCGATGAACAGCTGACCGGTCCGGCCGGTCATGAACACCAGCGGCATGAACACCGCGGCCAGCGTGATCGTCATCGCCAGAATCGCGAAACCGATCTCCTTGGAACCGGCCAGGGCCGCCTGGTAGGGCGTCTTGCCCTCCTCGATGTGGCGGTGAATGTTCTCCAGCATCACGATGGCGTCGTCCACGACCAGGCCGACCGCGAGAACGATCCCCAGCAGCGAGAGCACGTTGATGGAAAAGCCCATCACGTACAGGAAGAAGAATGCGCCGATCAGCGATACCGGGATGGTGACGGCAGGAATGATGGTAGCGCGCCAGCTGCGCAGGAAGATGAAGATCACCAGCACGACGAGGATCAGCGCCTCGACCATCACCGTGTATACCGAACTGATCGCGGCTGAGATGAACTGCGCGGTGTCCACCGCGACCTTCATCTGCATGCCCTCGGGCAAGCCGTTCTCCAGCCTGGGCAGGGTGGCGCGGACGGCGTCCGCGATGGCGAGCGTGTTGGCCACCGACTGCTTGACCACGCCTAGGCCCAGCGCCTCGTTGCCGTTGATCCGCACGATCTTGCGGTTCTCGTAGGGTCCCGGCGCCGCATAGCCGATGTCGCGCAGGCGGATCGGATAGCCGCCCACCTCGCGAATGATCATGTTGTTGAACTGCTCGGCGCTCTTCAGATCCGTCTCTGCGAGGACGGTGAACTCGCGCGTCGTGCTCTCGATGCGTCCGCCGGGGGAATCCAGATTCTGGCGCTCCAGCGCCTCTTCGATGTCCTGGGAAGTCAGGCCCTGCGCAGCCATGCGCTCGCGATCGAGCCACACCCGCATCGAGTACTTGCGCTCGCCGCCGATGATGACTGTCGCCACGCCGGGCAAGGCCTTGAGCGGATCGGTGAGATAGCGGTCGGCATAGTCGGTGAGTTCCATCGGCGTGTGCCGGTCGCTCGACAGCGCGATCCACATGATCGGCCAGGCATCGGCCTCGATCTTGTTCACCACCGGCGTATCGGCCTGGTCGGGCAGCAGCGCCGCGACGCGCGACACACGGTCGCGCACGTCGTTGGCGGCGGCTTCGACGTCACGGTCGGTCACGAAGGTCACCGTGATCTGGCTGACTTCCTCGCGGCTTTGCGACTTGATGGTCTTGATGCCTTCGATGCCGGACAGGGCATCTTCGATCGGCGTGGTGATCACGCTCTCGACCACCTGCGAGGTCGCACCCTTGTACACGGTGCGCACCGAGACGGTGGGCGGGTCGATCTTCGGATACTCGCGCACGGCGAGACGGTCGAAGGAGATGATGCCCAGCAGCACGATGAGCAAGCTCATCACCGTGGCCAACACCGGACGCTTGACGGAGATTTCAGACAGGATCATGGGTCACCTCCCCTCGCGGGAGCAATTCCGACGCAGCGATTCAGCTGCCCTTCTTTTCCAACTGCGACGCGCCCCCGGCCGATGCCGCCGGCTTGAGTGCACCGCCTGCTGCAGCACCTTCCTGCGCGGTGGGCGGCGGCTGGTCCGGCAGGACCATCACTGGGGCACCGTCGCGCAATTTGATCTGGCCTTCCGTGACCACCGTGTCGCCGGGCGACAGGCCGGCGACGATCTCGACCTCGCCCGGACGACGGGTGCCGAGCTGGACCTTGGTCAACATGGCCTTGCCATCCTGCACGCGGAACACGAAGTTGTCCTGCCCCTGCGGCCACAGCGCCGGTTCGGGGACGAGCATGGCGTTCTTGCGCGTGTCCAGCGTCAGGCCCACGCGCACGAACATGCCCGGCTTGAGCTTCATGCCCCGGTTGGGCACCCTCGCCCGCAGCAGAAAGGTGCGTGTGCGCTCATCGACCACCGGCTCGGCCGCGTAGATGTTGCCCTTGAACTCCTCACCCGGGAATGCATCCAGACGCACCGAAACGGTCTGGCCGGGACGAACCTGGGAGGCGAACACTTCCGGTATCCGGAAGTCGAGCTTGATCGAGTCGAGATTCTCCAGCCTCACGATGTCCTCGCCCGCTTTCACATAGGCACCAGGGCTGATCAGGCGCAGACCCACCAGGCCGGCGAACGGCGCAGTAATCACGGTCTTGCTCAGGCGCGCCTCGGCTTCGCGGCGCTGTGCCTCGGTCCGGTCCAGATTGTTCCTGGCGACATCCAGCGCTTCCTGGGAGATGAACTTCTGGGCCAGCAGTTCCTTCGAACGCTCGTAGCGTTGCGCGTCAGTGCGCGCCTGCGCATCCGACTGTGCCAACTGCGCCTTGAGTTCCGCCGGGTCGAGCGTGACCAGCTTCTGCCCCTTGGCTACACGTTGACCTTCGTCGAAATGGATGGCCACCACGCGTCCGTCGATTTCGGGCCGGATGATGACTGCCTCGTCGGCGAGCAGCGAGCCCACGGCACCGAGCTCGCTGCGCACCTCGCCGACCTTGACCTGCACCGCCTTGACTGGCAGGCCGGGGGGCGGACCGCCGGCAGCCGGACCGGCGGGCTTGGCTGCGGTCGCTGCAGGCTGCTCGTCCTTCTTGCCGCAAGCGGCCATGGACATGACCAGCGCCGCCAGTAGCGCTACAGTACGAATCGTGGACTTTTCCAAAGCGAATACCTCGAATGTCTGCCGTGGCGTCCTCATGTTCTAGGTCGTGCTGGAACCCCGCCCAGGCTATAGAGGGGGAATTCTAGCCGGATTTTCCGGTCAGTAGCAGGAATTATCGAAACGCTGCGTCTTGTTTCAATGAAGCTCTCCCTCGATGGTCTGCTGGTCCTGGACGCGATTGCCCGCAAAGGCAGCTTCGCGGCAGCCGCCGAGGAACTTCACCGGGTTCCCTCTGCGATTACCTACACGGTGCAGAAGCTCGAACAGGACCTGGGCGTCCAGCTGTTCGATCGCAGCGGCCACCGGGCGCGGCTAACCGCCGCGGGCGAGGAGCTGCTCAAGGACGGACGCCACCTGCTGCGCGCCGCGGTCGACATCGAGTGCCGGGTGCAGCGCGTGGCCAGGGGCTGGGAGACCGAACTGCGCATCGCGCACGACAGCCTCATCCCCAGTTCCCGCCTGACGCCATTGATCGATGCGTTCTACCGCGAGGGCTCCGGCACGCGTCTGCGGCTGAGCACCGAGGTACTGGGCGGGTGCTGGGATGCTTTGGTTTCCGGCCGCGCCGACCTGTGCATCGGGGCGCCAGGTGAACCGCCGCCGGAGGCCGGGTACACCGTGCGTCACCTGGGCGATGTGGAATGGGTGTTTGCCGCGGCACCGGGGCACCCGCTCGCATCGGTGCCTCAGCCGATCCCCAACTCCACGGCAATGGACCACCGCATCGTGGTCGCCGCCGACAGCTCCCGCAGTCTGCCCCCGCGCAGTTCGGGCATGCAAGGCGGGCCGGAATCGCTTACCGTCTCCACGATGCAGGCGAAGTTCGAGGCGCAACTGGCAGGGCTGGGCGTGGGCTTCCTGCCGCGGCACCTCGTTGCCCCGTTCCTCGAGGAAGGACGTCTGGTGCAACTGCAGCTGGAGGAGCCGCGTGAGCGCACACACCTCTACTGCGCATGGCGGCCGCGCGATGCCGGCAAGGCGCTGAAGTGGTGGGTGACCAGGCTGGAGGATCCGGGGGTGCGTGCAGCGTTGTTGGCGACGGCGTAGCGGCCACCAGATCGATTCCGCCGGGGGTAAGGGAACTCGCTCGAGGCCTTCCTGATGTCAGCCCGGACGGCCGCGCCGTGCGGTGGGACATACGCGGCGCATGCGCACCGCAAGTTCGGCCTGACGCTCCTGTTCGATGTCGGCGCGCACCGCATCCATGTCGAGGCGGCGGATCTGCGCAAGCAGATCCCCGATCGCTGCCGCGCCGCGTCCGCCCGATTCACGCAACAGCACGATTCCCTGACGAAGTATGACCAACGCCGGTCCGTCTTCGAGCCCGAACATCGCACTGAAGGACGCACTCGAGGCGGGGTCGATCTGCAGACAGGCCACGCTATCCTGGAGCGGCACGCGCGCCAGCTCGTCGGCCACCGACCCGGCCGCGATCACCACCGTATCGGTCGCGCGCACGGCGGCGTCCAGCTCATCGACACCGATCGTTGCAATCACGACGGCGATCCGCGCTCCGCGTCCGGACCCTCTCCGTCCTGGGCGCTGCGCTCGCGGGCGACTTCCTCGTGCACCTTGGACATGTCGATCTCCTTGGCCTTGCCCACGATCTCGTCCAGCGCCTTGCCGGGCAGTGAGCCGGCCTCGTGGTAGAGGATCACCTTCTCTCGCATGATCATCAAGGTCGGGATAGACCGGACAGCGAACATGCCGGCCAACTCCTGCTCCTCGTCGGTGTTCACCTTCGCGAACACGATGTCGTCATGCCGGTCGGATGCCGCTTCGAACACGGGGGCGAACGATCTGCACGGACCGCACCAAGGCGCCCAAAAATCGACTACAACCATGTCGTTGTCGGCGACCGTCTGGTCGAAGTTGTCCTTGGTCAAGACTACCGTTGTCATGAATCTGCTCCTTGGCGGGCGCGCCCGATCAACGTAAGTTTAGCAGTGCGCGCCGGATCGATTCTTCGAGCGGATCGATCGCTGGTATCGAAAAAAAGCGGATCCGCAAGCTTGTCATCGATCCATCCCATCGTCAGTATCAGTGTGCGGCCTCGAGCGGCTGACGCTCTGCACCAGGTATCTCGTCCACCGGCGCTTCGGCATCGGTTCGCACTCCGATCGCGAGCCCGTGGACCATGTACAGCCCGAGCGCCCCGCATAGCAACAGCACGAAGAGCCCGGTGCTACCCACGAACATGGCAAGCGGCGATTCGGGTGAACCCAGCCAGCGCAGTGTGACACTGACGGCCATCAGGGCAGTGGCGAGCAGGCCGCTCAGCATGTGGAACAGTCCCGCGCGCGCAGCTGGAGCGCCGCGCAAGGAGACGTAGTCGATGAACCCGGGCACTATCGCTGCAACTGCGACGAGGGTTCCGAACGCATAGGCGTACAACGCGCTGAGTGCCCAGCTGGTGCTGCCTTCATAGAGGAACATGAAGTCGCACACAGCCGCGAAGAGCCATACGCCCACTGGGACCATCCCCAGGACGGCGTGCAGCGGTACACGCAAAATGCTGGCGGGTGTCTGCATCGGGCTTGCCTGCAGGTAATTGCTTCAATACTTGGCGTTGCAAGCCGCGTTCCGCGCGCTTGAACGAATGCCCAAGCAGCGCATCGAGAGGGAGCGACCGTACATGGCGCCATACAGATGAGTGGGTTCGAGCAGTTCGTGGCCACATCCCCTTTCATGAGCGGGGTGATCGCCAGCTTCCTCGCGGGTACGGTGGCCACGACGCTCGGGGCGCTGCCGATCCTGGCAATCAGGCGCCTGAGCGAGAACCTCACGAATATACTGCTCAGCTTCGCAGCCGGCATCATGCTCGCGGCGACCATGTTCTCGCTGCTGCTGCCGGGGTACGAC
>Ga0268299_1004034_pt1 | contig 12210 bp, 7 predicted proteins | sample NOBtaG_FD_193484 | JGI IMG/M metagenome (GOLD analysis project Ga0268299, IMG submission 193484) | Activated sludge microbial communities from bioreactor in Nijmegen, Gelderland, Netherland - NOB reactor | ecosystem: Engineered > Bioreactor > Aerobic > Activated sludge | place: Netherlands...
CGGGCATCGGAGGTCCGCGCTATCTTCCCCGAGGGGGAGGTCGTCGTGTTGCCGACGCTCGAAGCCGTGAAGCGCGCCAAGGACATGGGCCTGGACCTGATCCTCGTGTCGCCGACGGCGGTCCCGCCCGTGGCCAAGGCCATGGACTATGGCCAGTGGCAGTACGAGACGAAGAAGAAGGCGCACGACGCGCGCAAGAAGCAGCACGTGATTCTGGTGAAGGAAGTAAAGTTCCGTCCGAACACCGACGATCACGACTACGAATTCAAGAAGAACAACGCCGTGCGGTTCCTGAAAGAAGGCAACCGTGTGAAGGCCGTCGTGCAGTTCCGCGGACGCGAAATTGCCCATACCGATCTCGGCCACAAGCTCTTGCAGCGCTTCGCCAAGGACCTCGCCGGCATCGGCTCGGTGGAAGGCCAGCCGAAACAGGAAGGCCGCAACGCGCACGTCATCATCAGCCCCGCCAAGCAGCTAGTGCCGCCGAAGGAGAAGGCGGAGAAACCGCCTCGCGAGGCAGCCGCGCCGCCCCCTGCGGAGAACCCCGCCGAATAGCGCTCACCGTACGGCCTTTCGACTTCTGCCGCGAAACGCCGCGGCAACCACCCCATTTCCCGCTCTCAAGAAGAAGGAGAGCGATGACCGTTTTCATCACTCTCCTGGACGCGCACGGGGGGGTGCGAACTGCTTTGGCGCGCCCCTCAAAAGTTCAATTTCAACGCGAGCTGGACCTGCCGGCCGTCGGTGCCGGGCAGCGTTCCGGTGATCACGCCGAAGTTGGGCGTACCGACCGTGGCGCCCGGGAAGCTGAACGCCGGAGTGTTCATCAGGTTGAAGGCCTCGGCGCGAAAGTCGAGCCGGTAGCGTTCGGTCATCTGGAAACTCTTGCCGAGCATCAGGTCGAAGTTGACCAGGCCGGGCGACCGCACCACGTTGCGAGCCGAGTTGCCGAACTGGTACTGCGGCGGGTTAATGAACGCCGAAGTGTCGAAGAAGCGGCGGAGGGTGCGTTGGCCGCGGTCGAGGAAGCCGCCCCCGATGCGGTTGGCTCGCTGGCGGCCGCCCTGCGAATCGGTGGTGTTCGCGGTGGAGTCTACGCCGAAGGGAAGGCCGCTGCGCAGCAGCGCCAGTCCACCGATGTTCCAGGATCCGAGCAAGCGGGCCGCGAGGGAGTTCGAATTCCACATGGCGCGGCCGGGACCCCATGGCAGTTCGTACGTATAGCTGGCGACGAAGCGGTGGGCTTGGTCGTCGGCCGAGATTGCGCGCTCGCCCCGCATGTCGAAGATGTTCTGCAGCCGGAACGACGAACTGACGCTCGGATTGTCGCCTGGGAAAAGGCCGGAGCCGTTGTCGATGGATTTCGACCAGGTGTACGACAGCAGATAGGTGAGCCCGGAGCTGAATCGCTGCTCCAGCTTTGTTTGCAGCGAGTGATAGATGGACGACACGCCGAACGTGTTGTAGGCGATGTTCTGGAACTCGGGAAATGGCCGGCGTTGCGCCGACGTGAGCCCGCCGAATTGCGAGGGCGGCCCAAGTTGGTCGGCGCGGAGCTGGTTCAGGTTGCCGCCGGGGGTGTAGATATGAGTCCCCTTGGTGCCGGCATAGGCGATGTCGAGCGCCAGGTTACGGCGCACTTCGCGTTGGATGGAAAAGTTCCAGCTTTGCATGTAGGGCGCGCGGGAGTTGACGTCGAAGTGGACATTCTCGCCGGCCGTGCGGCCCGTTCGGTCGAACGTGGTTTCGCCGCCGGGGAAGCGCGAAAGCACAAACAACGGGAGGCTCGGAAACGCTGGAGCCGTGATCGCGAAGCTCCGCGCGTAGGGAAACGGCGCCTCCAAGGGCGTGCCGGGATTGGAAGCCACCGGCGCCGAAGCGAAGTACATGCCGTAACCCGCTCGAATGACGGTGGAATCGTTCCAGCGGTAGGCAAGACCAAAGCGCGGGCCGATGTTGTTCCAGTCGTTTTTGTAGAAGTGGCGCGGGTTGCCGTCCTCGCCGGCGAAATCGAGCGTTCGCTTTTGCGGGTTGAAGTGGGTGAGCCGGTTGTACTTCTCGGTGAAGTGGAATGCGGGCTCGTAGCGGACGCCAAAGTTGAGGGTCAGCCGTTTGGATAGTTTGAAATCGTCCTGGAAGTAGAAGTCGTACGACGGAAAGCTCAGGTAAGTGGAGACGCCAGGCAAGAGCTGAAAGCCGGAGCCGTTACCGAGAAGGAAACTGGCGAAGGCGTAGCCGGTATTGCTGGCCGTCGAAATGCCGGTTTGCAGGGGACCAAACGAGAACTCGCCGGACGCGTTCGTCGGGTTGTAGTTGTTCGACGTGCCGCGGCGGAAATCGAAGCCGAACTTGAAGTAGTGCCGGCCGTGGATATGCGTCATGTTGTCCACCACTTGGTAGGACGTGACACGGGTGCGGGCGGGACGGCTGCGCTCGTTACCCACCGAGGAAAACCCGGTTACGTTGATGCGAGGGAAGTTGTCCTGCGGCACGCCGGGGATGCCGAGCTTCGAGGGCCAGTCCTGGCCGAGCGTGGGCGCGGTCGCCTGCGAATAGACGCGGTTGACGCCGAGGCGGAGTTCGTTGATCCAATTGGGCCGGATCGTGTGGAGGTAACTGAAGGCGAAGTTTTGCTGGCGTCCCTCGGACGGATATGCGCCGGGGCTCCCCTCGGTGAGGAAGATGGGCGAGGGCGTGTCGAGAGTGCGGCTCATCGAGTAGCGGCCCATGATGCGGACGGAGTCGGAGACGGCGTGATCGATGCGCAGGTCGCCCTGATCGTCCTGCCGTTTGCCTGGTCCCGCCAGCACGTAGTTGTTGGCGATGCCGCCGCCGTTGGGGTCCGGATAATAGGACATCACTCTGGCCGACGCGGGATCGAAGCGCGACACGGGAACCCGGTTGCCCGCCAGGGGATCGCGAACCACGGTGTTTCCCACAACGCGCGTCGTGTCGGGATCGTAAATCGTCGCGAGGCCCGTGAAGTCGCCGCCGCGTAGAGCGGCCGTGGGCACCGACGAGGTGCGCACGGCGGCGTTGCGGAAGCGCGTGCCCTGCCAGTCCACGAAGAAGAACGTCTTGTCTTTCCGGATGGGACCTCCAAGCGCCCCGCCGAACTGATTCTGTCTCAGCACCGGCTTCTGCTGAGTGGGAGGCGCGAAGAAGTTCCGCGCGTTCAGCTTGTCGTTGCGCAGGAACTCGAATACGACGCCGTGAAAGGCGTTCGTGCCCCCTTTGATGGTGGCTAGGATGACTCCTCCGCCGGTGCGGCCGTACTCCGCCGAAAAGCTATTGGTGAGGATCTTGAACTCCTCCAGCGCGTCGACCATGGGCGTGTAGCTGACGTTGCCGCCCTTGATGTTGACCGCGGTGATGCCGTCGAGCTGAATCTCGTTCATGCGGTTCCGGCCGCCATTGATGCGTGCCGACGCGCCGGAAGTGCCGGCCCCAACTCCATCGGCCACGCCCGGGACCAGTCCGATCAGCGCGAACGCGCCGCGCCCGTTGATCGGCAGTCCGACAACCTTCCGGTTATCCACAACCTGGCCGACCGAGCCGGACTCTGTTTGCAACACAGGGGCGGCGGCAGTGACCTCCACGATCTCGTTCGTCGAGCCGATCGAGAGTTGCGCATCCACCCTGGCGCTTTGATCGATCTGGAGCGGTATGGGCGACTGGACAAACTTCTTGAAGCCTTGCACCTCGACGGTGACCGAATACGTGCCGGGCCGGAGATTGGGCGCGAAGTAATTGCCCGCCGCGTCCGACTTCGTGCGGACCGGCTCGTTGGTGGCGAGGTTCGTGATGGTAATGGCGGCGTTGGCGATGGTGCTGGCGGTAGGATCGGTGACCGTACCAAGAAGCGAACCGGTGAAGCTGGCCTGAGCGAACGCGGCGACGCAGGAGATCGCGGCGAGAACGAGGGTCAAGGCGAAACGATTGGACATGAGAAGACTCCCTTACGCGCTTTGCACACGTGTGCAGAAAGTATCACGAATGGACAATTTCGTCAATCCTGTAATGAAATCGCCATATTTGTTGCACCTGTGACGCCGCGTGCAGTAGCATGGCATGAACACGTTTGCATGCCTTTATCGATAAAAGATGTCGCTCGTTTGGCGTGCGTATCGCATTCCACCGTGTCGCGGGCCCTGGCCAATTCGCCCTCGGTCAACCGGGCAACAGCCGAGCGGATCCGGAAGATCGCCAAGGAAACCGGCTACCGGCCAAATACAATCGGGCGTAGCTTGGCCACCAGCCGCACCCACACCATCGGCTTCGTCGTAACCACTGTGGCCGATCCCTTCGTGGCCGAAGTCGCGGCGGGCATTGAGGACGTCGCCCGGCAGAAGGGCTACGCCGTGTTCCTGGCCAATAGCAACGCCGAGCCCGAACGCGAAGTGGCGGTTGTGCGGTCGTTTCAGGACCGGCGCGTAGATGGCGTGATCGTGATGGCCTCGCGCGTGGGCGGTCTTTATATGCCTCTGCTCGAGGAGTTGCGCGTGCCGATCATGCTGGTGGACAACCAGTATCCGGGCGCCTTCGCACACTCGATCTCGATTGACGATCGCGGCGGAGGGCGCCTGGTGACGAGCCACTTGGCCGCACTTGGGCACCGGCGCATCGGTTACATCGGCGACCGCAACGGCATGCAATCGGACACCGACCGCATGGCGGGCTACGCCGATGCGCTGGCGGCGGCGGGAGTCGAGTTTAACCGCGCGTATGTTGCGCAGGGCAACGGCGGCCCAAGCGGCGGCCTCGAGGCGATGCAATCGCTGCTGGCGTTACGAGAGAGGCCGACGGCGGTATTCTGCTATAACGACATGACGGCGATCGGGGCCTTGCGGGCGCTGCACAATGCCGGATGCCGGGTTCCGGCGGACGTCTCAGTGGCGGGGTTCGACGACTTGCAGATCGCTCCGTTCTTGGAGCCGCCACTGACAACCGTGCGCCAGCCGAAGACGGAGATGGGTCGCCGCGCGGCTTCGATTCTACTGGAGCTGCTGGAAGGCAAGGAACTGGAGGCGCAGATCACGGTGCCCGGCGAACTGGTGATTCGCGAATCGACGGCGCCGCTGGAAAGCAACAGACTATGAGCAAAGTATTGGAGATGGGCATTGCCGGCATCGGCCGGATGGGAGAAGTCCACGCCCGGCAGTTGTTGGAGCTGGAGCGCGAGGACGGCGTTTGCCGGGTGTGCGCCGTAGTGGACCAGGACGCCGCCAGGCTGAAGGAATTCGCCGCCGACGTGGGTTACGGCGGGCCGCTCTTCGCATCGATCGAGGAGTATATCGGAGCCGGTCTGTGCACGGCGACGATGGTGGTGTCGCCGACCGAGCACCACCGCGCTCACGCGATGGCGTTGGTGCGCGCCGGACACCGGGTACTGATGGAAAAACCGCTGACGGGCACGCTCGACGGCGACCTGGCCTGCTGCGAAGAGTTGGATCGCGAGTATCCTCGATCGCTCATGTTGGCGTTTCAACGCCGGTTCGACGCCGCGCTCGGCTATGCGAAACAATTGGTGCAAGAGGGCGCCATTGGCCGGATGTTCAAGGTGTACTCCGCGCTTGAGGATTCCGGCCCGCCGCCGGACACCTATCAAAGCGACGGCATTCTTCCCGACATGTCCGTGCACAACGTGGACGAAATCCTGTGGCTCGCCGGACGCATGCCGGACCGGGCAATGGCCGTGGGATCGGTGCTCTACAACAAGCACGTGGCCAAATGCCAGGAAGACTTCGACGACGCGATGCTCTACATGTGGTTCGGCGACGAATTGCTCGGGCAGGTGCAAGTGACTCGGAACCACGTCTCCGGCTACCGGGTCGAGTCGGCTATCTACGGCGAGAGGGGCCAGATTCAAATCGGCCGCTTCGACCAGCGCCCCCACGAGATTGTCGTGGAGGCGTTCGGGCGGCGTGGGCAAACGGAACCGATTGTCAGAAAAGTTTTCCCCGGCGGCAAGGGCGGACCTGGAGCGCCGGAGTTCGTAGAGCGGTTCGGACCAGCCTACAAAGCCGAGAAGGCGGCCTTCATCGAGTGCTGCCGCAAGAACCTCGACTTTCCCATGACCCATCGCGACGGCCTGCGTGCGCAGCAAGTCATCGCAGCCGGTATGCGCGCGGTAAAGACGCGGGCGGATGGAGCAGCGGTGGAGTAGCGGCGGCTATTCGCGCGACGCAACGGGCAGTTCGATCATTTCGACGGTCCACGGTAAGGCGGCAGTGTCCAGGCGCGCAAGCGAAACCGGAAGCCTGAAGCGGCGCGGCCCTGCGCTGCCCGGATTGAGATAAAGAACGCCGTTGCGCTCGGATCGCGAGGGCTTGTGGGAGTGGCCGCTGACGACGACGCCGATGTTTTCGGCGGCAGGGTCGATATCGAGTTCACTCACGTCGTGCAGCATGTATATCCGGACCGCGTGCGTCTCGACGATCAGTCTTTCGGGGAAATCGGACGCCCAGGCGTCGCGGTCCACGTTGCCCCGGATCGCGCGGACGGGCGCGAGCGCGCTCAGTTGTTCGATGATCTTCGGCGCGCCGATGTCGCCCGCATGAAGGATGAGGTCGCATCCTTGTAACGCGGCGAGGGCCTCCGGACGGAGCAACCCGTGCGTATCGGAGATGAGGCCGATGGCGCGAGCGGCGATCATGCGGGCTTTCGTGGAGCCGGATTCCAGATCTCACCGAGCACGCGAACGGCGTTGCCGCCCAGGATCAGTTGGATGTCGGCATCGCTATAACCCCGACGGATCAGGCCTTCCGTGAGGTCGAACGTCCGCCTCGGATGTTCGAATCCATCCACAGCGACGTGGTCTTTTACGGCGACGTGCAGTTTGTAGCGGTCGAAGTTGGGCTGGCCTTGAGGGCCCGCGCCGGGAGCGTTCATCGGGTTGCCGATGCCCATGACGTCGAGGTCGCTACCGATCGCCAGATGCTGGACGCCGACGACTTTTCGAACGTGATCGAAGTGATCGAGCACGTGCTCGATCGTTACCGGCTCGGTGTCGCGCACCATGAAGCGGATGAAGTTGATGCCGACGATGCCGCCCGTCTGCGCGAGCTTGCGAATGGCGTCGTCGGTCTTGGCGCGCAAATGACCGGGGATGAGCGCCCGGCAGGTGGCGTGCGTGAACAACACGGGCCTTTTCGCGGCCTCCAGCGTGTCCATGGTCGTTTGATCGCCACAGTGGGAGACATCGACGCCCATTCCCACTTCTTCCATTCGTTTCAATATGGAGAGACCGAAGACGGAGAGGCCGCCGTCGCGCTGCTCCAAGAAGCCGCTGCCGATACGGTTGTTGAAGTTGTAGGAGAGCTGCGAAATGCGCTGGCCCAGCGCGAAGAACTCATTCACGTCGTTCGGTGTGTGGAAGTGCGTCGAATTCTGGGTGCTGAGAACGATGCCGATCTTGCGCTCTCGCTGGGCGCGGGAGAAATCGGCCGCATCGTCGATGCGTAGCAGCAGGTCGCTGTAGCCCGCGAGAAACCCGTTCCAGCGGGCGAAGAATCGGTGGCCATCGGCATAGTCGCCTGGCGAGTGGCCGAGGGCGAACACGCGAATGCCGGAGGCTTGATAGGGCGCCGCTTCCTCGGCGGTGAAACTGCCAGGCTTACTCATCCAGAGCCCGATCTTGAGCGGTTGTTGGGCGTAGTCGTCGAACCGGAATTGATTGAGAAGATCGACAACGGTAGTTTCCCGCACGAGGCGAATCGCGCGCGCCGAGTACTCCTTGGCCGGCTGCGCAAACAAAGAGAAGCGGCCGCGGAGAATAGCCGGAGCGGCTGCCCAAGCGGCGCCTCGAATCAAGGATCTTCTAGCGACGGTCATGTTTCCGCCTTCGGGCGCAATAGGCGCGCCATGAAATAAAGCAGGCACGCGGCGAGCCACAGGATGAGCAGCCATCGCAGCGAGGCGGCCAGCGTGGGCGTGTCCAGTTGCGGCCAAGTGAGTTCAAAGCGCCTCAGAGTCGCGTAACGTTCGGTCATCCAGTGCCACGCAGTATGGGCGATGAACGCCGAGGCGATGATGGCGCCCGTGCGCTCCGCGATCGCGTATCGAAAGACAAGCGACACGAACGGCACGAAGAGCGCCACTGCCAGAAGCTGGCCGAATTCGACGCCGAGGTTGAACGAGAGCAGCGAGGCGGTCAAGTGGCTGCCGGCGAACTGCAGAGACTCGCGCAAGGCGAAGGAGAAGCCGAAGCCGTGGATGAGCCCAAAGCCGAACGCCATCAGCCAGCGCCGCTGCGTGGAAGGCGAGGCCACGATGTTCTCGATCGCCATGAACACGATGCTGGCCGCGATCAGCGTCTCCACGAGCGGAGGAAACCATAGCGCGCCGGGGGCGAGACCGTATGCCGACGCAATCAGCGTCACCGAGTGTGCCAGCGTGAACGCCGTTACGATGAGCGCGAGATCGCGCATCCGGCGGAAGGGAATCACAAGGCAGGCGATAAAGAGCAGGTGGTCGGCGCCATCGAGAATGTGCTCGAAACCGAGCGTCAGGAATCGCCACGACGCCTGATGCCAGCGCGGGTCGAGCGGCACAAGGCCGGGGTCGTTGTGGAACTGGAAGGCGCGAACGTCGCCGGTGGGCGTGGTGACGCGCAGCACCGTAGTCGTGGAAGCCGCGAGATGATGGAAGCCGGGGCGCATTGAGAAGCGCGCACCGGGGGCATGGGTGGGGTATTCAAGCAGGACGTCGAAGAGGAGCTGTTCGGGCGGAGTTTGAGGAGGCGGATCGGAGCGTGTCACGTGCGCGAGCGCGGCGCCAAAGGACTCAAACGAACGGTCCGAGGGCAGCGTCAGCTTCAACCCGGCAACGCGCGGCAAGAGCCGTTCGCCGTTAGCGCGCAGCTCGATCGGTTGGGCGATCCATTGCGTCGCGGCCAAGCGGAGTTGCGGTTCGAGATCCGCCGCCGCAAAGTCAATGTCGCGCATCGCGGAGAGCGGGACGCGTACGGCGAGGCGTGCGCGCGGCGGAGCGGTGTCCAGCAGCATCTGCGCCGTGACATCGGCGGGAATATCGTGCGCGAGAGCGGCACAGGCGAGCGAAAGCAGGATGGCCGGGCGCGACAGCATGGATCGTGTATGATATCGAACGCTCGACCGGGGAGGAAACAGGAATGCGGAACGGATTGCGCACAGGCTACTGGAAGGCGGCGGCGTTCGTGGGCGTCACGGTGGCGCTGGCCGCGGCCGCATATGTCGTGGAGCGGCGCGCCGTGGTGGAAGCCGCCGCGGTGCAGGCGCCCCGATTCGAAGTGGATCCTCTTTGGCCGAAGCCGCTTCCCAACCACTGGGTAATGGGCGCCGTGATTGGCGTGGGTGTGGATGCGCAGGACAACGTGTGGGTCGTGCATCGCCAGGGTTCGCTCGAAGAAAAAGAACAGTATGCGACTTGGAAGCCGAAGGCCGCGGAGTGTTGCGCCGCCGCGCCGCCGGTGTTGAAGTTCAACGCAGCCGGCGATTTGGTAGCCCATTGGGGCGGCGAGAACGGGCCGCCGGGCTCTTACGAATGGCCCACTTCGAACCACGGCATCGACATCGATCACAAAGGCAACGTCTGGATTGGCGGCAACGGACGAGGAAAGCAGCCCGCTCCCCTGGCGCACGACGAGAGCCGGATGGCGGCGGCCGGCGCGGTTCACGACAGCATGGTGCTGAAGTTCACTCCCAGCGGCAAATTCCTGATGCAGATTGGCAAGCCGAACGCGACCACCGGGAGTAACAATACGGAGAACCTCCGCCTTCCCGCCAAGACGCTCGTGGATCCGAAGACAAACGAACTTTATGTTGCCGACGGCTACGGCAACCGCCGCGTTATCGTGTACGACGCCGATACGGGCAAGTACAAACGGCACTGGGGCGCGTATGGCAACAAGCCGGACGATACGCAGTTGCCCGCCTATAAGCCGGGAGAGCCGCCGCCGAAGCAGTTCCGCACGCCGGTGCATTGCGTGGCGCTGGCCGATGATGGCCTCCTTTACGTGTGCGACCGCACCAACGACCGCATTCAGGTATTTAAGACCGACGGCACGTATGTGAAGGAAGCCTGGGTGGCCCCGGACACGCTCGGCGACGGCGCCGTATTCGATATCGCGCTCTCACGCGACAAGGGGCAGCAGTACATCTACGTGGCCGACGGATCGAACATGAAGGTGCACGTGCTGAAGCGCGACACGCTTGAAGTGCTCACCACCTTTGGCGACGGAGGCAGGCAGCCGGGCCAGTTCTACGCAGTGCACAGCATCGCGAGCGACTCCAAGGGCAACCTCTACACGACCGAGACCTATCGCGGGCAGCGGCTGCAAAAGTTCACGTACCGTGGACTGGCGCCGGTGGCGAAGAAGGACCAGGGAACCGTGTGGCCGAAAACGAGCGGTAAGTAGCCTTCGCCGGATAGCGCCGCCTCCGGCCGGGCGGCCGGTCTACACTCGTAGAAACCCATGCGAGCCCTCGCCGCCATTCTCGTCGTTGCCACAAGCCTCCCTGCGCAATCGCTTCCCACGCGCCGCCCCGCGCCTGCGCCCTATACGCCCCCGCCGCTCGCGGAGATCCTTCCCACGGGCGCCGGCGACCTTTCCCATCTCCTGGTCCACTACACAGCCGACCAGGCAACCCTCCGCCGCTTCCACTCGCTCACTGTCTCGCCAGCCGCCATTACCGCGCAGGAACAGTTCTACTCCGCCTGGAGCCGCGCACTGGAGCAAATTCCCTTCGATTCCCTCACCGTCCACGGCCGCGCGGAGTACCTTGCGCTCCGCCTTCAGATCGATCAACGCATCCAATCGCTCGATGAGCGCCGCGCCCGCCTTGCGGCGATTGCCTCGCTGCTCCCGTTTGCTCCCGCCATCGTCGATCTTCGCGAAGCCCGCGAACGCGTCGATCCGCTCGACCCGCGCGCCGCCGCGGGCCGGGTGACGCAAGCCAACAAGCAAGCCGCCGAAATGGTCGCCTGGCTTTCGAAGCCCAAGTCCGAGCGGCCCAAATTCACCGCATCGGAAGCCCTTCGCGCCGCAGCCGCAACCGATGAGCTGCAACGCGCACTCAAGGACTGGTTCGTCTTCTACGACTCCTACGATCCTCTCTTCACCTGGTGGCTCGCCGAGCCTTATAAGTCCTTCGACGCCACCCTCACGCGCTACCGTGAACTCCTGCGCGAAAATCTCGCGGGCCTGTCCAAGGACGATAAGGACACCATCACGGGAGACCCTGTTGGCCGCGACGCCCTCACCTCCGCGCTCCGCGCCGAAATGATTCCCTACTCCCCGGAACAGATCCTCGCCATTGGCCGCCGTGAGTTCGCCTGGTGTGAAGACGAAATGAAGAAGGCGTCGCGCGAACTCGGCTTCGGCGACGATTGGAAGCGCGCCGTCGAACTCGTCAAAACCCGCCACGTCCCCCCCGGCGAACAGCCGACGCTCATCCTCGGGCTTGGTCTCGAAGCGATCGAGTTCATCACCTCGCGAAACCTCATCACCATTCCGTCCAACCTCCGCGACCGATGGCGCGTCGGCATGATGTCTCCCGAACGCCAGCGCATCAACCCCTTCTTCACCGGCGGCTCCCTCATCTCCGTCTCCTACCCCACCGCCGGTATGACGCACGAACAGAAGCTCATGAGCATGCGCGGCAACAACATCCCCTTCGCAAGGGCCACCGTTTTCCACGAAGTCATCCCCGGCCACAACCTGCAGTTCTTTATGATGGAACGCCACCGCCCGTGGCGCGGCGCCTTCCGTACGCCCTTCTGGATGGAAGGCTGGGCCCTCTACTGGGAGTTCCTTCTTTGGGATCTCGACTTTCCCCGCAACGCCGAAGACAAAGTCGGCGCCCTCTTCTGGCGCATGCACCGCGCGGCCCGCATCGTCTTCTCACTCAGTTTTCACCTCGGCAAGATGACCGCCCAGCAATGCGTCGATTACCTTGTCAACGAAGTCGGCCACGAACGCGACAACGCTGCCGCCGAGGTCCGACGCTCCTTCGAATCCGGTGACGCCCCTCTCTATCAAGCCGCCTACATGCTCGGTGGTCTTCAATTCCGCGCCCTCCACCGCGAACTCGTCCAATCGGGCAGGATGTCCAACCGCGAATTCCACGACACCATCCTGCGTCTCAACGTCCTGCCGGTGGATATGATTCGCGCCACGCTCACCAACGCATCCTTGTCGAAGGACTACACGCCTGCTTGGAAATTCTACGG
>Ga0268299_1004035_pt1 | contig 12204 bp, 13 predicted proteins | sample NOBtaG_FD_193484 | JGI IMG/M metagenome (GOLD analysis project Ga0268299, IMG submission 193484) | Activated sludge microbial communities from bioreactor in Nijmegen, Gelderland, Netherland - NOB reactor | ecosystem: Engineered > Bioreactor > Aerobic > Activated sludge | place: Netherlands...
CCGGCTGTAGCTGTAGGCGGCGGGCTCCACCAGCTTCGTGCCCTTCCGGCAGGCCAGCCGGAAGGCGTCACGGAACAGCGGCAGCACCTCGACGTTGTCCAGTTCGAAGGGCAGCGCGAGCAGCAACACGTCCAGCTCACCCTTCAGCAGCTTGCGGTGGATCTCGGCGGTGGTGCCCTCGTGCAGGAACAGGCGGAGCTTTGGCAGCGCCTTCCGCAACGGCGGCAGGACCCTCGGCAGGAGGAACGGTGCAATCGTCGGAATGACCCCGAGGCGCAGGGGACCGGCGAGGGGCGAGCGCTCGGCCTGGGCCAGTTCGACCAGGCCCTCGAGGTCGCGCAGGCACAGGCGCGCCTGGGTCGCCACCTCCTGGCCCAGGGCCGTGATCGTGACCCGGCGGTTGGTCCGGTCCACCAGGCGCACGCCAAGGAGCGTCTCCAGCTCCCGTATCGCGATGCTGAACGCCGACTGGGAGACGAAGCAGGCCGCTGCCGCCTTGCCGAAGTGCCGGTGCTCGGCAAGGGCGGCGAAATAGCGCAGCTGCCTGGTGGTGGGGAGATTCATGGCGATGCTCCTGCGTTCGCTATTTCCGATCATTGTGATTCGAATATTCCGTTTTGCAATTCTACGGCGGCAACGTACCTTGCGCCTACCCGAAGCACACCAGGAGTCAGCCGCCATGCTGCAGAACCGCGAAGGCCAGCGCGTCCCCGACGTCACGTTCCGCACCCGCCAGGGCGCCGAGTGGGTGGACCGCACCAGCAAGGAGATCTTCACCGGCCGCACGGTCATCGTCTTCTCCCTGCCTGGCGCCTTCACGCCCACGTGTTCCTCGACCCACGTGCCCCGCTACAACCAGTTTGCGCCCGTGTTCAGGGCGCACGGCGTGGACGAGATCGTCTGCATGTCGGTGAACGACGCCTTCGTCATGAACGAGTGGCAGGAGAGCCAGCAGGCCTGGGACGTCACCTTCCTGCCGGACGGCAACGGCGAGTTCGCCGACCGGATGGGCCTGCTCGTGGGCAAGGAGGACATCGGCTTCGGCCGGCGCTCCTGGCGGTACTCGATGCTGGTCCGCGACGGCGTGATCGAGAAGATGTTCATCGAGCCGGAAGAGCCCGGCGATCCGTTCAAGGTGTCGGATGCCGACACGATGCTGGCCTGGCTGGCGCCCAAGGCTCCCAAGCCCCTCGACGTGACGGTGTTCACGCGCAAGGGATGTCCGCATTGCTCCCGGGCGAAGACGCGTCTCAAGGAAGCCGGCATCGGCTACGAGGAACTGACGCTCAACAAGGACTTCACCGACCGCACGCTGCGCGCGGTGGCGGGTGGCACCTCCGTGCCCCAGATCTTCGCCAACGGCGAGCACATCGGCGGCGCCGACGACCTCGAGCAGTGGCTCAAGGCGCGCCAGGCGGCCTGAAGCGCAGGAGCGGGCACGGGCCGACGCCGTCGGGAAGCACACCCTCCTCCAGCAGCCGGAGGTTCACGGCCACCCGCACGTTGCCGGGGTCGAGCTCGAGCGCCCGGCGCCAGGCGGCCCCGGCGCGCGCCAGGTCGCACTGGTCCGCGAGGGCGATACCCAGGTTGTTGAACGCCCGCGGGTTGTGCGGCGACTGCTCCACGACGTTGCGCCAGAAGCCGACCTCGTCCCGGTACACGTCATTGCGCAGGTGGGTGGCAAGGCCCGTCAGGACCAGCACGGAAGCGAGCGCCGCCGCAGCCAGGGCGGGGCTGCGGGTGCCAAGGCGGTGGATCGCGGCCGCCAGCAGCAGCGCCGGCCCGACGAGGGCGACGTAGAGCTGCCGGTCGTTCACCAGGTCGAGGCGGGCGACCAGCGAATTGGTCGGCGCCAGCCACAGCAGGAACCAGAGCACCGCGAACGCCGGCAGCGGGAAGCGGCGCAGGTGCACCAGGGCGGTGCCGGCCGCGACTGCCACGAAGGCGAGCAGCAGGGCGCCCTCCCCGTTCAGCGTGGTGATTGCCGGCAGCGCCGGATCGGCATTCAGCCGGTCGACATTGACGAGCTGGCCGAGCAGGTACGCGATGCCATGGCCCTGGGCGACGAGATTCTCGGCGACGGAACGCGTGGCGAAGCCCGCCGCCAGGAAGTCGCGGTAGGCGGGCAGCCCGAGGGCGAGGACCAGCGCGGCCAGGACCAGCCCCCAGTGAACGGCCGAGCGCCCGAGCGCCCCGGCCGCGCTCCAGGCGCGGGACACGTCCGCCCGCTCCCACAGCAGGAGCACGGCAGGCACCACCACCGCCGTCTCCTTCGTGGCGAGCCCGAGGAGCATGAGCAGCGGCGATACCAGCCAGAGCAGCAGCGCGCTGCCCCTGTCCCGCCCGGCGGCCCAGGCGGCGATGCTGGCAAGGGCGAAGAATCCGCTGAGCGAAGTCGAACGGCCCGATGCGTAGGTGACCGCCTCGGTCTGCACCGGGTGCAGCACGAAGATCAGCGCGGTCGAGAGGGCAAGCCAGCCCGCGGCCTGCGGCAGATAGCCAGCCTGGGCACAGAACCGCCGGGCCAGGGCCAGGACCAGCAGGCCATTGCCCGCGTGAATGAGCACGTTGACGGCGTGGAACCCGGCCACGCCCCAACCGGAGGTGTGATTCAGGGCATAGCTGAGCTTGAGCAGGGGCCGCATGCCCGGCATCGAGGCCCACCACGCGGCGACGCTCTGGACCCGCGGGTCCCTGACGATGACGTCCCAGTCGTCGAACTGGAAGCTGGCCTGCAGGGCGTTGCCGTACGCGATGGCCACGGCCAGGAGCACGAGCAGCCCCGGCACGAGCCGCCCGGTCTGGCCCGGCCACCTTCCGGTGGTTGGCCGGGACATGCCAGCCACCGGGCCTAGCGGCCGAACAGCCCCTTCAGGCGCTTGGCGCCCTCCTTCATCAGGTCCTGGGGCGTGGCCGGTGTGGCGGGCGGCGCGGTGTCGCCGCCATTGCTGCCGCCGGCGCCGTCAGCGCCCTGCATCATGGCGTTGGCGTAGGTGCTGCAGAAGTCCCGGTATTTCTCGGCCGGCGGCGACGAGAAGCTGCGGCCCGCGCATTCCCGCTGGGCGATCGGCTGGGCGAGGGCCGGGCAGGCACTACCGATGAAGTCCAGGTCCTCGGCCCGGCCGGCGTCGTTGCAGAGCCGGGTGCGGATCGCTTCGGCGTCGACGCCGCAGAACCTCGCGACCTCCGGCAGGGTGCCGGAATCCAGCATGGGATTTCCCGACGCAGGCCGCTGGGCAGCGTCGCTGAAGCCCTTCTTCGTGCCGAGATGGTCGCAGAGCTGCTTCTTGTACCTGGCATCGCAGTTGTAGGTGGCCAGGTTCGCCGGCATCAGCGCCTCGACGGACCCCGCGCACATCTGCTCCATCCCGGCCGCGGCCTGGGCCTGCACCGCCGCCACCTGCTTCTTCACCTGGCTGGCGTCACAGGAACCCACCCGCGTGCCGCTCGTCACCATCTTCATGGTCTGGCCGTCGATGGTCATGGTCATCTTCGATGTGTAGCTGTCGCGGCCCTGGTAGGTCATCTCGCCGGTGCCGGAGCCGTCGGGGCAGGTGACGTCGTAGGTGAACCTGCCAGGCGAGCGCTGGACGTTCGACATCTGGCAGCGTTCGTCGCTGGCCATGGCCTCCGGGCCCTCGGCGGTCACCGGCGCGCACACCTGCCGCTTCTGGCCGGGCATCTTCATGTCGCCCATCTCCATGCTGGTGGCGACGTCCCAGAGATTGCCGGGCTCGGGTTCGGCGAAAGCGCTGGCGGCGGCAAGGAGGAGTACTGCGGCTACTGGCAGGCGCATGGCTGGTCCCCGGTGGTGCGCGGCTTGCAGCGAAGTATATGCCCGTGACGACGATCCGCCGAGCGCTCAGAAGCAGGGCGGCACCTGCTGCAGCGGCCGCGCAACAATGGCCATCGGCAGGCCCTACAGGGCGGCCACCCGCCAGCCGGAGCGGTCATCGTTCTTCAGCGTCTGCCAGAGCCAGGGCAGGAGCGCGTTCAGCTGGCCTTCGAGCCCGAAGGGTGGATTCACGATGCAGAGTCCCGAGCCGCGCATGCCGTCGAAGGCCTCGATCTCGACCTGCAGCTCCACCTGCAGCAGCTTCGGCAGGCCGGTGGCCCGCACCTTGGCCGGAAAGCGCTCGGCCAGCGGGTGGCGGATCAGGGGGTACCAGAGCAGGTAGATCCCGGTGGGCCACCGCTGGTGGCATTTCTTCAGGACCTCGACCACGCCGACGAAGTCCTCCTTGACCTCGTAGGCCGAGTCGACCAGCGCCACGCCCCGCCGCTCCTTCGGCGGCAGCAGCGCCGGCAGGCCCTCGAAGGCATCCCGGTCGTGGATGTGCACCCGGGGATCCCGGCCGAAGTTCCGGCGCAGGCGGGCCAGGGCCGCCGGGTGCAGCTCCAGCAGTTCCAGGTGGTCCGTCGGCCGCAGGAGGTGTCGCGCCACCTGGGGCGAGCCGGGGTACAGGTGGATGTCGGCACCCGCTGCCGGAGGGTTGAGCGTCCGCACGGCGTCCAGGTAGTCCTGCACTTCCGCCGGTGGCGATGGCGCGGCGAGCACCCGCCGGATCCCGCCGGCGAACTCCTCGTTCTTCCGGGCCTCCTGGCTGCGCAGGTCGTAGATGCCGGACCCCGCGTGGGCATCCACGACCCGCAGGGGCGTGTCCTTCTTCTGCAGGGCGCGCACCGCCAGCGCCAGCACCGAATGCTTCAGCACATCGGCGTGGTTACCGGCGTGATAGTCGTGCTGATAGCTCAACATCTGACACAATTACCCCATGGGACGCATATTCGAAACCAGAAAACACGTGATGTTCGCCCGCTGGAACCGCATGGCCAAGCAGTTCACGCGGATCGGCAAGGACATCACCATCGCCGTTAAGTCCGGCGGGCCGGACCCGGACAACAACCCTGCCCTGCGCCGGGTCATCCAGAATGCCCGCTCCGTCAACATGCCCAAGGACAAGGTGGATGCCGCCATCAAGCGGGCCGCGGGCAAGGACGTGGCGAACTACGAGGAGGTGATCTACGAGGGGTACGCTCCCCACGGCGTCGCCGTACTCGTCCAGACCGCAACCGACAACCCCACGCGCACCGTCGGCAACGTACGCAACGTCTTCAACAAGAACGGCGGCAACTTCGCCAGCACCGGCAGCGTGAGCTTCATGTTCCGCAGGATGGGCGTGTTTCGCCTCGACCCGGCCGGCATCGACCAGGACGATCTCGAACTGTACCTGATCGACCACGGGCTGGATGAAATGGGCGAGGGCGCCGGCGAGAAGGGCGAGCCCGAGCTGGTGGTCCGCTGCAACTTCGCTGATTTCGGCCAGCTGCAGAAGGCGCTGGAGGACCGGGGCATCACCCCGCTGTCAGCCGAGCAGGAGTACATCTGCACCACGCCCACCGAACTGCCCGAGGACCAGGCCAGGGAAGTCCTGGAGCTGATCGACAAACTCGAGCAGGACGAGGACGTGCAGAAGGTCTTCCACACCCTCGTCTGAGAAAAAAAGGCCCGGGGCGGCGTTGGCCGCCCCGGGCACAGATTCGACTTCCGGGCCTGGTCCTAGTTGACCATCGCCTTCAGGCCCTTGAGAGGCAGCACGCGGACCTTCTTCGAGGCCGGCTTGGCCTTGAAGGTCATCTTCTCGCCCGTGAAGGGATTCGTGCCGACCCGCTCCTTCGTGGCGGGCTTCTTGACGACCTTCAGCTTCATCAGGCCGGGCAGGGTGAACAGGCCACCACCGCGGAGGCTCTTGCGGATGATGCCGCCAATGGCGTCCAGCACTGCGCTGGCATCCTTCCGGGAAAGACCGGTCTCCTTGGCGATGTGGTTCAGGATATCTGACTTGGTCGGGGCGCCACCGTTCTTGGCCATGCTTGTAATACTCCCTGGAGTTGAGGAATTAACCGCGGCCCACAGCAAAATTGCTGGTTCCGGCGCAGGAACATAGAGTGTGCCGATGCTGGCCGCAAGCCTTTATTTCAGCGTCGGCAAGCGCTACTTGTGTTGCCAGGGCCTTTTCTGGCAGGCAAATCGGGCACTTCCCCGACAATCGGCTCGTTCCATCGAGCATCAGCAGACAGGAGAACCGCCATGCCTTCTTCCCGCAGCGATGTCATTCCCGACTCCCACCGCGCCCTGCTCGACGGGCCAATCGTCGTCAGTCTCGCCACCCAGATGAAGTCCGGACAGATCCAGGTCCAGCCGGTGTGGTGCAGCTACGACGGCCGGTACGTCCTGGTGAACACGGAGAAGAAGCGGGCCAAGTATGACAACCTGCACGCCCGCCGGCCGGTCACCGTGCTCGCGGTGGACCCGGCCAACGTGTACCACTGGATCGAGGTCAGGGGCGAAGTGGTCGAGGAGACGGAGCGCGGCGCGGACGCCCATATCGACCAGCTGGCCAAACTGTACCTGGGCCAGGACAAGTACCCCTTCGCCCAGCCGGGCGAGATCCGCGTGATGTTCCGGATCGCACCCCGGCGGGTCCTGACCTACGGCCCCTGAGCTGGAGCGCGGCGCCGGCCTGCACCAGGTCGGCGCGCGGGCCATCGGCCCTGCCCCGGACTGGAACGGCTGCCGGGCCGACAGGCCCCGAAGCCCGCGGAAATCGGCGACGAGCCGCGGCCGCCAGCCTGGCACGGAACGTGCAAAAACCGATCCCGGAGGCGGGCCCCACTGCCCGCCACAGGAGGCCGGGACATGGAACATCGCTGTGGCACACGACGGAACGTCGCGCTGACGGTGCTGGTCCGGCGGCGCGGCTGGACGGGCTCGGTGGTGGCCCAGCTGACGGACATCAGCATCAGCGGGGCGTTCATCGCCGGTCCGCCCGACGCCTTTCCGCTCCACTCGCTCGTGCAGCTCGAAGCAACCCCGCCGGGCGGCGCGACCACCCGGCTGATGTCCTGCAAGGGAATGGTGGCCCGCGTCGCCAGCAACGGCGTAGGGCTGGTCTTCGACCAGGTCAGGCCGGCCGGGCTGGCGCCGCTGTTCGGGTCAGCAGCTGACGCCTTCCCGGTCGCGGGCGGAGCGGGCGTCAGGCCGAGCGCATGGCCGGCGTCGCGCTAGCGGCAGCGCGACCCGGCAGCAGCGGCACCGTATCCAGAACCCAGTTGCCGGACTCCCGGCGCGCCGGGCACGGGATGGCGTAGGCCACGTCGCCCTGGTTGGCGCGCAGCGTCTTCATGTCGATGCGCCAGCCCCGGGCCTCCCAGTCCTTGCAGTGCTCCCGGTAGCGGAACACGGCGTGGTCGCTCGGCAGCAGGATTTCCTTGTTGTTCGTGACCGGCGTGCGCACGGGATTGAGGTTCTCGAGGATGGCGATGTCCTCGTGCACCACGCGCAGGGTGAGGTCCTCGATACGCTGGTCGTGCTTGTCCTCCATCAGCCAGTTGCGGAGGTTCAGGAAGAAGATCCGGGTGTGGTTCTCGTCGATGGGCTGCTCGAACAGGTACTGGTGGAAGGCATTGCTGGCGGTCAGCTCGATCCAGGTGACGAGCTGGTTGGGGCCCTGGTACCAGGAGCCGGCGGCACCGGTGCGCGCCCCGGTGCGATCACCCGCCAGCATGGTGTCTTCCTTCTTCTCGCCGAAGGGCAGGAAGAACTTGGCGCCCCAGGGGATGTCCGTCATGGGCGTGGCATTGCGCTGGATCTCGAGATCCATCTTCGGCGCGCCCTGCAACGGGTGCACGAATTCGTTGTGGATGGGGTCCATGCCGTTCTCCATGGACCGCTGGTAGTAGGCACTCAGGTTCAGCACGTAGGTCTGGCACTTCCAGCCCTCCTTGCCGAACTCGGGGACGTCGTAGAGCGGCGGACGCTCGGCCTCGGGCAGGTCGCCCAGGAAGGCGAAGACGATGCCGTAGCGTTCCTGGACGGGATACGCGTCGACCTTGGCCCGCGCGGGGACCTTGCCGTCATCGCCGAGCGACGGCACCCGGGCGCACTTCCCATCGCCGCCGTAGGCCCAGCCGTGATACGGGCACACGACCCGCCCACCCTTGATCCAGCCCTTGCTCAGGGCGCCACCGCGGTGGACGCAGGTGTCCGACACCACGTGGGCGGTGCCCGACTCGTCCCGGAACGCCACGAAGGGCAGGCCGAAGACCTGGGCCCGGAAGGGCTTTTCGCCGCTGATTTCCGTGGACAGGCCGATGGGATACCAGAAGTTGATGAACATGTTCTCGCTCCAGAGGACGGAAGGCGGCTCCAATACCGCCAATGCTAGCGCTTTCCCGGCAGCCTGGTGATCGGCAAGCGGTCATAAGCGGCCCGAAACGCATCCGTGAAACCACTTACGGCCGCCGCACGAAACCCCTTCCAGGCAGCACCGGCCGGCCCGCCCGCGGCATGGCCGGGCAGACCATGCACCAGGACAGGGGAACCGCACCGTGGCAAATCGCCTCACACCAGTCATTCGCCGGGCCCGGCCGTCCGGATCCGTCCGCGCCGTGCTGCTGGCCATCCTGGCCCTGGCCGGACTGGCCGGCCCGGCCGCGCTGGCCGGGTCCTTGGACGGCCTGCGCATCCGGATCGAGCAAGGCTACCAGGGCCGTAGCCTGGCGGACCTCGAGGCCGCCCGGGCGGAGCTGTTGCAGCTGGCCGCGGCCCCCGGGCAGGCGGCCGGAGACGCGGCGTACTACGCCGCCTACGCCCGCTTTCGCCAGGCCCTGGCCGCCGGATCGGACAAGCCTGCCGCGCGCCGCTATCTGGACGACTGCATCGCCGAGCTCGATGACCTCGTGGAACGCCGGCCGGAACATGCCGAAGCCCGGGCACTGCTCGGCTCCTGCAACGGCATGAGCACCCTGTACAGCGTCAGGGCGACCATGACCCGCGGGTTGGAAGCCCGCCGGCAGATGGCGGAAGCCCGCCGCCTCGCGCCGGACAATCCCTGGGTCGTGATGCAGGACGGCCTCGCCGACTGGGCCACGCCCCGGCTGTTCGGCGGGGACCGGGACCTGGCGCTCGCCAAGCTGGAACGCGCCGCGCACCTGTTCACCGAGGCCATGGCCGCCGGCTCCCGGCTCGCCGCCTGGGGCGCCGCCGAGGCCTGGCATCAGCTGGCGCTTCGCTACCGGGAGCTGGGCAGGGACGGGGACGCCCGTCTGGCCCTCGAGCGGGCCAGCGCGGCAACGACCGGAACTCTGCAGCTCGCGGCCCGGTAGGAAAAGGGGACGCTTCCCTTTTCCTACCGGTAGCGCTGCCGCTTGCAGGTCTTCACCTCGCACTGGCCGCACTTCGGCACCGCACCGCAGAGATCGCCGTGATCGCTGGCCGTGAACAGCGTAAACAGGTTCGCCACCCGCCGGGGGTCCTGGCCCGCGCGGCCGGCCCACGCGGCGAGCAGCGCGTCGGCGTCGCCGGGACTGACCGGCACGTGGGAGATGCCGAAGCGCCCCGGACCCACCAGCTTCGCCAGCAGGTCGGTGCCCGCGACCTTCGCCTTCACCGGTGCAGCGCCGGCGGCGGCCAGCACGGCCTCCACGTCGACCTTGTTGCGGCGGAAGGTCGCCCGCACCTGATCGATGAGTTCCTGCGGGTGCGAGTGGGCCCGGTTCCGCCGCAGCCAGAAGTAGGCCTGGGACATGCCGCCTCCCACCAGGTCCGGCAGGTCCTCGAATTCCTCCCGGGCGAAGTAGCGCTCCTGCAGCTCGGGCGCGAAGAAATCCAGGATCTGCTCGCGGCTCACGCGCAGCGGCCCCATCCGTCCGCTGGTCTGGCCGGGATACCTGGGGTGCCAGTGCAGCAGGACGAAGTCGCCGTCGTCGGCAATCGCCTTCAGCACCCGTTCCCGGTAGGCGGGGTAGCGCACCGGGTCCATGTTGTGCAGGAGGCCGTGGTCGAGCACCAGGTCGAAGGATTCCGGCACCACCCACTCGGTGATGTCCGCCTCCACCGGCCGGATCGTCACGCCCGCCGCTTTCGCCCGGCCCTGGGTGAACTCGAGGGCCTTCGGCATGAAATCGAGGGACGTGACGTCCCAGCCCTTCTTCGCCAGGTACACCGAATCGGTGCCGGCGCCACAGCCGATGTCCAGCACCCGGCCAGGCTTCCGCCGCTCGCAGATCTCGGCCAGGAACAGGGTGGGCTCGTCGTGGGCCCAGGGCAGGTCCTGCCAGGTCTTGGCCCAGTCGTAAGTGGCGAAGAAGGTCTTCTTCTCGTGGGTACCCTGGTTCGAGGTCATCGGGATTGCTTCCGGGTAGGAGTGGGTTGGGCGCAAGATACCAAAGCATCGAACCTTCAAGGATTGCGACGATGTCGGACGGCTTCACCAGGGCAGGCTATGGCTCCCGGTCGATCGGCTTCGGCGAGCGTCCGGCCGTCATCGTGGTGGACCTGCAGCACGGCTTCACGAATCCTGACTTCCAGATGGGCGGGTCGCCCCACGTGCACCGGGCGGTCGGCAACACGGTCAAACTCCTCGGCGAGGCCCGGCGGCTGGGCATCCCGGTGGCGACCTGCAACGTGGCCTGGGGCAGCGCCCGGGACATGGGCTACTGGAAGATCGCCCCGCTCTACAGCGGCTGGTTCCACGGCGAGCCCGCGACCGTGATGGACGAACGGATCCACGACCCCGCCTACGACTTCCATTTCACCAAGTCGGCGCCGTCCATGTTCTTCGGCACGCCGCTCGCGACCTTCCTCACCAAGTCCCGGGTCGACACGGTCTTCGTGACCGGCGTGGCCACCAGCGGCTGCGTGCGGGCGACCATCATCGACAGCTTCTCCCACGGCTTCCGGACGATGGTCCCGGAGGAATGCTGCGGGGACATGGAGGAAGGACCCCACCTCGACAACCTGCGGGACGTGGGCCGGCGCTACGCGGACGTCATCACGCTGCAGGATTCGCTGGACTACTTCGTCCGGCTGACGCGGGCCTGAGCGGCTACTCCCGCCACTCCACCTCGTAGCCCAGGCCGAGGCGCATCAGCCGCTCCAGCAGCGCCTCGTAGTCGACCCCGCCGTTGGCCGCCGCGGCGGCGAAGTCCTCGTTGGCGCTGAGGTTCGGATTGCAGTTCGCCTCCAGGAGGTACACGCGGCCGTCGGGCCGCAGGCGGAAGTCCATGCGCGCATAACCCGAGAGGTGCAGCGCCCGGTAGATGCGCTTGCTGAAACGGGAGAGCTGGTCCTCCGCAGCCGCGCCGAGCTCGGCGGCCTTGCCCGTCCGGATGCCGTGCTTCGCCTGGTACTTCCGGTCCCACTTCACCTTGCGGGTGGCGATGCCCGCCATCACGTCGGGCAGGGTGCCGAAGTCCATCTCCCACACCGGGTAGGTGGTGAGCCGCTCGTTGCCATCCACGGCCACGTAGAGCTCCCGGCCCTCGATGTACTCCTCGACCAGCGCATCGGTCTTGATGTGCTCGTGGATGAAATCGATGCGCTCCTTGAGCCGGGCCCGGTCCTCCACGATGGAGGCCTGGGAGATGCCGAGCGACGCGTCCTCGGTCGCGGACTTCACGAACAGCGGGTAGGTGAGCTTCTTCGACAGGCGGTAGCGCCGCCCGCGCCGGAACAGGGCGAACTGGGGCGTCGGTATCCGGTGGTAGGTGAGGATCTGCTTCGACAGGACCTTGTCCCGCGACAGCATCATGCCGCGGGGATTGCACCCGGTGTAGGGCTGCCGCATCAGCTCCAGGTACGCGACGATGTGCTGGTCGTAGGTGACGATGCCCTGGAACTCCTGCAGCAGATTGAAGGTCACGTCGGGCTGCCACTCGGTGATGCGCGTGCGCAGGTCGCCCAGGTTGTCGTAGAGGCCCAGCACCTGCACCTCGTGGCCGGCCTTGCGCAGGCAGGACATCACGTCGTACTCCGTCTGCCACTCGTCGATCTCGTGCTGGCTGTGGCCGTCGAGGGAGTCGGGCGGGACGAGGCTCTCGTGGGTGAGGACCAGGACGCGGAGTTTCTTCATAGGGCGTAGCGCTCCCTGCCACGGCGCACAAAGTCGAAGAGGATACGTTCCAGCAGGCCAAAGACCGCGCGCTTCGTGAGGCGGAGCGGCTGGCTGACGCAGAGGTCCAGCTCCCGCGCCCGCCGGATGACCATCCGCATCACATGGTGCACGAGGTACGGGTGCAGGCGCGACCGGCGCACCAGCAGGCGCGTGAGTTCGGGCCGGACCTGGCGCAGGAAGGTGGCGGCCGCGGGGCGGCCCGGGTTCTGCCCCTGGGGCGCGAAGACGCGGCGCAGGCGCGCATCGT
>Ga0268299_1004036_pt1 | contig 12201 bp, 13 predicted proteins | sample NOBtaG_FD_193484 | JGI IMG/M metagenome (GOLD analysis project Ga0268299, IMG submission 193484) | Activated sludge microbial communities from bioreactor in Nijmegen, Gelderland, Netherland - NOB reactor | ecosystem: Engineered > Bioreactor > Aerobic > Activated sludge | place: Netherlands...
CTGTTCGGCGATTTCCTTGGCCATGAAGTGGCGGTAGCCGGCCTTCTCGATGCGGGTGGCGTCGATCTGGATGCGGGCCTCGGCCCGGTTGGCCAGCCGGCCTTCGGCATCGCGGATCACCACGCCCTTGCGGGTGACCACGGCCCAGTCGCCTTCTTCCAGATAGGTGATGCGGTCGGTCATCGGCGCCAGCGCGATGGCGTCCGAACCCACGAACATCTCACCCTTGCCATGGCCGATGGCCAGCGGGCTGCCCTTGCGGGCGGCGATCAGCAGGTCTTCTTCACCGTCGAACAGGAAACACAGCGCGAAGGCGCCCTTCAGCCGGCGCAGCGTGGCGGCGGCGGCATCGGCGGGGCTGGCGCCACGGTCCATCTCACGCCGGACCAGAAGGGCCACGGCCTCGGTATCGGTGTCGGATTCCTGAACATAGCCATCGGCCGCAAGCTCTTCGCGCAGCTCGCGGAAATTCTCGATGATGCCGTTATGCACCACGGCGACGGGGCCGGCGCGGTGGGGGTGGGCGTTCTTCACCTCGGGCCCGCCATGGGTGGCCCAGCGGGTGTGGCCGATGCCGGCCTTGCCGGCCAGCGGCTCATGCACCAGAAGGTCCGAGAGTTTGACCAGCTTGCCCACCGCGCGGCGGCGGTCCAGCCGGCCGGCGTTCACCGTGGCGATGCCGGCGCTGTCATAGCCGCGATATTCCAGCCGCTTCAGCGTGTCAACCAGAAGCCGCGCCACTTCTTGGTGGCTGAGGATGCCAACGATACCACACATGGAATTAACTCTGCTGCTTCAGCGTATTAGAAAGGAACTCAGGCGATGGATTTGGCGATAGAAGGCTGGACATTTTGCTCTTGGATTCAATGGTTGAAGGATTAAAGGCTCATGCCGCGCCGCACTTACCGCATGCCAAGGGGAACAGACAAGTCTAGAGAAGTTGGCAAGGGCTTTATATATGCGATCAGCGTGCCGTGCCGTGGCGTCGTAGCATGACTCTGGTGTCAAAGGATTCACATCGTGAATCCATGCGGTTAGACATGCGGCATGAACAAGCCATCACTTGGCCGCTACCGCACTATGAACAGGTCCGGCTACACCGCCTCACTGAAGAATCGAGGCTCTTTGCTGATCTGGCTGGACAAGTAGATGACCTGGCTCGCGTCACCTCACGATCAAGGCTCGGTTCAAGATGCCTTTGCGGCAGACGACGGCCCCATGAACCTGCTCGTTGACGGCACCGGTATCAAGTTTCTGGGCGATGGCAAGTGGCGGGCGCGCAAACATAGCGTTTAGGCCGCCGTCGGTGGTGCAAGGTCCATCTGGTCATGGAAACGGCCATCTCCGACATCTGCGCCGTGAAGTTCACCCCCAGTCGTGCTGGTGACAGTCAGGTCTTGCCGGAGCTTAGCGACCTGATCCCCGGGGGGAAGAGATCGACATCGTGACCGCCGATGGCGCCTGTTACACGCGACGACGCCAGACCGCCATCATCCACCGCCTGGCCACCGCGATCATGCCTATCCGCAAGAACGGGCGACCCTGAAAAGAGGATTGCCCAGCGGCGATCGCGGGAAATCAAGTCTGCGCGCCACCCGGCACCACGGCCGGGCATTCTGGAAGCACTGCATATGATACTATGTCCGAAGCCAGATCGATGCGAAGATGCGCTGCCTTAAGGCCGTCGGCGAGCGCATCGCCGCAAGGCTTCCAGACAGCGAAATTCACATCTGCCTCCCACTCACGAACCGCTTCTCAGCCCTCGCCGCCACCGAGACCTTCGCGTGAGCTGATGATGGCGGGGAAAGGGCCCATCCTGCCTCAAGCCTGACTTGCGCAACAACGCCCGTGCCGCAACCCCCGATCCTCTTCCGGCTGAGACCCAAGCCCTTGATTGAATTTGGCGCGGTTGCGCTGTCAGAGCAATGGGCGATCAGCGCAGCAGCGCAAGTGCGCGAAACCGATCGCTATTGCGGTGAGCTTGGCAGCGAACGCCGCCGCGGTTTGGTGGCAAAAAGTCCAGACTTGGGATGTGAGCGGTGCCCGCTGATCGATCTTCATCGATCTCGGGTGGACCGAATTTGTGAAGAGCGCGTTCAGGCCTAAATGCAGCAATCTGCCGAGCAGAAAAAGGATAGGCATCGCGGCGCTCAGTCGATCTGCTGGTGTCGGGTTTCGGATGGACCGGTCTTGCTGGCATGGGGCGTACCGGTCGCTGGATGCGTGTTTTGTTCACGGTAAGGTCTGTAACTTTGCTCGAACGCTTTGCCAAAAGAAAGATCTGCCTGAGGGCGCAATCGAACCACCGTGAAGCGACGGAGGGATGGACGTCGGACTAACGGGTTGAAGATGCTCAATCGGTCAATGTAAGGTAAAGCAGGCCGGGTACCGGCAAGAGCACGGATGCTGGCTCCCCGCCAGAAAGACTTTGAATGACCTCAGATTCAGTCTTTTTTGGCGGCGTCTTGCCCGTGACCGACCTTTGGCCCTTCGGAGCGGATGCGCCTATCTGGCGGTGGAACAATTGACGGGTCAGATGCTTGAGAGCCGCACGATTTACGATATCCGCGAGGCCGTGCCCATGGGTCTGAACGACATGCTGGGCAAGCAGCAGGCCGAAATCGCCACTCCCTCGCCGCTGGGGCGGCGTGGCTATGCCGTAAGCTTTGCTCCCGGAGCGTCGGAGGCAAGGCTAACCTACCTGCGTTTCCGCCTGCACTTTGACCCGCCGTCCGTGACCAACTTGACGGTCTTCGCCGACGTTCCTGGCCGAGCGACTTCTGGCGGGCGCTTCGTGCTTATCCTGCCCGAAGGCATGGTGTGCGCCACCTCGATCGCCAACCGCGACCTGCCGGGGCATTACGCCGGCCAACTGTTCCTGCTGACTGACCACTGGGACAGCATGCACGACAACGGCTTCCTGTCGAAGCAGCTGTTTGACGGCGGGGCGATGGGCACGCCGGTGATCACCGATCCGGTCGCCGGCCTGGCCGAGGTCTTCGGCGACAGCGTGGCCACCGCCGCCACCGCCGATGAGTTCACCGGCCCCGTGCGCGCAGCGCTGGCCGACCCCGCGCCCTGGCTGGCCCGGGCGGCGCGGGCGCGCGACATCGTTCTGGCCGCCCATACCTTCGACCGCCGCGCCGCCACGCTGGCCGCGCTGATCGAACGGCTGGCCGCAGTGAAAGAGGGGGCCTGACCATGACGGCCGAACGCGTTCTGGTCACCGGCGGGGCGGGCTATATCGGCGCCCATGCCTGCAAGGCGCTGAAGGCCGCGGGCTATCTGCCCGTCACCTATGACAATCTTTCCACCGGCCATGCCGCGGCGGTGAAGTTCGGCCCGCTGGAACAGGGCGACCTGCTGGACCGCGACCGCCTGGCCGAGGTCTTTGCCGCCCACCGCCCGGTGGCGGTGATGCATTTCGCCGCCCTTTCGCTGGTGGGCGAGGCGATGCGCCAGCCCGGGCTTTACTGGCGCGTCAACGTCACCGGCGCGCTGAACCTGATCGAGGCGGCGCTGGCCGCGGACTGCCGGCGCTTCATCTTTTCCTCGACCTGCGCCACCTATGGCGATCAGGACGGGGTGGTGCTGGACGAAGACAGCCCCCAGGCCCCGATCAACGCCTATGGCGCCTCGAAACGCGCCATCGAGGACATGCTGCGCGATTTCGCCGCCAGCGACGGGCTGGAGCATGTGATCTTCCGCTATTTCAACGTGGCCGGCGCCGACCCCGAGGGCGAGGTGGGTGAGGCGCATGAGCCCGAAACCCATCTGATCCCGCTGATGCTGCAGGCCATCGACGGTCAGCGCCCGGCCCTGACCGTCTTCGGCAACGACTATCCCACCCCCGACGGCACCTGCATCCGCGACTATGTCCATGTCAGCGACCTGGCGCGCGCCCATGTGCAGGGTCTGGAATGGCTGGCGGGGGGCAAGGGCAGCCGGGTGTTCTGCCTGGGGTCGGGCAAGGGGTTTTCGGTGCGCGAGGTCATCGCCCACGCCCGCCACGTCACCAACCTGCCGGTGCCGGTGGTGCAGGGCGACCGGCGGCCGGGCGATGCGGCGCGGCTGGTCTCGGGCTCGCGCCGGGCGGTCGAGGAACTGGGCTGGCGGCCCGAACGCTCGACCCTGCCGCAGATGATCGCCGACGCCTGGGCCTGGCACCGCAAGGGCGGGTTCTGAGGGCTGGGCGGCAAGTCCGCCCACTGGCCGCAATGTGCCAAATCCTGATCAATTGAGTGCCAGTTGTAGTCTTGGCTTCTGCGCTCGTTCCTGCCTTGCGATTCCATCTTGGGACTGTTCAATTCCTTGGGGTGCATTGCTTGGTGAACCTGCATGCCAAGATCGGAGAGTTGGCTGTGGCCGACGATTTCTTGTCACCAAAGCTCAAGCCCTGGACCGGGAAGTGAGGCGAAGCGTGATCGAACGGACCCATCCCAAGCTGTCGGTCGGAGCGCAGTGCCGGTTGCTGTCGATCTCGAGGTAGTCGTTCTATTGCACGCGCGGTGCGAGACGGTGACGAACTTGGGTCTGATGCTGTTGATCGACAAACATCTCCTTGACGCACCATTTTACGGCGTCCGACAGATGACATGGCACGAGCAGAACGAGGGTCATGCCGTAAATGAAAAGCGCATCCGGCGGCAGATACGTCTTATGCGATTGATGCCGTCCTCACCGCAAAGTAGAACTGTCAGACAGGCCCCTCCGGCGGCGGCACACCTCGGTCATCCGCTGAAGGACTTCCTCGTCTTGCCTTCGGTCATCCAGTCCTGCCCGCCGAAGGCAACGAGAGCGACAAAGACGCAGTTCTGGGTGAGATCTGCTCGAAACACGATGGTAAGGCGATGGCCTAGGCCGCCATGGCGGACCAGCCATCCGTCCAGCGGTGGCGCCAAGCGAACGCCTGACGCCGGGTTGGCAGAGATGCTGGCAACAAGGTCGTCGACCTCATCAAGCCGCTTGCCGGCGGCGTCGAAGTCTCCGCCGGTCACTTCGACGATGTGATCAACCAAAGCGGCAAGGTCTTGGTCGACCAAAGGATGTCGAACGACGCGCATCAGGTAGCGGTGCCACCGGCGGCCTTTGCAAGTCGGGCAAGATGTGTACGCGCGCCTGACGTGATGCTTGCTCCCGTTCGAACGGGTTCCCAGGCATCAAGGGGAAGCGCGAGGCGGCGCTGGACTTCGGCTTCGAAGAGCAGACGCTCTCTCTCCCGCGATGCCCGGGCGCGTGCCATCTCGCCCGAAACTGCGGCGCTGATGTTCGGATACTCACCACTTTCGACTAACTCGCGAGCGAAATTGAACGCCGCATCCGTGAAGCTGACACTCTGCTTGTGTGCGCCCATCATTTTCCCCGCCGGTAGTCTGTTGGAGCACCATAGCTGTTCCGGGTTGAGTTTTCAACGACCGGACGCGACCGATGTCTTCAGGATAAGCATGAGCGATAGGCGCAAGGTCTATAACTCATCGGTGCATTGGGCGGGTAAGCAGATACCCGCGACGCGCCTTCTGACGAAGGGTCCGGACTGCTGCCCTCTCTGCCTCGGCAGCAGATTCCCAAGTCTCGATACTTGTCCGACCACGCGTTCCGATCCTGCCCCAAGTCCGTAGGACACAGACCTCGCCGAACAGTGTTGGCGCGATATCGACGCAGTAAAACCGGGCCATGTTGGCCTCAGCGTCGATGCGGTGCAGATGTGCCAGAGCCATGGTGGTCCTCCCCGGCACAGAATCCGCTCTGCGGCGTGGCAAGTCCAATTGCTTTTCTGAATCGAAACCAGCGGATCGATTCAGAACTTTGATAGATGACGCTCGTCCGTATCGCTTCTTCCCGCAGCAACTCGATGCGCAAGCGATCGCACTCGTCGACAGTCACATGGGCGACGGCGCCAAGGATCTCTCCAGATGACAGCAGGAACCGCCGCTCGAGAAGTTCGGCGGCGGCGCAGTCAAAGGGGAAACTCGGCCAGTCGGGCTGGGTCCAGTTCCGGGGCACGAGCCATAGCGTTCCTGTCTATATCACATTGAGCGGCAGGATCGTGACTTATGGACGAGCTTCTGTTCATCAGGCGCGCCTAGGAGATATGGTCCATCCCCCTCTGATCGAGCCGCCCGCAGTCGCGTCACAGGTCTCAGGCCGCCTCGATCATCGGCTCGTAGTGCACCTCGGCCATGGCTCCGGTCAACCAAGCGGGCTGCAGGTCACCGTTGTTCCATTGGTAAAGGAAGCCCACCAGCGCGTCGGTCTTCTTGCAACGGATGCGCATGATCGGTTCACCGGTAAGGCGAGTAGTGCTGCCGTTGCCGGCCCTATGTTGCTTCTTCTTCGTCTGTACCATCTGCCGTCTCCTGATCATGCTGACGTTGGAGTTGCTTCCGCCTGGCCATCGCTGGTCGCCATCCCTTCTCCCGAACAAGGCTTATGACGATTCAGATGAGGTCAGGTTGCAACTCATGGTTGCTGGCGCTAGATGCTCCCAACAAGTCAGCAGATCACGGCCTCCTGCGAAGACATCCGAAACGTTACGAAATGTGACTGTGTATGGTATTGATTAAAAACGGTAAATTCTTTCAGCTGCCTCAGCGAAATGACGATGACTTCAAGACAGTGTTCGGACGGGCGGCCGCTGCCGGGGTCGGACGACCGGTCGACAAAGATGGATGTCCCCAGGGTCCTTGGACCGCGGAACTCCTTGCGGACGCAATCTCCCAGATCGAGGAAAATCGAGCGGGCATAGAACTGCGCACTGTTCAGCTCTGGTTTGAGAACAACGAAAAGGGCATCAGCGCGCAGAATATCCGATGGCTGGCTCGTGTCTTTGGTTGCGACGATCCGGAGGGCGTGAGCGTCTGGCAGGCCGAATTGAGCGCTGCGCAGTGGCGTCTGAACGCGGGGCGCCGCGAGCGTCGGCGCACTCCCGTCCGCGAGCCCGAGGGCTCGGAGGGAGACGATCAACGATCACTGACTTCAGAGACGGCACAAGAGGTCGGGTCCTTGGCCCGTTTCGGGCTTGCACGCGCCACCGAAGCTGTTTTTGCCGGAGGATCGGTACTGAACTTACCCGCCGCAGTCTTTGCGGGGGCGGTGGCGCTCCAGTTCGTTTCCTATTTTCTGTCGGTCCATGACGTACGGCATCTGCGCGCAGACGGTGTGGCCAAGCAGGTCGGCTTCCTTTGGGCGCCCAACTGGACCCTTCTCTTCATCCTCTTTCTGCCCCTCTTTCTGTGGCTGGTCTCCGACCTGGTCACGACCTGGAAGGGGGCCTGTCGCAGCAATCTCCTGGCGAAGGAAGGCAAGGATCGCCTCACGCCCGGATGGCTGTCGCGCGTCGGGGCTTCATCTCATGCCTACTGGGCGGTCTTCCTGATCTGTGTCGGTTTCGCGGGTGTCGCCCAGTGGATCAGTGTGCGACTGCTCCCGTTATTGGAGGGCGGCGGGGCATATGCAGTTGATTGGGGGTCGCAGATGACCGGGGACCCGAACCCGATCCGCACCATCCAGTTGATCGCCTTCACCGCGGCAGCCTATCTGTTCATGTGCCTGTGCTTCTACCTGCTCGTTTCCGGGCTGATCCTGCTTTGCAATCTATTGGACGATTTCAGGGCCGTTCGGACCGTCGCCGCCTCCCGGCAAGGCTCGGGCGCGGCGCAGGAACTCGAGGCTGCCGCTGCGATGATCATGAGGGCAGTGGTCCGCTGCACGATCGCGGCCCTGATGGTCGCGATCTGCATGAAGCTTCAGAGCCTGTACATCGTCAATTCGACCCCGGACATCCTGGCCTGGCTGACCCTCGATGCGGCGGCATTGCTGGAGGGGTCGGGTGCAACATACCTCTGGGACGAAACCCGTACGCCGACAAACTATACCAGCCTTCTCGTCGTGATGCTTGTGTCGGCCGTTTACCTGTACGCAAGGGCTCGCATCGGAGTGAGCGCCCGATCCATCCCGTCTTTCGGACGGGCGTCAGCCGTCATCGGCTTTCTGCTGATCACCTATTTTTCAATAGGAGCCTTTGACGGCTTTTCGCTCCTCCTCGGCATTGCGCTGCTCGCGTCGGTCCATGGCCTAGTCGATCCACAATTCAGGTTTCGGCGGCACGAACAGCGGGGTGACGGCTGTGTACTATAGATGGCTCGATCGTTGGGACGAAGGCCGTGCGCGGCGGGGCGATGACGTTAAGAACGTGACCGATCTGGCTCTCGATCCGGAACTTGTGTTCTCGGGGGAAAGCAGCGCCGCGGGTCTCGATGCATTTTGCGTCATGGCAGAGGCGGTGACCTCCGATGCGGAACGGTTCTTCGCGCCGCCTGGGCTCGTCGCCGACGCTAGTATCGAAGACGAATGGATCCACTTTACCTCCAGCGCACCCACGGGGATTCCCAGTAACGATGTTGTGCTGGCAAAGCTGACGCGGGCGGGCTCATTCGACCATGCGGTAGTGGTCTTCCATCACTGGAATGCAACTTCGCGCAATAGGGCGCTTGCACGCTACCTCGCGCGGCAGGGGATCGCGGTGGTCGAGATCGCCCTGCCCTACCACCTTGAGCGCAGCCGGCCGGGCGCGTCCTTCGCTGACCACATGCTCAGCGCGAACCTCGGCAGGACCTTGCAGTCTGTTCGGCAGGCAGTCCTGGACGGTCGGCAGCTAATCGGCATCCTGCAGCGTGCTGGCTATAGGCGCGTCTCGGTTCTCGGCATGAGTCTTGGGTCGTGGGTGGCGGGTCTGGTGGCGGCTCAGGAGCATTCGGTCCAGAAGGCGAGCCTGCTTCTCTGCGCAGGAAGCCTCGCCGATATGGTCTGGAGTGGCGCCGCAACCCGCCACATTCGGGCTGGTCTTGAAGGAAGGGCGGGCCTCTCCGATCTGCGACGCGCCTGGTCGCCTCTTGATCTTGGATCCCATGCCACCAGCCTGGCGCGGCCGGGCCTCTCGGTTCAGATTGTTCTGGCCAAGAGGGACAGGGTTGTTTTGCCGGAACTGTCGGAAACTTTCGTTCAGCAGCTGCAACGCGCGGGCGCTTCTCCTCAGGTCATGGAATTGAACTGTGGCCACTATTCCTTGGCACTCCCGCCCTATGCGATCAGGCTTGGCATCAGCCTCTCGCGGTTCCTGAGGGGCGGCTAGTAAGGAGTGGGCCGAAGTGGCCGTTGGCATAGCCGGTCCTGGAGCGGTTATTGGGAACCTGCGGCTCTTGGATCGGTTTCGCGAGCCGCGCCCAGCTCCGCCAGGATCGTATCGATTTCGGCCCAGATCTGAGGCTCCAACTGGCCGCGGATCAGTGTCCATTTGCTCAGGACGTCGAGCGGGTCATGGGCGCGCAGGAGGGCGTTCACAGCGTCTGAATCGACGGCCAGCGAGGTGCGAGCGCGCCATTCGGATATCCGCGTGCGTTGCTCTTCCGAGGGGGGGACGAACTCTGAACAAAGCTTCCAGTTCTTTATGGCGCGGCGTAGGGCGGCGCGGATGACATGTGCAGGATCGACGCCACAGTCGATCAGGGCTTCCTCCTGCCGTTCCAGCGCGTTCACCCGGATGTCGATCTTGCGCGTCGCCGGACTGCGGCGCGGGCGGGTTGGCGATGACATAACAGTAGGCGCCGCCGTTGCTGCCATCTCCTGTCCGGGCAGAGGCGCGGACGCAGGCAGCGTGCTCTGAGGCGCGGCGACGTCATCTCCCACTGTCGCAGGCTTCACGCTCACAGGCTCTGGCATCGTCTCAGCGCGCAGAACCTCTTCCCTGCCCGGGTCTCCTTCCACCTCTGGCCGCAGGGATGCAGCATAAGTCGGGTCGGGCCGTGTGATTGTCGGGATTTTCTTCCTCACAACCCTGTCCTCACGCGGCCAGGATGTTGTTGAGGATGTCGGTCGCCTCTTCGAGGGCCTCGACCACATGCCGCACATGGGGGCGCATGAGGGGGCTCGGATCGGCCTGCTTTTGCAACGCTACAGCGTGCAGGAGGCCCTTTTCGTCCATCTCCTTGTAGACATTCCGGCGCATCATCACGGTCTCGACCACCGGGAACCGTGCGATCGCCGCCTCGATGAGGGCGGCATCGGCGCGCGTGGTTTTTGGGTCGACCATGTTCAGAACGACATGGTGGCGCGGCAAGCTTTCTGGGTCATCGACGCGCGCGCGGAGTTTATCGAACCAGTCGGCGGTCTGCGCGCCGACATCGAGATCCGAGGTCGAAAGCATGACAGGCGTCACGATGTGATCGGCCAGAATGGCGATCCCGTCCGACCACTCAGCCCCGACGCCGGCCGTGTCGATGAAGATGAAATCCGCCGAGTCCGCCGCATAGACCTGCTCGATCCGGCGATCCACGGCGCCCACGCTTTCGACGGTCGCGGAGCGCAGGAGTGGTGATCCCAAGCCCGCGGCTTCAGCCCGCTTGTGCCAGGTGCCGAGCACGCCGGTGCTGTCGGTATCGATCAGAAGGACGCGACGGCCAGCTGCAACGGCAGCGCTGATCAGGGCGCGCGAGAGCGTGGTTTTGCCACTTCCTCCTTTCCGGGCCATCGCGGCGATCACCACGAGATTGTCGTTCGGCATGGGGGCGGACCTCTCGCAAAAATAGTGAAACGAAGCAAAGATGGCTTAACGTCGCTAACCTCCGTGTGCGACGGCGTCAAGCAGAAGACGGGATGCGGGGCGCATGGGGCATCGCGCAGTCGCCGTGAGGCACGCTGCAGTCGACACCTGACGTCATCCCGTCCGCACGATGCGGTCCCCAGATGACGCGCGACATTCTCCATCGGCCATAGTGCGCGACGCAGGAAACGCGCCGCATCCCGCACGACGCAAGATGCGCGCAGCAAGGGCCATCTGACACTTGCCAGAAGACGTGATGCGGGGCGCGCAAAACGCGGCCCAAAGGACGCGATGCGCGGTGCAGGGAACGCGGGACGCGTTGCATTGAGCGCCTTGCGCGCTGCATTTGACAAAGGACGTCAAATCGGCCCTTAGGGCCGATTTTCTACATTGAGCACAAGCCCTTGATGCCTTCTCCGCTTGTGCTGGGAGAAGGCGGGCTTCTACGAAGTTGGCAAGAAATAGGAACGTATACTTCACATGAGTAGCACCCGCCGACTGACCGATCAGGAGCGCCGTCAGATCGTCCGGGAGCGGGCGAAAGGCGTCTCGGTCAGTGCGATCAGTGCTGCGCTGAAGGTCTCACCCAAGACTGTCTACAACGTGCTGAGCCGAGGTCGTTCCGCCGTCTCCGCCAACGACAGCCGCACCCGTGTGCTGACCATGCGCGTCACTGATCGCGACCTTCGCGGCTTCGATGCAGCCCTTGCGCGGCGCGGGATCGCGCATCGTTCGGACGCCATGCGCTGCCTGATGCTCGCGGCCGACGATCTCCTGCGACCGGACGACGGCATGACAGATGAACTGAAAGGGATGAGCGCGGCGCTGAACCGGGTCGGCAACAACGTGAACCAGGTTGCGCGCCGCCTGAACGAGGCGAAGCTCAAAGGGGAGCGTCTGCCCTACACCCCCGCCAGTCATGCCGAGATCCGTGATCTCGCGGTGCTCGTCTTCGACATGGCCGACCAGATTCAGGAGATGTTCCGCGGTCGGCGCCGTGCGTTGGACCTAGAGGTCACCAAGGCGCTCGCTGGTCTGGCGCGGCTGCAAGCGGAGCAGGTGGCCGAGCATGGCGCGGAGTGATGCGCGCGGTGTCGGGCCCGCCCTCTTCGATCGTGACTGGAGCCGGGTCTCGGGCAGCTGGCAGGGGCTGTCGAAGAAGGCCCAGATGGTCCGGGCAGCGCGAGGCTACTCGCCGGCCATCTTCAAACCGATCTCCAAGGGTGGGTGCCACACGGGCGCCCAGCTCAAGGCCCAGCTGACCTACCTCACCACAAAGTCGAGCCACATCCTCGACAGCCGTGGCACCCATGATGGCAAGAAGACCCTGACCGAGGCCGAGATCGACCGGGTCGTACGGCGTTTCGAGAACCAGTGGGGCGAGCGGCACAGCCCGAAGCTCGGCCATACCTCGCATCTCCTGATGGCCTTTCCCGTCGGCACCAGTGGTGAAGAGGTGCGCGCGATCACGGAATCCGTCTGCGAGCGGTTCTTTCAAGGTGAGGGGTCGCAATTCGACTATATTGCTGCAATACACCAAGATCGCGCGCATCCACATGCGCATATCGTTCTGAACCGCCGCAGCAAGGATGGCGAAATGTTCT
>Ga0268299_1004037_pt1 | contig 12192 bp, 16 predicted proteins | sample NOBtaG_FD_193484 | JGI IMG/M metagenome (GOLD analysis project Ga0268299, IMG submission 193484) | Activated sludge microbial communities from bioreactor in Nijmegen, Gelderland, Netherland - NOB reactor | ecosystem: Engineered > Bioreactor > Aerobic > Activated sludge | place: Netherlands...
ACTTCTTAATTTTTCAATTGTCTTTACGTAGTTGTCTGTCGTCTGTGACCAAACCTGTCCCGATACCAAAAATGTCAATGCTATTAGTAACTGTCTCATTGTCCAATGCGGCTTGCCCCTAACGTTTGTGCATAAGCAGTGGCGGGTTTAGGAGGGCTTGAAAATGGAGCGCAGCGAAATGTCAAGCCCGACCTACACGTCACTGTCCCACGATACGAAACGTAATTTGAAAACTAAACTACAAATTTACACGGAACCCCGCCATTGATTATGCACGTTGTTGTAGCTCGTGCGCGTCACCGTACCCCATTTGAACTGAGTCCGAATGAGTCGTCCAGGGGTCAGAGTTGAGCCGCTATTACTATCGCTCCAATAATTGATAGGACTATCATCACTATCAAATAGTTCTTAATAAAAGTCGTGTTGTCTGCGGTTGTCTTTGCAAACATTGTCGCCTTTTCGAGTAGCTCTCGATCCGTGTATTCTGAAACTTTTTTTGTGCTCATAGTCATTATTTATTTAGTATCCTGGTGGTTAGTCAAGTCTTATTTAGAAGATTGTCGTCCTGTGTATTTGTTGTCCGAGAACACCAAGTAGTGCTCCATGTTCAATATGTCGTTGTTTCCTTTAATTCTTTCAATTCTAAATCTTAGTCCTTCGTCAAGCGTGTCCGGTTTATTCCAATCAATCTCAACAAAGTCGGGTTGGTTTTTCTTCACGTCCTCCAAACTTGTCCCAAGTTCGATTTTGTCCATCCAGTCGATTGTGTCATTGTAATAACTTTTGCACGAAGTCAAGAGGAGCACAATTGCCAAAATTTTTAAGATTGATTTCAGTCTTTTCATTTTGTCGAAGGAGAATCTGTCCACGCGCATGAGCTACAACGTTTGAGTTTGTGCATCGGCTGTTAGTGAAACAGTCATTCTCCCACGTGACCAAACGTTGTAGAGTAAAAATAATGAAAATATTAGTCGTCAACCAGCCGTTGCACAAACTTGTTGTTATGCACCGTGCGGTCTGTCGAACGTTATATAAAGATAAATCGCTGTCGGCAAACCTGAATTGAATTTTGAAACTAATTCGAAGTCCCACGTAAAAGACAGACTGTACGGTGCTAACACGTGCGCGGGGCAAACGTCCCGGAACTCTCCGCGGAGCGAAATCTTGTCGACCGGCTATAAAATTCTCCGCGTGAATGAGTCTTTTGAATATTAGTCAGTCATTGTCGACCGAAACCTGAACTGTCCCGAAACATAAAGCTTAATTTGAAATTTGATTGTCGCAGGGTCGCAGTGTGAAGCCTGAACGTAATTGATTACTAATTTCCTTTATTGTCTGCGGAGACGAATTTGTCTCGTTAACGTTATCAACCGTTGCGAAGGACTTTTTTGTCCGACCGCATGGTGCATAACGTTTGTGTTTATGACGGCTTGGGAATAGGAGTGTTTGTTAAATGACGTTAGGAATGACAAACACGACCTGCCGAAGCCGTCCCACGTAACATTACTAAGTTAAGAAAACACTTTTTGAATTTACACTAAGCCCCAAGCTGGCATAAACACGTTGTTGCCAGCCGTAGGGTCATCTCACTTAATATCGTTCGTATACGAATTTAAAGTATCTATTTATTTTGTTGTCTTTGTAGTGAATTCTTGTTGCAATCAATCTGTCGTTATAACTCATTTTCCTGTGATCGCTCAATTTTCCATTGAGAGCTATAGACTTAAATTCAATTTCATTTCCAACCTTGTCATAAGTGTAAAAACTATTTGTATTAAGTCCGCCCATCCAATGCAAATGAGTAAGTCTACGATCTTTGTCATACTCATATTTAGTACTGTCAATTTTTTCTCCGGTTGGAGAAAAGCCAAACGAAAATATCATGTTATTTTTATCGTCATACGCGTAAGTTGTTTTGAAAGATGAAGTTTTGAACGCGACCGACATTTCAATTTTATTCCCTTTTTTATCGTATTTATAATTTGTTTCGGTATCCTTCTCGTTATTCCTGAACTCAATCTCCTTTTGAAGCTGTCCCGCCAGCGAGTATTCGTATTTTTTGTAAATCGTACATCCTGTCTTTTCGTAACAATTATAGTACTCTATATTATTGCCATTATTGTCATACTTGTACAGCTGACTTAAATATTTTTTGTTATTGATGAATTGTCTGAAGACAGAGTCAATTTTGTTGAACTTATTGTATGAATAAGTGGCGGTCGAGAAAGGTTTTCCGGCACTAAAGTCCACGCTCCTAATTAGTCTGCCTAATTCATCATACGTCCATTGGTAGAGTGTCTTGCAGTCTTCGCCTTTGTCATTGCATTCAAATTGAGTCTTAGTTTTGACCATATTTTCCCTCATCAGCAGGTCTATTCCAATTACGTCTTGAGCAATTGTCGAGTGACTGTAAACTGCCAATAAGATGAAAATGAATTTTGCTTTTGAAATCCAGGTCCGATTAAACATCATTAGTTGTCTGTCCTTTGATTAGAAGAATACATTGTCCGACCCTATGGCTGGCAACGTTTTGTGTTTATGGCGACTTGGGGCTTAGGTGTGTTTGTTAAATGACGAAGGAATGACAAACACACCAAACACCGAAGAAGTCCCCCGTTACGAAACTAAGTAAAGAAACAGAAACTACATAAGGACACTGCACCCCCAAGTTGACATAAACACCTTGTTAGCGGCTGGCACTTATTCACCAACGTCAATTGGTTTCTCGAGTTTTCTCAAATTCCAATTTTTATTTATCCATTGTCCTTTGTCCCACTTCTCTGTCCATATGCTTTTGAATTGTGGATTTATGTCTAAGGAGTCAGGCAGATAAGTCAATACGTCCGTAGTTGTAAAATAGAACTCAACAAATTGTCCCAAATGACTATAATGTCTAATGTTAATTAATTCGTATTTATTTTTTAAATCATTTAAGTCTGAAATAAGTTTAAATGGGTTCTTCTTACTTAAGGAGTCTGAGTCTACAACTTTAATTAATTCGTCCCGATTTTTATATATGTGAACTTTGTTGTCGGTCTTAACAAGTTTCAAATTCGAAATTGATTTATCACGCTTTAAGTTGATTGCAAAGTCCTCAATAAATCTTTCCGAGCTACCGCCAATGACAACCAATTCTGAAGTGTCGTTCTCATAAGAAAATCGGAAAGAGTAGAATGATGAGATAATTGAATCGTTTTGCCAAAAACTACGTGGTCCCCTATAAATAAAATGAAGGTGCTTTAGAGCCTTTAGTTCTTCAGACTTAATTTCACTAATAAATTCGTTAGCTCTTTGGTCGATGTCTATCGTTTCTACTTTTCGTCCTTCACAAGAGTAAAATAATAGTCCAATTGTCAGAATTATAAGTTGTCGAACTCTTGTCATAAGTGCTTGCCGCTAACGTTTGTGTTTATGCAGTGCGGGGAATAGGAGGGCTTAAAAATGAAGCGCAGCGGAATGTTAAGCCCGACCTGCTCCGAACTGTCCCCCGTGACTGAACTGCATTATGAAACATAAACTTTAATTTAACACCAAACCCCCGCATTGCATAAACATTTTGTTGCAAGCAGTATTTCTTAGAATCTCTTTATGTCGTTAAGTACAAAGGGAACGTAAATGTCCACCGAAGAATTACCAATCCATGGTCCCATTAGCATTGTTACTTCTTCAATATTCTCTCTCAATAGGTCAATACTTTGTTTGTTATGGTCAACTCTTTTTAGTTTCGCGGGTGGATTCGTTGAAACGATAAACGGAAATGTCGGCATTTTAGAGTTGTAAGAAATTCTGTCCACATACATTGAACTAATATTCTTAATTGAATTATTCTCGACTTGTAGTTTTACACTAAAATTAAAATTGGTGTAGGTGTCCATCATTGTCGTAGGAATTGTCATGTGCTTTAGAAAATAGTCACATGCTAACGCATAACCTCCAAATGGTTGGACGTCAGATTGAGGATTTCTCTCAGGGTAATAAATAATATACCATTCTCCACTTTGGTCATCACGTTCAATGCCACCGTTTTTGAAGTAAGCTGGAGCATTTGAATTAGCTGAACCCTTATTATCAAAGTCGTAAGTTGCAATAGCCTTTTTTCCTCCCTTGTCAAAAATCGTCCATGTGCCTATTGGAACGCCAGCCTGATACTTTCCTGTTTTTATTACCTTCCCTTTCTCACTTAAATATTGCCAAGTCCCGTCTTGCTGTCCATTTACGAAGCTCGCAATAAGTTTTGGTTTGCCGTCAAAATGAAACAACTCATACTTTCCATTTAGTTTCCCGTCAGTGTATTCAGCATTCTTTATTATAGTACCCTTTGCCGTCTTAGTTGTCCATTTTCCTGATTTTAGTCCGTTACTGAATTGTCCAGTAACAATTTGATTGTTGTTACAAGTCAACTGGTATTGTTCATTTATTTTCTCAACACAGTTACAATGTGGGTATTCATTTGTCGATTGAGCTATTAGCTGCCCTGTCCACAGAATTGTCAAAATACATGTTAGTTGAATCGTCTTTTTCATATTTGTTTTTAGTAGTCTACTCTGTCCAGAAATATTGCTTGCAACGTTTGTGCTTATGCAGTGGCGGGAATAGGAGCGCTAAAAAATGGAGCGTAGCGGAATGTTTAGCGCGACCTACACGTCACTGTCAACCGTGACAAACGTTGTTTGAAAACTAAAGCTACAAATTTACACTGAACCCCGCCATTGCATAAGCATTTTGTTAGCGTGCGTTCTCTTTGTCCCGATACGGTTCGAAGAATGCCATATTCGGTTCGTAAATTGTCTTCGGTGTCACACCTAATTCAACTTTCTCAAACATCTCAACTAATTTGTCCCCGTCAATGAGTTCTAATTTTATGTTACTTCTCTCAATGTCCAACGCTGCCTTTGCAAAATTACCTGTCGTAATTAACAGCCCTTTCTCAACGCTCCGCTTGTTTGTCTCCATAACTCCAATAAACGCTTGAACTTTTTCAGTCGGTACTGTCCCCGAATACCTTTTGCATTGAAAGAACACGCTAAGATTTACAAACGGGTTAAGTTTGAGTGTCGCGTATCCGTCAATTCCACCGTCATGCGACCTTTGTGTTATTTCAATGTTCTCAAAGTCATATTCTCGTAGAAGTCGTCCGCATAATTGTTCGAAACCAGTTGGCGATAAATTTTGAAGAACTTCAATCAGAGTCGGCTTTAAATTATTCTTTGCAGTCTCCGGTTCTGATTCTTCTTGAATTTGAATGATTTTTTCAGCTTCATTGTCAACTGTGCTTGTTGTCGTCTCTTTATCCTCTCGAAGTTCTTGAAATATTTTGACCCATTTTAAAAATATGTCGTATGCCTCCGTTTCATTAAGTTTAGTGTCCCAACCTTTTTTACTTAAAGTCCAGACTCCATGTTTTGATGATGCTAGTAATTCTTCCCAAACCAAGTATTGTCTTGCCCAGGCCAATTGGTTTTGAAATTTTAATACTCCGGATTTTTGGTACCGTTCATTTAATATCTCGTCCGGTACGTTGTACTTTTCACCAATCCATTCAGTTATTTCTCTCGGTTTGGCTGAACCACCCAATGCTCTCAGTGCTTCTAAAACAGGTCCGAACCATTTTACAAATTCAGTCTTTCCAGTTTTTCGTTTACTCATTTGTCGTCCGTTTTGTTCGTAGTCGAATTCGTCCCAAGAGAATGCACGCTAACGTTTGGCTATTTGCAGTTGCGGGAATAGGAGGGTTTAAAGATGGAGCGTAGCGGAATGTTAAACCCGACCTGCTGTAAAATTGTCCCCCGTGACCGAACTGCATTTTGAAACATAAACTTTAATTTAACACTATACCCCGCAATTGCAAATAGCTGCTGTTGTGGGCTGGGCGTTCTGTCCACTGTTAATTTATTGTCTCTTTTAATTTTCTGTATGTCCTAATTGTAAAATAAGTCATTACTGAAAAAATTCCTGAAAACGGTAGTCCTACGATAAATGAAAGATTTCTCCCCAAATCATTTGTCAATCTGCTCATTGCTAATTGTTGTTCAGGTGTCGTTTCATTGGGTGAACCAAAAAATCCGTCCTTGTCCAAGTCGTATTTATTTAGGTCCCATTGGTAGTAAATGTCTAAACACAATGCACCCCCTACAATTACTAAATAAATTGTCAAAAAGGTAACGAATGAAAAGTAAAAAGGAGTCCGTTGTTTTTCTTTATTTTTTTGTCCTTTGATAAGAAAAACTGTCAGCGTGATTAAGCAAACAATTGTCGGTATAGAAAGGTATTGGTTAATTGTTATTTCATTCATTTGTTCGTCTGTCTGCCGAGTACTTGTCGGGTTGTTTTCACAAGGTCTGCCATATTATTTTTTTTGATTATTGCTCTTACTTAATGGACATGTCGGTTCGTATGAGAGATGACTTGCAAATCTGTTCCACTCTGAGACTAACATGTTACGTTGCATGTAAGAACATAATTTGTCTGCCATTGCCATTGTTTTTATCTGTATATCCTTGTCTTTTTTGTCAAGATTTGGGTTTAATGTCTTTGTTAAAGGGTCGTTAAATTTCTTCAAGGCAGAGTATAAGGCATTATATATTTCAATGTCGTTGTAGTTTCCGTTGTGGTCTGTATGAAATTTATATGCTTGAATTGCGGTCAATGCTTGAAAAATTGAGTCCTTTAAGTCTGGAGAGCGGAGAGCCATTTCCTTAGCCGTCAGAAGATAATCAAGTCGTCTTTCACTTTTCTCTATATGTCCTATGATTTGATTGGCCTTATTTAATTCTCTTGTCAGAGAGTCAATAATGGTTTGTGATTTGTCTTGAGATGTACCAAGTCTTGATATGGATAAGAGTAGTAATAAAAAATATATTCGTCTCATAGTTCTCTTTCGGTACGACAATTTTTTTTGAACGCCTTGCCCACAACGTTTGTGCATAAGCAGTGGCGGGGGTTCGAAGCGCTTCACTGTCCCACGGCACAAAACGTTTTTTGAAAAACTAAACTACAAATTTACACTGAACCCCGCCATTGATTATGCATTTTGTTGCCGGCTGTGCCCTTCACCAATTTGTCGTCACGGAACTTACTTTTTTGTCTGCCCCGAAGTTTATTTTAATCCTGTTTAATTCTATTGAAGTCGAGTCTTCGAGGTCTGGATACCTGTCCGTAATTTCTTTGAAGTCCTCAAATGTCAATTTACCCTTAATTATTTGAGAGACTTGTTCCAGGTCATGTTCTGTGTCCTCGTAACCCTCTCTCATGTATGTTATAGTCACGCCTTGGTCAAGTATTGAGTACAACAAAAATAATGTCGTCAAAACGAAAACTGTCAATAGTGTCCAGAACGCTGTTCTCCATTTATTTTTCATTGGTCGTCTTAATTTTATGCAGCTGATATTGCAATCATTGCTTGTTCGTTGTTCTCAAGTTTTCTGTAATTAACAAAAGCTGAACATTCTAAAAGAGCTAAGTATATGTCGTTGCACCTTTCTTTAAAACTTTCACTGTTACGAATTTCAATTACCAACGTGTCGGTTTTCTTAATCCAAACTTTAGTCATTCCGTTTTCAGGCGAGTCAATGTCGGTCATGCAGTCAATCCACGCATTCATGTTTCTCCCATAAAAGTCGGGGAACCCTAAAGTCATTTTGAAAATGTCGTGGAATGAGTCCCAGTCAGTTATTAAGTCCGCGTTAATACTTATTCTTTTAATCATTTAATTCGTCAGTCGAATTTGTCCCACGGGCATTGCCGGCAACGCTTGGCTATGCAGCGTTGCTTTTCTTCCTTTAAAAATAATTAAAAAAAGCAATGATGCATAGCCGTTGTTGTGCGCTGGTAATTTTGTCGACCGTTATAGTCAAATGGTAGCTTATCACAGGTCAAATGGTAGTCCGCCAATGGGTTTTTGTCGCTACTCAAGTCAAAGGTCAGGCAAAATGACCAGCGCGGACACGCGACTAAAGACTGATCCGAATGACCAAAAGGCGAATCCAACCGAAGGTGGTAAAACGAGTGTTTTTTAGGCAGTCCAGAAGAGTCCTATTAGACTAATCCGTCCGAATGTGCGAGAGTAAGTATGTCTTTATCAAACAGTCCAAAAGCCTAAAAAAATTTGCGCTTCGCGCGATAGTTTAGTCGAGTGGGGGAGGTTTGTCATCGCGGTCCAGGTCAAACGTTATTGTCGAATGTTTGTTTGCAAAAATCACCTTTGAGTCGTGAGTGTCCGTGGTTGGTTGCGCGCTGCATTACTTGCGCACAACGCTAGTATATAAAACGTGGCGGCACTCCAAATTAATAATAAAAAATCAACAGTGCCGCCATGTTTTATATACTTTGTTGCCGGCAGTACCTGCACTAGTCCAATTGTCTACGGGTTAAGATTTTCCGGATCCGCTAATAATTTATCAAGGAGTTCCTTTTCGCTTCTCTTTACAACAAAGGTATTTGTCCACTTATCGTGCCAGCCCCTTGTATTACCTAAAAATGAAAATGGCTCAAATGGAATAATTCTTATAAACGTCCTTACGACTATTGTTTTAAAGTCAGGCTTGTCTCCATATTCATTAATAACAATTGACTGGGTAAAGAACTTTCCAATTGTCCGCTGAAAATAAAACTCGGATAGAATATAATATCCTGGAAATAGAGATAGCAAAAGTAACCGAAAAAATGGAATTGAATTTAAGTATTCAGATTCTGATAAAACAATTGCGAAAGCGTCAAATATGAATAAATCAATAACAAAATTGGCAACCCTAAGGCCACTTGACAAATCATCTACTGGCCTTCTATAACGCATTTCTTTTGTCACTTTTTCCCACTTTCCAAATTCGTTCCTTTCTGTCCGAGTAAGTATCTTTGTTTCGTATAGATCAGTAATCTTATTTCTTTCTTGTGTTATCATGTTTACCTAGTCTCTTCATTGGTATTGCCGGCAACGCTAATGTATAAGAAGTGGCCGGCAAAGGAGCCAAAGTTAAATGACGAAGGAATGACTTTGGCGACCTACTGCAAAACTGTCCCATACAACCGCGCATACTAGCAAGATAATACTTTAACTTAAACCGAACCAGGCCATTTCTTATACATAATGTTGTGCGTAGTACTTCACTCACTCTTTACAACCAAAAATTTCCATTTGAAAGGTCGAATAACCGTGTCATACTTAATCTGTCCCTCAAAGTCAAAGAGTCCTGTCGCACTAGTTTTATATCTATAACCTAGTCCTTCGTCTTTTTCAAGTTTATCAAAGTCTGCCCTTGTTAATGTGTCAAAGGTTGGCTTTGTAATTAATATTTCAAATTGATCTTTGTAAACCCCAAAATGAGCATAGAAATCTTCTCCTAATTCGATCGTGTCCCTTGTCAGAAACACCATCTCTCCAGGGATCGCATATTCCCTTTTTTCAACTCCATGAACTTTTCCGTCTTTACCTATGTGATACAATGCCGAATCGTTAATTCCAACTAAAATCCTTGTAGGCATCGGTCCACTGTTATGTGAACATGCGATGGTCAGAATTGTCAAAAATGTCCCTAAAAACGTTCCCTTCATTTTCTTAAGTATTACGCACAACGCCAGTATATAAAATGTGCCGGCACTCCAAATTAATAAAAAATCAACAGTGCCGGCATGTTTTATATACGTTGTTAGCGGCTGGCCATTTTACAACAACTCCCATCCGCCTTCATAGTCATCTCCAGTAATTGACTTTAATTTCTCGCACATCTTGTCCCAATTATCAAAAGCGGCCTCACCGCCTTTTATGGAGACTACATTTAATCTGTCAATGTATTCGAAGTCCTCTTCGCCTTCCACAACTCCGTAGTCTTTGTCCGCAACTGTTAATGCAATGGAAGGAAAGTAAGATTTAGCCCATTCACTGTTAAGCTTCGGTTCGAAATAATCATTGATTGCTTGTCCTGGCTTAAACGCAGGCTTACCCCAAAACTCAGTCGGCTCGCCAAGAACTTTCGCCTCCGTCAGTTCAGTTGTAATTCTTCCTGTCTTTATTTCCTTTACTTCGTCTTTGGGCCAAAACTTCAAAATCACGTCCGACATTGCTGTTGATTTTTTATTATTAATATTTATAAACTGTCCAAAAATGGCTTGCCGCTAACGCCTGGCTATAATGCGTTTGCCTTACCAAAATAAAAATAAACAAAAAAAAGGCAAATGTATTATAGCCTTTGTTGTGGGCTGTGCATTTTTCAGCTACACTTTCTGTTTAATGTTTTATCAAACAGATTAGATTCCGAATTTGTGTTTGCACTTTTTACATTGAACCAATGTCGTCCCTGCATAAAGCAATTTCTGCCACAATCCTTCTTTTTCAATTTCACGATAACCTAAGTATTCACAATTTGGACATTTCTTAGCCTCAATAAATATTTTTGCCTTCTCCTTGTCGATAATTTGTTTAGCCGATCTAAAATCTTCTTGCTTAACCCTTATCTGATAATACAAACTACTGTATCGACTTGCAGCATCGTGTCCGCTTATAATTGAATTTATTCGTACTGAGTTTAGAATTCCTTTAATTCTGTCAGCCTCGTCTTTTTTCAAATGAGAGGTAACCGTAATTAATTCATTCCCGTCCGTCATTAGTTTCTATTAAGTTGTCCAAAAATGCATTGCCCACAACGTTTGTGCATAAGACGTGGCTGGCATTAAAAGCTTCGTCCTTGTCCACCGTTGCTGAACGAAATTAAGAAATGCAAGTGATAAAGCCGCACGCTCGCCAGCCATGGATTATGCATTTTGTTGTGCGCTGCCTTGCTATTCAACAACCTTTTGTCCCTTGAGTAATTGTACCAGTGAATCCTCGGTCTCACGTGTTACTCTATAATGAGATTCATTGCCTGTCTTTGACACCTGAAAAAGCTTCTTCGCGTCAACCGAATTTTTCAAAAACAAACTTGGGTTTGATAGTTTAAGACTATGCTCCTTTAGAACTTTGGTTACTTCTCTAACCTTGAATGAATTTTGTTCAGAATTCTTTTGGACAAAATAACCTGCTAAAATAGCTTTCTGAGTGTCACTTGTTTCCTTTGGAATTTTATTCAACCATTCTCCAAAAGTGTCAGGTAACTTTTGCCCTCCAGTGCTTCCTGAGTCAGAATTACCACCTGAATCTCCTCTGTCGTCCACCTTTACAATTTTTGATGACATTTCCGAGTATGTCTTCAGATGGGCTTCAACTTTGTCATACTGGGATGCAACAAAATCTGATGGCCCTTCAATAGATATTTCAATTTGTCCAATTTTAAGATTGATTTTTGCATTTTCATTGCTCATAGGTGAGGGGTTTATATTTTCCAGTTTTCGTAGTTTAGTTCAACGTACTTAATTCCAGGTGGCAGAAGATATATGTTATCACTTGCATCCATTTCAATCAACATCTCAGAATCCAACTCTGAAAGCACCTTTGTCTTAAGATAACTTTTGTTTTTGTATTTCAAATTTGTACAGAGATTATCAACTGTAATAAATTGAGAATTCTCTGCATACAATAACAGTAGTATCTTGTCCTTTAATTTTAAGGCAGGATTTAGAACTCGCTTAATTCCATTTATTTCAAATATCAGTTCAAATTTTCTTGTAACTAAGACATTGACTAAGTTCTGCGCCTCTGTCAAAGGTATTCTGTAGTTAATTCTATATAGTTCGGCTAGAATCCATTCCGAAATTGTAATAATTAATAACGCATCTGATTTATTAGGATTGATGTCTCCACTCAAATGACCAACCCCTCTTCTATTTCTGATATTGTAAATAGCACCTAAACATCTAGGAATATGCAGTCTGTATGAATCCAAAACTGTCGTAGGGGAACTTTCAATTCTCTGAAGTTCTGAAAATGTATTTCTTATGCTTGTCCCAATTGGCGTATAAGTCCCAAAGCAAACTTGCTGTAGTATTCTGATTGTCGCTTCAACAAATTTTCCACCATTCAATTCTGATGGTTCCCACTTGTCAATCATGAAATTACTTTTTATCTCGACATAAGAGTCAATAAGAGCTGTCACCAAGTCGCTTGGGAAAACTGCTTCTAAATCTGTCTTGAATTGGTTAATCATCTCTGTCTAAGCAAGGTTGCGCACAACGTTTGTGTTTAAAGCGGGCGGGGCTTTTGAAACAGTAAATTGTCCACCGTGACCACTGGGAATAAAGATAACAAAACTTTGTTGAGACACTGAA
>Ga0268299_1004038_pt1 | contig 12187 bp, 14 predicted proteins | sample NOBtaG_FD_193484 | JGI IMG/M metagenome (GOLD analysis project Ga0268299, IMG submission 193484) | Activated sludge microbial communities from bioreactor in Nijmegen, Gelderland, Netherland - NOB reactor | ecosystem: Engineered > Bioreactor > Aerobic > Activated sludge | place: Netherlands...
CCTCTAAATATTCCCTTAATAAAATGGAATTACAATACTTTGCGGAAAGTGCAGCCGTATATGTGCCATACTACACTATCGCTTTTAATCGACCGAAAAGAGTGGAGCGCATCTTCGCGGAGCCCGCGCCTTCGCTTCGAGGACGGGCCGCTTGGAATAAAAAGCGCGATGGAATATAATTTGATTTCTCCCGCAGGCGGGGCTCGTTCATTTAAAATCCGTTTTCGGGGCAGATTCGGAGCGGCTGCCGGAGCGCGCCGCATATCCGTTCGGAGCCCCCGCGGCCACGGCCTTATAGATCTGACATGAGAGTACTGTTCGGCATACAGGGTACAGGCAACGGTCATATCTCCCGCTCACGCGAGCTTCTCCGCTATCTCCGGGAGCGCGCGAGCGTGGACGTTCTCCTGAGCGGATACCATCACGAAGTCGATCTGGGATTCGAGGTCAAGTACAACCTCCCCGGGCTCGGGTTCACATTCGGCAAAAAGGGGGGCATAGATTACGTCCAGTCTTTCAGGCATTTAAGCCCGCGAAAGCTCATCTCGGACATATACAGTCTTCCGGTCGAAAAGTACGACCTCGTGCTCACCGACTTCGAGCCCATAACTGCCTGGGCGGCGCGCGTTAAAGGCCGCCCCTCTGTCGCCATATCGCACCAGGCGGCGCTCCTTTCCCCCAGGATCCCTCGTCCGCCCGACGGCCGTAACCGGTTTCAGGAAATGGTGCTTGAATGGTACGCCCCCGCGCCGGTTCTTATAGGGCTCCACTTCGAGCGCTACGACGATTTCATATTCACGCCGATAATAAGGGAGGAGGTGAGGAAGCAGGAGCCGCGGAACGACGGCCACTATACCGTGTATCTCCCTTCTTACGACTACGCCCGCATATCCGGGATACTGAAAAAGATAGACGTGAGATGGGAGGTCTTTTCAAAGCACCACAAGGGCGAGGCGTTTAAGGACGGTAACGTTACTGTCCGCCGGGTCGATAACGCCGGCTTCGTAGAGAGCCTCGTCACGTGCGAGGGCATATTATGCAACGCCGGCTTCGAGGCGCCGGCCGAGGCCCTTTACCTCGGGAAGAAGATAATGGTCGTCCCCATGAAGGGGCAGTACGAGCAGCAGTGTAACGCCGAGGCGCTCGGAAGGATGGGGGTGCCCGTGATAAGACGAGTCGACGCCGGATTCCCGGACATTTTATCCGGCTGGATAAATTCCGGATATTCCTACAGGCCCGATTACCGGAACAACCTTCCGGAAATAGTCGACAGGATACTCGAAGGCCGCCCGGACAAGGGGCGCGCGGACGAGCTTAATTCCAAAAGCGGGCTCGGCAGCGACAGAGCCCCCATCGGCCAGCCGGAGTAAAACCCCGGCGCATTTCCGGCCCCGCTATTCCCCTTGGCAATTTTTACTGCTTTGATTCGCCGCCCCTGGTCAGGAGCGAAAGGTTTAAGAGCTTCTCGGCGATGTTCTTGTATATCTCGCCTATCTTGAGGAGATTCAGGACTTCGTCCATGTTGTGCCAGTCCTGGACTAAATATGTCAGAAGCACTCTCTTGTGCTGATCTTCTATCGATTCGATGAGAGCATAGTCCTCTTCGAGCTTCTCCGCATCAGGTATCTCCTTTTTTCCGTGCTCGACGAGGGAGATGAGGTGCGGGAGAAGGATGTCGAGAATCTCTTTCGTATCGAATTCCCGGCAAACGGGCTTCTTCGATTTCATGTTCTCCATGAGCTGAACGGAATAGTCGAACTTATGGATGATGGACAGCATGAGGCCGAACACCGCGACGTTATCCTGGTTCTTGTGCTTTTTATTTTTTTCCAGCTTGGACTCGAGCTTCAGCTTGAGCTGTATGAGATCGTTTCTGAGCGTGATGAGATCGCTTTCACTGCGCGAATTGATATAATTCTTCGACTTCGAAACCAGTCTCTCGAATTTGCTCTCTATGAGCAGCTTCTCAATATCGTCGGTTTCCATCGGATTCTCCCTGAAGTTTCTTTTTGGCTGAGGAAGGTAGTCTATCTGTGAATTGTTAAGACTATGTTAAGAATTTGTTAAGAAAATCCGCCTTGAAGCCCCGGCGGAAATCGGCCTGCCGCTTTTTTACCCGAGATGGTTAACGAACTGCTCGGCTATAGAATCCCAGCTCTGAGACCGCGCATACGCGAGCGCGCCGGCGGAAACGTAATCTAAGTTCCTGAAAGCGTTTTCTATATTTTCTTCGAGGTTGTTACCAAGGTAACCCGTGGCCCCGTGCCTCACTATATCGCTCGGGCTCGGAACGTCGTAAGCCGCCACCGGAAGCCCGCAGGCCATAGCTTCAAGAATGACCAGGCCGAACGTGTCGAGCCTGCTCGGGAAGACGAATACGTCGGCCTGGGCGTACATCCGCCGGAGCTCGCTGTGGGGCACCGGGCCGGTGAACTCGACGTCCGGGTATTTAGCCCTGAGCGCGGCAAGATAAGGCCCGCCGCCTACGAGTATTTTCTTATATCCGCGTATCCTGCAGAAGTCGTCGAGGTTTTTGTCCCTGCTTACGCGTCCGACTGTTATGATCGTTTTCTCCCGCCGCGGCCGGGCTCCGGGCTCCGGGTAAAACAGCTCCGCGTCGACGCCCCGGCCCCACACCATGCAGTTACTGAGGCCGAGCTCCCTCGTGATGCTCCTAGTCGTTACGAGCACCTTCCGGCTGCACATGTGGAACCATCTGACGTACGCCCACGTCAAGAACGCCGGAACCTTGTAGAGAAGCCATCCGTAATCCGCGATCCTCGTGTGGTAGGAGGTGTTGTAGCTTATTCCGTTTTTCCTGCAGAGCTGCCTTACGGCAAAACCCAAAGGCCCTTCTGTCGCGATATGCACCCTCTCGGGCGAGCAGGCGCCCAGGTACCTGTCCGCCAGGTCGGCGGCATTCGTTACGACCGGTATGTTGTGTATCAGAAGGGGAAGCGTTTCCGAGCCTTGGACGTAGGGGTTGAGCACTGTAATCTCGTGCTCTCTTCGAATGAGACCCGTTATATAGCTCAACGTATGCGCGACGCCGTTTATCTGTGGTGGCCACGCATCCGTTACGAGCAGGATCCTCATCGAGTTATTCTCCGATTGAAAACCTCTCCGGGTTCTTCAGGCGGCTCATGTTCATAGCGAGTTGGTAAGGTAGAGAATGCCGATAACGGTAACTGCGCCGAGGAAGCTGCCGGCGATTGTCTGGTAGAGCGTGTGCCTTCCGAGCCTTATCCTCGACCACGCTATGACGGGTATTATGAGGGTTAACGGTATCACCGCCTCGCCGTAAAGCGCTATCGCAAGGAACGAGAGCCCCGCGGCCGAGGTGCAGTGACCGCTGATCTTCCATTTAAGCGTTATCAGGAAGACGAGCAGTATCTGAATGAGCGCGACGGCCGTTACGATAATCATCAGCCTCGGCGCGTCGAGGAGAAAGGTTACGATGAAAACGAGCGAGGCGTAGGTAAAAATCACGAGGAGCGGCTTTGCGCGCTCTTCACGCCGGCTCAGGTGAAAATCGCTGACGGCCCCTGAATGGACTAGCGAGAAAATGTAGAGCGTCGGCGGTATTATCAGAAGCGCTATGAAGACGAAAATCCACGAGAGCGACGAATCGGCCTTCGCGGCGTGCGCAGTTACGACTATGCATGCAAGCGCTATGAGCGGGGGGCTGAAAACATTCGAGATGAGACGAGCCGACTTGTCGCGCCACCCCTCGGGGATGACTATCGGCTCCGCCGACTGCTGATATAGTTTTTTGTCAGTTTCCATTTCGGAACTCCGTGTCCGAATCGTATCCGCGCCAGTATCCCCAATCGCCCCCGCGCCATTTATCCGGAATCAGCCCGAAGTAAAGCGCGGTGCATCTCGTCAGAGAGTGAAGGGTCTTCTTCGTCCTTCCCATTTCCACCCGCCTGTGGTCCTTAGCGTAAACGACGAGGTCGAAGGTGAAGTGCGCTGTGAATCCCGAGCGCTTCACTCGCCACGCGAGCTCCGAGTCTTCGTTGCACGCGAGCGCCGTGTCGAAGCCCCCCGATTCGAGGTAGGCTTCCCTGCGTATGATGAAATTCGACCCCGAGGCAGCCGGAACACCCAGAAGGTGTATCAGGAATTGTCCGTAAGCGAACCATTTATAATAGCCCGCATACCTGTCGCGGGAGAGCTTTGGTCCGTAGATCAAGTCGTATTCTTCGAGTTTCCGGATATTGCTGAAGTATTCCTCAGAGAATACGACATCGGCGTCTGTAAAGAGGAGCCAGGGGGTATTGGCCGCGTCCGCTCCCGCCAAACGCGCTTCTGTTACGGTGCCCGGATACCTGATAAGTGTAGTATAATGCGGGCGCGCCCGAGAAACAATATCGGGCGTCGAATCCGTGCTGGCGTCGACCACTACCAGCCTTATCCCGTCCGGTATCGAGCCCAGGAAATTCCCTATGTTCCTTTCTTCGTTTCTGGTGGGAACAATTACAGTTAAATCGCCGGGATGAATCGCCATTACGATAAATATATTAATGACGGCGTATTAAGGCGCTTTTAACGAAGTGTGAATTTGCAGTTAAAGTACGGCGCTTTCAGGGCACCTTATTTCTTTGTCGTTTTCGGCGGCTTCTCGAATGTTATCCTGAGCACGCCGCCCTCGAGGTTCGCCTTCTCGACGTTGAGCTTGGCTAAAAAGCCCGGGAGAAAAATATTCCTTCTCTGGTTCTCTATCTGTATCGTGAGCTCGTCGGCCACCTGGTGGAGCTTGACCTCCTCCTTCTCCACGAAGGGGAGCTTCAGTATGAGGTTGTAGACACCTTTTTCCTTCACTATCTCGTAGGGCTTTACGTTAGAGAATATCGACACGGGGTCTTTTTTCGCGAAAAGGGAGTCGCCGAATTCGAGGAGCGCGTCTGCGCCCATGATTTCCTTCCGGTGAAGCGGCGCCTCGAATATCGGCACCGAGCTGAAGAGCTCCTCGACTTCCTTTCTGTATACCGCCTGGGATTCGCGCCACTCCTTGAAGAACGGGTGGTCGATGTCTGTCGGCATGGTCCTGTTCACGATGACGGAATCGACGTTGTAGCCATAGAGGCTGAGATAGGTATACGCCCTTTGCGTTTCCTTTATCACCATCTTCTCGAGGTTCGTGACGAGCCTTATGCTCGTTATGTCGGAGTTGGAAAATATCTTGTGAATCGAGTTCAGCTTGTCGAAGAGGTCTTCTATGGCGACGTAGGTCTCCTCTTCCGGGAGCGGCATGTCGGACACGACCTTGACGGCCGGCCTCACGACCTTGAGCAGCTTCCTTTCTATCGGGAAAACCTTGACTATCCACCACCTGGCTACGTCCGGGAGCGACAGGAGCCGTAGTGTCTCGCCCGTCGGGGCGCTGTCGACGATTATCACGTCGAAATCGCTCTCGCTATAGTGGCTGTAGACCCAGAGGAAGCACGAAACCTCCTCCATGCCCGGGAATATGCTGAACTCCTCGGCCAGGATGTCGTCGACCTTCATCCAGTTAAAGAGCGACTGTATGTATCCTGTCAGCTTCCCCCAGTATTTATCGACGGAGTAAAAGACGTCTATCTCCTGGGCGTAGAGATTCTTCATTATCTTCTTCGGCTCGGGGCCTATTTCCTGGTCGAACGAATCCCTGAGGCTGTGAGCGGGGTCTGTGGATACGACGAGCGCCTTGTAGCCGCTCTTTGCCGCCTGGAGGGCTGTTGCGGCCGCTGTGGTCGTCTTCCCGACGCCGCCCTTTCCCGTATATAGAATTATTCTCGCCATGTTGAGTCCTTTCCGGAATTTTCCCTAGTAATACTACCCGACGCCGCCTTGACATGAGTTTTTGAAAGCATAATATATACGTGAATCAAGATAGAGGGAGCAGGCCGAAATGAGCGACGAAAGGGATTCCACGAAGGTACGCACAGTGAATAATTACGAAGGGCTGTTTGTGCTTGCTGCGACGGCGCTCATAATAATGACCATCCTCCTCTTTATCGGCGGCGTTTACTTCACATTCATCAACCCATCTTTCTAACCACAACCAAAAAGCCCGGAAGGGCAATCGGAAAAACGAGCCGGAGGAGAGGCTTATATCGTGTCTCCGGCATGCTCCGTCCGTCCTTTCTGTAACCTCCGGACTTTCGTCCCACGCATAACCACGCAATTTTCCAAGCAATGGCTTTGTCCGCCGCCGCTATGGTGATATAATGGGTCTTGAGTGAGCGAAATGAGCGAAGATACTCCCTACACCGGCGATAGTATGGATTCCCCGCCCCCTCGCGAAAGCTTTGCGAAGAGCGTCGGCACCGATGAGGCCATACTCATCACCCTTATCGCTCTCTCCGCCATAGGCATAGGCGTTACGAACTTCGCTCCTATAAAGAGTTTCTGGTACTGGGCGGCCATGGCGCCGGTTTTCGGCCTGGTAAGCCTTTTTATAGGCTGGTCTAAAGCCAGAAGGAGAGGGGAGGGCGTATCCAGGATCGTCCGTGTTCAAATCCTTCACTGGGCCGGCCTTTTCGCGGCCATAGTGCTTATATATATTCTCTACGATCCTGCAGGGAAAATAACGGAGAACCAGCTCGGGATACTCTGCCTCCTGGCCCTCGCCCTTACGACGTTCCTCGCAGGAGTACACCTCGACTGGCGCTTCATGCTTGTGGGCATCGTGCTTGGGGCGTGCGTCGCTGGAGCGGCTGTCGTAGAGCAGTTTATATGGATGATCATCATCCCCATAGCCGTCGCAATCTTTCTGATAGTTTTCTGGTGGAAGCGTAAAATCTGAGAGTTTCCCTCATCCGTTGCCAGATCATTTCGTTTGCAAGTTTTCCCCGGTGCCGTCTCCAGCTGCGTCGAGCTCCATCTCGCCGCCGTACTTTTCTCCCCATGCGTGCATTTCGAGGAGGATGTCCCTGAGCGAGACGCCGAGGGGCGAGAGACTGTATTCCACGCGGGGCGGTATCTCGCCGTAATCTTCGCGTATGACTATGCCCTGACCTTCCATCTCCCTGAGCTGCCTTGCGAGGGTGCGGTGCGAAATCCCGCCGAGCTCCCTCTGGAGCTGGTTGAATCTCTTCTTCCCCTGAAGGAGATAATAGATAATCATCACCTTCCACCTCCCCGCGATCACGTCGAGCGTTGTCTCGACCGGGCAGAAAACGTGCTTCCTGGCCATATCCCGTTTCTCCTTCGATTAGGCGGTATCCTGAATGCCCGTACTTGCAAAAGGTTCGTACATGCTTAAATTATCACAAAGCCGCCCGAAGTAAAGCGTTAAAAGGGGCGATTTTTTAAAAAATATTACGGAGGCAAAACATGGCAATGAAAAAAATAGACCGTATTTCCCACGATACCGGCCGGCACTGGGTCGGAGACGGCTTTCCGGTGAGCACAATGTTCTCCTATCACACGATGGGCCCGGACATTAGCCCGTTCCTACTTCTCGACTACGCGGGCCCGGCTGAGTTCGGGCCGTCGGACTCGCCGCGAGGCGTCGAGCGGCATCCGCACCGGGGGTTCGAGACTGTGACTATCGTCTACGAGGGCGAGGTCGAACACGGCGACAACGCCGGACACTCGGGCAAAATAGGCCCGGGCGATGTTCAGTGGATGACGGCCGGACGCGGGATACTGCACGTCGAGAAGCACGGGCGCGAATTCAGCCGCCGCGGAGGGACGCTAGAGATGATACAGCTGTGGGTTAACCTGCCCGCCAAGCACAAGATGACCGAGCCCGCCTACCAGGAGATACTCGACAAAAATATCCCCGTGGCGGCGCTCGATAACGGCGCGGGGGAGGTGCGGGTCATAGCGGGCGAATTCGGGGGAGTTCGCGGCCCGGCCCGGACTTTTACGCCGGTGAACGTGTGGGATGTGAAACTCGAGGCGGGAAAGAAAATCGTCCTCGAATTTCCGGACGGTTTCAACGCGTTCATACTCGTACTCAAGGGCGGCATTCTCGCGAACGGTTCGGAAGAGATAGACGAGAGGGAACTCGCGTTCCTGACGAGAGAAGGCGAGACGGTAAGCGTCGAAGCCGCCCGGGACTCGAGGCTCCTCATACTGAGCGGGGAGCCCATCGACGAGCCCATAGCCGGGCAGGGTCCATTCGTCATGAATACGCCAGAGGAGATTCGCCGCGCGATGGACGATTATAGAACGGGCAAGTTTTAACGGTGAGAATTTTTCTTTAGAGAGTATGTTTCGTGTGCTGGCGCGGAGAGGTTTTTCTCTCCGCGCCAGCATGCCGGAGCTCTTCCGCGCCCCTCTGGTCCGGCTTTCAGCCCTTGAAACACAGCGCCCCGGTCTCACTGGCCGATAGGCGCATTTTTATTTTTGTATTGATTTTTACAGTGCATTTCTGTAGTATTCACGCAAATACTCACTTTAAAGGAGAGGGAGATGGCAGAAAAGAAGCCCATGACCAAGTCTCAGTTGGCAAATCACATCGCAGAGCTGGCCGGTGTAACCAAAAAAGTTGCCGGTGAAATTCTGGACGAGCTGGCCGCGGTTGCTTATAAGGAAGCCAAGAAGAATAAGCAATTCACGATTCCCGGAATAGGCAAGCTCGTTCTCGACAACAGAAAGGCGAGAATCGGCAGAAACCCCGCTACCGGCGAAGAGATAAAGATACCGGCCAAGAAGGTAGTAAAGTTCAGAGTAGCCAAGGCCTGCAAGGACGCAGTTTTAGGATAGTATCAGCCAACTCCAGACTCAGGGCAGTACCAGATTTTATCTCATTCGGATACAAGGTTGACCTTAAGGGATAACGGCCCGTTATCCCTTAAGGTAGACTTGTTTTTCTCGAATTCCTTCCGCCGGAAGATTTCTTATCACCGCTTATCAAATACTCACAAATATTTTTTTTAAGCTGTATAATTCCTCAGTGACCCGGTAAATATATAGTTAAATACGCCGGTTAAGCATTCGTAAGCGTTGCGGCAGACTCTAGACGCCCGCGCTGAAACGAGGGAACTGAATGGCTAAGGTGCTCCTTATAGAAGACGAAGAATCCCTGCGGAACCTCTACACCCGAATCCTGAGCTCGAGAAACTACACCGTCGAAACAGCAATCGACGGTGAGGACGCACTCCTGAAACTTCCCGAGTTCAACCCGGACATCATAGTGCTCGACATCGTCATGCCGAACTATAACGGCATGGAGCTGCTCCGGGTGCTGAAGAACGATGAACGGCACAAAAGGATACCGGTCGTGATGTTGACTGCGCTCTCCGAGATGAAAAAGATAACGAAGTGTCTCGAGATGGGTGCTGTCGGCTATATAACGAAGGACAGCTCCGTCGAGGATATAGCTCACAAGCTGAATCTCATACTGGAATCTTTCAGCGTCAACTAGATTTTTTGAGACCTGAAATCCTGTCGATGATTATTCGGGCGATCTCGGTCTTGGGCGCGAGCGGAAGCTCTTCCCGTGCCCCGGAAGCGTAGATAAGGCGTACTTCGTTCGTATCGGCCTCGAACCCAGCGCCCGGCGCGCCGACGTCGTTAGCCACTATCATGTCGGCGTTCTTCGCCTTTAGCTTGGCGGCCGCATTTTTCATGAGGTCTTCCGTTTCGGCGGCGAATCCGACGACGATCTGCTGCTTTTTCTTCCCGCCGATCTCCTTCAATATGTCCTTCGTCCGCCTGAGCCGGAGGTTGAGCTCTTCTTCTGTTTTCTTGAGCTTGCCGGCAGCCTTCGATACGGGCGCGTAATCCCCGACCGCAGCAGCCTTGATTATCACCGTCGACCAGCCGAGGCGCTCCATCACGGCGGCGTACATGTCGTCCGCGCTTTCGGCGCAGACGAACGTTACCCCTTCAGGGGGCGTAAGATTGCTCTTTCCGGAGATGAGCACGACCTCCGCTCCTCTCATTCTCGCCTCTCTCGCGAGGGCGTATCCCATCTTCCCGCTCGACGGATTGGATATGAATCTCACGGGGTCTATATGCTCTCTCGTCGCCCCGGCTGTTATGAGAACTCTTTCCCCGACCATGTCTTTCGGCGAGAGCGCGAACTCTATCTCGCTCATTATGTCTTCCGTTTCAGGGAGCCTTCCCTTGCCCTCCCATCCGCAGGCTAAAAAGCCCTCGGACGGCTCGACTATAACCATGCCCCTCTGCCTCAGCTTGTTAAGGTTTTCCTGAACTACATCCTTGGCGTACATGTTGACGTTCATGGCCGGGCAGACGACCACGGGTGCGAGAGTAGCGAGGACGACTGTCGACAGAAGCGAGTCAGCTATCCCCGAGGCTATCTTTCCTATGAAGCTCGCCGTGGCCGGAGCAATGACGACGAGGTCGGCCTTGTCGGCGAGGCTTATGTGCCCTATCTCGGATTCCCAGACAGGGTCGAAGGGCCTCGTCGCGACCCTGTTTCCGGAAAGGGTCTGGAAGGTGAGCGGCGTGACGAACTCCATCGCGTTTTTGGTCATGACGACCTCGACCGACGCGCCTTCCCTGACGAGAGCCCTCACGAGCTCGCACGCCTTGTAGGCGGCGATGCCGCCGGTAACCCCGAGGACTATTTTTTTCCCTTTGATCGCCGACATTTATCTACCTCGCAGAGATGAATGACCGCCGTGCCGAAGCGCCTCCGGGCGCGGCCACCGTAAGTATAAGTAGCATAGCATATTAACACAATTAGCTGCCCGGCCTTGACTATTCCTTTACCAATGATACATATAACAGTGTCAAGGGGGTGTGTCACGTGGATAATCACGAAGCCGAAAGGCCAGAATCAATCGAGCTTCCCACGCTCGACGGTTTCAGGGACTGCACTTGTTTTAACCTCAGAAAGGGCATGCGCGTCATAACGCAGCTCTTCGACAACGCGATGAGGTCGATCAATCTGAGGGGCACTCAGTATACTCTCCTGGTGCTTGTCCTCGCTCTCGGGCCGATAAGCGTCAGCAAGCTCGCCGAAGAAATGGTCACCGACAGAACGACGCTTTCCCGGAATCTCGAGCCCATGCGAAGGAGCGGCCTCATTAAAATCGGCCGCGGCGAGGACCGGAGGACGAGAATAGTGAAGATCACCGACTCCGGCAGGAAGAAGCTCGAAGAGGCCTTCCCCATCTGGAAGAAAACGCAGGAAGAGATAAAAATAAAGCTCGGCGCCCAGAGCTGGGGCTCGATGATGACGAGCCTCTCGGAGCTTGTCAACCGAATACGCTTGTAGCGCACCGGCTTTTCCCGCGATTCGAGGGCTGATTTTCGCCCGGATGAGCGAAGTTTCCCTCCGCGTTTCTGTAATTTCCTCTCACGCAGGTAAAATAAGATAACTCCGCGCTTCGGGAAAGAAGAGAACTCCCCGATTCTCTGCCGACAGGGCCGCGTCGTTTCGCGCGGCGGCGAGAGAGGCCGTCTCCATGATTCACCGGCGGCGAATTCAGGGCCGGGGAATAGAGAAGCTCATTCGTTTCGTAAGGCGAGAATTTAGCTAAGTGCCCGATAAACACCGCATAGATAAAACCGTTATGGACAGCGTCGCAGTCGTCCATTCCCTTGCCAGGGGCGAAGGGAAGTGGGTCCTCCTCGTCACCATACTCGGCTCGGGGATGGCTTTCATAGACAGCACGGCCATGAACGTCGTCCTTCCCGTGCTTCAGCTCGAGCTGAACGCCACTATCCCGCAGATGCAGTGGATAGTCGAGGCCTACGCCATATTCATGTCGTCGCTGATGCTGCTCGGCGGCGCGCTCGGGGACAAATTCGGCAGAAAACGCATGTTCGCCCTGGGCGTAGTGATATTCTCCCTGGCCTCCATATGGTGCGGCGTCGCGCCCAGCACGGGCCACCTCATCGTCGCCCGCGCCTTTCAGGGAGTCGGCGGCGCGCTTCTCGTTCCGGGAAGCCTCGCTATAGTGAATATCTCCTTCAACGAGAAGGAAAGGGGGAGGGCGTTCGGAACGTGGTCCGCGTTCACGGCCATGACGACCGCTCTCGGTCCGATACTGGGCGGGTGGCTCGCCGAGAGCGTATCCTGGCGTCTCGTATTCTTTATCAACATACCGCTCAGCATCGTGGTTCTCAGCGCGCTCCTGTTTAAAATACCGGAGAGCAAAAAGGACAACGGCGAGGGCAAGCTCGATCTTGCCGGCTCCCTTTTCGCCACCCTCAGCCTGGGATTTATAGTTTTCGCCCTCATCGAATCCGGCAATTCGGGCTTCGGCCATCCGAA
>Ga0268299_1004039_pt1 | contig 12186 bp, 8 predicted proteins | sample NOBtaG_FD_193484 | JGI IMG/M metagenome (GOLD analysis project Ga0268299, IMG submission 193484) | Activated sludge microbial communities from bioreactor in Nijmegen, Gelderland, Netherland - NOB reactor | ecosystem: Engineered > Bioreactor > Aerobic > Activated sludge | place: Netherlands...
GAGGATTGAGCTTGCCCGCGTAGTGCTTACGCAGACGCTCCTGTTCCTCGGTAGGCGTGGCGCCCTTGAGATACTCCAGGAGTTCCTGGATGATCTTGGTCGCCGCCTGCTGGTGCTTCTGGAACGGCACCTTTTTATAGCCGTACTGACCGAAGTAGCGCTGCCAGACAAGCTGCGACACGATCTTGATCGTGATGAGCGTGTCGTGGTCGCCCGTTTCGTGATAGTTCCACGTGACGATGCCGATGTCGAAGTAGGTCTTCGCCTCGTTATCGTACTCGGGATCCTTCACCCAATCGTGCTTGCGGATGGCGCGCAGACCGGCGACCAGACCCTGATCGAAGAGGCTGGGCCGCTTGCCGACTTGCCAGATCTGCTTGACGAAACGCGTCGAGCCGGTGGCGCCGGGATACCAACCCGCGGGGGGCGATTTCTCGACGTCGTACGGCGGCAGCCAGGGCTGGTCGTCGGCGAGGAAGTACTCGAGGCGGTCCTCACCATTCATCGAAGGGCGGAACTTGTCGAGCCTGATTACATCGTACTTCCTGCAGATGCGAGCCAACTGACTGACGACGTCGATCTTGTTGTGCGCAACGACGTGCGCGACAAACAGACGACGCTCGCCGTGATAGCTAGGCGGAACCGGTGCCACATCGCAGCGATCCGGGGTAGTCCGGCGCTGCGAGTTGCCGGCATGGCTGTGCGACGAGTGCGCAGCGCCGGATCTGTCGGCGCAGTGATGCCCGTGAGCCATGATACCGAAACCGCTGAAATAGCCGTGATGCCCGTGGTGATGGCTGTAGCCGACACTGAGCGCTTCAAAGCTGCTGTGTCCTGCACCACCGGCGTTGGGGCTGCCGTAGGCGTCGTGTCCGGAATGGGATCCCATTCCGCCATCGACGTCGGCAGCATCAAAACCACCATCATGTCCGTCCATATGAGTCTCCTTCCAGGCGCTTGGCGCCTGTTTTGACAGTTAGAACGAAATGCACGAAATCACCGTCCGGCACTGTGCCGGAAGGCAATTTCAGATTTCAGTTTGAGAAGTTAAGCAGGAATTGCCGCGAGCCTTTCGATGAGCTCGTCGACAATGGAAGCGATCAGCTTGTCCACAGGACCGACCGTCGTTCCCATAATGCCGCGCGAACGCCTTTCCACCAGCCAGTTGAGAAACAGCAGGCGGCTCAGGGTTTCAGCGTGCGGCAACACTCTTCGCGCATCCTGTGCATCGCGACCAGCCTCGAAGCAGTAAGCATCGATGATTTCCTCGCGATAACGAATGAGCGCACCGTTTTTCGGGTGGTTCATCGTCACGGTGGCGAGGTCCATCAGCGGCACACCAAGCATGGTGAACCACGACCAGTCGATAATGAACAAGCGCTCTTTGCGCTTGATGAGGTTCTCCGCGTAGAGATCACCGTGAACCAGGGAGAATGGCTCTCCGGCAAGCTTGGGTGCAAGCGTGGCCGCCAGAGTCTTCAAGCTCTTCGCCTGAGACTTGCTTGCCAGCTTCCATCCGGTAAGCTTGCGCGTCAGTTTCGCGCTGAACTCTACGTAGTCGATGGGCAGAAGCGTGCTGAGAATGTTCATCTGCACCAGCTCGTCCGTGCGATAGCAGTAGGAGCGGTGCATTTTGGCAAGGTCTTCGCCAAGTCGCTGAGCAATCTCCTTGGTGGCGACATCCTTCACCTGGACGCTGCCGAGATCTTCCAGAAACATCGCCGTCACTTCACCGTAGTGCGCGCTCATGTAGAGCTGCGCCGAATTGGTGATGCTGGGGATGAGAATCCGTTCGTGCAAGTCCTGTTCGATGTCCCAGGGCGGGAGAACCTGCTTGTAGATGAGCGACGCCGGCAGGGCATCGCGAAAAGTCAGACGTTCTACGTAGCTCAAATCGCGGTGGCGAAGCAGCTCTCGCCCTTCAACCTCCACTTTCTTGCCGTAGAACTCCTTCAACCACGCCTGCAACTTCTCTTCCGGAACCGGCGTGAGAAGGGATAGGCTGGCATCTTCAGGCATCTTCCGCACCGTTTCGCTGAATCCACTGACTTACTGAAATTACTTTACCCACTAGGGTATGCCGCACTGCGCGTCGGCGCTCACGGCAATTTCGTCAGAACTTCCAGTAAGGCGCATTGGTCAGGCGCTCGTTGCCTTTCGCCGTCACCACCAGGTCGTCTTCGATGCGCACGCCGCCGAACCCGTCGATGTAGATGCCCGGCTCGTCTGTAACGACCGTGCCGACATCGAATGCATCGTGTTCGTAATCGTAAGGGTCGTGAGCAACCAGCCCGAGGCTGTGCCCGAGACCATGCGTGAAGTACTGCCCATAACCGCTTTCGTTGATGTAGTCGCGGGCAATCTTGTCGAATTCTCTGTAGGTGATGCCGGGCTTGAGACCGCGGCGCGCTGCCTGATTGGCCTTGAGAACGATGTCGTAGATTTCCTGGATTCGCTTGCTCGGCTTCTTGCCGGGCACGAACGCTGTGCGCGTTATGTCCGAGCAATAACCGCCCGGAAACAAACCTCCGAAATCCATGATGACCGGCTCGCCTGCACGCAGTTTGCGTGTGCCTGTGGCATGGTGAGGAATAGCCGAATTGGGTCCGGCTGCAACTATCGAAGTGAAACTGTTGCTGACGGCGCCGTAGCGTCGCAGCCGCATGTCCAGCTCGAAAGCGACTTCGTTTTCCGTCATGCCCGGGCGAATGATTGCCGCCACTTCATTGTAAACGCGGCTGGTGATGCGGCAGGCTTTGCGCAGAAGCTCGACTTCGCCGGCATCTTTGTATTGCCTGAAGCGCTCGACAACATGCTGCGTGGGCACCATTTTGCCCTTCAGCTCGCGTTTCCAAATCTCGGCGATGGACACCGGCACATGCGCAGCCTCGAAGCCGATGCGGCTTGTCTTGGTGAGCTTTGCCAGAGCCAGAGCTTCGTTGATGTGGTCGGTTATCTTCTTGCCGCGGATGACCTTGACGAGTTTGTAGTCCTTCGCCTCGGCAACGGCTCGCGTGTAATAGCGCGCATCGGTGACGATGAAAGCGTGCTTTTTCGTGATGACGAGAACAGCGGTGGTACCGCCGAACCCGCTCAAATAGAGCACGTTCTGATTATCACCTTCATTGACGCGGACGAGAAGAGCGTCAACTTTGTGCTTTACAAGCGCCTGCTGCAGTTTTTTCAGTCGAGTATTCATAACCGAATACTCTAGCAGATGAACCGGCATCGCCGGGGGAGGCCCTGAGGCGCTCCCCCGACTTTGCTCAGCTCAAACGTCGATGCGCTCTCGAGCCTCGTCGGCTCGTGAGCACGCGGCCGTTACGCCTTGGTGCTGCCCTTGGCGAACTCGCCGGCCAGCTCGACGAGCGTCTGCACGGAGAATCCGGTCGAGCCCTTCGGGTCGACGCCGAACTCGCGGTCGCGGAACGCGACGGACGCGATGTCCAGGTGGGCCCACGGCGTCTCCTCACCAGCGAACTGGCGCACGAACCAGGCGGCCGTCGTGGCACCCGCACCGGCAGGACCGCCCGTGTTCTTCAGGTCGGACATCTCCGCCTTGTTGAAGTCACGCAGCTCCGGCCACATGGTCAGGTGCTCGTACTGCTCGCCGACACGCTCACCGGCAGCCTTCAGACGGCGCGCGAAGGCTTCGTTGTTGCTGAAAAGACCGGCTGCGACGTCGGAGTTGACCTGGCGGATGGCGCCGGTCAGGGTGGCGACGTCGACGATGTGCGTGACACCGGCGCGGCGCGCGTAGGTGATCATGTCACCCAGGGTGAGGCGACCTTCGGCATCGGTGTTGTCCACCTCCACCGTGATGCCGCTCATCATGCGGATGCGGTCGCCAGGCTTGAAGGCGCGCCCCGACACCATGTTCTCGACCGGGGCCATGTAGGCCTTCACCGAGATCGGCAGCCGCAGGTTAGCGATCGCCTGCAGCGCAGCCAGAACCGCGCCGCCGCCCGACATGTCGCGCTTCATGTGGCGCATGCCGTCAGCCGGCTTCAGGTCGTAGCCGCCCGAGTCGAAGCAGACAGCCTTGCCGACGTAGCCGAGCACGTCCTTGGTGGCGCCGGTCGGCGGCGTATAGACCAGCTCGATCAGGTAATACGGCTCGTCGGAGCCCTTGCCGACATTGATGATGCCGTTGGCACCGAGAACGGCCAGGTCTTGCGGGTTCATGACCGTGCAGGTGATGAGCCCGCCCGACTCCTCGGCGATGCGCTTGGCCTCGTCGACGAAGGCGGTCGGCGTCAGTTCGCCGGCCGGCAGGTTGGACAGGTCGCGCGCCAGATTCACGGCTTCGGCGACGACGCGTCCCTTGGCCAGACCCTTGCGGACCTTCGAGCTGACAGTGCCCGCGGAGAGCAGACGCAGCTCTTCCAGGCTCGGGCGCGGCGCGTAGCCGAGCACGCCTTCGCTCTTGTTGTGGTTGACTTCGTAGTCGACCAGACCGGAAACCGTGGCCGCCAGCTCAGCGTACTGAGCAGCGCTCACCTTGGTCCCGGACAAAGACGCGTCGGCGACGGTCACTTCGTTGATCTTGGCGGCGCGGGCAGCCTTGAAGGCAGCCGTCATCGCCTTGCGCAGCGACGCCAAGGTGAGCTTGGAACGCTCGCCGACGCCGAAGAGAATGACGCGCTTGGCGGCCAGGGCCTTGTTGGGATAGTGCAGGAGCGTCTGCCCGACTTCACCCGTGAACTTTTCCAGCGTCGCCTGATTGGTGATGGCGCCATCACCGGCGGTGCTGATCAGATTGCAGAGTCCGGTCTCCGCCTCCCCCTGGAAGGACGGCACCAGAAGTGCTGCTGTATCGACTTGTGCGAATGCACGCTTGGTGGTGTTGAACTTCATTTTGGACCTCTTTCGTTTTGGTCGGTCCCGAGGGCGCCTGCCGCGACATTGCAGCGATTGGCGCCTCTCGAGAGTTCGTGAAAGAAACAGTGACAAAAACGCCAGGCGTCAGCCTAGCGTTTGAAACCATCGGGAAGAATCAGGAGCGACTTCGGTGGAGGCGGCGGAGGCACGATCTTCACCGGGTTTTCCCAGATCTTCGAGTTGGGGATGATGACCGGTCCCGAAGGCGACTCGACCTTCGTGGACAACGTGTCGATATCGACGACTTTGCCCTTGGCGTCAGCAATGCCGACTACTTCGATGTAGTTGCCTACTTCGAACTTCGGCATCAACTGCAAGAGAGCGCCGCTGATAAGCTCCTTCATCATGCCTTGCAGAGCAAGAGCCAGGGCGGCACCGAAAAGGCTGACACCGAGAAAGAGCTTGCCGAGCAGGTCGGGTGCAATCAGCGTGGCGGCGATGAAGATTGCCAGTCCCCAGTAGAGATACTGCAGGGAACGTTGAACCAACACCTTGCCGCGATTGCTCGCACCCGACTTAGCAAGCGCTTTACAGACGCCGTTGGCCAGGGGCGCATAGAGCAAGTGAGCGATGCTGAGGAACAGCGCGCACACGAGCAAATCGCCGACCAGTGGCACAAGCTTGGCGCCGTAGTTCTTGAGAGAGTCGATGATGCTCTGATGCAGGCCGGCAGGCAGCCAGTTCGTGAACGATGCCACGACTACCAGAGCCAGCAAAATGAGGGTGGGCAGAGCTTTCTTCAGCCACCCGGGCAGTTTGTTTAGCATAGAGAACTCCCACATTTGCGCGAGAGGATGCAATCGAGCCTCATGAGAAGACTTCAATGCATGCTTCGCGCGGGTTGGACAACAACCTCACCAGCAAAAAGATGAGCAGGACCACATCGCAAGCGCGCGTGAAACCTGACTAGAGCATCTGCCAAAACGGCTTGTGGTGAGGTTCTTGAAAGACGGTGGAGTTGAGACCCATGCCGGAAGCATATTCCGACACGGCAGACTATTCAGCTTTTAGAAGAGCGTGCTGGGTGAACGTTTTGGTTCGGAAATACTCTCCAGAAAGTGGGATGAAAGAAATGGACGATATAGGCTACTAATTAGGATCTTGAAATCACAATGGATAATTGTGAGAAGCACTTCAACATGGCCCGACGGCCTGCTTTATTGGCAATATGTAATGCAAGTTGGCTAGAGCGGCTAGCGCAACTCAGCCAAGATTGAAGCGCGCTCATCAAACAGATCGATGCAACTGCGCTCGAAACAAGTTAGCGAAGTGCCACCACGCATGGTGTGCTAGCTTGCGCAACAAGGTTGCCAAGAAGCAAAATCTGTGCGGGTTTCAGCTAATTTTCACTTCATGAGCTTTGATCAGGCTCTCTTGTTTTGTTAGTGTCAATGAGCTTCTTTCATTTTTTTTCTTCAGCTCAATTTCTCTACCCACCTCAGAGAGCAGTCCGCGATTGATGTTCCCAACTTCCGCTTCATTCTCGAAGTGAGCAAGAAAGGCCGTCTTTCGAGATTGCTCAGTGTTCAACGAACCACAGAGGAATACGACTATGAGCGAAACCCCTGAGGTAAACGGAGCCGTCGGCAACGACGTCCCCGCCGCCGAAGTCCGTCCGGACCAGGCACCCCAGATGTTCATGCTTGCCATGGACAAATATTCGCAGGCGTTCGCCTCCAGCGATTTCGCTGAGTGCGTCAACTGGCTGAACAAGGCCGACAGTCTCACTGACGGCAACAACGAAGCGATTCTCTCGCATCGTGAGGGTTACGCCCGTTTGATCACCGCCTGCGCCACGAACGGCATCACTCTTGCACTGCGCACCGGCAACGCTCTGAAGCAGCATTCCGAGTTTGCCGGCGTCATCGCCCGCTGCGCTGCTGCCCTCACCGAGAAGTATCCCGCCAACTCCGGCGAAAAGGCGATGGCCACCGTCATCGCCGGCTACGCCGGACAGCTCACGAACCGTCTCAATCGCATCATGGCGACCGAGCAGTACGTGACGTCAGCCGAAAAGCTCGATGGTGTCCTGGACAATCTGTTCGACATCCTCAGCTTCTCGGTCAAGCTGGATCGCAACTCGGAAGAGGCACTCCCCGGCATCTGCGATCGCCTGGCACTGGCTTCCACCGCTGCCAGCAATGCCGATTGCAGCCTCACCTGGTTCTTCTCCTCCAAGCTGTCCGACTGGGACAAGGCTGAGCTCTACTGCCGGCGTTCCGCGCAGTGGCTCAAGCACAATGTCGAGTCGCCCGGCAAGGTCGATCCGCACTTTGACGAGTGCGACGCCGGCGAAGTTGTCGCCGCGCTGGAGAAAGCCGCCGAAGCGCTCAAGCTGCGCCAGTACAAGCAGAGCAAGAAATTGCTCGAAGCTGCTGAAGCGGCGCTCGCCGACACCGTCTGCGTCTAAGACGAAGACACCATCTGCGTCTTAGCAGGCAGTCCGAGCGCATCATCGAAAGAGGGCACCGCTGTTGGTGCCCTCTTTCACTTGTTATCAACGAGTCGAAGGCACTCTTGCCTTGCGACATAGAAACGCATTGGAGACAACCATGAAGTTCTTAGGACTCTTCACCCGTGGCGCCCTCGGCTCCGCGGCCACCATGTTCGTCGTCAGCATGCTCCTGGCAGTAGTGTTCTTCGGACAGGCCGCCCTGGGCGCCTGGCTGCCGCTGCTGATCCAGTCGGTCTTCACCGGCTTGACCTTCGGCATTCTCTTCGGCGTCGTCCACTTGAAGCGCGAGACGACGCTCGTCTCGAGCCTTGTGACCGGCGTCGCCTACATCGTCTTGTCGATCGCGTTGAACGTCGTCCTCGGCGGCGGTCTGGTCATTGGACTGGGCTTGCTGATCGGCGTCTTGGTCAACGCGCTCGTTCTGGGCGGTGGCGCTTTCATCGGCACGCGTATCGCGCGCCGCTAAGCCTGGCAGCGCTAAAGACCGGTTGGTGGCTTAGCCACAAACTGTAGGTCCCGCCTCTTGCTGGTGGTTGAGGGCACCCCTCTTCCACCAGCATTTTTTCCACCCGCGTCTACTATCTGCTATCATATCTCTTCGCCACACCCTCCACTGGTGACCCGACTTGGTTGCTCTCATCCGGTTAGAAAAATTCGGATTTTTCTAATCGGATGAATGAAAAAAAGTGCCCGAAAGCCCCAATCGACGTTGTTTTATTCTTCGATCGTTCAGGGCTCGGCACGACCTAAAATACCCAAAACGCTTGCAGCACAAAGGTTCTACACCTGGTTAGAAAAATTCGAATTTTTCTAACCAGACGTGCGTCTGCGATTTTCGATCTGGTTTGTGTTTAACTACTTCGATGTGAGCAGCAAGACTCCAACTGTGCCGGCTGTTGCATGAACGATGACAAGCACGCTTGAGCGGAATATGGGGGAGCGGCATGAATCAAAAGGGCAAACCGACCAAGCATCGCATTTACTCAATGTCTTTCGCGAGCGTCTATCCTCACTACATCGCTAAAGCCGAGAGGAAGGGGCGCACGAAAGAAGAGGTCGATGAGATCATTCGCTGGCTCACTGGTTTCAGCCAGAAAGAGTTCGAATCACACCTGGAAAAGAAGACCGACTTCGAGACATTTTTCGCCGAGACCTCTCGCTTGAACCCGGCGCGCAGCCTTATCAAAGGCGTAATTTGCGGAGTGCGCATAGAAGAAATCGAAGAACCGCTGATGAAGGAAATTCGCTACCTCGACAAACTGATAGACGATCTAGCGAAGGGCAAAACCATGGACAAGATCCTGAAGAACTAAAACCAGCGATCTGATGAAGGTAAGACGGCTGACTTTATGACCACAAAACCGGCGTCTGACAGTGCAGTTGTTAAGCCTTGCTGAATTTGCACGCTGTTGTCAAGAGAAGCGCATATGATTGCAGCAACTTAACAACCGTCCCTCTCACACATTTAAGACAGACCCCTTTTCCGGAAGTGCGATCGCATTTCCGAGGAGTTTCACAATGAAATTTGCCAGCCGAATCTCTGCAAGAGAACCGCAAATTGATGCTCAAAACCCGCAACACGCGCCCTCGCAGCCATCGTTTCAAAAAATGGGACGTTCAGCCTTCAGAGCTGCCGCATGCGCGTTTCTTGTTCCAATCTTGTGTGGATGGTTTCTCGCCGCATCAGCCGAGCCGGAAAGCACGCCCAAGGCGAAAGTCGCCGACGCTCCTGCCGAGCCAAGTCCGGCGGAGACCGCAGGCAATGCGACTACCGAGATGTCGGTCGACGAGATGCTTTCGTTGGCGGCAAAACAGCTAGAAGACAAATTGTATTTCTCGGCGATCGAAACATACACGAATTGTCTCGATAAAGATCCACGCAATGCGCGTGCATTAGCCGGAAGAGCGCGAGCTTACAAAGAATCGGGCGAAACGGAAAAAGCCCTTGCCGATGAAAAACAGGCACAGGTTTTGGAAGAAACAGCAGCCGGTCCGCTGCCTGCCTCACAAATAGAAACCCCCGACTCGCCCAAAGAAACCGACAAAAACAGCGCCGACCCCGGTCAGCTAGGCGCCGAATTGCTGCGCAAAGGCGACTTCAAAAACGCATTGAATCACTTCAACATCGCCCTGAAGAAGAATCAGAATCAACCCGAACTATTGTCGAGCCGAGCCGCATGCTATCTCTTCCTTGCCAAATACGACAAGGCGAAAGTTGATCTTGACCTTGCGCTCAAGCTCGATCCCAAGCTGGCGAGCGCCTATGCTCGTCAGGGTCAAATAGCCAATAAAAACAAAGACTATACGCAAACAATCGTCAACACCGGTCGCAGCATCACTCTTGATCCCAAGCAAAGCCTGGCTTACGGAGTTCGTGCAATTGCTTTCGCCCAGCAAAAGCAATTGCCGCAAGCACTCAAAGATGCGGACATGGCGGTGGCAAACGATCCGGAATCAGGACTCGCCTACTACATTCGCGGGCAACTCCTGGCCAATCAGAAAAATGACAAGCCCATCAATGATTTCAAAAAAGCAATCGAGCTGTCGCCGAAATACTTCGAAGCTTACGTGAGTTTCGCGCAGCTTTACGCCAACCGTTTACAGTGGGACAAATCAGTCGACGTACTCAGCAAGTTCATCAGAGAAAATCCTCAATCGGCTGATGCCTACAAAGTTCGCGGTGACTTATACTTCATTCTGACACGTTATGCGGACGCGCTCTACGACGCCAACAAAGTGGTCGAGCTGGAACCGAACAAAGCCGCCTCGTACGTCTTCAGAATCAGCAAATTGATTCCCATGAAACGGTCGGCAGAAGCGCTTCGGGACTGCATGAAAGGGCTTTCGCTCGAACCCAAGAACGCGTCGCTCTACTCGCAGCGCTCATGCCTGTATATGCTCAGCGAGCAGTACAACTACGGTATCGCCGATGCCACCAGATCAATATCGCTCGATCCAAAATACGCTCCGGCATATGTCAACAGAGGCGCTTGTTACGCAGCTCTCGAAAAATACCCGCAGGCTCAGGCTGATTTCTTGAAAGCGACCATCCTCGATCCAAAAGACAAGGACGCCTGGAGAAATTTGGGTTCGGTCTACTTCTACCTCTCGAAATACGCGCAGGCAATTCCCTGTTTCACCAAGTCTATAAGCATCGATCCGCGCTTCGCGTCGGTCTACATGGACCGGGGAAGAACCTACAGGCTCCTGGGCAAGTATGAGCTGGCCGCCCGTGACATCGGCATAGCGCGGGCGCTGGGCCATACCGCGAATTAGCCGAGCGCCTGCAATCTAAATGCAACAAACAGCGCCTATGGTTGAATGCAAGGACACTTCTATCCAGCCTTGAAGTGTCTTTTACTAACTAAGACGCCCGCACAAGATTTGCGGGCGTTTTTCTTTTAGAAAACGCGCCTGGGCGGATGTTTGCAACAAAACCAAAATAGAGAGAACCTGCAATCTAACTCGGACGCGAGCTTAGGATGCGCCTGAGCGCTCTTTTCTGTCGAGTTAGACTCTAGAATCTCGTGAGGTTGGTTACGAACCGCCTAACCTTGCGCGATCAGGGGCTGTGTACTCTTCTTGCGGGCGAGTGGAGAGATAGAAGCCCAGTGCAGCAGTGGCAATGATTGCAACGCCAACAGCGCCACTTCTGACTTCGCCGATTTTGAAACCGCCTCTCGGTCTGCTTGCAGCCATCTTCTCAATAAGTGCTTTGTGCACTTCGCGATTATGCAAGTTCTCCAAAACGTAGCGATGAGCAGCAAGTTCGACTCTTTCTTTCGCTTCGATCTTCGAGTCCTTTTCCTTCGCTTCGAGTTCTCGCACGCGACCTTCCAACATCTTCACTTCATCGGCGACGAGCAGCTCCTTAGAGGTGGCTTCGGTACCGATCAAGCGAGTGCCGACGCTTTCCGGATTGCGTGTCATGGTTCCATCCGGAGCAGCGGTATAGTCTACGCCGCTGATTCTTTCAGCACTTGGTCCCGAACCGCGGCGCGGTCTTCTCGGGCCTTCTGTTTCCGGTGCTCGCGGCACTTCGGCGACAGGCGCAACTTTGACTGATGCTGGATTCATCATTGCTTTGACGATTGGCGAACCCATTGGACGCGCTTCAATGCCTTCCATCTTGAACAGCAAGCCGTTGCCGGGACCCGGCTGGGCGCCTTGCTTGCCGTCCATCGGGAAATATTGATAAATCGAATTCGTGCCTTTGCGCTGGAAGTAGACTCCGCTTTGTCCATTTACCTCGACGCGGTTGAAATTGGCGGAGTCCAGCGCCTGTCCTTGAGTTCCGCGAGTAATGCCGGATTCATTTTTAACGATCACTCGATCTTCTACCTTACCGACTGCGGTCCAGTTGGCACCATCTACAGTGGCGGTCTGCCCGACCTTAATCCCGGGTACAATTTCTGCTCCGGCAGTCGGTTTAAATCGTCCTTCACTGGCAACCTTTTCCGCGGCTATGCGATCCGCTTCTGCTTTCTCGGCTGCTGCTTTCTCGGCTGCCGCTTTCTCCGCTGCTGCTTTCTCAGCCGCTGCCTTCTCGGCTGCCGCTTTCTCGGCGGCTGCTTTCTGCTCTGCCGCTATGCGATCCGCTTCGGCTTTCTCTGCTGCCGCTTTCTCGGCTGCTGCTTTCTCTGCCGCCGCTTTCTCTGCCGCTGCTTTCTCTGCCGCTGCCTTCTCTGCCGCTGCCTTCTCTGCCGTTGCCTTCTCAGCCGCTGCCTTCTCCGCCGCCGCTTTCTCTGCCGCTGCTTTCTCCGCCGCTGCTTTCTCCGCCGCCGCCTTCTCGGCTGCTGCCTTCTCTGCCGCTGCCTTCTCTGCCGCTGCCTTCTCTGCCGCTGCCTTCT
>Ga0268299_1004040_pt1 | contig 12183 bp, 9 predicted proteins | sample NOBtaG_FD_193484 | JGI IMG/M metagenome (GOLD analysis project Ga0268299, IMG submission 193484) | Activated sludge microbial communities from bioreactor in Nijmegen, Gelderland, Netherland - NOB reactor | ecosystem: Engineered > Bioreactor > Aerobic > Activated sludge | place: Netherlands...
TTAATCGCTATAGAAGAAAATTATTCGCTGGCTCTTTTAGAATCTAGGGGAAATGGTCGGAAAACAAAACTATAGGGGTGTGACAAAAATTCAGTAATTGGCGTCACCTGCTCAATTTCAGCGGGCAAGCGCTTTTCAGCATCTTCAACAGCCTCTTGGATTGTTTTTCCTACCCCAATGACCTGCTTTTCATAGACAAGAATCACGCTCTCGCCATAGGTTGCCAGCAGTTCATTTCGATGTTCACGCACCCAATCAAAATCTGGAAATGTATTTGGAGCGGCTGGCTCATTAGCGTTATGGCTGATGCGAATTCGTTTTGTGTTCATTGCTTAACCCTCGTAAGCCCCTCGCTTAACACCATCCTGTTATATTACCCTAAAGTCGGGATTTTCCGCTCCGACATTTGTCATACAATTGTGGTTCTGGATGGCACTAAATGTACCTAAAACCATCCCGTACAATACATATCGCAACTATTTATCAAGGCAATGTATGCTCTCACCTGAAATTCTGAAAAACGTTCGTCATAATTTTACCGTCGGCCTGCTGGACGGCGCATTCTTCGGCTTTGGCATGGGGTTCGCCTCGTTTGTGACCGTCGTGCCGTTATTCATCAGCAGTTTGACCGACTCGACCACGCTGATCGGCCTGATCGCCTCGGCGCATATCCTCGGCTGGCAGCTTCCCCAGCTTTTCACCGCCAAACATGTCTCGCGGCTGCGGCGCTATAAATCGCTGGTCATGCTTATGACATTTCACGAACGCTGGCCGTTTTTTGCGCTGGCGGTTTTATGCCTGTTGATTCCGACTATTGGTACGCAGGTGGCGCTTGTCCTGGCATTTATTTTGTTACTCTGGCATTCGTTCGGCGGCGGGCTGGCGGGGACGGCGTGGCAGTCGATGATCGGCAAAATTATCCCTGCTAACCGCATCGGCACGTTCTACGGCTCGCAGTCGTCCGCCGCGAATCTGTTCTCCAGCGCGGGCGCAGTCGTGGCAGGCATTATTCTTGCGCGTGTGGCAGCACCCAATAATTTTGCGGTCTGCTTTTTTATCACGGGCGTAATGATGGTGATCTCCTGGGTGTTTTTGGCGAAGATGCGCGAACCGGAGCATGTCCCGGTGGAAACCGCGCCCGTTCAGCAGAATATATGGAAGAATGCGCGTCATATTCTGCGCCGCGATGTTAATTATCGCTGGTTTCTCATCGCGCGAATCCTGGCTCAAGGTGCGGCGGCGGCGATCAGCTTCTACACGATTTATGCCGTGCGGCAGTTTGATATGCAGCCAGAGACGGCGGGCGTGATGGCGGGTCTGCTGCTCATTGGTCAGACTCTTGCCAGCCCGATTTTGGGGTGGGCAGGCGATCATTGGGGACATCGCCGCGTCTTTATCCTGGGGGTTTTGATCCTCATTGCCAGCGTCGTCATGGCGATGGCGGCGTCGAGCCTGACTTTGTTCTATGTCGTATTTACGCTGGCAGGTTTTGCCAATGCTGTGTTATGGACGACTTCCATGAGTATCACAATGGAATTTGGCACACAGGCCGAGCGCCCCTTCTACATCGGCCTGACCAACACGATTATCGCCCCCGCGACGCTTTTCGCTCCGATTATTGGTGGCTGGCTAGCCGACAGCTTTAACTTCCACGTGATGTTTGTCATTGTTGCTTTGGTCGGGCTGGCATCGGTGATTATTTTCCAGACCATGTTTGCCGACCCGCGCCACGTGAAGCCCGCGATCAAAGCCGAACCCATGACAGCCGCGTTATCGGGCGACTAAGTTTCCTTTTCAGCCGAAATGGTTGGGTGCGGTCATATCAACCCAACCATTTTGTTACCCTGCTCCAACTTATTACTGCTAACATGACAAACTAAACTCTCTCCCCTATTGCGTATTAATTGAATTAAGATATGATGATAGAACCGTCCTGTTAAGATGTTTAGAGGATGAAAAATCAGCTTATGAATCGACGACACTTAGTAACTATTATTTTTTCGTGTTTTCTGGTTGCCTTGCTGGGGATCGCCAATTTTACATTGGCACAGGATAGCACTGATCCCATTGCCGAGCCAACAGAAGAATCAACCCCTCCCGTAGTCGTAGAAGTTACCCAAGAGCCGACTGTTGAAACCCCGACGGAAGTGACTGCCGAACCGACGCTTGAACCAACAGTTGAGGCGACGACGGAAGCCACCGCCGAACCGACCTCTTTACCCGAACCGACTCTCATTCCAGCGCCAGTCGATCAGTTTGGCGATGATTTTCAGGATGCGAATACAACAGGCTGGATTTTGACCAGCGGTTGGCAGCTTGGCTCCGATTCGTCTGGCAATGTCTTTCTGACCGCCAGTACACCCAACGAAATTGCCCTTGTGGACGGTGTAAATTGGGCGCATCTGCTGCTTTCCGCGCGTTTGTTTATCACCCCAGGCGATATGGCTGCGCTTTCAGTGCGCAGCGGAGCGGAAAGTTATGTGATCGTTCTGGACGCTGCCGGACAAGCCAGTCTTTACCGCAGCGGCGTGTTAGTGGCACAGGGAATGCCTGTAGCTACGATCATCGACGCGGCAGGCGCATGGCGTACACTCAACCTTCAAGTTTTGGGCAGCCTGATAACCGTTGGCGTGGATGGCACTGTGCAATTCAGCTTCAGCGACCCTGCCCCACTCGCCGAAGGCAGCGTCAGTTTCAGCACGGGCGCAAATAATGTCGGCACACTGGGGCTGGACGATGTAACTATCATCCGTCTGGACGCGCCTGTCGCCACACCACCGCCGACAGAAGCGCCTGTTTTGCCGACAGAATCGCCAACGCCGGAACAGCTTCCCGCCGAACCTCCCCTGTCGATGTTGATCGCCAGTGATTTTAACAGTGCCGTTCCCGCTGATTGGACGTTGGCTGGAAACTGGACTCTGGTTGCCAGCGAAAATGGTCAGGCGCTCCAAGCCGCAGGTCAGGCCAGCGCGACTCTCGCCAACAATGTGCTGCTTAATGCTGTCATTCAGGCGCGCTTCCTGCTGGAAAGTGGAAGCGTACAGGTTAGCACACAGCAAAGTCAGGTCGGCGGCTATACAGCCTCGCTGGACGCAGGCGGCGCGGTCAAACTGTACCGCGCGGGCATTGAATTTGCATCGGCTGCTGTCACTCCGTCCGCTCCCGGTCAATGGCGAACGCTGCGTTTGTCGTCGATTGGCGGGGTGCTGCGTATCGCGGTTGATAGCGTCGAAGTGATCGCAATCCGCGACTCGGCGATGCTCCCACCTGGCGGTACATCGTTCGGCGGTGACGGCGCATTCCTGGCTGATGATGTCCAGGTATCGGTGCTGACCAGTGAAATACTGCCGACGCCTGTCGCTGAGACATCTGCGTCCGCCGCCCAGCCACAACTGATCCCGGAAGTGAATGGTCAGCCGCTCAGCCTGAATGGGTTTGGCAGAAAGCCGACCATCTCGAACATGACGAGCGATCTGAACAGGCTGTCGAACAGTTGGGGTATCTCGCAGAATCAAGCGCTTACAGATGCAATACAAATGGGCCTTGAAATCAGCGGAAATCAAATTTTAGTAACGATTATTGCCAGCGATCTACCCCAGGCTGATGCGATTGTCAATGCACTGCCGGGGTTGGGTGCGCAAGTCACAGCCCGCTACCAATACTGGATTGATGCCAGCATTCCGGTGGGCGTGCTGGCACAGGTGGCGGCACTGCCAGGGGTTAACGAAGTGCGACCCCTCATTGAGGTCTACCCCCTGCAAGAGGAAATCAATAACCCGCCCATACCGGAAAGCTTGCTCCGCGAAGACGGCATGACTGATTTTGCGCTCCCCGCAGGCTCGGTTTTGACCCAGGGTGTAGCCGCCTCGAAAGCAAATACCTGGCATAACGCAGGCTGGTATGGTCAGGGAGTCAAAATTGGCATCATCGACTCCTTCCAGGGCTATACAACGGCTCAGGCACTTGGGGAACTGCCCGCGACAGTGTACACCTATGGGACGCTTAACCTGGGCAGCCCACACGGCACCGCTGTCGCCGAAATCATTTACGACATGGCACCCCAGGCGATTCTCACCCTTTCTTCGCCCACCAGCGCCGTCGATATGGCGAATAAAATCATTACGCTGGCGTCTCAGGGCAATAGAATTATTTCCTCGTCGATGGGCTATTACAACGCCGAAGCAGGCGATGGCGTCGGTGCTGTTTCGTCGGCTATCGCCACGGCCTATGCCAGCTACGGCACACTCTACGTGCAGGCGGCGGGCAACCAGGCGCAGTATAACTGGCAGGGCAATTTCCGCGACGGTGATAATGACAGATACATGAATTTCACGTCGTCAGCCAGCGTGGAAGTCAATTTGCTCAACAAAGGCGCGCTCATTCCAGGCGGCTATCCGATTTCGCTCTACCTACGCTGGAACGACTGGAACGCCAACCGCAATGGAAACGCCAGCGCACAGGACTATGATTTATACCTGGCGCAGTGGACAGGCAGCTCATGGCAGATTATTGCCAGTTCGGAAGGCGATCAGTCGATTGCTTCGCTAACGCCGACAGAGCAGATTGGCGTTTACACCCCCGCTACAGGCTACTATGGTTTCCTCGTCTACCGATATAGTGCGACTGGCAATGCCGTCATCGATGTGATGGGGCATAACGCGCCGTCGTTCAAACAAAATATTGCTTCGTTGAGCCTGGTTGACCCGGCGACGAGCGCTTATTCGTTCTCAGTAGCGGCGCTCAACCGCACCAGCCCGTATGCGCTTGAACCTTACAGCTCACGTGGGCGCACGATGGGGCCAGGCGGCACTTTGGCTGCTGGCCTGCAACAACCCTGGATTTCTGGCTATGCCAACGTCAATACCTGGGCTTACGGGCCGAATGCTTTCAATGGCACCTCGTCGGCGACACCACACGTAGCAGGGGCTGCGGCACTCGTATGGTCGGCGTATCCGGCATATGGCCCTGGTGATGTTCGCAATTTCCTGCAAAATCGCGCTGTCGATATGGGTACCGCTGGCTATGACGCCACCTATGGACGTGGACGACTGAACCTGGGGACGCCGCCAGTGTTCCCTGGCCCTCAACTGGTTTCACCGGTCAACGGGGCAAACACCAATGATAGTACGCCGCTGTTTACCTGGAATGCAGCCTCGTTTGGCGGCGGCAGCACCCCCACAGGCTACTACATCGAGATCGACAATAACTCGAACTTTGCGACGCCTGAACGCTGGGGAACTATTGGCGGATTAACAGCCGTTGTCACCAGCGCTCTGCCCGATGGCCTGTATTATTGGCGCGTGCGGGCGATGAATGGGAGTGCGGGTGGCAAGTGGAGTTCGGTGCGCAATTTCCGAGTTGATACCATACCGCCGAGCGCGCCGATCCTCAAGTCACCTGTCAACGGTGCGTCGATGACCAATACTCGTCCGACGCTATCGTGGCAGACCGCGAGTGGTGCAGTACGCTATCAGGTGTACGTGGACAACAACTCCGATTTCTCATCACCGCTGGTCAATCAATCGACAACGGCGCTGAGTCTGCGTGTCCCGTCCGCGCTTCCTCCCGGCACTTACTACTGGTATATTGCCGCTGTGGACGGCGCGAACAACTTCCAATCCAGCCTGGGCCGAGTATTTACCGTAACCTCTTAACGCGATGTATCAAAGGGCAGGAATAAACCCCTGCCCTCATTCTCTATCCGCGCGGGGCTGACCGAATAAAATCCGCCAGCCCTGCGCGAAATCCTTCACGAAACTTGTCGCAAAATAGATAACCGCCAGTGCCAGACTCACCATCATTACCAGTGTGATTAGCCCTGTACGTTCCTGCACGATCAACGTCAGATGATCGCCTAGTGCCTGCGCCGCTGCGGTGATGCTGTTGAAGCTGTCTGGCAGATCGCGTACTTTTAGCCCCAGGCTGTTGATGGCGGCAAAGGTACTATCAAACAGATTGAAAATGGCTTTGAAGCCGGAGAACAGCCCTTCGATCTGATCGGCAACGGTGTTGAAGAAGGGCGGCACGGCGATATTGAAACTGGGAATGCTGGGAAAATCGAGCGTGAAACGAGTCGTGCCAAAGCGGATTCCAGAAGGATAGCTAAAATTCAGCGATTCTGTAACTGTTTTGACCGGATCGCAGATCAGATTGCCGATTCCCAAAAAATCGAGGACTGTGCGGCAGACACCATCAATCGTTCGCGAGATGCTGCCAGTAGCGTTTGTAAAATCGACGCTAACGGTGGGGACAATCGGAACGGCTAAGTCGGGAATGTTGATGTCTGGTATCGTCAGGTTGAGCGATAGATCGGGCAGCAGGTCAGGCACACGGAATGTTTGAAGCTGCACAATCGCGGCTTCAACGTCTGATTTTACAATGTCAAACTGTCCCCGTGCGCTGTCAATCGTCTCGCCGAGGGCCGATATTTCAGATTCGATTTGCTGCACAGGCGCAAGTGCGGCTTGAAAGTCGCCAACCACGCGCGTGTAGCCCCAATAAAGCGTAAGCAGCGCCAGAACGGGTGCAAACGCTCGAATAATCAGCAGTAATCCTCCTAAGCGTCGCATGATGGTTATTCCGGCAGGCCGCGCAGCATGTTCCAGCCGCGCGTCAGGTCAACGAGCAAGGGTGCGCCAAAATAAATGATGACCAGAAGCACCAGGACAAGCGTCACGAGCAGCAATGTGCTGCCCCAGCCCGCCAGAACGCCCTGGATGTTCGTCAGCAGTTGTTCGCCATGTTCGGCAATCGTGGTGAAATGTTCTGGTACGCCCTTCAGCGTGAGATTCAGTTCGCCGATACTGGTAAAGGCGGCATTGAAGGCATCAAAAATGTCAGTCAGCGGGGAAAGCGCGGTACGGAGGGCATCGTCAAGTTCGCCGAGTCCCGGCAGCGGCACACTAAAGCTCGGAATATCAGGAAGCGTCAGTGAATAATTCTGGGTGCCGATGTTTAAGCCGGATGGATAGGTGATATTGACGCCCGCGATATTGGTCGTGCTGGTGCTCACGCTGACCGTTGGAACAGGGATATTGACAGCGGGAAAACGCAGGCTGGGAAAGCTGATATTAGCGGGGATGTCTGGGATCAGATCGGGAATCTGGAAGTTCTGCAACTCCCCCAGCAGCGCGGTCACATTGTCGCTTACGGTGTTGATGTCCTCCCCCAGCGAGTCAACGGTGGTGCGAATATTCTTAATCTCATCGCCGATAACTTCCAGCGGTGGATCAACTGCCGCCCGCACGTCGCCCAGGATAATCGCGAATGTCGCCCCGATAATGAGTATAATCAGGATTGGCGATAGCGCGCGTAGAATAAGGAATAAACCTGTGATGCGCCGTCCCATTGATGGCCCCTTTCTCAGATTTTTGACGATCAGCGGAGATTGTAATTCCGAAATTTATATTGCACAAAAATAGTGATGTGTAATTGTGGGAGGATTGGTTATGCGCTTCAAAAATGTGTTTCGCGCTTTCGGGGTGATGTCATTGATGCTTCTGATGGTCGTCAGCATCGTGTCCGCTGCCCCGCCGCTGCAATCGACCTGCAACCCCGCTCTGGCAGCGGTCATCCCAGGCGACAGCACTCAAACGATTGAATCGGGCGACCTGACGCGCAGCTATAAAGTGTATATTCCCGAAATTTACGACATCGCCCAGCCTGCGCCGCTGGTCTTTAGCCTGCACGGATTCACGTCGAATTCGGAGCAGCAGGAGCTTTATACGGGCTGGAACGAGATTGCCGACAGCGAAAATTTTATTGTCGTCTATCCCCAGGGTGCGCAGACGCCGTCTCGCTGGAACGCCGGGCCAAATTTTTTCACTCGCGTTAATCCCATTGACGATGTGGCTTTTATCCGCGACCTCATCGCGAAAATGGTCGAAAATTATTGCATCGACACCGCGCGAATTTTCGTCAACGGCCTGTCGAACGGCGGCGGGATGACGAATCGTCTCGCCTGCGAAATGGCGGATCAGATCGCGGCAATTGGCACCGTTGCCGGAACGTATCCATTAGCGGACGAGGACTGCGAACCCGCGCGCCCGATTCCGGTCATCTCCTTTCACGGCACGGACGACCCGCTTGTACCCTATGATGGCAACCGAATCATGCCGCCGATACAGGATTGGGCAGCAGAGTGGGCGGCGCGCAACGGCTGTGACCCGACGCCTGAAACTATCCCGGCGATAGGCGATACTAGCGGTATGCATTATGTCAACTGCGACGAAAACGCCGATGTGATTCTGTATACGATTGACGAGGGCGGTCACACCTGGCCTGGGGGTTTTCCGCTGCCCATTCTCGGCAAGACGACTCGCGACATCAACGCCAGCGCGACGATGTGGGAGTTTTTTAAAGCGCACCCGCTTAGCTAATCAGTGCGTCAGCTTTCAGCCATCCGCTTTTCTGAGTGATGAGTTAAAAGTGATGAGTGATGAGTAAAAGACCATTTTAGCCTCGTCACGCATCGTTTTTGATTCGAGCTTTGTATTTACTGACAAGCTGACAGGCTGAACTGCCGACAAGCTGAGACGCTAAAATGGATTGCATCGCGTTGGTAAATTGCTGCGCTGTGGGTAAGATTGAGTCCATATTCACGCACACCAACGAGGGAACACGATGGGCAGCGAACTAAAAATTACCGAAGTTAAAGTTTATCAGTTTAAGTATGAAACGCAGGATATTGGCACGGATTATAACGGCTTCAACTGGGTGTATAAGCCGGGCGCGCATATGTGGCGCACGGGCTATGTGCTGCAAATTCACACCGACCAGGGCATCGTCGGCGAATATCACGGTGGCGGCGTCACTGAGTATGCGCAGCTTGAGATGTACGTCCACTATCTCATCGGGCGCAACCCACTTCAGCGCGAACTGATCTACAACGACGTGAAACGCGCTTTGCGCAAATATGACCGCATGAGCGTGGGGCTGGTCGATATTGCGCTGTGGGACATCGCCGGAAAATATTACAACGCGCCAGTGTGGGAGCTGCTCGGCGGCTTTCGCAAAACGCTGCCCGCCTACGCCTCGACCTATCACGGCGACGAGAACGGCGGCCTGGGTACGCCCGAAGATTTCGCCGATTTCGCGCAGCAGTGTAAAGAGATGGGCTATAAAGCCTACAAGATTCACGGCTGGGGTAACGCGCCGATTGAACGCGAAGTCGCCAACGTGCTGGCGGTGCGGGATCGCGTCGGCCCGGATATGGATCTGATGCTTGATCCAGCATGTGAGTATAATACTTTCGGCGATGCGCTCAAGGTTGGGCGTGCCTGTGACGAAGCCAATTTTTTCTGGTATGAAGACCCCTTTAAAGACGGCGGCATCTCCGCTTTTGCGCATAAAAAATTACGCCAATTGATTAAGACTCCTCTGCTGATGGGCGAACACGTCCGCACGCTCGAACCGAAAGTTGATTTTGTCGTCAGCGAAGGCACGGATTATATGCGCGTCAACCCGACCTATGATCTCGGCATCACAGGCGCGATGAAAGTGGCTCATGCGGCGGAGGGTTTTGGCCTCGACGTGGAAATTCACGGCTGCGGCCCAGCACAGCGCCATTGCATGGCCTCGATCCGCAATAGTAATTACTACGAATTGGGGCTGGTGCATCCGAAGATTGGTAGCACGTCCGATCCGATCTATACCAATAACTACAGCGATAATCTGGACTCGATTGATGCTAATGGTCATGTCCCCGTGCCGGATGGCCCAGGCCTCGGCGTCGGTTACGATTGGGATTTTATCGAAGCGCACCGTTCTGGCGTTCGGCAGTATCCGTAAAGCAAATTCTATCTTTTGATGGCTGCCAGAGGCTCGAAGCCCTCTGGCTAATTGTGGAAAGCCTGCTCGAAGCAGGCTGAATGTAAATGCCTATACTGAATTAGCCCTCTTTGAGAGGGCTTTGAAGACTAGCCGTAGGGCTTCCAGCCTACGGCGCTTAAAAATAGGTCATAACAGGCTCTAGCTTATAATGCGACACCACATTGTTTTTCGCGAACCTGGACGCTATGCGGGCTGGCCTGCGAATTATGGCATCTGGGCGTGGGGCAACGAAATCGTCGTCGGCTTCACGCTTGGATACATGAAAATTGGCGAGCAGTTTCACGCGCGGGATCGCTCGAAACCGTTCGTGACGATGCAGGCGCGCAGTATCGACGGCGGTGAAACCTGGGAGGTGCAGCCATTTCCAGGGCGCACTCCTGGTAATCGCGGTCTATCCGCCGACGAGCATATGGAAAAAGGCATGGGCGTCGGCGATGTCCTGGACGGCGAAAACGCGCCTGCTGACCCACCCGGAAATATCAATTTTCTGCATCCTGATTTTGCATTGATGTGCGCCCGTACAGGGTTAGACGCAGGCGTTACGTCATTTTTTTATGTCTCCTATAACCGCTGCCGGACATGGGATGGGCCATATAAGTTGCCGATGTTCGAGCAAACCGGAATCGCCGCGCGCACCGATTATCTCGTTCTGGACGCGAAAACCTGCCTGCTTTTTTTGACGGCGAACAAATCGAATGGCGAAGAAGGCCGCGTTTTTTGCGCCCGCACAACCGACAGCGGTAAAAATTTTGAGCTGCTTTCGTGGATTGGCGCTGAACCACCCGGCGACGATTTTGCGATCATGCCCGCCAGTGTCCGGCTCGACGATGGCCGGATTCTGGTCGCGATCCGCTATCGGAGCAGCTATTATTCGGGTATCGACCTGTATCAGAGCGTCAATGATGGAGTCACCTGGAAATATGTGGGGCGGCCCGTTCAGTTTGAAGCTGCTGGGCATCAAAGTAACCCGCCGACGTTGACGAAACTCCCCGATGGTCGCCTGTGCATGACCTATGGCAACCGCGACAAACCGCACAGCATTTGCGCCTGTTTGAGCGAGGATAACGGCGCAACCTGGGGTAGTGAAATTGTGCTTCGGTCTGGTGCGGGCAATCACGATTTTGGCTATACGCGGACTGTTGAGCGTTGGGATGGTACGCTGGTGACGGCCTATTATTGGAACAATGCGCCGGATGGTGAGCGCTACATCGCTGCGACATTGTGGAAGCCGTGATTTTTTAGTCACAACAACCTGCTTTGGAGGAAATCATTATGGAATATCGACTGCTTGGGGGTTCTGGTTTTAAAGTGCCTGTTCTCAGTTTTGGGGCGGCGACATTTGGCGGTGGTAACGAATTTTTTCAGGCGTGGGGTAGCTCTTCCCAGGGCGAAGCAAACCGAATTGTTGATCTATGCCTGGATGCGGGCGTGACGATGTTCGACACCTCTGATGCCTACTCGCTCGGCAGGTCAGAAGAGATGCTCAGCAAGGCGATTGGCAAACGGCGCGATAAAGTCATTATCTCGACAAAATCGACGTTTGCGATGAGCGACGACCCGAATGATGTTGGCTCGTCACGCTATCACATCATCCGCTCGATTGAGGGGAGCCTGCGCCGCCTCAATACCGATTACGTCGATATTTACACTATGCACGGCTTCGACGCGCAGACACCCGTCGAGGAAACCGTGAGTACACTCAACGATTTGGTGCGCAGCGGCAAAGTGCGCTATCTCGCCTGCTCGAATTTTTCCGGCTGGCATCTGATGAAGTCGCTGGCGATCTCGGATAAATTCGGGTGGTCGCGCTACGTGGCGCATCAGGCATCGTACTCGCTGATCGGGCGCGAGTTTGAATGGGAATTGATGCCGCTGGGGATCGACCAGAAAGTCGGCACAATTGTCTGGAGTCCGCTGGCAGGTGGACGCCTGAGCGGAAAATTCCGGCGCGACCAGATGCCCGAAAATACGCGCATCGGGCAAGGCGGCGGTGAAGGGCCAGCCGTGCTTGACGAAAAATTCTTCCAATTGATCGACGCGATGGACGAAGTAGCTGCCGAAAATGGCAAAACCGTCACGCAGGTTGCGCTCAATTGGCTGTTGCAGCGCCCCACCGTCGCCAACGTGATTATCGGCGCGCGTAATGAGGAACAGCTTAAGCAAAATCTTGGTTCGGTTGGCTGGAATCTGACCGCCGAACAGGTCGCAAAACTGGATACCGCCAGCAAACGCGATAAAACCTATCCCTACTGGCATCAGGACAACTTCTATCGCAATCCATTCCCAACGAACTAGCTATTTTACTTGATAGCCTCCAGCGGCTCAATGAAATTTGACAATAATTGAGTGCCG